>Ga0209187_1003767_pt1 | contig 12234 bp, 16 predicted proteins | sample BantaG_FD_187430 | JGI IMG/M metagenome (GOLD analysis project Ga0209187, IMG submission 187430) | Marine algal microbial communities from Bantry Bay, Ireland - BantryBay_4 metaG (SPAdes) (version 2) | ecosystem: Host-associated > Algae > Red algae > Unclassified | place: Bantry Bay, Ireland... | reverse complement strand
CGTTCCTCCAAAGCACCCCTCTTCCCATCTAGAGCACTCCTGAAGTGGTCGAGGTCGAAGGGCGATTGCACACATACACACCAGCTCAAGCCAATCAACCACTTCACCGTGGTCCTCCATTTTCGATCCCAACTGCGTTTGAACAGGTCCTTATCGCAAAATCATGACATCGTCATTGCTGCTCACGTACCGCGCGTATGGCAGAATGTTCTCCAAAGACCCTGGAAGGGATTCATCAACAGGGTTGGCTGTCACGAGCAAAGCCTACCCAAAGTTTCGGCGTCGCCAGGGGAAGACACCGATGATGGCGTCCCCGCCAGGGTTCTTGTTCTTCATCAAACTCGCGCTCCTCCGTCAATCACCACGCCGGGAGATCGTGAAAAGCTCTCCCACGCTGCGCAAAGCCACCAGTAGGGGTGCCAACCCGACATGGCCACGCAGCCCCGTGCCGATGACACCATCTCAACCGCACCTCGGCGCAGTCGCAATGAGCTCGTCAGGTCCATCACCACGACCGGCACAGCTTCCCAGCCAAAGCACCGTTCGACGTTGCCCGAACCGCAAGAGGGAAAGCATACGTCCTATAGCTTGGCGAGCTGCGCTCCAAGGGTTCGTAAGAGGCCTCCTGACGGCAATCGTGGCACATTGTCCTCGCAGTCAACCGTTTCGGATGGCGGCGGGACGAGTCCCGGTGGTCAGCGTATAGCCCGGGTCCTCGGGCAGAGCATTTGACGCGTCCGCCGCCATATCACCGCCGCGAACCGGGCCGCCTCTCTGCCGAAGATCCAGAATCCGGGCTGGCTGCGCTAGCGCGCCGTCGTCTCCAGCCGACGGCATCATTGCTCTCAATGAATTTCAGATGTGATGAACGACCCTGCGGCATCGTTGAGCGCGGCAGGAGAGTGAGATCCTCGATCCAAAACGACAACAGAAGTCACCGTACCAAGGAACGTTCGCGCTTGATCCAGAATTTCGCACCCGACACAAACCCCTCTGGGGTCATGCAATCGATGAACCCAAATGGGTCGTCCCCGGGACCACGTCAACCATGCAAAGTTCTCATCCGGAGCGCCATTTGTAGCACAATGAATAGCAATAGCGTCGCAGAGGAGGGAAGTATCGTCGTCCTAACCGCTCGTGCGACACCCGCGATAGGACTCGGGGTCCGGAAAGTGGGGCCGATCGAGTGGCCAAGACACACAGGCAAGTTTTACTCTCCGGCGACAACTGTGCCACCCACCGTCGCCGCCCTGCGTCAATAAAGGGCTGAAGTCGCTACACGGCAGACGGGGCCACCAGTTCACGCGGTCCTGCGCTGCCAAACTCCTAAAATGCAGATAATTCCCTTCAATGCATGACACTACCCAATCTGGATTGACACGCCCTGCTGTCAGCACCACACAATCCATGGAGTTTACCCGGACACGTGAGCCGCAGCAGCGCGCCAGAAAGGCCACACACCACCGGCCACTAGGCTTTCTCGCGCCGGCGCCTACAGCGATGAATACAACGTCTCTGGCGTAGTATTGCAGCATTGGCTTTACCAACTTCCAGAAGCCCATATTGATCATCCAAGAATTGGGTCGGCAATGCAGCCCGGCCCGAGCGCTCCTGCTTTCGGGGGCGGCGGCGCGGCTTGTAAGCCCTCAAACCCGAAACCATGAGGCGGGGTGTTCCCCGACGCCGATATCGTAAATGCCGCGGACAGCCGGCAGCCGCAGAGCCGATATCACGGAGCGCAACCTCACGCTTGCTCAGCCCCTTTACATCTATGATGATCTCATGAGCGTGCATGATGACGGCTCGAGCTTCGACGGCCCACTCGTCCATGTAACCAACTTGACCACCATTCGCAATCCGCTCATGTCGGTACAGATGCATCAACGCAGCGAACTAATGAGTCACCACACTAAGAAGCGATGAGTTCATCGTGCCCATTTCGAGAGTTTCCAGGAGGAAAATCTTAACTTCTGGTGAACGGCCAAAGAAGAAAGGCATGAAGCCCGTACCTGGGACGTTTCTTTATCCAAAACAGGTGGCCGCTGCAGTGCGAAGTGCCTCCGAGAGGGTGTCAATGTACTCTGCACTGTTGCAATGGAATGTTGACGGTGTTGTAGCGGTTCTAGGCACCACCACGTTGGTTCGTCGTCTTGCCGAAGTGACCTCTTGATCAGCTCGGTCCGTCGAAGGAACTGCCCCGGAAATCAACCCACAGCCCAGCCTTCCCCCAACGGGAGGAGAGGATCACGGCAAAGCCCACGGGGGAATCGCAGTCCAAAGCACAGTTGGTGTTATCAAACGGCGACGGGGACGGCGTCCCCGCTGTCAATAAACCCCTCCCAAACCCGAACGCCGGCGGCCAAAGTAGCCGCCCTAAATTTGCCAAACAGATAAATCGCTCCAAAGCGAAAAGTTGAAACAAGTAGTAGGGGGACTGGGAAAACCACTGGGGAAAAGCCCCGCCCCCGACCGAATCCAATCTCCCCGAGATCTGGACAGATCATTCCCTTGCTGGCCCGGATCGGGATATTTGGGGACTGCCCCCGGGTGTGTGCTGTCCACAGCTGAGGGGCCACGCCCCTTCCAACTGTGGGACCCCCGACCGCCACAGGTGTCAGGCCCATGCCAATCACGGCCTGGACGAGCACATATGTCGCCAGCAGCGCCTCTGTCCCAGAGGCGAAATGTGGAGAACGACCAATACTTTTGGGCTGTTCGCCGCTGCTCAGGACGATACGACCTCATGGCCGAGAGGGGTCTGGCTCCAAAGCGAGGCCGTTGTCCGGAAGTCAGAGTCGTACCGCGGCATCAGCCCCTCCAGGCGGTTTCGCTGCACGTCCTTCGTTTGAGGCTTCATCGTGGGTGTAGAAACATGGCTGCTGTGTCTGCTGCGGGCTCTGTCATTGACTTAGAAAGTTGTACGGGCGCACCTCACCTTGCCAAGTAGTGGTCCGCTCAGTTCAGGCAGACAGGTAGACGGTTGGTCGCAGCGACGACGCTTGGCTTGGCAAAGTGTCCCGATAGACGTCAATAGCGGCGAAATTTGATCCTCTTGTGGTCTTCTCCAGCCTCCATCTCAGCTCGTCAACGGGCTCGCTGTGTCCCACAGAGAGGATCCTCTCCCGAGAAAAGATCTATCGTAGAGAGGTGATGGCTTGACAGGATGAATGGTGTGGGGCATACCGAAGGGGCGAAAGTACTTTTCCTGCTCACGCGAGCGGACGTAGCCTGAGCGCGGGCCCAGAGGCAGTTTCAGGGCGTCATCTCACATGTAAATGGTGTGAGAATCGTCGATTTCCGGATGGCTACAATTACCCGCCGGTTGTCAGAATTGCCCGCCAGACAGATGCAGTGCGTTCTCGATATGAGAGAATCATTAACAAGGGAATATGGGTCGCAAGTTCCCATTCCAGTCCGTGTAGGCCGCTTGTGTTCATATTCAGCTGAATCAGCTGCCTCTTGTAACAAAAACGCACTGTAGTAGAGAGCGGCTACTTCGGATCGAACCTCCCAAATTTCTCTACATGCCCTTGTGTAGCACCACCCGGTCCGGGACGGCGCCGGGGCACCGCGCGCGGGGAGCCCGGGTAGGGCGGACACGGTCCCCACCGGCACAGGGACTTGGTGTCCCACCGGGGCACGATCTTTGCGCGCACACTGGGTGTTTGGCCTCGCGGCGCGTGCCACCCGGCCTGGCGGCGCACAGTCGGGATCGGCTGGCCCGCGCGGGGCTGCGGTCATGTAGGGCTGCGAGAAATCTTGCATGGCCGCGCCACCGGCCGCCACGTCAAACAGGGGCATCCGGCCCCAATTCCCCCTCGTCTGACCATACTGCATCGGCGGACTTGTTTGGTATTTGCGACTAGTCGTATTGGTTGGTCGGCGGCGGGAGCCATTTCCCATCAGAAGAACAGGGCCCATTCAACGGCTTCCGCTCTTTCCCTACAAAGGGCTATGACAATGGAAGGCACCGCTGTTGCCGGCAAGTAAACCGTGACTGTTGTACCTTCGGCGGCCCCTCTTCCCGGATAGGGTGATGCAACAGGAGGCACGCTCCTAGGATGGCGGAGATTGGATACTGTTGTTATCGGGACCGTAGCTCGGGGGTTTTGCTACACCTTCGGCCGGCGTCGAGACGTCACCCTGCAGCATCTGGCAGCCACCAGTCGACGTACGACTTTCATCTTCACACCCTACGATCCCCGCCTCCCTCCTCCTGTGTTCTTTTCTCTTCTTCTTTCCACCCCTTCTGTCCATAATACCCCTCGTTTCTAAACCGCATCGCGTGCTTCGACACTAGGGCCGTGCGCCACGCCGCCACAGTCCCGAACGAGGCATGGAAATATCGGACGCGCAGCCTGTGGCCAGTCACGTTATTGCTCCTGGCGCGCGGGTGAGCGCCTGGTTGAAGGTCAGCATTGAGCGTACGCCCAGAAAGAGTTCTATTCGTGGGCGGGGCTGGTCGTCTAAGACCAATAGCAACAAAAAGAAGACCGTGGGATCATCTAGTGGCTTATGATTGTGAATACAGTGGACGCGACGTTTCGTCTATTATGGCTGACCTGAGCTCGGCATCAGTGGCACAGTCTACTGTAACACGACCCGAGTCGGCGTCTGAGATCCGCCACTGGCGCCTCTTTTGGACACAGGCGATGTGCGAGGCGTGTCTTCTTCGTGGATTCCTTGATACGCCGGCGTGGACGGCTGCGCTAGGAGCCATTTGTGGTGGTCGGTTTGCAGGACCAGGTCACCCGCGGGTGCTGGCGTTGACCCTTGTGCCTGTGTTGTCGGTCAAGTCCGATGAGCGTGCGGTGGGCCGTATCCATTTTGCGACATCCGCGGCTGTGTCTATGGACAGTGTCACAATCAACCATGAAAAGGTCCACAACCTCGTGGCTTACACTCCGCAGGCGTCGCTGCGCGCCGCCGGGCGACTGGGAGCCGAGTCGCCGACGAGGGAAAATCTCCTTGGCGCCCTGAAAGAGTCCCTTAACCAACCCATTTGTGCAGCCGCACGCCGCAGGAGCAGTCCCGGTGTTGGCACCCCCGGCCAGATCCCGCGCTGGCGCCGACTTTGCAAAGGGCCTACGCCTTTCGTTCTCTCAGACTCACCGAGCACGATACTCCGCGCTTGGAACGATGGAGCAGCTGACGGTACTTTCGCTTTTTGAATACGGCTGTGCCGCTCATTCCGGGAGCCTGGTCGTTCAAGCCGCCTTGTGGCCAAACCAGTACTCAGCGCATTTGCGGCACGCCATACGTGCGATCGACTTCTTCGCGCTGTGCAGCTGCGCACGTGCCTTACTCGCGTCAACAATGGTGTTGCAGTCACAACCAGGGCGACGAATTGGATGCCCCAAAGCGTACAGTTACTTCAGGTGGGCGGGGGATACCGTCTTATTCTCGGCTGATGAAGAAGATCCTTCCGCGTTGCGTCATACGGTCTATCTAGTGCCGACACTGGGAGCCCCTTCCTCGTCCCTGCATATATAATAGACGCCATCCAGCCCACTAGTAGGGCCACCATAGGAAAATCCATTCTCTTCTTCCACTTCTTGACGACAGCGGTCGCTTTGCTCGCGGCTGAGGCGGCCATTCTATCATCCTGCGCGCGCATGTTCTCCACATGTCCAAATCTGATGGTGGCACATTCGCTTTACTTGGACGGATTCGGCGGTCCCGCACAAGGGCGAGTGGCTGTAGGGCTGTGGTCCTCCCGGGACAAGTAGGAGGAGCGGGTGCCGCCAGGTTGGTGCGATGCGGCCATCGCTTCATTGGCGGGCTGAGAACCCTTGCTGGCAGCGCGGCTCCGGACGTACTTGAGCGGGTTCATGGCCTCTGCGGCTGATCCCACTCATGCAGAGACTTGGACGAGGCTCCATCCGCTGACATGGTGGCGGCTGTGCGGCGAGCGCTTTACGTTACGGCATCTAATTTGCTTGAGTACTATTCTTCTCCGTCGTTGGCAGCCGGCGGTGAGCGGGCTTTCACGCGCCTTCGCCAAGTGCTCACCCCCAGGCGCAATCTTCTGTCCCCCGGTTTGGTAGATAAACTCGCCCGCATTGCACTCAACGCCGCCCAACTTAGCCGCCCGGACCCTGTCACTAAATCTTCACGTTCCCGCACGAATCTGAAGCTACGCGTTTTCTTTTTTCCTGGGGGTGGCGGTGAAGGGGCCGAAGAAGATGGGGGCGATGCAAGTGGACGGCGGCAGCATTTAATCTCTTGTCGCGTCCGGTCGGGAAGGCCTTCCAGTGAATGACCGGAACGGCATTCGGATAATGCCTTCTTCGCAAATGTTCGTTCGAGACGATGAAGTCACTACACACACGGAGGCGACCGCCGCTGCCATGGCGGTCATTTGTTCATCCACCCTTGTGAAGTTGGCTTTCAAGAATCAGCTGTCATGCCAAGACGAGAACCTCCGGCGCTACATTTTTCTCTTGCCTGTTTATATGCTGGAACAGCTCGACGCAATGGTGACCGTGACCGCCACCCGTGTGGCAGAATTTGTCAAGAAGGACACGGAGGAGGATGCAGAAAACTTGAAATATGATGCCGACCGCTCGCGGAAGACCACTATCCAGAGGGACAACAATTGCAAGGCGTACAAAAGAGAAGTCTGTTGAACGCCACGCAGGAGGTCGTTTCATCTCTTGGGGGCTACACGGAATGCCTGTATTGTCCAAGGAACACCGACATGTATGCACTCATGGCACAGAATACTTCCGCGTGTGATGTGAAGTTCTTCGGAGTTGTTGTGATATGGCTAGTCCTGGTGAGTCTGCGGAGGAGGAGGACTATACATCTGCTGCTATTTATCGTTTGTGCCTGCGTCAGTTTCCGAACTTGTCTGTCGCTGCATGAAGTTGGCTCATGTGCCCTCGCGTTCGACCACGCCATACGCTCAGACGAGCTCGACTTGGTGAAGAGACAGTTGTGTTGTATTCGATCCCTCCCCGATGACAAAACTCGTACCGCGAGCCGCTGACCGAACGTCTGCGCTGTCCGCTTCGGAATTCTGAACTTTGAGGAAAAACGAGTCTCTGCTATGGCTGCGGGTTGGCCGGGCTGTCGGCGCGGTGTTGGACCCGTCGCGGCGATGCATCATCTTTAGACGCTGCCAGTCGGCAAGGTTGGTCAGCTTCCCAGTGCAGCATCCGGCGTGCTAACGTGCCCTAGGGTTCTTCTTCATCTTATGGGAGTCATTGCGCCGCTTGGAGCCGGCGGCACACGCTCACTAGCGCGTGGTGGTCGGCCCCGTCGGCTGTGAGTCGGCCACGCTGGTCAGCTATCTGGTGAAGCACGCGGCATGCTTTCGTTCCCCCATGTCCTGCAAATGGTGGTTGTCACTGCTTCAGTTGCGGCCGGTTTCACATGCTCTCTAGCGCGCATTGATCGGTTACGCAGACCACCGACGGAACGTTCATCACATCGCAAGCGAGGCTTTATTGATTTTGTAGTGCTTAATCCCGGGGCATGTCTGACATGGCATCGATGGCTGCATGACGAAGGGGCCAGGCGCTTTGGACTCGTCACAATGTGTTCTATACTTCACAGAGAAATGCTAACCTCTCTGGCCAGCTCGCGTGTGTCTTTTGTTTAGCAGCAACAGCAACATCGATTTTCCACCATCAGCGGGGCCCGCAACCATCCAAAGAGTTACCTGCTGACGAATTTTCCATCGATACATCGCCCGTTGTCGCGCCTTCAACATATCTAGTACGTTCCACTCGTCAGAGGTAAGACTGGATGAACCACGCCTTGGCAGATCCCCGAGAGGAGCAGTTATGGCCACTTCGTCGATCCGGCTCTAGACCCCTTCTCGATACTGCTCTGTGTAAGGCCAATTTAGTTCGCACCGAGCTGTACAGGGCACAGACAGATCCCGCCACACTTGCGTCCCAGAAAACACAGTAGAGGTGCCCGTAGTGCCACGACGCAGCGAGGTACTGTATCTCGCAGACCGTTGATGCATAGCAGCTGTGCTTTCGCTGTGTGCGTCGAGAAAGCGCATGACCATGACGATTGACATACATACTTGCTGCGTCTGAGCTGTTGTTGAAAGCTCACCAAAAGGGGTCACTGTACGCATACTGAGCTCTTCTGTCATCTCTGGCGATTATGCTGCGGCTCAGCGGGTTTCTTGAAGGTGCTTTGTTGGTATGGGTATTGTGCAACCGCGGGACAGTGCGGCATTGGGCCCAGTTGTCTGAAACATTGGATTGACGGGGGAATGACCCAGCGCTAAATGTGTTGAACTTAGCAGGCCGTGACAAATCGGCGAAGGCGGAAAATCTTGATGACGAACAACACTTGGCCGGCACAATCAGACCGACACGTGCTGCAATTGGTTCATGTCAATTGAGCCGGAGATGTCCCGAACAAGGTTCCCCAATTCAGTAGGTGTCGCGTTCTCCGGAAAATCAGGATTGTCGTCGAGGAAGTGGAACACCCGCTGCAGCGTCACGGCCAGCAGAGCATCCACTGCCTGGCTGTCTGGCGCCACCCGCGGCGTCTGACGCACCACGAAGTGCGACCGCTCGGCGGAGGCATCGTGGTCCCGGACCTTGACAGCCAGCCCCCCGCTGACCGCGTCCCCATTGTCAGCATCGTCGTCATCCTCAGGCCCAGTCCGGTACGGGCTGCGCTCGGGGGACGACTCGGGAGAGGGCGGTGGTAGGATCCACGTCTTGTTGGCCCCAAAGCTGATCGAGCGCCGCTGCGCCTGTGGCGGCGCAGGGCGACTGTTGTCACGCAAAACGCCCCGAGTAGCCTCACGCAACTTGTCGTACCGGTGCATCTCCGAGTCCCCAGTGATTGCGTCGTACACGCTGCCTCCAATAACTTGGGGAGCCAGAGGATCACGAGCACGCTTCCCCTCGCAATGGGGGGGCGGCGCAGGGCGGACGGGCGCCTCCGCGGCAGGCTGGTCCCCCCCAACCGACTGGCTGGGCTGGGCCTGAGGGCGCGGGGATGATGGCGCTCGTTGAGAAATCGGCTGGCGGGGGGATAACAGCGCTCGCTGGGATGCCGACCGACGAGGAGGAGACAATGGCTGGCCCTGCCTGCCGGAGGATGACTCCGATCTGCGTGGCAGGAGCAGCCCCGTCGACCGAGTGCTGGGTAACGCCCGAGGCGAGTTGGCCGCAGAGGGCGCGGGTGCCGGCGCGGTGGCAGGGGCGGGCGCCGGGTGCGTCGGCGGCTTGGCCTCCACAGCAGCGCACTCAACCGCTTCGGCAGGTGCGCCGCCGCCGGCCTCGGCCGACCCGTCGGTCGTCCCGTTGGCCGCGCCGCCAGTCGACCCGTTGGCCGTCCCGCCAATCGACCCGTTGACCAACCCGTTGGCCGACACGTTCGCCAGCCCGTTAGCCGAGCCGTTGGCCACTAGCCCCCGTCCGGTGTTGACGACGGCCTGGGTCAATGGCTTGCCCACGCCGGCAAAGACCGATAGTCCATTGCTTGCCGACAACTGCAGCGGGCTCGTGGGCAACGCTGACTTCGAGGGGGGTGCGGGGTCGGTGACAATGGGTTGCACGCCGAGAGAGGGGCCGAACACGGACCCCGTTTGGGGGGACGGAGTCGGCGCGACGGTCGACTTGACGGCTGAGCCGGCGTTGTGCACCAGCACGGTCTCGTCCATCGAGTCTTGCGCGTCGGCAGAGACGCCCGCCTCCTTGTTGTTCACTTGCACGTCGGGCAGCACAGACGGGGGGCTCGACGCGCCCGCGGTCCCGTCGGCCGAGGTCGGCGGCGGGTTGGTGCTGGGCGATTCTGTCATGCCCGCCCTCATGTGCATGTACAGGTCCTTGGCGGCGGAGCGGCATGCGCTGCGGCGCTCGCCAACCTCCGGGACTTCCCCAACACCGGATGCATCAGGAGGCGGCGGGTGGGCCAACTCCGCCCTTACGGTCTTCATCAACTTGCCAAGCTCCAGGCAAACCGACCGCCCACGCTACACCAGCCGCCGGCCAGAGTGGGAGGAGAAAGTGCGAAGACAAATGCCATGGTTAGCAACACGGAACGAGAAACGGAGAGTGATAGAGCGCGGAAACGACGGCGGTCGAGCTCCACGACTGCAGCAGCAATGGGTAAAAATATAGCAGAGGCAAAACGAGCACAAGAGAACCACCCCGCTCCACATACCGCAAACATGCTCTGCGCGTCGAGGCGCAGCAGTGCTTTGCAAAGCGCCTCAATCACGAGATACACACGGCCTGCAAGTGCCGACGCAATCCACGCCTTCAGCTGCGGTAGGTGTGCCAAAAAGCCCGACACATCTTTGCCACGGTTGGTCAAGGACAGCACCTTCTCCGCCGCCCACGTTTGGTCCTCATCGGGTCGCCGCAGGAGCGCCGCAAACTTGGCGTCCGCGTCACCGTCCCAATTGCTGCGGTTAAACAGGTAGGCCACCTCCTGCGCTCGTAACCGCCGCACGGTGTCGCCCGACGTACGTCCTTCAGCGGGAACCGCCGCTTCACGTGCCGCCGATGCTGGCCGTGCCGCCGCCGCAGGCCGTGCCGCCGCAGGTCGTGGCTGGGAACCCGAAGTAGCTCCAGAGCTTCCATTTCGCACCCGCTTGGCCGACCCCGTTGCCCGCCCTTGCACGTCGGTCTCGGCAGGGGGGTCCACGCTGGCCTCAACCTGCCGCCGAGGCCTCTTGCGGACGCCCCCCGTCGCCGACGCCTTGCCTAAAGCCCGCAAATAGTTGCTAATCGTGTCATTGGCGGCGGGGAGCGCCGCAGAGAGCTCCCCCGCCGGCACTTCCACCCGCCCTTCCCGCACTTGAGCGGTCGTCACGCGCATCACGTCCCAGAGGGTGGCCGCCTCCGGGTCCGCGATGCGACTGGCGTTGGCCTTCGTTGCCTCGCTCAACGCCGCTTCCAGCATGACACCAACGACGGGAAGTGACTTGCCCGTCAGCGGGTGAACGGCCAGAGTCGGGTCCCCACGAGTCGCCATGTCGCAGGACGAGAAAAAATACAGAAAATGATACGGACCGAGGTCGTTGCCTTTGGGGACCACCCCCGCCGTCAAGGGGTGCGCGGCGACACCTGCGCCGCGGCAGGGTGTGCCGGCGGTGTCGCCTAGCGGCGGCGGTGGTTGCGCGCGCCTCAGCCGCCCGCCGTCGACAGCGAATTTAAACGGTTGCGGGCCACAAAAGGGCGGCCTCTGGCGGCCGCCACGACCGCCGCCGCCGCCGTGAGAAGGGGGTGCGTCGAAAGGGTGCGCCCGCGGACTCACGTGATCACGTGGGGCGGTCCGGCGCGCGCGACAGCTGCAGCAGAGAGGCCAGCTCCGTGCAGCCGTGCTGCGCGGCAAGGCGCGCACCCCCTGTTCGGGCCACCGAACGCCCAGAAATCGGCAGGCAAGTTTGCAATGTGCCCGAGGGCTGGCAGCCAGCCAATCGGCAACGAGCACGTGCAATTTTTGAGAGGATCGAAGCCTCGGGAAGTCGACCACGCGTCCTCAAAACGAGCGCCGCTCAGAAGATTCTGGACTGTACAGAAGTAATTGTATGCATCAATTCCCCATTGCTGCCGACGGCTCGAATTCGAGTCAGCAGATCCACTCATCAGCCCATCGTCCGTCCAGCTCGGTCTGGCCAGACCGGGACGTTCTGGTCGACCAGCGCAGTGCACCTCGTTGCTGGATCCACCACGAGCCTCGTTTTCCCCCAAATCGCTCGTACAAAAACGTGCACGACCCGTCGGAAGCACCTGTACGAGGGGATTTTTTTGCAAAAACATGTTAAAACATGCGTGCGTTTACATGACTGCATTTTTCAACGACTTCTTGGATGCACCAGAAGCTTCTATGAGAGCCGCTTCCTACGGTCTTGAGCGACATGGTGAAAATGCGCATGTGCAAACGTGCACATGTGGTCAACAAGTGCGCGCGAGCGCTCCCATCCTTCCAACGAGGTGTTTTCGATTTTCTTGCACGCCTCATTAAGACACCGTATTCGAGGGGTGCGTATAAGTCGTGCGCTGGGTCTGGGGGTGCTTGAGAAAAACCTTTTTTCCACAGTTATCTGCCCGTCTGCCGGACTTTGTCACACTTACTGCCAGCCGCAGGAGCAACATCTGCCCTTCCACAAACGGCGATCGGCAATGGCTGGGGAAATGAGATTTCCCATTCCACTAAGTTCTTCGACGAGTGCCAAAGAACGGTGCATCCCGAGCGGAAAAGACATCTTCTGACCTGACTGCCCCCCCCTCCCCCCGCCCTTGC
>Ga0209187_1003764_pt1 | contig 12242 bp, 10 predicted proteins | sample BantaG_FD_187430 | JGI IMG/M metagenome (GOLD analysis project Ga0209187, IMG submission 187430) | Marine algal microbial communities from Bantry Bay, Ireland - BantryBay_4 metaG (SPAdes) (version 2) | ecosystem: Host-associated > Algae > Red algae > Unclassified | place: Bantry Bay, Ireland... | reverse complement strand
TTTCGCTTACGTCGTGGTCCAGATTAACGTCGGCGCTGTCGGCTTTGCTACACCAGTAAATAAACTGGTGATACGTCAAATCGTGTTGTTTACAATACGCCATCTTGGACTTCTTTGACTCGCGCCATTGCTCAACATGGTGCTGCCAGAATGCTTCGCGGCTCAGTGTTTGGAGATGTGTTTGTACCGTAGTAGGTATGTCTGTGTGCATGGTGTGTCCCTGTTTACCTGGAAGCACAGCTTTGCGCGAAACTAGAATACTTGTCTATACGTGTATTCGTGGGCGCTTACGATTGCTCGGGTAGTGAGCTTAATAAAGCCGTCCTTTGTTCTACGGGCACAGATTCAATGAGTTTTGCGACTAGGGATGGGTGTTGTTCTTGAAGTGCTGTTGCAAGTTCTGCTGTCTGTCCCTGAGCCAATGCCGTTAGAACCCAGTTAGTAAAATCAGTATAACTGAGTGGTTGCGCTGTAGTCACAATGATATACCCTAGTTTCTATTACCTAGACACGTTGAGTGTAGGGTACAGCCTGTAAAATCCAATGGCTGATTACCCAACAGTAAATACCACCTGGTACGTTACTGGTAGCAAATGATAATTCTTGGTGCAGTTTCTAATGAATACCAAAAGTTAGAGTGTTCAGAGACAGCAAATGTCACATTTTTCTTGTTAATTGCTTATTTAGTTGACTTGGCATTTAACTGCCCAAATATTTACTTGCGTAGGCCTGAGCTATTTTCACCAAGCTGGTACGTATTTAGTTTTGCTAGAAATCACACTACCCTTTGCCGAAAAACGGCCAAGCGAAGGTTTTATCCAATGACGATCTACAGAGCATGCTCGATGAGATTGAAAACAACCGCTATCCTGAGAAAAACGCGCTTATCATTCAGATTAGCTTTAAGTTGAGCCTCAGAGCTCAGGAGATGGCATTGCAACGTTTCCGAGAAGTCGTCACTCTCTTCTTCCTATAGTCTCAATAAAGTGGATTCTACAGCCCCAATACGCTGCAGGACCATGTTGCGACAATGTTTCGGCAATGGTCCGGCATTAAGCAAGCGAGTAGTCATTATGGTCGGCGTGCCCTCGCCACCACGCTCATTCACGACGAAGGCGTACATCTGATAACGGTACAAAAAATACTCGGCCATAAATCTGCCGCTACAACAACTATCTATCAAAACGTGACTGACGAGCAAGTAGAGAATGTGCCTATAAATGTCGGCAATAGTTTTGTAAATAAAGGCTCCTCTATGATAGGTACTTCTTAGGCGTACAACACCACGTTCAGACGTATTTGCAAAGTTCAGTTTTACGGTATATTCACAATGGCCTATTCTGGCTTTGGGTAGAAGTCTAAACATCCACTTACAAGAAGTGACTATAATTATAGTGCAAACATTGCCCGCCCTATTTCGAAGCAATTCATTAGATACCACATACAGTTAAATATATCCGTAGAAATAACATTAGTACGGATTTTATTGACTGCTATTCCCTAGCGCCTATACTCCGATAGTTACCCTAAATCCTGAGTACTGCCCTGTGGCGAAAAACGGCCAAGCGAAGGTTTTGTCCAATGACGAGCTCCAATGCGTGCTCGATGAGATCGAAAACCACCGCTACCCTGAGAAAAACGCACTCCTCATCCAGATTAGCTTCAAGTTGGGCTTAAGAGCGCAAGAGATGGCATTGCTGCGTATTCGAGAAGTGGCCACCCTGGGCGCGCAATTCGCCAGCGGCTATGAAATAAAAGATGTCCTGGTACTGCCCAAGAGCTTTACCAAAGGTGCGCGCGCCGTCGCCGCCAACGGTAATAAGGAAAATACTCGCACCAGTGTTCGATTTACCATTGCTGAGTTTGATCGTTTGGTGGCTAAAATTGGACGCGATGCACGTGCCGGCAAATCATTGGATGCATCTGAGTACTACCCTGAACAGAAGAAACCTGGAGGGCTGACACGAGAGCTACCAATGGCAGACGCATCCCTTCTGGACGCCATTGCGCGCTATTTAGATGTCCGTATGGCGAACCAGAAGCGTCTGAAACCCAACGACCCTCTCCTACTGTCTCAAAAAGGTGGATTCTACAGCCCCAACACCCTGCAGGACCATGTTGCGACGATGCTGCGCCAATGGTCGGGTATTGAGCGAGCAAGCAGTCACTCTGGTCGACGAACATTGGCTACTAAGCTGATTCACGATGAAGGTGAGCATCTTAAAACGGTACAAAAAATACTTGGCCATAAATCCGCCGCTACTACGACAATCTATCAAGACGTGACTGAGGAACAAGTTGAAAAAGTGTTGAAAAATGTCGGTAAGAGTTATCGGAAATGACCTTTCCCAATAATATTATGCAGATTCTGTACTGATCGAGCTTGATAGCACGATTAGTGTTAGGCAAAGACTCGTATTGGATCGCGCCAGAGTGAATCCGGCTCTAGCTGAGATGCTAGCGCCAAAGCGATAAAAATATTGTGCAAAACCAGTATGAATATCGTAACTTTTACAATTTAGTTAATATCGCGTGATCTTGGTATTCATCAGATAGTTTTTGACGTGACTTGGTACTAAATGTCCGAATATATCAGCACTATGTCATGCTGCTTTTAGGAACCACCATCACGCTCCGGCCATAGAATACGACGCATCAAGTAATTTCTAATTTCGTTTTTGCTTTAGTTTTTTTCAAATTCTTTCGTAAAATCCCGGGTAAAGATTGGCCAATAATTGGCTCTAGGTTCGAAATATCAAGCGTCCTCAGAAATTCTTCATCATCCTCTACAATCATCTCAATAAATTGCTTTGCAATTGCACCGAATGTTAAGCGATAGTCTTGGCCACGAGATGCCCAAGCATTTCTCATATTGTTGTAAATATCTTTTCTATACACAAAGGTGTTGAATGCAGAGTTACTGAAATAGCTTTCTTCAAAAAGAATGATATCCAACAATGCATTTCCTAAGGGAGTGACCTGCAAAATGTCAGACTCTTGTATATTTTCAAGCATATGAGAAGTTGAAAGAAACGCTTCCGAGCGCAGCCTTACAAGTGTCTTATGGGCTGTTGATCTATCTATTCCAGCTAAGCTCAAAGCATTTAGTGTGGCGCCGACAGTACAAGGCGAATTGCTCGTGACTGCTCTTATCTGTTGCAGTTGTCGAATTCCAAGTGAGTGCGGCATTGTAATCGCGCTATCCACGCTAAATACATTTGGTATTAATTTGCGGGAGTCGGAATTTCTGAGATCGTCCTTCATCATAGCTCGAAGGACCTGTGATGTCGTCAGTCTAGCTCTCCCATCCTTATTATGATTAACTACAAGCTGGTCCATCATCTTAGGGGATACTCGAAATATTGAACTTGTAGCTCGCAAATTATCTCTAAGGCTACCGTTGCCAGCAGCCTCGACCAATTGAAATGCATCTGATCCGAGGGATGCTTCGTATTGAAGTGTCTCCATAAGCGTCGTTATACGATCGCGAGCAACCTTGTCGGTAGAGGCCGCGTATACACTTGGCAAGTTGTTAAGTATTTTTTGAAAGCGTTTATTTAGAATTGCAGGTAAGGACGCTTTATTAACTACAAATTGGTCGTTAACCGCAGCTATTGAATGCTCGCGAATCACGTGAGACTCGAGAGCCTCGGTACGAACGACCAGTATTACTACAGCTGAAGAGGTGCTTTTAATTGTTTCAGTGAGCTTGTAGAGAAATTCTTGGAAGTCAATACCGAGTTGATCTGAGTTATCTAATGCAATTACTGTTGGTAGCTTGCAATGGAGTGTCAACCAGCGTATTACCCTTATCAGATGCTTTTGCGGATCTTCCTCGCGAAGTTGCCAAACGTATTTAGTTGCTGCCTTTAAAAACTCGGCATCATTATTATCCGAATTCGGAAATCTACCTTTTTGAAATACTCTGACTTCTTTGTTATAAATATCGCGAAGATGAGCCCACACATCAGGGTCATAACTGCCCGCCATTTCTTCAGTAGCATTCGATACCTCTTCTTGTATACGTTTGCATATTAGGTTTAGCATTTCATTTGTATGCTCTGATGAAAAATGCCTATCTTGGAAAGGCAATAGATCTATCCGAGCCCAGACGGCTTGCGTTAACTTTCCGTCTTCTTTTAGACTTAGCTCACAATGTCTAAGAAATGAGGTCTTGCCTACCCCTACCTCGCCGTGAAGTATCATCGTTCTTCCACACGCGACATTATCCAAAACTGGCCCTGTTAATAAATCTGATCCGAAATCAAGCGAAGACTGATTTGTATTTTGAGATGATTCGATATTCGATATTAGAGTTTTGAGCATACCTGATGCAGTGCGATTGCTCTTTGCAGGAATGTAGCACTCGCGAAAATCAGCCTCATTTGTAAGTTCAACTACATAGTGTTTTAGTATTTGGTCAAGAATATTTGAATAATCTTCTTGTTCAATCGTAAGTTCACCTCGATGCGGAAACTGATCTCTTAAGCGTTTAGCAAAAGACGGAACTTGAATATTACGGCCAAGCAAAGCCTTTTCTGTTCTACCCTCTTCAATACCGTCAGGTGAAAGTACATCTACAAACTGATCTATTCGCTTTGCTAGTTGTTCAGAGCCCTTAAATATTATTACCTTTGCATCAGGCAGTGAGCGATGCGGATGTGATGGTTTGAATATGACCCAATCAATGCCGTTAGTAGCACAGGCGTAAAGCGCGCCAGTGTGTTGGGCATAGCGCAAGCACTGATCGAGGGCTTCTAATAAATCATTAGAGGCTGTGGCGCGCAGTTTTCGGAACGTGGTTGTACCTCCGCCTGATAGGTTAGAAGGTATGTTGAATGAGCGTTCTGTTTTTTTCGCTTCTACTACGATCATTGCTCGATCGTCTACAACAAGCAGATAGTCAATGTATCCTCTAGACTCGCTCCATCCTGCATATGGTTCTCGTTTTATTTGTAGTGGCGTCCACCCCAACAAACCCAAAATTGGATCTATAAATTGCGCTCGTGTATCTGCTTCGGTCCAATTGATGTTTTCAAATTTGGGGCATTCAAGAATAAAGTCTAATAGGTCCATTGACTACTCAATATTATCTATGTTGAAACGAAATTCCACGAGCAGGTTAAATGCGTGAAGTCTGAGCATCTAATCAGCTAGCTCTTCTTAAGTGCGCAAAAGGCTTCCTTGCCAATTTTCATAGCTCCATACATACACGTGTCGCGATTCCAAGTAATTATTTCCGAATCACTCTGTAGCATCGTTTGAACAGTCATGCCAATCTGCTTCGCCTAACCGGTAACAGCCTTTCTATACTAAGCTGTCTATAACATTCAAGACTCGAACTATTCATATCTCGAATCTATACGGTTGATTCAGATGAAACAAAATACAGACAGACTACTGCATTAATCGTTTATTAATTGAAGGCGCTGTAAGGCAATATCTACGACTCGTCGGTCGAATAACATGACTTTTCTGTCTGCCCACTTTCTTCCGGCTGGCCATTGACTAATACCGTCCATTACTGCATCAAGCTCTGGTTGAATATTCTCTCGGAATAGCAACCAATCCACAGTAGCTAGTAACTCCATGCCGAAAGGTGATTCGAAACCGTCGATGATTTTTGATATCTGTTCTAGGGCTGGTAAAAATTCTTTACCATCGGAATTGAAATAGGCACTTACGTTATCTCTTTGTGAATCATCGAACCAAATTACATCGAAAGGATCGGAGTCGGAAATTCGCTTCTCACTCTTTAAATAGCTGCCATCCAGACCATCCAATAAATGTCGTAAGCGATCCGCATACGGACCATAGTTATTAGCTGAGAAATTCAAATTCAAACTATTTTCGAGATTCTCACGTTCTATAACTCGCTCCACAAACCACGCTAACTTCTGAATTTCGAGCAAACTGCACTCCATACCTAGTACCCAGTAACGACGCACAAGCTCAGCAATCAAAGCGCGAGGTATCGTTAGCTTCTGCACACCTTTTTTCTTAGCAACATTTTGATATTGCTCAGTTGGCTCGTAGACTAATATTTCGATGTTTTCGAGATCGCTGAGATGTTTCTCAATTGCTGCTCTCACTATGGCCCAGTCCAATCCACCGTTACCAGCACCTAAAGGAGGAATCGCGATAGATTTGACTTTGTTGCATAATATAAATTCTTTGAGATCATCTAGCCCTTCTTCAATCCATTCCAATTTCGATGGATTTCGCCAGTGTTTCTTAGTGGGAAAGTTAATCACCCATCTAGGTCCCATAAGTTCTCTAGTCTCAGTGATAAACATTTTACCGGTCACCACTTCCTTATCTTTACAAGCGTTGGCGTACTCTGACATATTGATTGGAAAGCGCTCTTTGAACATTAACGCGATACCTTTGCCCATAACTCCTACCGTATTGACGGTATTCACTAGAGCTTCTACGTCCGATTCGAGTAGGTTGCCTTTGGTATATTTAATCATCAGAAATACCACTTAGTACGAGCGTGCACAGGCAGGTTCCATCCTGCTTTTGCCAGCTCTTTTGAAATTTGTTTTTCTAAATTCTCGGTGTAGCAAACCACGCCTTGCAATCCTTCAACTGGACAGTGCTGGTGGATCAAAACTTCTGCTTGGTATCTTTCGAATTTGGCTGGATCATCGAGGTCGCGCTTGAAATCCCGACTTTGAATAATTTCCCAATCAATTTTATCTAAATCAGAAAGATCTGAATAAAAATTTGCCCAACTGTAGTATGCGTGCATGTCGGTGAAAACGAATGGTATGTTCTGACTTTGCAAATGACGCAAAGAAGATACTAAGATAACTATTTCCTTGTTCTTGCGTTGTTGGACACCCCATCCCGTATTAATATTCCGCATCATCACCGAAAAAGGTGTGAAATAAAATGGAACGTAATCATTGAGTACTCCTCCGGGTGGGATTGGTACTGGATGAGTTTCACGTTTGCTAATCAAGTCAGAATTTCCGATGTTTACCCAGTTAGGCGAAATTATTGTGCTTGTACCGCAGTGAAGACCGTTGTCCCAAATCCAAGGTAAGTTATCCCTGTGCACAATGCGCCAAATCAGCGCTTTTTTGGGATTCAAATTTTTGTAGCTATAGGGCATTGATGTTAGCTGTAACGTTGAAAGGCAGAATCCGACTTGGTTTTACAAATCGAATTGCCAATTATGATTAACATTGTCGCGTGTAGATGAGTCAGCATTATCATGTAGAGTTACTTCGGCTCAGTTCTGAACTGAACTACATTATTATTACTATCCGAAGATTCATTTTTGCTATTTGTAATCGAAGGCCTAAGTGTCGCTAGATCAACAACGTTATTCTGACCTAAGAGATAACCTTCAGGCAATCCTGTTAACATTTCTACATCATTTACAGCCAGCCCCATATGCAAAGAAATTGATGCCAGCGGCATCACCTTTTCATTAACTAGTAAATCTATAGTGCGACGTAGCAGGCGCGGCCGCTCAGGTTTTCGTTCATCATCTCCTGGCTCAGACTTGGCTCCCCATCGCGCGGAACGACGCTTAAACATTGCCTGCATGCCGTCATCATCCAGTATTTTTAAAGCGTGTAATCGCATAATGATTGCCGCCACCGAGACACCCCAGCGACGTTTTAGCATTAACAAATCATCCAAGTTGACTGGGGTTCGTACGTCATCTGCAAAAGTTTCGGCAGGTAGCAAAAAAGCACCAGCGAATCGGTGCGCTTGCTGCTCGAGTTGTTTATATCGATCTCGTTCGGTTGGTCGTGCAATGAACCGATGAAGAACTAAATGTCCAAGCTCATGCGCTAGATCGAAACGACTTCTGTAACCATTGTCTTTGTCCGCGGATAGAAGAACTAGCGGACGTTCCAGAACCTCACTCCATGCAGACAATCCCTCAATTTGCGAGACGCCTGTTTCTTCACGAATCAGAATTACACCAGCGCCCTCAATCGCCAAAGCTAGATCTTGTATGGCCATACGACCGATTCGCCACAGTTTTCGACATTCGTCAGCTGCCAACTCAATCTCGTCCGACGTAATCTCGTCTAGATTCTTGAAATGTCTAACTGGCAAATTCAAGCTTGGATAATCGACAAACTCAGAAAGTGCAAGAGCAATATCTTGGCCCCACTCCATTCGTGCTTCCAGCATTTTTCTCGCGGCTACGTGAGCAGAAGCATTACTACGAAACAATGGCATAGAAATTTTCGAAGATAGCGGTCGAGTGAACCATTCTGGCGAAACATTAACCACATTGGCCAATCGTTCCAACGCGTTGCTTTCTGGAGCTTGGCTACCTGATCGCCACTTGCTGACCGTCGCAGGTGATACGCCAACCATTGAAGCCAATTGAGCCTGGTTTAATCGACGGGCAGCAAGAATCTGACTAAGGCGTTCGCTTTCGAACCCCTGTATTCCACTGCGACTCATGATGCTGACGAATCTGGATTCTGTTGCTTTTTAGCTGTTTTAAGAGTTGGGTTAACCAAATCAACCTGTGCAGGTATTTGTTCATAACGCTGTATAAAGACTTGTGCGTCCTCTTTAAAGAGCCAACCCTGCATCATAGCGTCTGGCACCGCAATATGAATCGACACAGGTAGTTCTGGCTCTAACAGGATTGATCCCGAAAATGTTGATACAAAAAACACCGTAATGTCAGTCGGGGGCTCATATTCATCGAACAAATCTCCAAACACCAATGGCGCTATTGCTTGGTTTGCCAATGACATCTGCCGGCGCGTCAGGCTGCGTCGACTATTGTTCCAAGATCCCAGAGAACTGTTGAACCGAGCTAAGTTTATAATTCCAGAGCGCCCGGTGATTACGTTGTTGCCACGAATTGGAGATGGTCTCGCCCCATTTGCCAACAAAGCCAATTGAAAAGACTCGTTCATATGAAAGTGCCTCATCTGGCCTAATGCGGAAGGTCGATGTCCAACGTCCATCTCCTTCGCCGCTGAGTAAGCTCGCTGTGCGCCAACACGCAAGGCATCTTCAATAGACATTACTAGATCACGAGGTATGTGGCGCTGAAGGAGACCAACTATCGAATCAGTTTTAGTATTAATCATTTGCTGTCGGTTGATGTTTCGTATAACGGGATTATAGCCCAATAATGTTTCGTTATGAGTTATTGTTTTTACATGCTACCTGTGTGACTTTTAATCCAGCTGGCTCATGGCCTCATATACCATTACGTCCTTTATGGGTGATTAATAGGGCGGCTCCATGTCATCGTTGACTACGCGAAATTTCTCACTACCAGCACGTGAATTCAACGGGCAATCGATTCAGGCGATGGTACTGACCTCTGGTGAAAAGGGCGCTGAAGGGTTCTTGAGCTTCTTTGCCGACATGATTAGTAACGCCAACTCGCGAGAGGCCTACCGTCGCGCCTGGTGCCGCCTCGATACTTGGTGTCAGCCCGTAAACAGCGTAGAGTTGAGCACGGTTCGACCATTGCACTTGGCGGCTTATATAGAAGTCCTGTCTGAAAAGCTCTCGGCGGCGTCCGTCAAGCAACATCGTGCTGCCTTGAGCAAATGTTTCGATTTTCTCGTGATCCGCCAGATCCCTTTCTCCAATCCGGTCTCGAATTTTGTTGGCCCAAAACTCAATTGTCATAAAGGCAAAACGCCAACGCTTACGGATGAGGAATTTCTGAATCTGATTGATTCGATTCCGGACAACACGTTAATAGATTTCCGTGATCGTGCATTTCACCCTTTATTATATAAGCTAGGCCGCTGATCTCTCAGCAGCAGCAGCCTGTCGAGTTCGATTCTCGAAATGAGCAAAAACAACATTAGATATTTGCTGAATTTCGGTTTCTTCATAAGAATCAACCGGAAGGCCTGTTTTATCGTCGTAGAGAAAGTTAAATATTGTCGTCTTTAAACCTTCACGTGTAGTGTGTTTTGCAAAAAGTCCTTGAACACTTTCCATTTGAATCTCAAGTTCCTTGAGTAACTCCATCGCCACTCTCTTGATCTTTTTAATATCTGACTTGGTAATGTCGGGCTTGAGGAGCATATCGTAGACTGCTAGTTGCTCTTCACTATCGAGCCCTTCCTTGACATGGCGGTGTTCCTCCTCCGTCATTTCCGCACTCATCCGCATCAGCGCTTCAAAAGTTGCTTCAATGGTGTTTTTATCTTTCTCTTTGTTATAGTCACGGACAATCTCGTCATATTTTTCTTGAAATTCACCACGCAGTGGATTCATTTGCAACATTTTCTGTAGGCGTTTATCCAATGCAGATCTCATATCCTGCACATCGCTATTCTTTGTATCGCGCTCTTCAAATTCTTTTCGTAAGAGGTCGAAATTGATCTTCGAAATATCAAAAACTTTATCATCGGAATCTGGGTCTGCCGTGGTGTTTACAGCTGCGCTTACGATGGCATTGAGCTCTTGCATGATTTCTGAAATATCAGCTTTCTCACGATCTTTTTCCAGCGTTTTGTAGATGAAGTAGATAGCCTCTGACTCCGTACGTAACGGTTTGACGCCGTCAAATGTCAAGCACGATTTATATTTACGAAAAACGTTACGAGCTGAAATTTCAAATTTCTTGCGTGTCTCGTCATTGACATTGATTGCCTCTTTAGCATCAACAAGCAGTTTGTTACGCGCAAAGCCCGTGGCGTTGAGAAGATCATCGAGATTAAAGCTTTGGGCAACGAGATGCTGCCGGACAATATCGAGAGCCTCTTGGAGTTCCCCAACGAGTTCTTCTTCTGGGTGCAACGGATCAACCTTTTCTTGCTCTCCATCACCCATTGGTGCAGAACCGGTGTGTCCAGCGAAAGTAGCCAATGCTTTTCGGAGGTTCTTCAGGATGCCGCAGTAATCAACAATGAGGCCATTGTTCTTACCCTCTTTGACTCGGTTAGCACGCGCAATCGCTTGCATGAGCGTGTGTGCTTGAAGAGGTTTGTCGAGATAAAGTGTTGAAAGGCTCGGAACATCAAAGCCGGTGAGCCACATCGCACAAACAATGGCCACACGGAACGGATGCTTTTCCTTCTTAAATGCAGATTCTACATCGAGGCGCTTACCGTCTCCCAAAAGAAATCCATTTTTAATAAGTGTACGGTGTGGCAGAACATCGATATTCCATTTCCTGAAACGTTCGACCTCCCCTTGCTCATCACTGAAGATTGGTGCGATCTCAGTTTCCTTCATCCAGGCAAGAATGTCGCGATCTTCTTCGAGAATATCAGCCTGTTCTTTTGACGCTATATCATGCTCACGACGACTGATTTCTTCATCCCAATATTCGGAAATGTATTCGTACATCCGGACAGTTGTGACCTTATCAATCGCAACGTACATGGCTTTCCATGTTTGCCAATTCGTCGTGTAGTGTTGGACAAAATCCTGCGCAATATCTTTAAGTCGTTTTTCTGCTGTAACAATGTGGTATTCGCGCTTGAGCTCTTTTTCAAGTTTTGCCGCAACATCAGCATCCTCTATTTCAGCCTCTTCGATCTTCTGTGCGATCTTCTCATTAATGCCGTCTAAGGTAATATTGAGTTTTTCGCCACGCGCATCATAATAAAGTGGCACAGTCGCACCATCTTCGATCGCACGCTGAAAGCCATAGGTTGAGATATAGTTACCAAAGACACGACGGGTTATTTCGTCGTCTCCAAAGAGTGGCGTACCTGTAAAGCCAATAAAATTAGCATTAGGTAGAGCTTCACGCATGTTCATGGCCATGGTGCCATACTGCGATCGGTGTGCCTCATCCGTCATGACGATGATGTCGTCACGCTTGGAATATTCCCCATCCGCCTCGATTCGCTTATTAAACTTATGAATCAAAGAAAAGACAAAAGCCTTATGCTGTGTCAGTAGTTCTTTAAGATCATTGCCGCTGGCCGCACGGCAAGGATCTTTATCATGGTTAACAAGTCCGGTACCCGCAAATGTATTATAGATTTGGTTGTCCAAATCAGTACGGTCTGTAAGAACGAGAAATGTAAAATTGCCACCAATTTTGCGGCGTACTTTCTGTGCAAACATCACCATGGAATATGATTTACCAGAGCCTTGGGTATGCCAAAATACTCTGGAGTTCCCCCAGTTTGATGGACACCTCAATATGAGCGATAATGCTCCAAGAGGTGCCAAATGGCCAAAGGTAAGACCCGTAGAGAACGCCGAACTTACGATGACGAGTATAAGCAACAGGTGCTTGAGTTAGTACGTGCTGGTGACAAATC
>Ga0209187_1003763_pt1 | contig 12244 bp, 10 predicted proteins | sample BantaG_FD_187430 | JGI IMG/M metagenome (GOLD analysis project Ga0209187, IMG submission 187430) | Marine algal microbial communities from Bantry Bay, Ireland - BantryBay_4 metaG (SPAdes) (version 2) | ecosystem: Host-associated > Algae > Red algae > Unclassified | place: Bantry Bay, Ireland... | reverse complement strand
CGAATTTTGGTCGGCCATCGGTTGCCAAAACTTGCGCCGTTTTCATGTCCGACCCGGGCGCGCGACCGACACCCAGGTCAATGCGATCCGGGTATAGGTTTGAGAGCAGCGAAAAGGTTTCGGCAACTTTGAACGCACTGTAGTGCGGTAACATTACGCCACCAGATCCGATGCGGATCCGTTTGGTTGCCGCGCCAATTGCGGCCAGTAATACTTCGGGCGCACTGCCAGCGAGCATAGTTGTGTTGTGATGTTCGGAGACCCAAAAGCGGTAGTAACCGAGCGCGTCCGCATGTTGCGCGAGTTGGATAGTCTCTTGCAGGGCTTGGCGCGCTGTGTCACCTTGCCGAACGGGTGATTGGTCGAGTATGGATAGGTTCATCATATTTGATAGTTGTATTCGTGACCGTTCAGTTCCCCTTGGTTTCGATACAAACCAGATATTGCTCTGGTTCGCTTAATCAGCGGAGGGACTGAACGGTTACTTGTATTCTTAGTTATCGTGCTGAATAAAGATACATGAGCGTCGCGCCAGAGCGATACTCGAATAGCTCGCGTGCTTCGGCAAGTAGACTTGGACGATTCATGGCACCGAGCATGAGATCTAGGAAGCTTGGATCGTCTCGATATTCAATGGTTGGCGGCTCTCCTTCAATGCCGGCTAATTCGCCCGCACGCGCGATTACATCGGGCAGATAGCCGAGGCTGTCGACCAAATTCATTTCGACAGCTTGCTTGCCGGTACAGATGCGACCATCTGCAATTGCGCGTACGGCGCTATCTTCCATGCCGCGTCCATCGACCACAACTTTCACAAATGCGTCGTATGCTTCGTCGATCAACGCTTGCCAAATGATGTCTTCAGCTTCGGTTGGGTCGCGGAAAGGATTGCCCATATCTTTGAAGCTGCCGCTTTTATAGGTGATGGCTTCAACACCATATTCTGCCGCCAGTTCATCATAGTTGATCAACTGTGCGATCACGCCGATGGAACAGGTAAGCGTGTGGGGGCTGGCCCAGATTTCGTCTGCGGGGGCCGAGACGTAATATCCACCCGAAGCGGCCATACTGCCCATGGCGGAGAGAACGGGCTTGTCCATCTCTTCGATTTGCAGCGCAATTTCATCCGACGCGTAAACGCTACCGCCTGGTGTGTCGACAACTAATACAATTGCTTTGACCTGTTCGTCTTCGTTGGCTTTCTTTAGATTCTCGATGATGGGTGTGCTAAATGCACCGCTGACTGTATTGAACGGATTTGAGCCGTCACCTTCGCCCGGCAAAATTGTGCCTTCGATGCGCACAAGCGCCACCGCGTCACCCTGTACGGATGCGGTCTGTACGCCGCCATCGAGGCTGTTAACGGCGTAAAATAAAACGCCACATCCAACTAATAATAAGATTAAGATCACGGCGATCCATGGAAGAGTTTTTTTCATTAATTAATTCTCCAGTTATCAGTAAACCGCAGTAAGATCGGTGTTCCCTTATGTCGCTGCTTTTGAAATAGAGCCATATTAGAGAATGCTCGCTCCGATACGATCTGCTGAATTATAAATAATAGCTTTCTGTGCCAAAGGTTAAAAATATAGTAACTATTCACTTGGTAATCCGTGCTCACTACACACTTTGAGCATCTTCTTGCTTACCAAGTGAAATAGTTACAAAACATAGCTCTTCTTTATACCATATGGATCAGTGTAAATCTGTTGCGACGCTCACGATACGATAGGAGAGAGGCTAATCCAGAAAATAGCTGTACGGATTTCAGCGGTTTTTTTTAAGTAGCTTACGGCTATGCTGTATAGATTATTTTTTGGACTACCCTAAGTTTAAGGGTCGACTGGCGAATAGTACCGATGTACTAGAGACAAATGTCCAGCCCGCTGCTACAATTGACCTCGATAGACTTTCTCCTCCTTTGGGTAAGTTTCTTCTTTTTGGGTGCAGGAATGGGTGAAAAGGGCTTGGCGCACGCCAAGCCCTTTTCGATTGGTAGAACTTTATTTATGAGCAAGATAACTGTGCTCCGATCTACGTCGCAGGTGCCACGAAATTCTTTAGCGCTAACACCGTCCCCAAGTGCAACCCCTCGTGAAAAATGTCGAAATTGATTGCCTCTTCCACTGTTTGAATGGTCAACCCTGATTTTGTCGTAAACCCATTATAGTCCACATCGAGCTTTCCGTCTGCCGCGTCTTTCTCTAATATCTCTGCATGTTCACTTAGCAAGGAAAGAATCTGGGCGGTATCGGGCTGCTCCGACCAGTCGAGCGGCGACGTGCCAGGTTTGAAGTTGGCAATCATCTCCGGCGTGGCGTTCATCTCTAGCCCACTATTGCGGTAGACCATACCCTGCATGGATGTGACGATGTGACCGACGTTCCACGCAATATTATTGTCGAAGCCGTCCGGCATGGCGAACCACTGTTCCTGAGTTAGATCTTTGACTGCATTCAAGATGAGCATACGCGTCTGTTTCAAAATTGCGATGGATGAGTTCATTTGCTCTTTTCCTTGCTTTTGGTTGAGTGGCGATGGTGATGAGAACTAGATGCATTTATGCAGTGACTTTTGCATATTCTTCGGGAATACCCGATGCACCGACGTGATCCATTCGATCATAAATGGCGTGAACTTCATCACCTTTGAAGCGGGCGGTTTGATTGGTTGGGGCTAGCGCTTCGTCGTAGAAGAAGGCAGGCAGATCGTCATCCGCATCGGTAAAGCCAGCGGCAATGTTAAACTCGCGTTCGAGCGCCAGCGTTTCGCGACCAAGGTTGTAGAAGAAGTCGGGCGTAATGTCCGAGCCGATGGCTTCGTTGATGGCTTGGGCCAACCATTCAATTTTTGGATTGGTGACAGAGCGCCCAAAGATGCAGAGACCGATCGAGTCGACGGCTGCGGCTGCAATTTGTGCTTCGAGGCTGGCATCGATTAGCTCGGGCAAATCTTTATCGCGCGATTTCATCTGTGCCACGTTGCCTGTGGTGTGATCCGCGCCTTGCGCCGAGGTCATCATCGAGATGCCGGTCACTTCGATCACGCGTGGATCATAGGCGCTGATAGCCTGCCCTTTGACCGTTGGCACGCGGTGGAAATTATAGTGCTTACCTACACGCTCTGTGCCTTGCGCCCAGAGTTTGCCTTCTTCCGATCCAGCTTGTAGCTCTTTAAAGACGCGGCGCATAAAGTCTGTGTCGCCAAATTCGGCCTGACCCGAATCCATAAGTACGGCGATCATTGCGCCGGTTTCGATTGTGTCGACGCCGAGCAGATTGCAGTTGTGATTCATCTCGGCCAGCGGATCCGGATCGCTGAGACCGCAGTTTGTACCGAGGAGCGCCAAGGTTTCGTACTCAATCGGCGAGGTGACTTCGTTGCCGTCCGCATCGACATAGACATTGCTGCACTGAATTAAGCAGCCGGGCATACAGGCATGGGTATGTTGGCCTCCGCGCGATGTGTTTAATTGTTCGATGTATGTGCCGCCCATTTTAAAGGTCTCTTGCGAATCGTCGACTTGCGCGCCAAGTGTGAAGTTGTTGACGGGGATGCCGCCGACGTGATTCGTATAGTCGCCCATGGCCATGGTGCCAACCGGATTGTAGACTGTTTGAATGGCGGGATCTTCTTGTACCCACTTGGCATAGGTGCGAACGGCATCGAGGGTTTTCTTGCGGTCGTGCAGCGTTGGCATTTTGCTCACGTCGATGACCATTGCCTTGATTTTTTTGCTGCCCATTACTGCACCAACGCCGCCACGTGCCGCGAGGCGTGTTGGCCGACCGTCGTTATCGGTCAGCGCAATGCCCGCAAGCAGCCCCTCATATTCCCCAACCGGCCCACAAAGTGCAATGGCGATCTTTTTGCCATAGCGCTCACGCAGCATGTCGGCGACAACATAGTTATCTTTTCCTAAATAGTCCGATGCGTTGTCGTACGAAATATTGCCCTCTTTGTCAAAATGAATCACGATCCACTCGTCCGATTGGCCGTGCAGGGTAATGCCCGCCACTTCGATGCGACCCATTGCATAGGCGAATGTGCCACCACCATTCGCCTCCTTTATGCCACCCGTAAGCGGGCTTTTACAGCCGACACTGATGCGATTTGCGTTTGAAAATGTGGTACCAGCAAAGGGCCCGGCGGAGAAGATAAGGGGATTGTCTGGCCCAAGTGGATCTGCGGTGGCAACACCTGCATCGACCAATTTTTTTGCGATTAGATAGCGGCCTGCTTTGACGATTGCTTCGCCTTCTAACTCTTCGGATTGAACTGTCTGATCTGCTAAATTGATGTCCAAATATTTACGCATCTGATTTACTCCCTAATGATCTATTTTGCTTATTTCTATTGTTATCTTAATCTGTTTCAAATAGTTGCTGCAAAATCTAGGTGGAGGTGTGCAGGCTAGCTGCTTCTCTCCGACAGCCTGCTAGCGGAATTTTTCTACGACTCTTTCAATCGCGTTTAATCCTTGCTCTAGCGACCTGAATTCTGGGCCATAGCTGATGCGGGCGTAGGTGCCATAGCGGGCGTGGGTGCGACGGCGATGACCTGGATTGACGTCGAAGAAGACGCCGGGCACGGTGATTACTTGCTCTTTTAGCCCTTCTTCGAAGAAGACCATGCCGTCGTTGAGGGGTGCGGGCAGATCGGCAAGGTTGGCCCAAATGTAAAATGCACCACCCGGTGTGGCATCAGCTGTGATCCCAAGGTTGTGCAAACGCTCTAAGAGATAGTCACGCTTTTTTTTGAAGGTCTGCTGAATTGCGGCTGTCTCGGCGAGCGTATAAGCTGGATCGAGCATGGCAATGGCTTCTTTCTGAAAAGGGTGATTTGCGCCGCCATCCAAAAACGATCCGGCGCTAGAGATGGTTTCGATAATCGATTTTGGGGCCAGCGTCCAGCTGATCCGAAAACCGGGGTAGCGCCAATTCTTGGTTAAGCCGTCGATGATAATAACTGGGTCCTGTTCAACATCATCTATATATTGCGCGGCGGTAACAATGTTGTGTGGGTTGGTTGTGTCATTATATATATAGTGTGAATAGTGCTCGTCCATAATCATGGTGCATTGCGTTTCGCGTGCAACTTCTATCCAGCTACGCAGACGGAAATCTTGCACCACTTGCCCCGTTGGATTGGTGGGGTTACTGAGCAGCAGCGCTGTAAGTCCGCGACCCAAAATTTCGTTGCGCAACGCTTCTGCCGAGATCTGGTACCCGCGATCTGCGTTGAGCAAAATAGGGATCGGGATGAAAGATTTGAAGGTAGAGAGAAGCTCTTCGTATGCGGTGTAGTCGGGCAGAAAATGGCCCATATTGATGTCATCTAGCGCCGCGGCAAGGCGGGTGAGCGATAGGCGACCACCGCCCGCAATGCTGACATTTTCGTAGGTGTATTGCGAGCTTTTGCCTTGCCGAAAGAGTTCATTGTACAGATCTGCAACTTTTTGGCGCAAGACGCGTTCGCCCGATACAGGACTGTATTTACGCGTAGGTGCCGCGGCCATTAGCTGCTCGATCCGTTCGGGTGCGCCGGGCAGGTCGCCTGTTTCGGGTGACCCTTGACCAAGGTTGACCCAAGATTCGTTCTCATATGTAAACCCTTGTTGTTCGGCGCGATGCATTACATAGATAACGCCGGTCCGCGGCACGCGACGAAAACCAGGAATGGTGGGCTGGGTGAATGGGATTTGTGTTTCCATAAGTTCCTATAATGGTTTTGTTGGGCGAATTTTTGCCTAGCAGCTTGTCGGAGAAGAATTTTCTGTACTCAGATAGATACAAATTTTTAGCTCTTTCCGATCGCCTGCTAGAATCATATCATATTGATGAGGATAGACCATCTTTTATCCACGAATTTAGCTTTTATTCTATGCTTTCGGGTAAGATAGTAGGCTGCGATGCAATTATCTACTATCTACCTAATTACAAAAATCCCAGTTACAAAAAATATAGACCAAACCCATATGCAAACAACTGACTCTCTTACCATTCGACGTCCAGATGATTGGCACGTTCATTTTCGTGACGGCGATGTACTCAACGCGGTGCTGCCTTATACGGCAAACGTTTTTGGTCGCGCGATTATCATGCCAAATTTGACCCCGCCGATTACAACTGTCGCTGCTGCCAAAGCCTATCGTCAGCGTATTATAGACGCGTTGCCCTCTACTTCAACATTCCAGCCGCTGATGACCTGCTATTTGACCGATACGCTGCAACCACAAGAGATTCGTTCTGGCGCGGAGGAAGGTGTCTTTACGGCGGCTAAGCTTTATCCGGCTGGCGCGACGACAAACTCGGAGCACGGTGTGAGCGATATCCGCGGGATTTATCCACTGCTGGACTGTATGCAGGAGATTGATTTACCGCTGCTGATTCATGGCGAGGTGGTTGATCCTGCGGTGGATATTTTTGACCGTGAGGCTGTCTTTATTGAGCGAGTATTGCAGCCGCTGTTGATTGAATTTCCGGCGCTGCGGGTGGTGAGCGAGCACATTACAACGAAGGGCGCGGTTGAGTTTATTCAAGCGCAGAGTGGGCGGGTGGGTGCGACAATTACGACGCATCATTTAATGATCAATCGCAACGCAATTTTTCAAGGCGGCATTCGGCCACATATGTACTGTTTGCCAATTGCCAAGCGCGAAGAGCATCGGCTGGCATTGCGCTCGGCCGCGACATCGGGTGATCCACATTTCTTTTTGGGGACTGATTCTGCCCCCCACATTGTGCAAGCAAAAGAGGCTGCATGTGGCTGTGCGGGGGTCTTTAATAGCCCGAATACGATGCAATGTTTAGCGCAAGTTTTTGATGAGGAGAATGCGCTGGACAAGCTCGAGGCATTTGTGTCGATTAATGGTCCACAATTTTACGGGCTGCCGCTGAATGAGGAGTCGATGACGCTGTATCGAATGAAGCCTGATGAGCGGGTTGACGTGCCCGAGCGCATCGAAGTGCCTGAGTTGGGTGATAGCGTGCAGGTTTTCACGCCGCCTGATCCGGTTATGTGGCGTTTGTAACTTTTAGTGGTTCTCTGAGGTATTGTGTGGGTAACTAGGAATGAATTCCCAGCCTGATACGGAAAACGTGATAAATCACGTTAAAGTTACGGCATTTAACCTGTTTTAACAGGTTTCCCATAGCAGACGCAGAATTCATTCTGCGGGCCACCCCATAATTCCTCATAGAACCCTTTTAGTGAAGGGAAAAGAGTAAAAAAAAGTGAAGAATGTAAACAGTAAGTGTAATAACATATAGCCTTATGTCATAGAAGCATTATGAACAAACCACTCGCCCTGACCCACAACAAACGTATGGACTTCAGCAATCGTCAGATTGTACATCAGTGTGGGCGACTCTTCTATTTCAACCAGATCCACCCCACCAGTCGACCTACTCAACCGCACGACCTACTCCCTGTTCCCCCTATCTATGTAGGCGTGCTGGCAACTGTTGCTTGCGCCTTAAAGGGTCTTTGCCTCGACCAACATATTCTTGTGGCTGCTTGCCGCCAGTTAATTCCGCAGTGGACGGCCAAATGCTGGGGCAGAAATCTCGAAGACGTCATCAGGCTGCGTGCTGAATTTCACCCGCTTTGGGTTTCCCACCTTCTACTCCTAATTTGAACATTTTCATCGAATCGATTAGCTTAACGTCGCCATCAGCGTTGCTTAATTTGGCGTGCATCGAATCACGGGCTTGCGCACTGCCAAGGTGATCCAGCCCGGTGCTAGAGAGGATACAGTGGGCAGGGTCGGGATGATCGAACGGCACCAGCAGCCTGTTGGATGCGACCACTTGCGCGTAGTCAACAACAGTGGTGCCAGCACGCGACTCGATTAATTTTTCTAAAGAAATGGCTTTTTGATACGCTTCGGTGGCGAGATGGTAGAGACGCGATGCTTTATCGACGACGCGTAATGATTCACCATTTTGGCTGACAATGCCTGCTTGGTGCGTGCCGTCGAGTGCTTTGAATTATACAATTCTCATCTGCTTCCCCTGTGGAGTTTTGTTTGTTGACTGTACAAAAATATGTGTGGTGATAGCGAGGATCTTACTCGGTTAATGGCACATCGAAACGTGCAGGACGACGGAGGGCGTGGGCCAATAGCTGTTTATAGTCGTAACTGCGGATCTCTATTGTGCCAAAGCGGCGCAGGTGTGCGGTGGTAAACTGTGTATCGAGTAGCATAAAGCCACCCGCTTTTAGACGTTTTATCAGGTGAACCAGTGCAAGCTTGCTGCTATCTGTGGTGTGACTGAACATGCTTTCCCCTGCAAAAAAGCCGCCGATGCTGACGCCGTAAAGTCCACCCACCAGCTCGTTATCGATCCATGTTTCGACGCTGTGCGCAAAGCCATGTTTGTGTAGCTTGCAATAAATATCCAGAATCTCGTCGGTGATCCAGGTCTCTTCGCGCCCTGGGGCAGGGGCTGCACAGGCGAGCATTACCTCGCGGAACGCCGAGTCGACGCGGATCTCGTACCCGCCGCGGCGAATGCGGCGCGCCAGCGAACGCGGAGTGTGGAACGTGTCGAGCGGCATAATGGCGCGTGGATCTGGATCGTACCAGTCGATACTTCCGGCGTGATTGCCCATGGGGAAGTATCCTTGACTATAGGCTGTTAGTAGAACCTGTGGCGTTAGGTGCATATGCTGTCGAGCGGACTCTTCTCTAGTTGGGTGCGTTAAGTCAAACGGAGATAAAATAGTGTTTAAAAAAAAACCGCCGTGGCGTTATCGGGTCTTTACCCCTGTTACGCCACGGCGGTCTATTTTGCGAGTATACTCCGCTCGACATTTATTGCTCCCCAGACCTTTTCTGGGCAAGTATATTAAGTACGGAGCGGTACCTTTAGCAGCGGGAGGGATTGAAGCACGCTGCGCCATAAACAAAAATCTCTAGGCGCTTTCGTCGGTCGTTTGGCGTGCTACTGTGCTGATCATGCCGACGACGGTAAGGGCCGTCCAGCCGTGCATAATCATTAAGCCCGTTACGGTTGAACTGCCATCGGTGGCCGAGTTATATGGGCCATAGAGCGACAGCAGAAATATTACAAGTCCAACAATGCCAAAGACGGTGATGGGTTTTGTTACGCTATCATTATTTGCCAGCAACATCAGCGCAATGGCACCTGCTGCCGCTGCTGCTACGCTTACAAGAATGAGTGTCGGCCAGATTGGCAGCGCTTGTAACGCTGTTGTGCCAGGCATCATGACTTCGAAACCGGCCCCAAATGCTCGACCAATGTTGAGGATGATGAGATTTCCAACAAATGCGACAATCGCAGCGATTAAAGCTGCCTGCGGAAGTTTGTCGAGTACAACGTTTTCGTTTGCTATGTTTTCGTTTTCTACATCAATTTCACTATTTGCTGTTATAGCTGAATTAGACATCAACGCGTCCTTGCTTGTGAGAATTTTCTAAAAAAATATAGTGAGCATAGCCATCTATGTGCTCGTGCAGTATCTGTTATTTTGACCGATGATTGATTAGTTGAATTTTACTTGAAGTTGGCTGGACTGTCAACGAATGGATGGGGGAAGGAGTATATTAAAAGTTGAAAAATTAGTTCCCCTGCAAGAAGGACGTTGGGATGACCTTGGGCAGCAAATTTAATTCCGCAAAATCAATCAATATTGTTTCAGTAAAGACCCATGCCTGACGGTTGTCTGGCAGCAGAATCAACGTCCATACATTGTCAAAGGTGCGGCCTAGCGCAGGATGCACACTCCCTTTTTCGAGCAGCAATAGTGATTCGGATCCAGTGTCTATATCGGCGCGTGCATTGACCCGAAAGCGATCGCTTACGGTAATAAATATGTCGGTGGCTGGTCGGCTGGCTATCTGTGGCTGCGGTATAAATGGTGAATCATCTGGCGTGCTGGTTGCCGCAATTCTGCTAGTTGCTGTCGGTATGCTAGTCGTGGTCGGTGTACTTGTTGCTGTGGGCGTGCTGGTTGCTGTAGCTGTGTTTGCCGCTGTAGCTGTGCTTATCGCTGTAGCTGTGTTTGTCGTTGTGGGCGTGCTGATTATAGTCTGTGTACTTGTTGCTGTAGCGGTGTTTGTTGCTGTAGCGGTGTTTGTTGCTGTAGCGGTGTTTGTTGCTGTGTCGACTGGTGTGGGTGTATCAGCTGGCGTCGGTGTATCGGCTGGCGCGAGTGTATCGATTGGCATTGGTGTGCTGGCCACCGTAGGCGTAATAATTTCTGCGACTACACTAATCTGAATAGGCAGACTCGCTGTTAGAGTTGCGCTAATTGCTATTGCTTCTTGTGTTGGTACTGCGATTTCATCAGATGTTTCCGATGTTAACTCATCTTCATCTGTTAGCGTTTCAGCCATACTCTCTGTTCGCGTGGGGCGAAGTTGATTGAGTGCCCTCCCAACCGTAAGCACTTCAACTGTCGCTGCAGTCGTGAGATTACGACTGTTCTCAGATGTACTCTCTCTTCTAACTCGGGCAGTTGAATCTTGGGCAGTTGTACTACCTGCAAAAACGACAACAGGTGTCTCGGTATCTAGCGTTTCGTCTGAACTAATTTTGTCCTCATTGTTTGCTGCACTAGTGGGGGTACTGCCAATAATTTCTGCCAAATTGATTGTACTCGTAATTACATTTGTAGACGTAATAGCAACTACTACGCGATCTGCCGATGGCTCAACATTGCTCTGTGTGGGTGTATAGGCGTTCTCGACCAGCATCTGCGGATTATTAGTAGCGATTGTTGGCGAGATGGTAATAGTGGGTATGACCACTGTCGTTAGTACTACAGCTTCAGGCGGAATAGAAGTAGGCGGAATAGGAGTAAGTGTACTATCTTCTGACAGCGTATCGGTCAGATTTGCCACGGCAGTTAGTTCGGCTATTGCGACTCGTTCACCGTTGCCTGCCGGGGCTACCGTAGGAATTCGATCCGCATATTGTAGAAGAAAAAATGCACCGATTACCGCCAAAGTTGTAAATAATGGAATCAGGATGGGCGGCAGCTTTCTACGCGTGGCTTCGACAACCTTTAACGAAATAGGGATGCGTACCGCTTTGCCATCAATATAAACATCAACCCAATCTAGGTATGACTTATTTGGCGTAAGATTGCGCGTATCAACCGAAACCGTAAAATCCATGGGCAGTGGACTTTCCTGCTCAACTCGTTCACCCTTAACAATACGAAACCATGAATCATTCTGGCTATAATCTAAACTAAGTGACTCCGAACCACCGCCGATATTTTCAACCCGAAACGTTGCCGTTGCGGATTCTCCAAATACCACATCTCCAAATTCAAGGCTACTGGGGGTAGCAACAGGAATCGGATCCAGTCGCACATTGTTCGGATCAGTCGGCGCTGGCTGCACGGGTGGAAGCAACGCCGAATATGCTTCGTTTAACTCGCGTAACCGCTGCTCGCCATACGCTTTTTCATCTGGATTCGTAAAGCGATCTGGATGATGCTGTCTGGCTAAACTGCGATAACTAGCCTTAATCTCTTCTTCCGTCGCATTTAACGTCAGACCCAATATCCGATAATATTCTTGTTTGTCAAAACTCATACGAATTAAATTTTATGGTGTTTGACATGAACCCTGTGGCAGATCTTGGAAGCTGCTTGAAAATAGAACGATGACGCATGGACATTCTATGAATGGCCTAAGAAATCTATTGATTTCCAAACTTGTGTTGGGCCTTTCGCTGAACACCCGACACATAGTTGGACTTTTCAAACATCTTTTTACGCCTATACCGCCTACTATCTTCTGCTCATCGTTCCACACAGATCGTTCTTCTCGTATACTTACCTAGAAAAGTTCCGTACCACATTTTTTAAGAATATAGAAATGGGACAAAACTTTTCTGGAGAGCGATACTGCCCCGCACAAAAGACGACAGTGAACATGTCAATATAATGGCTAAAAAAATTTGATAAATTTTGCATGCTATAAAGACCTTCATTTATTTACAATGGGTGTGAAGTTAGGAATCAATGAGTATATTTCAAGCTAGGCCATAGTCATACTGTTGATTCTCACATATGTGACATTTTTATCATCTAAAATTGCCGCTCGTGTGCCATGCAACATTCGCAGCGACTCCTAAATGAATCTTCTGTCAACTAAGCTCGACTTTGTACAAGATGAGTCAAGGAAAAAGGGAATTCTGAGAAAATAAAAAGACAAGGTAAGCTACATTTCTACAAACGACCAAGAAAGGAGAAATGATGCAAA
>Ga0209187_1003761_pt1 | contig 12247 bp, 4 predicted proteins | sample BantaG_FD_187430 | JGI IMG/M metagenome (GOLD analysis project Ga0209187, IMG submission 187430) | Marine algal microbial communities from Bantry Bay, Ireland - BantryBay_4 metaG (SPAdes) (version 2) | ecosystem: Host-associated > Algae > Red algae > Unclassified | place: Bantry Bay, Ireland... | reverse complement strand
ACCCCTATGGCGCCGGCACGGCGGCGGACGCAGGCTGAGGCTGTGATGCGGGCGAGCGCAACCATTACTTCTCCTGTTCTGGGCTGTCATCCAGCTCATTCTGTTCTTCGCCTTGTATCATGTCCACTCCCCGTCTGTTGCTTAGTTGGATTGCGGCGCAGCGATGGCGCGACTGACGCGCTCCATTTCTGTCGCCGCGGCTGTGACATGCCGCTGCCGGCCGCGGCTGTGGTCATCTGCCGCTGCTTCTGCCGTCGCCCCTCCCCCCACTCGCCATCTGCGGTGTGTCCCGTCCTCTGCCGTCGCGCCGCCCCTTCGACAGTGGGACGTACTGACGGTGGACGAGTGCCACGGAGCGGCCCGGGGAGCGGCGGCTGCGGTTGGGGGGGAAATGCATGGTGCGGCCGCGGGGGGTATGGACATGCACGGTGCGGCGGTGGGAGGGTGGAGTTGCGTGGAGTGTAGGCGGTGGTTAGCCGTTGCGCAGGACCCGAGTTCGTATCGCGGGCGCGCCTCGTCCTCGACCGTGACGATGCCCGCGCGGGGGGCGCGGCGGCCGCTCCACACCACGTGGGCGTCGGTCGTACGCGCGCGCGACCTATGTGGTGGCGCCCAAAGGCTGTCGGCCGACGGCGGCAACGCCCTCCTCCCCGTCGCCTCGCCAGTTGTGGACGCCGAGTTCAAGGGCCACATCCTCCGCGAGCCGTTTGGGTTAACGTGGATGAGCGCGAGGTTGTGCGTGTTGGCCGGCGTGGTGTACGCCGGCAAGCGGGATGCGGCCGCAATGATGACGTCGGCGTCGTCGTCATGCGCAACTTCTTTAACCGCGGCCCGTTTTGCATGGGGGTGCGGGCAAGTCGGGTAGTTGCACGGCGGGGGCGGGGTGCCGCCCCTGCCGTGCAGGCCGCTCCTCATCAGTGACGGGAGGGAGACCCCTGCTCGGCCAGTGGACATGACAGCACGAGGTGACACGTCCAAGTCGCTGCGGCCGTTCCGCGGTGAGTGCAAGGATGCAGCGGCGCACTGTAGGGGGGGAGGACAGATGTGCTTTTGGAAGGGGGGAGAAGGGGAAGCCTCTGAATACGTGGGAGGGAAGGTGCAGAGGGAGACCTGGGGGATAGGTAGCCAGTGAGCCGCTTTTCTCTCCGGCGGGGCTAGGTTTGCGCCTCACCTGCTCGATTTTGATTAATCACGACCTTGCCGCACCGCCGTGTGCGGAGCAGCTACCCACAGCAGCGGCGACCGCAAAGGTGGGCACTCATGTAACGCGCCAAACGGAACACAACTACCAGTGTTACAGGCGGAACTAAAAGCATGCAAGCACGAGAGTTGCAAGCTGCTGGACAAGGGTGTCGCATCACCCCTCCGAAGGGCTGCCACCGGGGGTTCCCAAGCAGACCAAGGAAGTGTGTACACGAGAGTAAAAATTAGTGCGTAGATACTCAGACGCACAACATGGAGGAGGAACAGACGAACAAGAACGGCCAACTCCTTTCTCCACAAGAAACGCAGAAGTGCATTGCATCATCGCTCAACGTGCCTTTCCGCCACGGTCGCCGCCACCGCCGCCTCCGCTGCCACCCCTTGAGACCTCCCCTTCGTCGTACGACACGAGTGGCGGCTCCCTGGCGCGCGCCCCTGCCCGCAACACGCGGGCCGCGGCTGCCCAGCCCCCGCCCGGCGATGGCTCCTGCGGCGCGTGGGCGTCAGCCATAACCCCGCCAACGCCGCCACCCGCGCCCGGAGGCGGCGCCCAGCCAGCGGCAGCGGCGGAGGCGGCCCATTTGGTGGGTGCGCCTGCTGCCGCAGCGACCAGATCACCGGTAGCCGCAGAACCATCGCCGCCGCCGCGGCCGCCGCGACCACTGCGCCAGTCGCCGCGGATGGTGGCGGCGGTGCGGCCACCGCCTCAACCAAAAGACCCGTGCCCACCGCGGCCGCCGTGGTAGCCACTGCTGACTTCGGGACCGCCGGTGCGGACGCCACCGCGGGCGCCACCGCCGCGCTGCGGCCTCCCGCCACGGCCCCCGTACCGGCCGACGGCGTTCCCGCCACGAGCGCCGACGTTGTCCCGACCGCGAGAGACGTCGCCGCTCGTGAACCCGCCACGAAAAGAGCGACCTCTGACGCCCCAAGCGCTGGAAGAGCCCCCACGACCGCCCGTGTAGTCGCTGCCACCGGTGCCTTGTCTCTGCCCGCGCCCGCGGTCGCGCCCGTGCGCCAGCGCTCCCCCGGCCGCCAAGTCCCAGTTGCCGCCGCTGCCGTCCGAAGCGCCTCGGGTCCGCGGCCAGCGCCCGCGCGACGCGCCGATAGAGCTGGGGCTCGCGGGGCGGTGGCCCCCCGCCGACGAGGGAAGGGGAGGGAAGGTAGACTGCCGCCCGGAGGCATTCATGGCAATGGGTGGCTGCGGGCGCGGGTCTGGAGTGCGGTAGGGCCGCTGGCCGGCAGTGCCGGTGACCGTGACGGCAGCCAGCCAGGCTCCCCGCTCATACGGCTGCTCGTGGTAGCGGTCGCGATCGTCATAGGCGCCGCTGGCATCACCATGACCATTGTACCCATTGTCAGCATGCGCAACTTCGTGATGGGAGTCAGACCGGGACGTGCCGCCCGCCGCCGGCCGGTCGCCGCCGTACTCGTGACGGCCATACGCATGCCGGAGAGAGACGTGGCTACCCTCCAGCCCCGCGACATGGTCGTGGCCGGCCGCGGCCGCGCGGCCCCCGGCGGGGTATGCGTCGGTGAACCGCGATGGCGGTGCGGCGGCAGCCGGCAGGTACGACTGACGTCCGTCGGCTCGGGTACGGCGCGCCTCATACGTCGGCGCCAAGGCCACTGTGGGCGGCTGGGCGAACTGAACCCGGCCTAAACCGCCGACGCGCGACATTCCGCCTGAAGCTGGCAGCCCAGACAAAGCACCCGACGTCGCCCGTCCTTTCCCCGGCCCGGCCGCCGAGGTCTGCTGCTTACGGCCGCCCCCTTCACAAGGCTGAGACAGCGCGGCCGGTGCCGCCGCCGTCGGCTGCGATTCGAAGTGCACCGCCTGCGACCAGTGTGGAGCAGAGGAAGTGATTTGCAGCGCCGGCTGCCACAGGCGCGTTTCCGCCGTCTCCCCCCCCGTCCCATCGGCGTCCAGATGGTGGGCGCTCTCGTACACATCGGGCTCGTACGCGAGGGTGACTGGGCGGGCGACTGGTCGGGGAAGCGGTGGCGACGTGGCCGCTGCTGGCAGCAATGCGCTCGGTCGCCGACGCAGCCGCAGTGGAGCGTCGTGCTCCGGTGCATCGCCAACAACGTGAAACGGGGGCAGAATGTCGTGATCAGACCGCTGCCCGGCCCCGCTGTGCCGCCATGAGGACACAGGCGTTGTCGCCGTCGTCGGCACCGCCGCACTACCACACCCAAGAGTTGAGCGGGAGGCCGCCCGCCGCGGGGGAGCCGGCAAGCGCGCGAGTCCCTGTGCCGTCTCCTCTTGCGTCGGCGACTCGAAGCCAGGGCTGCTGTCGACGTCGCTGTCCTCCGTCATCAGCGTCCGTCGCTGGCGTTGCGTGGCCGCCGACGCCTCGCTGCCGAGGTCCCTACCGACAGCGCCTCTGGCGGAGGGAGGAACAGCACGGTACGTGACGTGCCGGGGGCGCCGGCCACCCGTCCCACGCAAGACGAAGCGCTGGCGACCGGTAGACGATGGTGATGGGCGCTGACAGCGCCCTGCCGGAAGAGGCACAGATGACAGTCGCGCGGCTGCAACACGTGCGCCTCCACCCGACGCTGCCACTGGCAATGTCACGGCGGTGCACTCGGCAATGCGCCAGTCCAGAAGCGACGCTGCGAGCCCATCGGCGGCCGCTGTCGCTCCATCCCAATCATCAGAGGTTAGCGCCAGGCAATCGGCGGAGACGGCGGGGCCCGCCACATCCCGGCTCCGCGCCAGATGCCGCTGACGGGCGTCGCAGGCAAACGGGGCGCGGCGCCACAGGGATGCCGGCCGCGACTGCCGACGCAGATGGTCGTGACAATCGTCGGTGGCGGCAGTGGCGGTAGCGAGCACAGAAAAGAAGCTCACATCATCGACGTCATCACCGTCAATATGCCCAGCCGAGTCATCCACATCTTTGGCACTGCAACTGGCGCCGCCATCCGTGTCGTCCGTCGGCCTTCCAGCCGGACTCAACTGCCCAACCCCGGCGAGATCGGCTAGGCCACCGTCAGAGATCTGTGCGGTCGCTTTCCGCCCCGCATCCCCACCAGCGCCCGCATTGACATGGCCGTCGGCCGCTACCATCACCGCGTCCATGTCACCGACCCCGCCGCTGTCGCCGGCGTGGCAGACGGTGAACATGGCGTTGCCACCAACAGTGGCGGTGGCGTCACTATTCGGTTGCGGCGGTGGCAGCAGCGGCAACGGTGACCGCGGCGTCGTCAACGACGCGTGTAGCTCCGTCAGCGTCTCACCATCTCCGCCACAGGCGCCGTCAGCCATGAGCGGGGCGTCGGATAGAACCCCATCGGCGGCCTCACCAATGCCCTCATCAAACTTAGCGTCGGCAGGGAAGGGGAGGAGGTCGGGCTCCCCTGCCGTCGGCGACGGCGGGGTGAATGAATTCATGACGGGCGGCAGCACTTGTTTGCTGGCGCGAACCCCAGCGGGCGCGTTGATGAGGCCATCGGCCTTGTCGTCGCCATGCGTGCCCGCCATAACCTTCTCCGCTGAACCAGGCTCGACCACCTCCGGCGCACGTAGCGCGGTAGCCGGAACAGGCTTCGCAAGCGTCTTGGCTGCCGTGTCTGCTGCCAAGTGCGGGGAGGCAACAACATGGCGCTGCACCACGTCGGCCTCAGACAGTGGTGCCACGCGCGCCATGTTCCCCTCCAAATTGACAGGCGAACCATCACCAGGTGCCATCGGCGCCACCTTGGGCGCCACCAGCGCTTCCTTGGCGGCAGCGGACGCTGCAGTACTGGTGGACAGCGGAGGCGCAGCCGCGTCGAGCACAACGGCCGAGGCGTCGCCATCTGACACCGACGACAGCGGCTCCGCGGCTTCTGCTGACAACACAGACGGTGATGACCTCATGTCGACCGCAACAACTCCGCCGCTCACGCTGCTGCCCGCCACGTCCACATCCGTGGTCTCCAGGTGAGCAAAGCCAACCTTCTTGGCCGTCGCCGCCAGATGAACCAGCGGCAGATGTGGTGGCGGCGGCTTGGCGAGCGTCTCGGGCGGCGCTTGTCGCGGTCGACGCTTGCCCCCTCGACCACGCGTCTGCTTCCCACCGGCCCTCACCGTCGAGGCGGCTGTCGCAGCGGCCGCGGCCGCCCATGCCAACAGCTGCGCCAGAGGAAGCTCCCCCCGCGGTATGTGCGCATGCAGAACCGCGTCGGATAGCGCGGCGGCAACCACTCCGGGCTCGTCGGCGGGGGCGGTCGACCACGGTCGCCTGTCATCGTCGACGAGCGTGGTGACGAAGCCGGGGGCGGTGATGAAACCGGGGACGGTGGCGACGGTGGTTAGGCGCGATGTCCACACGGCGGTGGCCATGGGCGGAGATGCAGGAGGAAAGGGGGGAATGGGCGCCAATGGTGTGGTGCAGGACGGTTGGGCACGAGGCGAGGACTCGGCAGCGACAGCCGCAGCCGCCACGGCCGCGGCCAGACCGGTGGCGGGTGTCGCCTCCACCAGATGCGTCAGGGTCCTTGTAGTAGGCACCACGTCAACGGGTGTCACCTTTGACGGCGCTACGTTGGCCGACAACACCTTGACGGTCGCCGCCTTGGGTAGCGCTGTCTGCGACGCGTGCGGGGTGACGGGTGAAGAAAGCAGCGCCGCCGCCGCTGCGGGCTGTTGCCGGCAGCTGGATGCGGCCGCCCCTCCACATACCGGAGCGGCCGCCGTCGCCACGCTCGCCAGCAACAGAGAAGAAATTTCTGTCGGTAACTGCGGTGGCGACGGCAGGCCGCCGCGGTGGTCGTGGGCCTCCATACCTGACTTGGCAAACACGACAGGCGATGGTGAAGCCTCCGCCGATGTCACTGACCCGCGACGTTCCCGCACCGGCCAGCAGTTCTCTTCAGAAGCCGGCAGCACTACCACCTCCGCGGCCCCGTCGGCCGTGAGGGCGTTCGAGCGCCGTCTCCGCTTAGCAGCAGTGGCGCCCGCCGCCTGTGCCGCGCCCAGTGCTGTCACCACAGCGGCGGCGGGCCGGAGCGGCTGGCGCGAATCCCCGTCGCCGCCGGTCACTGCTAGATTGGCGGCAGGCGCCCGCGCAAGTGTCGAGTGGAGGTGTGCGCGCTCTCGTCGCAGCGTCCGTCCGGCGCTCACGACGGCGCTCATGGCGGTGGCTGGGCCGGCCGCTCGAGGAGCAGACGCACTTGTGATGACGCTGGGCACCGACAGAGGTCCTACCGTCAACAGCCTGTGCTTGCCAGATGCAAGGGGGGAAGCGGAGGACGTGGGGAACATGTCTGCCGCGGTGCCCAGTAAGGTGGGCGGACCAGGGGCGGGTAGGGGCTCTGTCGTTGCGACGGCAGGAGGAGCGGGGTGCCCACGGTCTACGACCACGGAGGGCACCTTGGAGATGCCAACAAGGTCTGCATTGCCCTGTTGGTGGGCAGAGGTGGCTCGTACACGAGGCGGACAGACAGTGTCAACACGTGCAGCGGCGGCGGCCACAGGTGGCGCAGCGGTCACAGGGGGTGCCTTCTCGCCGAGGAGGGGGGTGCCTTCTCCACCTCGCCGAGCCCCGTCCGCGTATGCACGCACACCACCCTGCTGCGCGGGGCCGGTGCCGGCGCCATTGAAGGGTCGCGACAGTTGCATGAGCACATGGGCCGCCACCACGTCGGAGGAGTTTGTGCCGACAGCCCGCAGCGGCGGTGGCGGAGCGACAGGCCGGCCAGCCGACCGCCCACGGAGGACGACTGAAGTGTAGCAAGCACTGGGTGCTCCACTACCCGACGCGGGCGGTGGCGGCGGGGGACCGGCAAAATGGCCGACCGATGTCGCCGCCGGCAGGTCCAATGTCGACGCGACGTGGTCGAGAGGGGGGCCGGTTGATGGCGCCAGTCTCACCGCTCTTGCCGGCTTCGTGTCACGTTCGCCCACCCGCACTGCCCCCGTCAGCCGCTCAACTGCAGCCAGCGCGGAGCGCAACACCGACGCCACCGCGTCGATCTCGCCCCTTCCACGCGCGGCGGCCGCCTCCACCATCGCCGCTGCCGCGTCGCCGCTCGTTTCGGCCGCCGGACTAGCGACGCGGCCGGTTGCCGCCCGCACGGCGCGGAAAGCGGCGGCCAACGCCGCAGAAGCCGCTGAAGGGGGATCGTCGGTGGCGGGAGTCGCTGGTAGTGTGGGGCGGGGGCGCATGGAACCAGACGACACAGCCGGGGGAGCGTTGGCAATCCAGTTGGCGGCAGCCCCTGCCCCCGTCGTGGAGAGCAGGTGGGGGGATGGGTGTGGGCCCTTCACGGCTACGGCAGCTGCGTTCCGCGGCCCCACCGAGGGCGCCGACAAGGGCGACCAGGTCGGCAAGGTAGCGCCAGCCGGTGCGGTCACCGCGGCCAATGGTGCGGCCGACGGCGCGGCCAATGGCGCGGCCGCCGGCTCGGCGGACGCATCAGGCAACACGGCTGTCGACGCGATGACGCGGGACGAGCAGAGAGGCATGTCGGTGGCTGGCGGCACCGCCACCAGCGGCGGCGGAACGACCTCCATCGCTTCGTTGCCCCCCTCTTTCTTGTCCTCGCCCTCTTGCCATCCACCCTCCTTCCCCACGCTTTCTCCCTTGGCCGCACCAGCCGCTCCCGCCCGCGTCACCGTGGGGGCGACATGCCGCGCGACTTGCCGCAGCTCCTTGCGGATGGTGACAAGCGCCAGGAGGTCTCCCCGCACCGCTGATGCCGACCGCGTGGCGACCTTGCCGCCATGCCGCCTCACAAGAAGCGGGCCAAGGCGCGGCCACCGGCCACCCGTACGGCCGACAGCTGGGGCCATAGGCGACGACGACTGTGCCGCCTCCGCCGCGGACGCCACCGTCATCGAGGGGGGGGCGTGAGCCGCCCCCGCTGACCGTCGTCGAGGCCGCTTTAGCGGCCGCCTGGCAAGCTCCTTGGGGGCCGCCGCTGTACCCGCACGACCGCCACCGTCAGGAACCGAGAGGGCGTCCGCAGAAGATGGGACAAATGGCTGCCGACGCTTGCGTGGCGGCCGCATTGAGGCGGTTGCCTCCGTGCCCAAGGAGCCCGACGCGGCTACCTCGTCGCCGGACGCAGCAGGGTGGGGTGCGGGGGAGGGCTTCCGCTCGGAGAGCGGGTGCCCGAGGCCACCATGAGCCCATGGCGAGGCGCCCCGTGCGGCCGCCACGGCGACCACCGGTGACAAATCCATAACGCCGCTGCCGCTGCCACGCTTCACACCCGCCAGCGGGAGGATGGGGGCCGCCGCGGAACCCGCCGCCGCCTTTGTCGCAACCGCCAGCACCGCTGCATCGAAAACTATTGGCGGCCCCGCTACAATAATCTCGTCCTTGAGCATGTCCATCGTCGCGGGCGGTGGCATAGGCGGCGAAGGCGGCGGCGGTCGTGGGGACACGGCCGCCGCCACAGCGGCGGCAATGGCCGAGTCGACAACAGATGCAGAGGACGCCTCCGCCGTCGCCGCGGCAGCGAGGGCCGCGGCCGCCGCCTTGGCCGCCACCGCCGTCGGGGTCGTGTCAGCGCTCGACAAGCGGTCCGCGCAATCAGCTGCCTGCCAAGCAGAGGCCCGCCGCGGGGCCACCAGCGCGTGAGGGCCCGCCGCCGCCGCTGACGCCGCCACCACCGCCGCCACAGACGCCGACGCCGACGCGGAGGGCGCCCGCCCCGCCGCCGGCAAGGGCCCGACGTCCCAGTCGCCAGATGACAAAGTCGCGACGGGGGCGGCCGCAAGTGCCGCCTCCTGCCGAGAACGCCTCAACCGCTTCCCGGCATTGCCGCTGCCGCCGTCGTCAAACGACACCGATGAGGGCGTAGACGACGATGCCTCGGGAGACGAAGACGTCGAGTCGGAAAAGGTCATAACTACCGCGTCGGGCATCATTCGCACCGCCCGCACGCGGCCGCCGGTGCGACCGTCGCGCATGCCCCCGACACCGTCATCGTGGCAGTCGCCGCCAGGGACTGTGCCCCCACCACCGATAGGGATTTTGGATGACGCCTGTGGCACACGCCCCGACCGCCGGCGCTTTGACGCAAAGCCGCCTGCCCCGACGCCCGAGTCTGTGTCCGCCGCCACGGGCGGTGGGAGCTGTTCACTTAGCAACAGCGGCGCGCCCGCCGAGAATGGCAACAGCGCGTGCGTCCAACGCCGCCCCGGTGTGTCCCCGCGTACGATCCCCTTAGCCAAAGGAGACACCCCGCTCGCGGCGGTGGCGCACGAGGGGGAATCCGGTGCTCCCGCCTCGCCGTGCTCGGGACCACGAGGGGACGCCCACTGGCCAGAAGTGGCTGCCGCCGCACCCACCAACCGTGCAGGCGTCGCGCGTAGACGCTTCGACCGGCGGGCAGGCGGGCAGATCGGCGGGAGGGGAGCGGGGGCGGGCGGGGTCCTTGAGGCGAGCGGGATGATTGCCGCGGCCGCGCTGAGGTTTTGGGCCTCGCCCGTCCTTGACGATGTCGAGGGCACAACGGGCGGGCGTCCGTGTTGCCGCTCTGGCATCTCGTCAGAGATGCCAGAGGCGGCCGATGCTGCAATTGGCGCCGTAGCCCGAGCCGCCACCAGCATAGTCGTTGCCGCCACCGCGATGGCGGGATTGTCCACCGCCAAAAAGGCCGGGACGTCGCCATGGCGAGTCGCGGAAACCGGCGGTGCAGCCGCGGGCCCCATGGCGGGAACGTCGCCAGAAGCGCCCGCTACACCGGCCGCCACCGTTGGCCGCGGCGTCTCTCCCTGAAGCTGGACGACCACCACCGACGCTTGCGAGCTGCTGCGGCTGCCATCCCCGGCGGGCGGTGCCGCTCCCCGCGCCGCGCTGGCGCCGCAAGCGCCGGCGGTGGTGGCGTCCACGGCGCTTCCCGCTGCCGACGGTGCCGCCGCGGTCGCCGCCCCCCCACCGAGGGGCACGACGACCATCGCATCGGCCTCATCCTCTGGGGCCAACCCGCCCCCCACACACACTCCCCTGATGGCGGGGGGCGACCGGACAGCCACCCCCATCTCAACCGCAATCGTGGCGGCGTTGGATAAAAACACCTGCTTGGCCGCCGACACGGCCGACGCTGCGTCGACAACAACGGGTGCATGGCGAACGGCGGGCGCCAGCACCGGCGCCGCCAAAGGCACCCCCCCACTCTCCTTGATCGACGTCGAGACGCGTGCGACATGAGGGGATATGCACCCACTTGACGCCCGCACCGCCGCAGCGTCCGGTGCCGCAGCGTCCGGTGCGCGCGCGGCCGCCTCCGCCCGGCCCGCCGGCGAGGCCGGCAGCAGCGTAGCCACTGGGCGTGGGGACGGAGACGGAGACGTCAAGCCGTTGACCGCATCGACCGCCGCAGCAACGGCGGCGACAACGACAGAGTCAGGCCCACCTTTCCGGCGGTCGGCGGCGGATGCCTCGACGGCCGCGGCAGGCGCCGAGGGTGGCGCGACTCGTACGGGGCTGCGACCCGCTTCGTCGAAAGCGGCAGCCACAGGCGCCAACACGCTGGCGCACCCCTCAGCGCCGACACCAGGTAAAACGGCAGCGCCCACGCGCGCTGCCGCTGTCCCAGGTGTCGCCGCCGCCACCATCGGCACAGGCGTCGCTATCGCCCGTACCGACTGAAGAGCCACCACGCCTCTCGGCGACGGCGACGGCGCGGCGAGTGTAGCACCGGTCCGCGGTGGCATGGGGGCTGCCAGAGCAGACACCGTAAGAGGAGCGGCCAAAGGTGCCACTAACGGTGCCATCATCGGTACGGCCGCGGCGGTCGCGGCCGCGGCGGGTGTCGCCGTCGCCGCTGCTACTGCCGTCGTCGCCGCTGCTGCTGCCGTCGTCGCCGCCGTTGTGACCGACGCGGACGTGACCGCGGTGTTCGACGCCAATGGTGTCGCCGGTGGTGCCACTACAGCACGGACAGCGGTAGACCTCATACCGTCGTTGGCCCCAACCGCGGGGGTGATCACGGCCGGCCGTGAGGAGGAAACGACCTGGGACGGCGCGGGGGCGGTGGACGGCACCCCGCCACGGTCGCCGCCACGCGTGACTGCAGCCATGACGGGCGCCGGGGGGCACCCGCAGATGTAGCACCGTGAAGTGGCAACTAGGGAATGCGGGAAAGAAAAGGGAAACGAACAAACGGCAGCCGCCGACTCGTCACCGGGCCCACAGTGCAAACGACAGCGGTGGACAGGCCTGCCGCACCACAGGCCAGACTCGGTGAGCCCGCGCCAGCGCTGTGATCCTTAACTTGCGTTGGGACAATCAGGCCCGTTCGCAGACTCGCATGACGCTGGTTCGCATAAACATAACGCCGCCCTGATTGCACAGCGTTTTGTCCCCGATTCCTTAAAACTGAGAACTGCCAGATTCGAACACGCCCACCGACGGTTCGCAGAACTGTCGCACATTGATCATGCGATCAAATTATGCCCACTTTTTGTTGATCTTGGAGACAGAGCCCGCAGTGGAGTTCAGAAGTGCTCGAAGACCATCTGCACCGATATTCAGTGGGAATCATCCTCACACCAGCACCTGCAGATTCGGCAATTGTCTGGCGAAGTTGCTGCCCCATGCTCATGAAGTATCATTCCGATTCGCTGGTTCTGATCGTTCTGCGTATCTTGCTGAGAACTGTCCTGAAGTGGGAGTAAGATCATCCTGAGGATCGTGCTCAGGACTGTCCTGGCGTCGGAATACAATCATCCTGGGGACCGTCGTCATAGATTGAGTGAACGAGTTTGCAAGATTGATCTAGATTCCTGCCTCAAGGACTCGATCGTAGATGATACAGCCGTTCTCCCAAAAATCCCGCACTTCAACAGGTGCAAAAGAGTTCCAAATCGGCCTCTACGACCCAGCAGAGGCCGATTTGGAATTCCAGGCACGTGCGTGCAACACCCTGGCCTTCAGGGCGGTGCCGCGCTCGACGACGCGTCGACATCGGGCACGCCGGCTGGCTCCATGACCGCGAGCACGCCCGGGGGCACGTACAGCCACGTTGCCGTGGCGGGGGGGGCGTGGGCCGGGGAAAGGGGTGCCGCCACCGCCACCGCAGAGGGGGCGGCCCGCCGGCG
>Ga0209187_1003754_pt1 | contig 12267 bp, 15 predicted proteins | sample BantaG_FD_187430 | JGI IMG/M metagenome (GOLD analysis project Ga0209187, IMG submission 187430) | Marine algal microbial communities from Bantry Bay, Ireland - BantryBay_4 metaG (SPAdes) (version 2) | ecosystem: Host-associated > Algae > Red algae > Unclassified | place: Bantry Bay, Ireland... | reverse complement strand
CGATCGAGGATGCCTTGAAGGACGGGAAAGAGGGGGACCGGCGCGACGATGTGCGTTTCAAAGCATGAGGCAGCAGGATGGGAGCGCCGCTGCCCGTCGAGCACAGCATGCCTGATGGAAGAACAGAGCACACCGCTTCTGCGATTCCCTGCATCATCTCATGGCACGGCTTGGCAGTGCGCACCGGTCGAGAACAGATGTATTGCTGTCTGCCCAATTTTTGCCGATCCCGTCGATGTCAAGAGGGGTTATCGAAAGTGTGAAGCTGCGTCTCAGCCATCCATTCAGCCGGATAAAGTCGATTGACGAATGGGAAGTTGAGCCAGACCCCTTCTTGACTTTGACCACGTCGGCCAAAATTGGGAAGACAGCAATAATCAGCTTCACAGCAAGCGAATCCGGATGTGTCAGTCAGCTGTATATTCGCGAGCAGTGGACCCCACAATCAAAAACGAAGCCCCTCGTGCTCCACAGTTGAGACTATTGAGTATCTGCACTTTCAAGTCGCAGTATTTTTCGCCACTTGTACCCATGTCAAATTGTATTTGCTGGAAGATACCCGAACTGAAAAGAAGTCCGTAAGAAGCAACTCAAGCCGAATTTGAGTACCCATAGTAGGGATCGACCCACACCCTGAGGCGAGCAGACAGCACCGCGCGAATGTGCCATAACGCGGAGCAGGTAAACCAAAGAGACAAAAAGAACAGCGCACGGCGCCGGAAGAACTAATGGCGCTGATGGCGCCGATAGCAGACGGCAGCACCTGCCCCCCAGAGAGTGACTTGGCTCGACCAACGGCAGCAGTCAGCGTCAGAAAGATAAACAAAAAAGAACTGGAACGAGCAACAAGCACGAAGCAACCACAGGGAGGATGTTGGAACCACTCCAAACGCGTAACGGGGCGGTCGTCGCACGAGCAACGCTCGTGACAGCCAGTGCGGCCAGCGCATCAAAGGGAGACACTGCGACTGGTGTATTCCTGGTCAGCCGCCGCCGACGCCTGGCAATGGTGCCACCCTGCTGGGAGCCGGGCGCGCCGCCACCGCGGTCCGCGCCCATGGGGGCGACGCGAGCACATGCGGCAGCGGGGTGGGCGGAGACGAGACGGGCGCCCAAGTGCAGGTTGCACTTCAGCAAGGCGCTTTGGACGGCGGCCGTCTGTAGCACGTTGTTCGCGGGTGCCCGCACAGGGCGGCCAGACTGCGCAGTGCAGACGGTATGATGCGCTCCAGTCAAACCACCTGCCTTCCCAAAACGGGGACCCTTCGGGAGGGCGCTAGCATTCAGTGCACGACACCGTGACCGCCACATTGCGGCGGAGGTCGGGTGTCCGCAGAAAAGGTGGCTTAACGCGTCAGCGTTGGTCATCTTGTTGGAGTTGGTGGCTGGGCCAGAAATGCAGTCCAACCGAGAGGGTGGCTCCGGACTGCTCCAGGCGTCGATGCGAATGCGTGACGGTGGGATATTCCGTGGATATCATCTCTCTCTGGAGCATCAGCGCGAACACACGCGTCGCTATTGAAGCATTGCAGCCAGACATCAGGCACAGAATGGCATGGTGCCTGAGAACGGACTGCTCATGCGGGCACATACCTGCATAGCAAGCGCTTCTCAGAGTACCTTCGCACGGTGCACTGCAGTACAACACGGACCTGATCTGCTTGCGCTGCAAGATGCCACAGAAGCTCTCACTGTCTCACCCAGCGACTCGTAGCGTACGTGTCCATTCGCTGATGGATGGCTGCGTTTAAACCGTGGTGTGGGGGGCACTGAAGCGGGCAGGACCATCGCCCCTGCAGTTTAGGAGCTATCGCACTGGTCAAGTGCAACCGTGTGCTGTACACGGTGGACCCATAGAGCCGTTCTCTGAAAACCCTCGCACGCCGACTGTTGCACCACTCTCACAAATCGGCCTCTGCGACCCCGTGAAGGCCGATTTGTAAGAGTGGTGCGACAGTTGGCGTGCCAGGTTTTTGCGAGAACGGCTGTATCTACGGTGTTATCATGTTTGCACACGACACTGGTCGAAAAATGATCAGCTGATGTGAGTGGATGTAGCTCCCTTGGTCCGAGCGAGCACAAAATAATGATCTTGGCCGGCGCTTGCTGAGGCTCTCCAGCCCCCCCCGCAGGCACCTTCGACAGGACGCCGCAGGCAGCCCGCCTGTTTCCATCCTCGTTGAACGCGTTTGCTTGGGCGCCACCTGTGCCTTCTACCAGGGCCCATGGCAGGGAGCGTCCAGCGATGGAGGCACTGCCAGGGTGGGGGATTTGCGCCCTGCATCCGTTGATGCGCGCCCAGCTCCGCCCCGTCTGATTGTGCTGCTGAGACGATTGCGGTGGGCGTCGTTGTTAGCGCCTTCCCGCGCCCCGGCGATGACCCCCTCATCCGGTGCGCGTTGACGGTCTTCCCGCTTTTCGACGAGGTTTATCCCGCAGGCGGTCGCCGCCCCACAGTGGTTTTCTGTCCTTTGGTCGTATCACCACCGTCGCCTGCTTTGTCAAACTGTAGTGTCGATCTGCGTCTGCGTGGGTTGAGTCACCCGCGTCTGGCGGACAGCCCCACTTCCCCTACTTGCCCCCCCCACACTCCAACCTGCCGCCTTCCCCCCGCTGTCATTTACCTTCCTCCCCCACTGGCCACATCTTTTCCGTGCAACCCCATCCTCTGTGTGTGGTTGGCGTGGTGCCGATTGGGCGCGTACTCGTCGCGCCGGACTACCAGTAAGGTGGCGATGCCTCCTCCGGCCCGGCGTTATGTTGCGCTCGCTACGCGAGCGCATTGTGTCCTCCACGACGTGGTGGGCGATGAAGTGCTCAACACGTTGAGCGAGTACCTTCACCGCCTGCCATCGCACGAAGTGCTCGTGGCTGAGGTGTTTGCGTCCGATGTGGATGCCTTGCGCTGGGTAACCAACCTCCTGTCGCACGAGGGGATGGGCAACTGCTGTGCATCCACGCCGGCAAGCCGAGCGGACGGCAAACACCACGGCGACTGGTATGGAGCGGTCGAAAAGTTGTCATTTGCTGCCTTCGACGTTGGCAGGGGCGGGCTGGGCTGCGCCTTTTCTGCAGTGGCGACCGTTGGAGCAGAGCTCTCCGTCGTGCGGCGCTTCGCGTCGCTGGCCATTACAGTCGATTGGTTGGCAGACTCGGAGGCCCCCGACATCCTGACCGTCATGTCAACAGCTCATGGTGCTCCGGCGACCGGTACTTTGGATGGCGAGCCGCCGTTTGGTGCGACCTTTGGCCGTGACCGGCCTGCCACAGTGGAGGCATCGACGCCGGCTCTGGGGACGCTTGGCTGTGCCTCGCTGACGACCGCCACGGATTGCCGTCGGACCTTTGGGCAGGGCGGTCGTGCTGCACTGCCGCTCGTGGCGCCTGTCGGGTGCGCTGCTTCTGGGGCACCGGCGTCTGGGCTGTCTCCATTGGGTGTTCCCGGTGCCGGTGGTGGCGCACGCGTCCCGTCGGCTGATCCTTCATTGGGGCAAGGTGGTGGTGAAGGTGATTGTGTCGTCATGGTCAAAGTCGAGCCGGCAGCCAAGGTCGGTACTAGTGCCGCCCCGTGGCCGGAGGCGACGGTCAAGGCGGAGACTCCGCGCGTTGCCGACACGTGCACACTGGACAACACGGAAGGCCCGCCCGAAGCGCTTAACCCCCCCCAGTCCTGGTCGGACAAGGCTGAGTCGACCTTCTCGCGGAGCGCCATCCACAAGATGATGGAGAAGACCCGCGTTTTCTACGACCGCGTGTTCCTGGAGCAGGCGCTAAAAACGCAGCACGCCGTCGCTGGCATCTCCACTGGGCATGTGGCCAGGAAGGCCAAGTCCCCAACCGTGTGCGTGCGTGTGTAGGATGACATCGTCGCCGAGCGTGTGGCTGGTCCGGTCCCGGTTCAAGTCACTCACAAGACTGTCAAGCTCGTGGCATCGTGCATCGCCGCCTGCTCATCCACTGCCTCCGTGAGGCCGGTGCCCGCCTCTACCGTGGTTACAACGGCAACGGGCCATGACAACCCACGCGCCTTTCATTTGGGCGACACGCTCAAGCCCCTGGGCTCGTCGGCCTGGGCCGCTGCTCAGGCGAAACAAGGGCTGTTTGGCGCTGCGCTCGTCCCGGCGCCGCTCGAGCCAATTGGTGATGGTCCTCGCCATCGGCGGCCGGTTGCACTTGGGCGTATGAGCTCTATGGCGGCTGCTGGGACCTGGAATCCTTTCTTTATCGAGATGTCCGCAAAGCCGTGCAATACGTTTGTGTCTGGCGGCCCCGGGGTGGGCAGGACGACGTTCCTGCGCCAGCTCAACACGGTGCTACGTGCAAGCGTGACGGGGGAGGGGGCGGTGGTCGTGTGTGCTCTCACGGGCAGCGCCGCCCACACAGCCGGTGGCCAGACCTAACGCTCCTTCTTTGGCCTCGGCCACGGCTACCAGCCGGTGTGTGCGGTCGCAGAAGAAGAATCTAATCGCTTGGTGCGGCAGCGCCAGTATGCACTCATCGCACGCCGGCTGACCCAGATGGAGATCCTTCTCCTCGATGAGATTTCGATGGTTTGAGCGGATCGCTTGGACGTTATGGTGGCTCTGCTGCGCCAGTCACGGTCGCCCTCCGCCGCCGCCTGCGTGCTTTATGTCTGTGGCGATTTCCTGCAGCTGAGACCTCTTAAAGGCGCCCTCGCCTTCAAGGCGCCCTGCTGGTATCGTTGGGTTGGGGGAAAGGTCTTGGAGCTCACGCGATTACACGGCCAGAAAGAGCCTGCGATTATCGAGGCCATCCATGACGCGGGGTACGGCGTGTGCTCGGACGGGTTGATGGACCTCGTCCAGGCGCGGTCGTTTTCGGTCCTGGACCAAGTCGATACATCTGTTCTGCATCTTTTACCGCGGCACAAGGACGTTGCGGCTCACATCCTCAAGTTCCTCAACTAGCTGAGCTCCCGCGACCGGCCGCTCCCTTTTGCTGCTGTAAACAGCGTCCAGCTCGACCAAGACGTGGACGGCGAGCCTGCTAATCCCGAGGCCGCCCAGCGCCGCCACCGCACCGTGTCGGGCGCTGCTCGTGCGGCCGCTTTGGTCGATTGCGTCGCGTCGGTTCTGGCCGAGCATTGCCTGAACGCCCGTGTGATGTACATCTCGAACGCCAAGGCGGCGCTCGGGCTCTTCCATGGCAGTATCGGTACCGTCACCAAGTACACACCGGACGGCATCCCGGTGGTGCGGTTTCTCGGCGTCAGCGTGCCCAAGGACGTGCGCATGTCCCAGTTGGGCATCCACGACGCGGGTGACGCCTGGGTAGAGGTCGAGTGCCCGCCCGTGGAGTTTGAGGCCAAGGTGCTGTCCGCCAAGGGCTTTGCTGCGGTGCGCACGCAGGTGCCGTTTGTCCTCAGATGGGCAATCACCATCCATCGGTCGCAGGGGTTGACATTGTCTGAGGCAGCGGTGGACCTGGCCATGTCTTTTGAGGCGGGGATGGTACCCGCGGCGCTCAGCCGCGTCGACCAGTCGAATCGGCTGTACATCAAATCGTTCCAGCCGGCTCGACTCTTTGTGGACGAGGAGGTAGTGCGCAGGTATGTGCACGAGTGGCAGAGGGTGAAGTGGGCGCGCTGGTAATGTATGGTAGCCTTGAGTGTATAATTTACGCAGAGAGTGCATCATTATTGTGCTGGTCATGGCATCCGCCACATTTAGACGCTCCCGCACCTGAGCCCAGACAAGCAGAATATTAAAAATGAGAGACAATGTCACGGAAATGTTTAATGCATATACTATGGAGGAAAACAGCGAATTTCCATTTCTGACATTGGTCGGGTGGGCGATGCAACTCGGCGTCAACTGGAGCTGGAGGAAAAAACAAAGCAGGACGAAGCGACGCGGCGTGCGCGCTCGTTGTGGGGTGTGGTGGAGCTCCAGCACCACCAGCAGCGTGCTCCCATGGATGCGAAGGTGTGGAAGGATCAGGGGAAAAGGATGGCAGCCGGGGCGATGGCGACGGACAAGGTCCATGACAGGATTCATTGGAGAATGTTCCTGGAGCGGGCACCTGCTCCATGTGGCGTGAAGTTGTGGACCATTGGGCGCCCCTGTCGTCAGGTGAGGCCATGCGCGCCCGCTTGGTGGGTCGCTGGGTGACCTTGGGAGATCCATTCAGCAAGTGGCCCACGCCATCACCTCCATACACAGAGGCGCCCGATCCGACCACGTTCCCAAAAATGCCCGATGGAGCAGGTGGTCCAGACGCCAGTACGGAGGCACTTGCAGCCGGCGCCGGCCATGGTAGGGACCACCGTGTGTCAGGCGCACCCGATGAGATGAGGCCAGGATCCACAGATGCACCGGGCACAGCCGTCGCGACACCGTTGGTGAAGAGAACAGGGGCTCTAGCAGGCGTCAGCGCCCCGCCGTTAGCATGCGCCTTGCAACCTTTGCGCGCCTGGGGGACCTCGTTGCCATCCGCGATTCGCACCAGTCGCCGGGCGCTAAGGCGCGCCGCCCTGTTGTCCTTGGTCTGCTCCAGCCACGTCTCCTTGCGCGCAACCGCTACCGCAGTGTACTGCTCCTCCTTAGGCATAGCGCCCGTAGAGAAGGCAGCGCCTGCATCCGCCTATGTTGACGCGGCGACCGCACCCGCCTTTGCTGGCGCAGGGACAGATCCATTGCCACGTGTAGACGTTGGGCGACCTGAGGAGGCCGCGGCGAGTGGGGCAAGTCCCTTCGAGTGGAAGGATTGGCAGGACGCAGCGGCCAGCGGGGTGCTCTTGACATGCTCCCCGCGGCCGACGACCACCAGCTCATTTAGAGCGGTGACAGAGTCCTCATCCTTGGTGGCCACGAGCATCATTATAACAATGGCCATGGAAAGCCGCAGCTTGTCCTTCGGTGCGATCCTCTCCACTACCTCCATTGCCGACAGCGCTTGCTTGTTGAAGTACCGAGGGTTGGGGACGTTCGACTCCTGCAGCAGCTTGTTGACGGCGGACATGTGCACCTGGTAGCACCACCGGGTTTACTGGACCTCCAGGCCGGGGAAGCGCGTGCCGGAAGTGGTCCCAGCCGGCGGGGCAGCCAGCGAATCGCCCGGCGCCTCCCATATGGCCCACCATTTGGAAAGAATGGACGACAGCCGGGTTCACGGCGGCCCTTCCCCATTTGCAGTTGATGCCGACGTGCGATTGTTGACGAAGAGCACATGGCTGTCCGTCAAAAGCTTCCGACACACGTCTGTGGTATCGTCGCGGCCGTCGAGGAGGGCCACCAAATCCTTGGCCACGGTGAGCGCGGATACCGAGGGCTCGAGCGACGGCTGCCGCTCGAAGACGTTGGAGAGCGATTATTTGCGGCCGCTGTCCCCGTTGTCACCGGCATCATCGTCATCATCGGCACCACGGTCATCTTGGGTGGGCGGATCCGCACCAGCGCCGACGGTAGCCGCGCCTCGGGCACCGGCATCACCGTCTCCGCCACCAGCCTGCAGTAGCGGATCGCCAGGAGGCGTGCCGCCTTTGACGGCAACCGCTAGGCCGGTCGAATTCCCGATGGCGGCGCCCGTGACTGAGTCATCGCAATCGCCCACGCCAGCCAAGGGAAAATGAGACCCAGCGTCTACGCGCCCATGACCGTTGGCTGTCCCTCCCGTCGAGCGGTCTACCTCCTCGAGCAGCTGTGCGTTACCGAGGCTGATGGCATTCATCTCGAGATGCCGGTACGCGCAGGACAGCCCGACGTCGACCATGCGTTGCGCGTGTCGGTTCTCTTCGTGGAAGAAACCCCCCCCGAGTCGGTCGTGCACCCGTATCCAAAGATGTTCAGGGGCCTCGCGCGGGTTGGGCGAGGAAGACAGTCGGCTGACCGCGGCGTGGACAGCCGAGCAGTAGCCCTAGAGGTTCTTGTCTAGCTTCATCGCGGCGTCGCGAAAGGTCCGCAGCAGCCCGGCCAAGAACACCCGCTTCTGCAGGTCGGGGATACCCAAGTCCGCAAAGAATTGCACATAGTCACGATCTTCCGGGGGGACGGTCCGCTTGGTAGCCGCCATTGCCCAACCCTGTGCGGCCAGAGTGAAATCCAGAACAGCAACGATGATCCCAGAAGAGACAAGCACATGAGTAAAAAAAAGTATAGCAACAGGTGCGAGGGCGTCAACGTACTGCTCCAGTAACGATATGTGGTGCCGCATGAGCATCGGTGCTCGTCGGACAACACACAAATCGAAGCGACGAGCCAACAAAGAAGAACAGCAAGCCATTCATGTGGAAGTGACAGGGGCAACGCGCACGGTGGGGACTACCACAGAAAAAGTCAAACGTACCTCAAAAGACCGTCCTCGTCACAAACGCAATGAATTCCAGGCAGAGGCGGCGTCACGGCACTGGGTGCGAGAAACCGCAGGCGGCTCCATAGTGGGAGGTGCAACACCCCGAAAAGCAGCGCCACTGCGGGGGGTGCGGGACAACGAGCAGCCAGGCCACGGCGGGGGGCGGTGAGACACCGAAAGGCAACGCCACTGAAAGGGGCGGTCTGCGTGAGGGTGGTCGTGTGGCGTGGTGGACGGTGAGCGGCGGGAGCAGGACGGGCGGCACCACAAGGGTCGACCGCGTCCCGCGCGAGGAGCTGCTCGAGGTGCCTCACAAGATGTCGAGCGGGGGGAGGGGCGCTTGCGGTACCGTGCACGCAGGTGCCGGGTGCGCGCCCCGCATGCGCCGGCCCCCCCCCGCCCGCGGGCGGGACCGGCAGGCGAGATCGATTGGGCCCGCGCAGGGCCCGGACGGGTCCCAAAAGGGGGCCGGACGGGCCCCAAGAGGCCGCAGATCGCACCTGTGAAGGGGACCCAATCGAGGCAGAAGGCGGACCTGTCGTTGCGGGTGACGGATCTACGGTTCATCAACCAATTCTTCCTGATGGTATCGACACCAGCCCCGATACTCGATGTGGACCAGAGTAACATCCCGAGAGAGGCGAAAAATAACCGGCTGCTGACTCGAGATCAGACGGGGCGCCGCGCGCGAAGCGCGCGGCGCCCCCCCCCCCCCCCCCCCCCCCCCCCGCGCGGAGCGCGGTGTAGCTCTCACAAGTTAGCTTTCACACATGTTCGTGTGAAACCTGCGAACGGCAATTCCTATCTCCTACACCAGCCCGAACGCCCCGAACTTCCGAACGCTGAATGGCCATATCGAAATCCCATTGGGCGACGTGGCCACGGCTTGGCCAATGGACTCCCCGACGTCTCCCACGCGGGCGCTCGCCTGGGCCTCCCCGCCGCCAACGCCCTTGTTTATCTGTGGTCGAATGTGCGCCTTGGCAGACGGCACCCCCCTTCACGCCTAGTCAAGACCGCTTCCAGCGGCTCTTTTGGATTTCAGGGCGCAGGAAGCCACCTGATTGGATCGATGCAACACTTCTGGCTTTCTATTGGCGGTTGCGGTGGCCGGCAGTGGGGTTGGAAAGCATAGCACTTACTGCCTCCACGTCCTCAGTTTTTCCTGCGGAAGTGGGTGTGGGCCAATCAGCGCATGAAACCTACCCAACAGGCGAGATGCCCTTGAGTCCACTCCCAGTGTGAAGGCAAGTCTCTGATCTGTCTTTGGCACTCATGCGCTTGAGATGACATCTGACGAGCCCAGTTCGAAGATGCGGTTTATTGCCCTAGCCGATAGCAGTCGGATGGGTTCTCTTCATACAATTGGGTTCAACTCAGAGCGCTGATCACGATGATGTCAAAAGCATACGGTCCACCCAAGACTATTAACAAACGAACCCAGAGTAATGGGGTTGCCTTAGTTGACGGCAGAGCTCGTGTTGTCCAGTCCTGCAGACCGCACATCATGGTTGTATGCAGACCCACCTTTACAATATAATTGTTGACGTCCAGGACCGGCCCTCAAGGTGCTTGGAAACATAAGGGGCGAAAGGACAGGCGGCAGGATGGCGGCGGAGCGATCAAGAGCACGGTGCGGGATGATCCGGCGACCGGCGGACGTGGCGGCGAGGAAGACGGGCTGCCAAATCGCCGCTCCGACACGAGAGTGTCGATCAGAGCCACTGGAGGCCACACCAGAATCGCGGCGCTTTCAGGCAACTTCTGTAATGGCATCTTGCTTTTCAGCTCCAAAAGAGCCACCTTGACTGAGGTGGATCTCACGCATTAAAACCTCTGGCGGCGACGGATGTTCAAGCCCGCCAGAGACGGACATCATCGCACCCAATGCGGAATGTTTCGCTATAGAAAGAACCACCAACTCGCAAGCTTTCAGTCAATGCGCGCCGTTCCGATGTGTGGACTGTATTCTGGAGCTTTGTCGTCCGTGCAGAAACAGTAGGGTGCCGGTTTTGCGGTACTTTTTGCGCTCTCGTTGACGCCATGCTTCCATGACGGGCATGTGAGGCGTGCTCGACCAGGGAAAGTTGTAAGCATGTACATGACGAGCCTTACAGCCTATCAGAAGTCGAAACTGAGCATTGCGGAAACGCTGGCGGTCGGGACCGAAAGTGAAGCGCCGGCCCTTGGACTCGGCCATATCTGGTCGCACAGATTATGAAGCGGGGGCTACCGTTTGAATGCATGTTTTTTGTTTCGTCTCATGCAAGCCAGCCGGCTTGATCCTCCCTATCAGTCTGAGTGGACTGTATTTATCAGCTGGATCATTGTTGCAACGGCTATTGCTGAGCTGGAAACCGGACGCAGCGCTTCACAAGTGTCGCGCGACCCACGCGCATTCCGGCGCTTCTCGCACTCACAGCCCCTTTTTTTCGGAGTACCGCCGGAACTCCCATATCTGTCATCTGAGGGACTTTAGCTGCTGGAGGACCAGTTCCGACGCTCCCACATCTTTTTTGGGACAGGTTTTAGTGCATGAGATATACCTTTAGGGGCGCGTCTACGTGGCGCCCGTCGCTCCGCAGCCGGTTCTAGACGTTGTTGATGCACAGTCCGTACCGATCCAACACGTCAAGGCCGATGAGGAGGGGGACGTTCAGTGGGATGACATCGATTGACAACGGAAGGCAGTACGCTTGGGACAGAGGAACGTGCATTGGGAGCGTGCCCATGCTAGCATACTCTTCACCTCCAAAGAGAAGCGTTTTCATCGTGGGGGGGGCCAGTACGAGCCTCTCCCCGGACAGGCGGGCGTAGGCCTCCGTCTGTTCCCGCCTTACCACTGAGCTTGATGCCCCCGTGTCGAGGCACGCCCTCTCAAACGCCCTGCCGCGTACGCTGCGGCGGAGGAGCCATGCGGCCGTCTTGGGGTCTGTCTCCACGCTCGGCAGTGGGCGTCTCTTACCGGGGGTGCCGCGACGAGTTACACCTCCTCCACCTGCTCCGCCGAGGCCTCCGGGCCCGACGCGCCGCGCGTCGCGGTCGCCACCGGTAGCTCGTCATACAGGCGCGACTCTACCGCCGCATTGTCCTCCAGCAAGGCGGCGGACGTCGACCCCGCGTCCGCCTCAATGGCGCGCGGATCGGCCAGCTTATCAGCTTCCACTTGTTGAAAGAGGCGGAACAGAATGCTTGCCAGGGCCGGCGTCCCAGCCCGCTTCTTGGCAAAGTAGTCCAGCTTGCTCTTGGCCGCACGCGTTGCATCCCGAGGTCGAAGGCAATGCCGCATGGTGTGCCCAGGTTCATCACAACTGAAGCATAATATTAGAGAGAGCGGGTCAAACCGCTCCTTACGCTGCACCGCCCGGCTCGTTCCCGCCGGGGGCGAGGCGCCGACGCCCGTCTTTGGGCGTCCATAGACTCCCTGACCCGCAAACATGACATTCGCCAGCTCGTACTTCACGGGCGCATCCGACATGGATGAGCGCTTGTCTTTGGCACGCTTTTCTGCGGTGTGCAGCTGAAGCGAGGCCGCCAGCTCGCCGTACAGTTGCTGTAACGTCAGGCCAGGGGTTGCCACGCGCTTGAGCGGCTCCGTTGCCCAGTCGAAGCCGAGCACCGCGTGGTGCAAGAAATCCACGCTGTTGGCGTCGCCCTGGTGGGACCGAGGTAGCAAGGGGGCCAACTTGACCATTGTCTTGTACGTGTGCGCGAGAGGCCTCGCCTCGGTCTTGCCGCCCTGGACCAGCGCGTTCATGTCGTACGTAGACAGGTAGGTCTTGACCTCTTTCTGCTGCACGGCGGAGTTAAACTCGGACACCCCCATCTCGACGGCCTGTGCGAACGTGGTCGCGAATGCCTGCACGTGGTTGAGATAGTACTGCTTTGCGGCTCCCGTAACGATGTTGTGGAGGTACTGGAGCTTCTGCTTCGCGGTGAGGCTGTAGTCGCGGGCCA
>Ga0209187_1003753_pt1 | contig 12276 bp, 12 predicted proteins | sample BantaG_FD_187430 | JGI IMG/M metagenome (GOLD analysis project Ga0209187, IMG submission 187430) | Marine algal microbial communities from Bantry Bay, Ireland - BantryBay_4 metaG (SPAdes) (version 2) | ecosystem: Host-associated > Algae > Red algae > Unclassified | place: Bantry Bay, Ireland... | reverse complement strand
CGCCAGTTCAACCACTGGCCAAGCCCACGAGTCGAAGCCTCTCATCCTCTCAGGTGCCATCGCCCCCGGCCAGGCCGTCACCGCCCTCTACGAGATCGTCCCCGTCGCCGCTACTGGATCCTCGGATCTAGTCGCCGCTTCCTACCCCACTTCTCCCACCGCCGTTCAGCCAGAACAGCAGCAAGCACCGCTCGGAGTCGATGTCTACTACCAACCCCCTGGTAGCACGCATCTGCGCAACCTCGGTCCCAGTAACCTCGAGGGCTCCCCTGCCCGCTGGGACAGCGCCTCCGATGACTTTCGCTTCGCCAGTGCCGTGGCCGCCTTCGGGCTCCACCTGCGCGGCGGAGCCGAGGCCACCGGCCTCAGCCTCACAGAGATCGCCGACCTAGCAGCCCAGGCAGTCGGTAAGGACTCCGACGGCCAACGCGCCGCCTTCGTAGACATAATACGCAAGGCCAACTCGCTCGCGCAGTAGTCGGTAATCGGGATCGTTCTATCTCGGAAGATGCACTCTGGAAAGTGCACCATTCACTAATATGAACACCCTCCTCTCCATCTTCTTTTGCCTCGGCTTTAGCCTTAGCCTTGCTGTTGTTGCCGCCGAACCGGACAAGCCAAATATCGTCCTCATCCTGAGTGATGACCAAGCATGGGGCGACTACGGATTTATGGGGCATCCGGAGATTCTTACGCTGCTCTTACTGAAAGCCGCCCTGCTACAGGTTCCCTACTTCGCGCTGTCCGTGCGGAGCTTCCTATTGGTCGTCTCGATCGCAAATAGTGCAGACGGTGTCTGCACTATTCCAGGCTAGGGATTACGCTGGGCGTTCTTTCGGGAGCTGAGGTGAATTCGAATTTTCGACTTCCATCTGGGGTTCGGGGGGGCGGGCAGTTGGTCGTAGCTGGGTTGTGAACTTCGCTCAGCCATGACGGGATCTCTTGCCCAGCTAGGCGGCGATTCCTCGGATGAAGGTGTCCACATAGTCGACGACCTTTTCTAGAACTCGCTTTCGGGGGAAGACCATATCGCCGAACTGGCTGCGGTGGCACTCGTCGAAGATGAAGATGACTCGTTCGTCCTGGAGAGCCTTCATCTCTTCCAGATACTTCGCCTTGCTGATGGCGGTATTGAGCTTTTGCAGCGTAGTGACGATCAGTTTGGTGTCAGCATCGGCGAATTGGCTGACGAGTTTCTTGGTATTGTTGGTGCTGTCGACACTGCCCTTACTGAAGCTGTTGAACTCTTTGATCGTTTGGTAGTCGAGGTCCTTTCGATCGACGCAGAAGACGACTTTGTGTACCTCAGGCAGGCCGGTCATGATTTGCGCAGCCTTGAAGGAAGTCAGTGTCTTGCCTGATCCGGTGGTGTGCCAGATGTAGCCGTTCGCACCTTCAGCCGGTGGGTTCTTCACCCGTTTGACGATGGCTTCGGTGGCGTAGTACTGATACGGGCGCAACACCATCAGGATTCGGTCGGTCTCGTTGCGCACGATGTACTTGCCGATCATCGTGCCAAGGTGCTGTCGGTCTAGAAAGATGCGGGCGAATGGCTGAAGATCGCGGATGGTGGTGTTGTCTTCCTGTGCCCAGTAGAAGGTCTGTTTAAAGCTCTGCTTTCGGGCGTTAGCGTAGTACTTCGTGTTCACCCCGTTGCTGATGACGAACAGCTGCACGAAGTGGAACAAGCCGTGGCCGCTCCAAAAGCTGTGCTTTTGGTAGCGTTGAATCTGGTTGAATGCCTCCTTCATCTCCAGCCCGCGCCGCTTCAGCTCGATTTGGACAAGCGGCAGGCCGTTGACGAGGATGGTCACGTCGTAGCGGTTCCTGTACGTGCCTTCATCCATCTTCACCTGCTGGGTCACCTGGTAGTGGTTCCGCAGTGGGTCGGTGGAATCGAAGAACTCCAGGTAGACGGTGGTGCCATCTTCCTTCGTCAGGTTCATCCGGTCGCGCAGAGTCTTGGCCTTCTGGAAGACACCTGCGCTCTTGTTGAGGTGGTGAAGGACTTTGGTGAACTCGCCTGCCGTCAGCGTCACTCCGTTGAAGGCCTCCACCTGTGCCATCAGGTTGTCGAGCATCGAGGCCTCATCCGTCACTTCCACCCGCGTGTAGTCCTGCCCGACCAGTTGGGCGACTAGATTGTCCTCGAGGACTTGTTCGGGCTGGGTATTCATGGGGGCGGATCTTTGTTCTTTTGACCAAGGGCTAGAAGTCGTCTGCAAAGTCGAGCTAGCTGCGATCTAGGCTATTAGCTAGCTAGCTGGTCTAGTTACGTAACTCGCTCATTGTTAAGAGGCTAGTTTCTTGGCTGAAATGTGGCTAGCTCTCGTTTAGCCCCGAATCCAGCTACAAATCAGGTGTAGGTGCGTTTCGACCAAAGATTCTACGGAAATCCTTCTCCCAGTTTCTATTGGGAGTGTCGTTTTCGTAGACCCATTGCTCAACCACCTGATCTACTTTTTCATCATCAATGTGTTCCTCGTCGAGCATTAGCTTCATTGCCTCAAGACTAGAAATTTGTTGGACCTCGTAATCTTCGGCAAGCTCGATCATATCCCCATCGTCGGTGACGACACGGATGTTGAGGACTAAGGCAGTGGCGACGATTCGGGTGTCGATTGGTGATGGCCCTCTACCATGGGCAGCGAGGAACTTTTCCCGCACGTGCTCCCAGAGGAATTCGTAAGTCGTCTCGATCTCCTTCTTCTGCGCCTTGCTGATCATGATCGAACGATCACGATTCGCTACCCATTCGGGATCCGATACCCAATGGAACTTATTCCGGAGCCGGGAGTTGAACTTGAACTCGGCGTTTAGATCCGCGTGAATGTAGAATGTGAACTCGTCCTTGCCGAAGGGGCGGCGAAGGAAGGGATGAATATTTTGGGCAAGCCGGAAGTAGCTGTTGGAGTCGACTATGATCTTCGTCTGTGCCATGCCACTATCCCTGCCAACGAACTATGCCGAAAACGCTTCCAGATAGGCTCGCGCGTCCATCGGGTTTACCCCTAGAATCGTCGCTAGGGCTCCAGATCCCGGAGCCTTATCGCGGACATATTCGCTCAGCGCACTGTACACTTTCGTATCAAATGAATCCTGGGCGATACGCATGAAGTGATCTGCCGATGGGGGGGATTTGTCGAAGAGCGAATCCCCAAGAGTTTCAAACTGCTTGTTGAATGCTGTGATGTAGATATGCAGTGCCTTCTGATCGATCGCTTTGAATGAGACCTTGGAATGGGTGGCGTATTTTTCGATTTCTCGATACACCGAGAATGGCGAAATCGTATGTCTCTTTGCCCAATCGCCAAGCACCTTAAGTCGCGCCTGATCTTTCTTGTGCTTCTTGTAATCGACTAGGGCCAGCTTGGCCAACGGCTCAGGAAAGAGAAGGGCGCCGGCGAATTCATCAGCAAAATCTTCCGCGTCCTCAGTTCTGCCTTCCTTGAGTAGATCGACGGTAAATACATGGCCTAACTCGTGGGCCATCCAGAATTTAAAATCGTGGATTTCTACATCGAGATTCAGGTAAATCCAGGTGGTCTGCGATTCAGGCAAATGAATGTGGAGGGCGTTCTCGTGTTTGCTCTTATGGCCCCATAACGTCGGGATGATGATCGCCTGGTATTCGTGAAACAGGTCGATCAAGTCCTTGAACTCAAATGGAGCCTGCTCGGCAAGGTCGAGTTCGCGGCGGATGCGAGCAGCTAGATCTTGGACGTAGCGATACTCGCAAGACGGATTCTTCAGGCTCGGTGGCCCGATGAATTGATCGACGTCCAAGTAGGCAACCAATGGCTTAAGGAATCGGCCCATGTCCCGTGCCCGCTCGATGTGGGCTTCTGTAGTCTTGCAGGATGCACGTTTGCGAAAGGCTACCAGTGGCTGCTCAGCCTGAGTGGGGTGGACCACCAACTCGCTGTGGCTAAGCTCCAACAGCCGTCCGAGCTTGAGAAGCTCAGCTGGTCGCGGGAAGGATTTGGCGGTAAACCACTTAGATACCGTAGCGCGGGTCAGATCGAGCGTCTTGGCAATGGCGGTCTGGCTGAGTCCTTTCCGCTCGGCCGCCTGCTGTAAGTTGGTCGTATTGAGGTGCTTTTCCATGAGATGACAGCAAAAAGGGGACGCCAAGATATATTCGCCTGTCAACTTTTGTCAACTTGTAATCCGGTTCGGGAGCGTTTTCCGATCACACAAACATTTGTTGGAGAAGTCCGCGCTTGAAGGTCTGGGTCTCGGTGATCTGGGTGGCGACGCGTTCGATTTTGCGGTCGATGGCGGAGAGGAAGTTGGCGATCTCAGCTTGTTCTTCGGGATGCGGCAATAGAAGGGCCAATCTCTTCATTTCGTCCGTATCCAATTTTCCTGCACCGATACCGGTTCCAACTACCTTGTGAAGGAGTATATTTTCCGAAGCAATAAACCACTGAAGAAGAAATTCAGCACTAATATTGTTCTTTGGTGCAAGAGCTTTGACGTCCTGATTAAAGGCAACATCACGCGTCGTAATCCCGACGGGAATTCGATTCCAAAGCATGCTTCCCCGAACTAGAAGCAGGAGTGTTCCTTTTATTGCCATTTTTGATCCAGACTTTACTCCTTCTTCTGTAATCTTGAGTGGCGAGTCGCTGTAATATCTTTCATGCATGGTTGCTGCGCTCATCCAAGGGATGTCACCTTCCCAGAAGAACGCTTCGTCTTTTGATGGTGTCCCTCCTGATGCCCAGCTTGTAAGCTCCCCTAACTTCTTCTCCTCCCAATCGGGGAAGTGGTTGCCATGGTCGTCTTTGAAGCGGATGGCTTGGGTGAAGATCTGTTGCATCACGCCTTTCTTGTAGTCCTCCAGCAGGGCGTGTTTTCGGGTCAGCTGCTCAATTTTTTCATCTACCGCAGTCAGAAAGTCGGCAATTTTTCGCTGCTCTGGGATGGGAGGAAATAGAAATGTAAATTCCTTAACCCCATTCGTCGTAAGGTTGGTGAATACTCCTCCGTGAGTGGCGCCTTTTTCGAATTGATCTCGGAGCGTACTAAGCAGGTGGTACAAAAAATCTTTCCTAATTTTATCTTCGGTAATATCGACAACTACTAGAAATCCGTCATGGATACATGCATCTACCGCAAGGAATGAAACGATCCCAACTGTTCCTGAACAAACTATCGTTAGAGTTCCGGCAGGGCACAGCCTGCTAAGTTTAGCTCCCTCTTCGGTTAGAGAATCAATTGATGGAGTAACCCACTTCCCATCCCTTGTAACATCTTGAACCATTAGCCGCGGGACTGGTCCATTGTAGAAGCGAGGATCTCCTTTGGGTCTAGGGCTGGCGCCACGAATCACTCGTCCGACATCGTCGATCCTATCCACGATCCATGCGCCCTCAAACTCTGGAAATCGCCGGTCTGGCACTAGCTTGTCTTTCACTGCCTTGCTTGTCACGCGTCTCTTTCCTCCCCGGCTTCCAGCCGCGCCTTCGAGATCGCGATGGCGGTGTGGAGTATTTCTTGGAGCAGTTTTCGGTCGGGTAGACCGGTGAGGTACTCGGCGACGTGGATACCGGATTGGCTGAGTTCGAGGAGTTCGTTCTGTTCCTGTTTTTTGCCGGCGCAGAGGATCAGGTCGAGGGGCGGCTGTTCGTCGGGTCGTTGTTCGTGTTTGGCGAGCCAGCGCAGGTAGAGTTCCATCTGGCCATTGTGTGCGGATCGCTCGAATCCTCTGCCAAATTAGATGGTCAATTCTTGCGACAGTGTAGCCACAATCTCCTTACCATACTCAGCGAGGTGATTTTCAAGGACCTCTGATTTGATCCGTTTACCGATCCGCCAGTAGAGCAAGGTCATCCCAGCATTAACGATCTGAGACACACCCTCTCGGGTCTGCTTGATCATCGCGCGGACATCGGCTACGACAACGTCCGGGCTCTGGATGACTTCTAAATTTTCGTCGGTCATCGTTTAAACGGGGGCTCGATACCGAGTTCATCGCAGAATCCTGCGATGACGGCGTCGTTGCTGGTGATGTCGTCTTCGAGATCCGAGAGCTTGGCGGAGACTTTGGCGAGGTCGACGGGTTCTTCCTCCTCGAAGGTATCGACGTAGCGTGGGATGTTGAGGTTGTAGTCGTTTTCTGCGACCTCGCTCAGCTCGGCGACGTGGCTGAATTTTTCGCTGACCTTGCGCTCGCGGTAGGTGGTGACGATGCGCTCGATATCCTCGGGCTTAAGGTAGTTTTGGTTGCCTTCTTTGGTGAAGCCTTGGCTGGCATCGATGAACAGGATATCGTCGGGGTTCTCTCGCTGTTTTTTCAGCACCAGAATGCAGGTTGGGATGCCGGTGCCGTAGAAAATATTAGCAGGTAGGCCGATGACGGCGTCGAGCCAGTTGCAGTCCTCGATGAGGTAGCGGCGGATGTGCCCTTCAGCAGCGCCGCGAAAGAGCACGCCGTGGGGCAGGACGCAGGCCATGGTCGCGCCAGAGTCGAGTTGGTGCGCCATGTGCTGGACGAAGGCGAAGTCCGCCTTGGTCTTGGGAGCGAGCTTGCCGTAGGCGCTGAAGCGGTCGTCGGTCTCGTGGAGGACGCTGGCGGACCACTTGGCCGAGAAGGGTGGATTGGCAACGATGGCCTCGAAGCGCAGGTCGGCGTGCTCGGGCGCTGGGTGCTCCAAGGTATCTTCGTTACGGAGATCGAAGCGCTGGTAGTGGACGCCATGAAGGATCATGTTCATCCGCGCCAGGTTGTAGGTGGTTGGGTTCATCTCCTGCCCGTAGAAGCCGCTGACTTCATCGACCTCCTTGGCCACCCGCAGTAACAGCGAGCCGGATCCACAGGTGGGATCGTAGACGTTTTTTAGGGTGGTCTTGCCGGTGGTGACGATCTTGGCAAGGATGGTGCTGACCTCCTGCGGAGTGTAGAACTCGCCTGCCTTTTTGCCCGCGCCGCTGGCGAATTGGCCAATCAGGTATTCGTAGGCGTCGCCGAGCACATCGGCCTCGGTATCCTCCAGCCGAAAGTCGATCTTGTCGAGGTGGACCAGCACCTTGGCGATGAGTTCGTTCTTCTGGTTCTCGGTTTTCCCCAGCTTGGATGAGGCGAGGTCGAGGTCTTCGAAGAGGCCTTCAAAGTCCTCCTCGCTATCGTGCCCCATGGTGCTGCTCTCGATGTGCTTGAGGATGTCACCGAGGTCGCCGAGGATGAAATTGTCCTTCTTACGTGCCCCTTTGACCGCGAGCTGGTGAAACAGTTCGGAGGGCTCGAGGAAGTAGCCGAGCCGCCCGACGGACTCTTCCTTGATCGCGGCGAGCATTTCCTCGCCGTCACCGCTGGCTTTATCAATTTCGTCGAACTTGATTCCATCATTCTTAAGGATGTCGTCCGCGAACAAGTGCATCTGCTCGGAAAGGTATTTGTAGAAAATGAAACCAAGGATGTAGTCCCGAAATTCGTCCGCGCCCATCTTCCCACGAAGGGTATTGGCGATGTCCCAGAGGCGGGATTGGAGAGTCTTTTTGTGGTCCTCGGACATGAAGTGAAAATGGGGAGCTGGGAGATCGAAGAGGGGAACTGGATAGTGGATGGGAACTTGGACAGGGGGAAGGAGGAAGTTTTAAAATGGGAAGATTGAAGGGTGAATATCGAAATGGCTCAACAACCACCGAGCGGCCTCACCAGTCGCTCGGCAACCTTTGTCCCAATGTTCTTTCGATGTCTTGATAGCTCCCGCCATCCGTCATCCAAGGCGTCTTCAAAGCAAAAACTTCGCCGCTGTTGCGACATTTCGTCCCTTATTGAGACTGAGTCTCATTTTCACTTGCGTATATTGAGACTCCGTCTCATTATCCCGCTCGAACCATGAATCTACACGCAAAAGCATCCCGCTACTTCACCTTGGGGGCAGCCCTCGCCACTCCGTTAACGTGCTTCGCCCAAGACATCTCGTTCGATGCCTCCCCGGCCTTCCAACTCGACCCGCTCATGGTCATCGGCACCAAGGAAGACCTGCTCAGCCTCCCGGGCTCGGGTGCAGTCCTCGTAGCCGAAGACATTCGCGACAGCGGCTACACCAACGGCAACAAGATCCTCAACCGTGTCCCCGGTGTTTATGTTCGAGAGGAGGACGGTTTCGGAAATTTTCCCAACATCTCCATCCGCGGCGGCGACGGAACGCGTAATGAGAAGGTCACCGTCATGGAGGACGGTATTCTCACCGCCCCGGCTGCCTACTCTGCTCCTGGTGCCTACTATTCTCCCAAGGCTGCCCGGATGTCAGGAATCGAAGTCTTGAAGGGATCCTCCCAAGTCCGCTTCGGCCCGCACACCACCGGCGGCGTCATCAACTACCTGTCGACGCCCGTCCCCGAAGACCACAACGTCTTCCTACGCACGACTTACGGGACTGACAACACCGTCCAAGGCCAAGCCTACTACGGTGACATCGTTGAAGGCGACTTCGGCCGCGTCGGCTTCCTCGGCGAGATCTTCTACCAGCAGTCCGACGGCTTCCGCGAGATCGATGCCGGTCGCGGATTCGACGGCTCAGACGACACCGGCTTCTCGGTCACCGAGCCAATGGTAAAGTTCTTCTGGGAACCCAACTCCACCCTAGAGCAACGTTTTGAGGCCAAATACGGCTACTCCGACTTCGATGCCGACGAGACCTACCTCGGCCTCACCGAAAGCGATTTCGCCGCTGACCCCTACCGTCGCTACGCCGGCTCGCTCTACGATAACATCACCAGCAAGCACCACCGCAGCTACCTCAAGTATAGCCTCAAGCCAAGCGACACACTGACGCTCGGAGCCGCCGCCTACTACAACAAGTTCGAGCGGAATTGGTACAAGATCCGCAAGGCCAATGGCGAAAGCCTTCACAAGGTGCTCGCCAACCCCGGCCGCTTCAGCGACGCCTTCGACACCCTCCGTCTTCAAGGCCCTGGCAACCTCGGTCTCCGTGCCAACTCTCGGAACTACGAGCAATATGGAGCCCAGATTACCGGCGACCTTAAACTGACCACCGGAACCATCGACCACCAGATCCACCTCGGTGCCCGCTACCACCACGACGAAATCCGCCGGTTCCAGCGCGATGATAAGATCAACGTCTCTAGCTCCGGTCTCACCGGCATCACTCGCGGCGAGTCCGGCTCCGGCGGCAACCGCTTCCAAGAAGCCGACGCCCTCGCCCTGTGGATCGAAGACGAAGTCACCATCGGTGCCCTCAGCATCCGCCCCGGAGTCCGCTACGAATCCATCGACCTCGGCAACACCGACTACGAGTCCAACTCGAAGAACAAGGTCACCGCCGTCCGCGACGGATCGATCGACTACATCGCCCCAGGAATCGGCTTCAATCTCGAAGCCACCGACGGCTTGAACCTGTTCGGCGGAGCCTTCAAGGGAGTCTCGGTTCCAGGTCCCCGCGCCATCTTGAAAGACGGAGTCCAGGAGGAAGAAAGCATCGGCTACGAACTCGGTGTCCGCTACAACACTGAAACCATCTCGGCCGAACTCGTCGGCTTCTTCAGCGACTTCGACAACCTCATCGGCTCCGACACTGGCCTAGGCGATAGCAGTGCTACCAACGCTGGCAAAGCCGAAGTCTACGGAATCGAAGCAGCCCTGTCCTACAATCCCACAGCCGACAGGGCACTCGGTCTGCCGATGTATGTCAGCGCCACTTGGACCAGCGCCGAACTCGGGTCCTCGCTGGCCTCGGGCGGAGCCGACGACATCTACGCAGGCGGCCAAGCCGGAGCCGACATCCCCTACATCCCTGAATGGAAAATCGCCACCGGCATCGGCATCGAAGGCGAGCGCTGGGGCGTCAACCTCGACGCCACCTACACCAGCAGCGCCTTCGGCACCGCAAGAAACCTCAGCTCCCCCGCTGACAGTTCCCGGCAAGGCAAGATCGACGAAGTCTTCCTCCTCGATCTCTCCGCCCACTACCTACTCACCGATCAGGTCAAACTGTTCGCCGGCATCCAGAACGCTCTCGACGAATCCTACATCGTCAGCCGCCTTCCCGAAGGGCCGCGTAGTGGTGCTCCGCAATACATCTACTGTGGTGTGGAACTGAAATTCTAGTCTGCCATAGTAAGCTCCGCGCCCACCCTCGTGGCGGGTGCCCCTTTCCTCCGATGGACAACGTCAGTCTCACCTCCATGTTCCTCCGCGGCGGCCTCATCATGTGGCCGTTGCTTGTGCTTTCCGTCCTGTCGGCATTGATCATTGTTGAACGCGCCATCTTCTTCTTCCTGCGCCGCTATCGTGTCGGAAAGGCTTTGGACAAGGCCAAGTCCGCCATCGATGGAGGCACACTCGGAGCTTCCAAAAACCCACTCATCCAAGTCGCATCGGTCTACCTCGGAGGCCTCGACCAAGGCCGCGAGCACGTCGAAAACGTCACCGGCCGCGAAGCCTCGCGCCTGCTCAACCGCCACGAACGCGGACTCCGCTTCCTCGCCACCATCGGTAATATCGCACCGCTCATCGGCCTGCTCGGCACCGTCTGGGGAATGGTCCAGGCATTCGCCAACATCGCCGCTCTCGGTGACAACGTCAGCCCGTCCGACCTCGCCGACGGCATCTGGACCGGCCTACTCACCACCGTCGCTGGACTCGTCGTCGCCATTCCAGCCATCACCATGGCACGCTTCTTCGAAGCCCGAATCGACCACCTCGCCCACGACTTGAACGAGACCGTCTCGCACCTCGACGAGTGGACCAAGGATCGCGACTAATATGGCGAACCTGATCCAGCGCAGACGGCGGATCGACGCCAGCTTTGACCTCACGCCGCTGATCGACGTGGTCTTCCAGCTCCTGATCTTCCTGATGATCAGCAGCCAATTTAAGAAGCCCGAGGCGGTCATCGAACTTCCGCAGGTTCCGGGCAAGGCCACGGTTCGTGAAGACCGACCGGACACGCTCAAAGTCGGTATCAGTGCCGATGGGTCACTGCAACTCGAAGGAGCTACCATTGAGCGTTCCGACTTCGCCACCACGGTCGCCAACCTTGTCGGACAAGGCGCAGAACGCGTCGAGATCCGTGGAGATCAAGACGCCTCCTACGGTGTCTTCGTCGAGATCATGGAAGAATCCCGCGAAGCCGGAATCAAGTCGATCGGCATCGTCAAAGAAGTCCCACGTAAGTCCGGAGGAAGCGGCAGTGAGTAAAGAACCGACGCCACCAGGAGAACACATGGCAGGAGCCCGTTGGTCCCTCGCCGTCCTCGTCGCCGGCGGTCTTCACATCGCAGCCTTTCTTGGTCTCGCCGATATCGTCCAGCCACCACAACTTCTCGAGGCTCCGGTCGAGACGATGGAAATCGACTTCGTCATCGAGCGTCCTCCCGAGCCCGAACCCGAGCCAGTTCCTCCCGAGCCCGAGCCACTTCCAGAGCCTCCTCCCCCGCCAGAGCCCGAGCTCATTCCCGAACCAGATCCACTGCCCGAGCCGCCACCCGAACCGGAGCCAGAACCAGAGCCGATTCCCGAGCCAACTCCGGAACCTCCACCTGAGCCCAAACCGGAACCTCCTCCACCACCGAAGCCAAAGCCCAAACCCGAGCCGAAGCCAGTGGTCCAAAAGATCGTGCCCAAACCTACCCCCAAAGCCCCACCAAAACCCGCGCCTCCCAGCGTCGCGGTCGGAGCCAAGCTGGAACGTTCTTACAAGCCCAGCTACCCTAGCACCGCCAAACGCGCCAACCTAGAAGGCCGCGTCCTGCTCGACATCGTCGTCGAAACCAACGGCAAAGTCGGCATCGTCCGCCTCGCCACCTCCTCCGGCCATTCCTCCCTCGACCAGTCCGCCATCAAGAGCGTCAAACGCTGGCGCTTCAAAGCCGCCAAAACCAGCACCGGCCTCCCCATCGCCCAAAAAATCCGCGTCCCCATCGACTTCCGGCTGAGGTAACGCTCCGAATTGACCACGGAAAATACGGAAGGAACGGAACCTGTCCTCCACTGAGAATCTCTGAATCCCCCTACTCTCCACCTCTCCGACCCTCTCAGCTCTCGTCTTCAATCGCACCTTCTTCGCACCGCTCGGCTTGCGTCTTTTCCGCGTCCTTTCGTGGTTAAAATTCTCCACCCCGACCCGGTAAATTTTCGTGTCTTCTTTCGTGCCTTTCGCGGTCAATCAAATCGTCCTGATCAGTCTTCCGCAGTCTCCCCCAACCGCACGCAGATCAACTCCTTGTCATTCCTAGCGAACACCCGCTGGTCTGCGAATGCTGGATGCGACCAGGCCACCGGATAACTCCGCTGCGGCAGTT
>Ga0209187_1003748_pt1 | contig 12284 bp, 11 predicted proteins | sample BantaG_FD_187430 | JGI IMG/M metagenome (GOLD analysis project Ga0209187, IMG submission 187430) | Marine algal microbial communities from Bantry Bay, Ireland - BantryBay_4 metaG (SPAdes) (version 2) | ecosystem: Host-associated > Algae > Red algae > Unclassified | place: Bantry Bay, Ireland... | reverse complement strand
CATCGTCCGCCTATTGTCAGCCCATTGAAAGCCTATTGTCCGCCCTCACCCCAGCCATCGCATTCCCCGCCAACCATCCCCCCGTCCAGGCCGCCTGAAAATTAAATCCCCCCGTCACCGCATCAATGTTCAACACTTCACCCGCAAAATATAAATTAGGTAAATTCCTGCTCTTAAAAGTTTTAAAATCTACCTCCTTCAATAAAACACCTCCGGCCGTTACGAATTCATCCTTAAACGTACTTTTTCCTTTCACTGCGTACGTCCCCTGCGTCAGTTCCGTTACCAGTTTATTAAATTGTTTCTTTGCCAAGTTGACCCATTTACGATCCTCTTCAATCCCCGCTGCACGGATCATTCGCTGCCATAAACGTCGAGGCAAATCAAACTGTGGATATTTTACAACCAGGCGTAAACGATTTTCCTCCTTGATTTTTTCGAGCTGCTCTGCTGCCTCATTATAGTTGATCTTGCCAAGCCAGTTAACCTGTAAATCAAAATCATACTGTTTTTCATTTAAAATTCGTGCCCCCCACGCCGACAATTTAAGCACTCCCGGACCACTCAACCCCCAGTGGGTAATCAATAGCGGACCACTAGCGGTTAGTTTAGTGCCCGGCACTTTTACCAGCGCATTTGAAACGGACAATCCCGCCAAATCTTTTATTCTTTCATCCTTAATGTTAAAAGTAAAAAGAGAAGGAACCGGAGCGATCGTTTGGTGACCAATTTCTTGTAGCATCGCCCAAATTTTGGGATTACTACCCGTAGCGAGCATCAGCTTATCCGCTCGATAATCAGCCGCCGGTGTCGTTACGGTCCACTGTTGCGAATCATCGGTGGCCAGAGAAATTTTAGTCACCCGCGTACTTGTCAAAACCCGTACCCCCGCTTTTTGTGCCGCACCCAGTAAGCAGTCAATCACCGTTTGGGAACGATCCGTTACCGGAAACATCCGACCATCCGCTTCGATTTTTGTCTTAACACCTCGATTTTCAAACCATTCTACCGTATCTTTACACTGAAACTGATGGAAAGGACTCAATAATGGTTTTTCACCACGCGGATAAAATTTAGTGAGTGGCTTGGGTTGAAAACAGGCATGGGTCAAATTACAACGACCACCACCCGAGATTCTTACTTTTTCCAGTACCGATTTTCCTCGCTCCAAAATAGTCACGGATAAAGCCGGATTGGCTTCGGCACAGGTAATCGCCGCAAAAAAACCGGCCGCTCCGCCACCCACAATAAATACTTGCTTTTTCTCTGACACGGCCTTCTATTTGAAAAAAACTTGAAAATTATATTTGACTAGATTTACGGTCTACTTTATCCTGGATTCTAGTAAAGTGAATAGATAATTTAAACATAAATAGGTATATACCATAATCGCTTAAAGAAAATAATCTAATGTCAGACAAGGTGCCACGATCCACATAATCATTAGAGATGTTTTGTATTCTGTCCATAAAAACAATTGATTCTTCTATCTTTCCTTCTATCTTCGGTAGATAAAAAATTTGTGTGATTCGTTGTTTTCTAATTGCCTCGAAGTGTGCATCTAACTGATGTACTTTTTTTGAAGAATATTGTTTAAGACTTGAGATATACTTGCTGAAAGGAATTAATGGCGAGTAAACAATCTGGGTAGGAAAATTTCTTTTGTTATCTTGGTCAATGTCACAGGTATTTGAGAAAATAACGCTATCTACTTTTTTTGTATCAGTTTGTGGAAGCTGGATGATTAGTAAATCTTTTATTCCGTCACCTTGATAGATAATCGGTTCATCTTTTAAATGAGATGTATAAATTCTTTGGTTGATATTATTAGGAAAATCTTTGAGTTGTTGGAATAATTCCGATTCAGACTCACTCGATAAATATTTTGGCAGATAGAGTTTCAGTTTGTCAAGGTCCATATTAAATCCAATCCCAAAAATTTTTATTAATTATTTCAATTGTTTCATCGTCTAGCGATTGGGAATTTTCTGTTATAGAATTTGAGAATGATTTAAGTGTATTTAACTTTTGCAAAATTTGAATTTGTTCAATACCAATAGCTGAATCATCACCATCTTTTTCCCAGCTACGATTTTCAAGGTTTTCATACTTAATTTGCGCAATTGGTGAAGAAGCGGTCAAGTAATCAAACTCAAAACTTGCAGACGATAAGGTAGCCGTACCCAGAGCTAAAACTATAAAATTATTACTGTTTAAAGATGTCGTAGTATCTAAAGTCATGAGTATACAGGATTTAATGAATTGAGGAATTTTTCAGTGAATAGTTCAAAAAACAATCTTTTTTCACTATAATGGGCCTCGTTTATCAATTTCATAAAATTATCTTCAAATGAATCATCGTCAAATATTTTAAATACATCTATATCAAGTATTGAACCATTTCTCTCTCTTTTGTCTGTTGCATTACCTACGTTATTTGCTATTTGCAAAGTACTCAAAAAATCACCTTTCTCTATTTCAGTTCTGAAAACGGTATTTTTTAAAGCGCGTTCTTTATTGTCAATTAGAACATTTAACTTTATGTTGTTAAAGATATCAGTATTAAAATGATTGATGTATCTTAATCCTAGACGGTGCACCCTCTTTATCACATCTTGTTCAAAAATACTCTTTAAAATATTTTCTATCTCAGCCGAAAACCTTTTCCATCCGACGTATGGAATCTCTGAGGTAATTGAGAAGACTTCCGGACCTATTTGAATAATGAATCCATCTCCAGCAGCCTTATACGTGGGCTTAAATCTCAGATTAGGATCATTTTCTCTTAGTTCTTCTGGAAGTTGAAGAATGGGAAGTTTTACAACCTCAGGATAATTATCTTTCAGAATATTATAAATAAGACCAAAAACTGCACTTGAATAAATATTACTCGTAAAGCGTATCTCAAATATCGCATCTACAATAGGACACTTTTCTATTCTGATCGGTAATTCCATATATCGCAAATATACACAAAACAGTAATAAACATTTTGTTGCTTTCTTATGTGGTTTTTACTATAAAAAAGTTTAAAATAAAGAATATATCTAATTTATTATCATGTTTAGTTTCAAAAGTTAATACACATGCTTTAAAAAATATATATTACAAAGCTTCCCACTTTTGCTTAAATTTGTACCAACCAATCTAAACCCATCATGGCTTTACAGGCACTCGAAACAGAGCAAAAAGCGCTCGAAATTAATCTGGATGACAATATCTATGGTACCTTTGCCGAAATTGGTGCCGGGCAAGAGGTCGCTCGCTACTTTTTTCAGGTCGGTGCGGCAGCGGGTACCATTGCTAAAACTATCTCCGCTTACGATAAAGTTTATTCTGATAAAATATATGGATTGGAAGCCAGCGGACGCTATGTCTGTGAGTCGCGATTATACAAAATGCTGGATCACGAATATGATCTGATGATCGAACGACTCGAAAATCAGCGACCCACTGCTAACTTTTTTGTCTTTGCAGACACGATTGCTGCCATCAATTATACCAAAACTATCAAAGGCGACGGTTGGTTAGGATTGCGGTTTCAGCTTTCGCCAAATGGATTACCCAACGAAATTGTACTCCACGTAAAAATGTTGGATAATGATAATCACTTACAGCAACAGGCCATCGGAGTACTTGGGGTCAATTTGATTTATGGTTGTTATAAATATCACGAAAATCCTGAAATGCTTATTCAGTCGTTGATGGACGGATTACACGGTCGGGTAGCAATTGATATGCTGCGTTTGTCTGGACCCAATTTTGAAGAAGTTGATAATCGTTGGTTGTGCCTAATGTTGGTAAAACATGGATTAAGTGATGTAGCAATGTTCGGACCGGATGGTCGCTCGGTACACGCCTCTGAATTTTTGTACCGCAAAAATGTGCTGGTCGTTCGGGGTAGTTTCCGACCTCCAACTCTGGTTAATATCGATATGATCCGCTCCAGCCGAGACCAGTTTTTTCAAGAACCAGAGACGGATCCGGACAAGGCATTTGTACTGACGGAAATTACGATGGATAATCTAAAATCTGAAGGGGAACTAGATGAAAAGGATTTTATGGATCGGGCTGATTTATTATGTACCCTCAATCAAACGGTGGTGATCTCTAACTGCGAGGAACACCACAAACTGGTTCGCTATCTGGCTGATTATAAACCTGCTAATCTTGGATTAGTACTTGGCGTGCGGGAATTGTTGGAAATGATTAGTACTAAATATTTTGAAAATCGGGACGGCAGATTACTGGCAAGTTTTGGAGAACTTTTTACCCGAAAAGTTAAAATGTACATTTACCCAACGATGCAGGAGGGGAGTGAAGAATTGATGAGTGCTAAAAATTTACCGATTCCGGAAGGAATTAAATTTTTGTATAAACACTTACTGGATTCTAAACATATTGTAGATATCGAAGGATTCCAACAGGAGCACCTCCATATTTTTTCTAAAGAGGTATTGAAAATGCTCAAGGATGACGAAGAGGGCTGGGAACAGATGGTACCACCTCGGGTAGCGAAAATGATCAAAGACAAATGCTTATTTGATTTTCCTTATAAACAAAAAGAATTTGAATACTAAATTTACTTTGTCCAACTACTTAGTGACTATTATTTCACTGGCTACTTGTGGCTGCTTCCTTCTGTTAATGGCCTGTAATACAACCTCATCTCAGGGGGATGAAACGGTCTCATCACCAATAGCAAAACAAACCGCAATCACCTCTACTGATCATCAAACCACTAAAATGGATACTTCTCCTCCAGAAATAAGAATGGATTCTTCGATTGCCACCACACACCTGATGGGAAAATTTGACCCATTAAAAGATAAGGATTTTACCGAAATTGAAATCCAGTATGCTGATCGTTCCGGCCAGCTTCTACACAAAGAAACCTATGACGCCTTCCTTCGCATGCACGAGGCAGCACAAAAAGATGATATCAAACTAATCATCAAATCGGCTACCCGAAATTTCTCCGCTCAGAAAGCAATCTGGGAAGGAAAGTGGAACGGCAACCGCTTACTGGAAGGTAATGTAAACGCCGCTAAAAAAATTCCAGACCCCCTACAACGTGCCCTCAAAATTCTTGAATATAGCTCTATGCCTGGTACTTCCCGCCACCACTGGGGAACCGATATTGATCTAAACGCTTTTGTTAATTCTTATTTTGAAAAAGGACAAGGAAAAAAAGAATACGATTGGCTGGTGGCCAACGCAGCGCGATTTGGCTTTTGTCAACCTTATACGCCCAAAGGCACTAATCGCCCCGATGGCTACAACGAAGAAAAATGGCACTGGTCTTATTTGCCACTCGCCACTCGCTTATCAGATCAATATAAAATTCGCTTGACCGATTCCGATATTTCGGGTTTCGACGGCGCCGATACCGCTCCCAAAATCGGTATTATAAAAAAATACGTCTTCGGAATTAACCATCAGTGCCTTTAATACGTTATACGTTTTTGGATGCTGTATTTCGTAAATACAATTCATGAATTGTATCTACGAAATAAATACAATTCATGAATTATATCTACGAAAAACAACTCAACAAAGAATGTCACTAACAAAATCAACCATGCTCCCCCTCGGCACCGAGGCACCTAACTTCCACATCAAGGATACCGTCAGCGGCAACTATTATACCCTCGACGATCTAAAGTCTGAAAAAGCAACGGTGATTATGTTCATTTGTAATCACTGTCCTTACGTTATCCATGTCAACCCAGAGATTGTCCGGATTGCGAATGAGTACCGTAATAAAGGGGTTTCGTTTATTGCGATTAGCTCCAATGATGTAGAGACACATCCGGAAGATAGTCCTGATAAGATGAATCTGGTAGCTAAGGTATTGCGATTTCCCTTCCCCTATTTATACGATAAATACCAGGAAGTAGCCAAAGCCTATGATGCGGCTTGTACGCCTGATTTTTATGTCTTTGATGGAAATCTCAAACTTGCTTATCGAGGCCGTTTGGACGACTCCCGTCCGGGAAATGGTACGCCGCTAACTGGAGAAGATCTGCGCTCAGCCATTGATACCGTCTTGGACGAAAAGATCATTGAAAAACAATATCCTAGCATGGGCTGTAATATCAAATGGAAATGATGATTGCTACCGTTTTCTATCTTTCCATAATCACCTTTGCCATGTATGTTGTTGAATACGATTGATATTAAATGGTGTAAGATCAGTGTACCCGCACAAATTTTAGTGGATTACCAATCCACGTATACTCAAACCGGCCACAGCCGCTTGACCGTCTCCCACACCAGTCCTGTCTCAAATCCTTTCCGGATCGCATGTTCGGCCAGTTTTCCCCGGCGTTTCCACATATCTGATTCCCGGAGCGTGCGATTTTTCTTCTCCAGTACCTCTACAAGTTTCTGATCGTAATCATAATCTTCCAGTTCCGCCATGGCTTTTTTAATACAATATGGAGATATTTTCCGCCGCCGTAACTCCTGTTTAATACGGACTCGACCCCATTTTTTAATTCTGAATTTTCCTCTGGCGTAGGAACGGGCAAACCGTTCTTCGTTCAAAAAATTGTCGGCAATTAGCAATACAATAATATTCTCCAAATCTTCTCCAAAAACGCCCACCTCCATAATTTTGGAACGGACTTCGCTATGACAGCGGTCTTGATAAGCACAATACTTCTGTAAGCGTATCAATGCCTGGCTTTGGGTCAGCGAGACTTTGGTTTTTTTATCCAATTGTATTTTTTAATGAAATTTAATTGTTTTTGTTGACTTTTATGTTTCTTCTCGTCATAAGTACATATTTTTACGTATTACAAAATACGAACTTCTATCAACATTTATTAAACTTTAAAAAGAATACTTAAAATGACAGATAACATCCAAAAAATAACGGACATGGCAATTGCCTATGCGCCCAAAGTAATCGGTGCTATTCTCACCCTCATTATTGGTTTTATTATTATCGGCTGGATCGTCGGTATCGTACAAAAAATGATGGCAAAGAGGGGAATTGATCCCACTATTTCCCCCTTTCTTACCTCTATTGTGAGTGTAGGTTTAAAAGTGATGCTTTTATTAAGTGTTGCAGGAATGTTTGGAATCGAAACTACTTCCTTTGTTGCTATCTTCGGAGCTATGGCTTTCGCCATTGGAATGGCACTACAGGGAAGCCTTGGCCATTTTGCCAGTGGAGTTATGATCCTGATCTTTAAGCCCTACCAGGTAGGCGACCTGGTAGACCTTGGTGGTAATGTTGGGGTAGTGGATGAAGTGCAAATTTTTAACACTTTGCTCCTTACTCCTGATAACAAGAAAGTTATTATTCCTAATGGCGTGGTGACCAGTGGTATCATTACCAATATTTCCGGACAAGGAGAGATTAGAGTAGATATGGCCTACGGAATCGGTTATGATGACGATATTGATCAGGCACGTTCTATCATGCTGGATGTTGCCAAGCGTTGCCCACAGGTTATACAAGGAAAGCCAGTAGATATTTTTGTTGCTGAATTGGCAGATAGTTCCGTTAATTTTACGGTGCGACCCTGGGCGAAGAGTGAACACTACTGGGATGTTTACTTCTTTATGATGGAAAATATTAAGAAAGAATTTGACAAAGCTGGCGTAGGTATTCCATTCCCACAAATGGATTTACACGTAAAATCTAACATGCCAGTATCGGCTAACTAATTTATTTTTGAAAATTCAAATTTCCAGGCGGTAGAATAGTTATATTCTACCGCTTTTTTAATTTAAAGAATTCCTCGGGATTCGCCCCGAGTATACACGTTAAAGAATCTCTGCGACTTTGTATCGGCTGTCAGCCGATACGAGAAAAAACACTTTTTAGAGTAAACTCCATAGCCGTCAGGTTAAAAAATAAACCTACTGATTATCAGTCATTTAAAATTGTACTTAAATCTAAATTTATAAAATCACATATTACATAGATAGTTGTTTTTCAAAAGGAAATTTGTTTTTCACTTGTATAATCACCTAATAGCCTGACGGCTATGGAGTAAACTCACTGATCCACCAATCAACCAACCTGTCCTAATTACAAGCCACATATCAACAGTGGATAACTTTGCGTGATACTCCGATGGCTTTGCTTCGAGGAGCTTCATTTTGAATAGCTATTTTCACTTCCAAAAAAAAACAGCATATTTCCACTCGGATTACTTATCTTTGATTTATGCGTTTATTTTTTCTGATAACCCTTTACTTAACTGCTTTTTCCCTTACGGGACAACCCGAACCCTGCGTTGATCCACCTACAATGACTTCTTTCTGTAATGAGGCCTGTATTATCTGTGATATTGATGGTTTTACAGGACGCCACAGTGCAAATATCGTTGGTCAGTCACCACCGGGATTCGCGGGGGAGTGCACCTTTGTAGCCCACAATATGCAATGGATTGCTTTCATTGCGGGGAGTACTAATTTATCAGTGAATCTAGCAGTAAGTAATTGTGATCAGGGCTTTGGGTTAGAATTTGGACTCTACGAAGGAATTGACTGTCAGAACTTTCGCCGCATCTCCAATTGCTTTGGTGGTGCAGCAGGCATTATCGGTGATGGTCAAAGTGGTACGATAACTAACCACGAACAATTAATCATTGGACAGTACTACTATATCGTCATGGATGGAGGATTTGGGGACAACTGCGACTGGACTTTTACCGTTATTTCCGGCAGCACCAGCGTATCACCTATCGAGGAGAGTGGAGAGATTATTGGACCGGGACTTGCCTGTCCCGATTTTCCGTTAAGTTACTCCGTTGAGGCTCCTGTGGGAGCGACGGAATTTATTTGGACTTTAAACGGGGTTTCGGTGGGGGACAATAGTCAAACTACCGAAATTATTTTTCCGACACCGGGTTCCTACAACCTCTGCGTAACTTCAGCCAACCGTTGCGAAGAAGGGCCTCCTTCCTGCCGAAATATTTTGGTAGAAACAGTGCCACCGACTAACTTAATGGAAATCGTTTGCGAAGGGGAATGCTTTGCTGTAGCCGATACCTTAATCTGCGAAACGGGTCTTTACAATTTTATATTGCAAAATCAGGCGGGATGTGATAGCCTCGTTACCGTCAGTCTAGTGGAGCAGCCTACGCCTGTTTCGAGTCTTGATTTACTACTTTGTGTCGAGGATACTTTTTTTATTGGGAATCTACCTTTTGTAACATCCGGAACTTATCAGGAAACCCTTCCTTCTTTTCAGGACTGTGATAGTATTATTAATTTGGAGTTACAGGTGATTATCTGCAATATCCAATCAACCACTCAAATACAACCAACCGATTGTTTTGGAGAAAATAATGGACAAATCGACTTTTCTATTACAGATGGAACACCTCCTTTTACTTATGCCTGGGAACAATTAGATGGTTTTATTGGTAGTACCGGATTTATTGATGTACTTAATTTTAATACTTCTCTAACTACTTTGTCAACGGGGACCTACAGTATTACCATCGAGGATGGCTTTGGTAATTTTAATTTTATTATAAAAAGTGTTTCGCAACCGGATCGATTGACGCTGGATCTGATTCCAGCTGACCAAAATGGATTTGGTGTCTCTTGTCCGGAAGCAACGGATGGTAGTATTAGTACCAATGTTACGGGCGGAAATGGTGGATATAATTACGCTTGGGATACCGGCGCAACCGTCCCCAACATTGATCAACTCCCTCCGGGTGATTACGCTGTGTTGGTAACGGACAACAAAGGGTGTACAATAACTGAAAGTACCTTCCTTAACGCACCGATACCGGTTTTTATCGCCGCCGAATTTTTAGACCCGAATTGCTCTGGACTCAACTCGGGTACGATTGATGTCACGGAATCCAACGGAGGAACGGGAGTATATCAGTACGCCTTAAATGAAGGGGATGCTACCAGCGAACTAACATTCACCAACCTATCCGAGGGGACATACGAAATTCTGGCCACAGACGAAAATGGCTGTACTGCCACTACTTCGGGGATACTTACTGCCGCCGAAATTCCCATCGTAGATTTGGGCGAAAGCCAAATGATAAATTTAGGAGAGGTTCTCGAATTTGATCCTTCGATTAATAATATTCAGATAGATACTTTCTTATGGACTACCACCACCGAATTTGATTGCGAGGTTTGTCTCAATCCAGAAACCGTTCCACTCAATGATGCTTTCTATCATTTGGAAGTCGTCTCGGCCGATGGTTGCATTGGAAAAGATTCCGTAGCCGTTTCAGTGATTAAACGTCGAGAATTTTATGTGCCCAATGCCTTCAGTCCCAACGCCGACGGTCGCAATGATTACTTTACAATCTATGGTGGAGTAGAAGTAGCATCCATCGTTTACTTAACCATCTTCAACCGTTGGGGAGGTGTTTTTTACGAAGCAAATAATCTGATACCCGGTAATGAAATTCAGGGCTGGAATGGATTCGTTAAAGGAGAAGCAGCCGATCAGGGTGTCTACGTTTGGATGGCCCAAATCCGCTTTATCGATGGGGTGATCCTGGATTACGGTGGCGATATATCTTTGCTTCGGTAAAGACGAATCATGTAGAGACGATTCACGTAAAGACGATTCACGAATCGTCTCTACGACGCAACAACCTCCCCGCCGCCGCCAACGTCTCTTCCTTTTTCGCAAAACAAAATCGCACTACATTTTCGTCCCGACCACTACTATAAAAAGCAGAAACGGGAATAACCGCTACACCAATTTCGGTGGTTAAATATTTGGCAAATTCTTTATCTCCCAAGTCGCTTATTGCGCTATAATCGTATAACTGAAAATAAGAACCTTCGGACGCCAGCGGTTTTAAAGCCGAGCCGACCAACTCCTTCTGAAAAAAATCTCTTTTTTGTTGATAAAAATCAGGTAACTGTTGGTAAGTTTCCGGGTTTTCTAAATAATCAGCAATCCCGTATTGCACAAAAGAATTACAAGAAAATACATTGAACTGGTGGACCTTTCTAAACTCTCGCATGAGTAATTCCGGAGCGACGCAATATCCCATTTTCCACCCCGTACAATGAAAGGTTTTACCAAAAGAATAGACAAGCAAACTCCTTTTAAATAACGCCGGAAATCGTAAAACACTCTGATGTTTTTTTCCATCGTAAATTAAATGTTCATAAACTTCATCGGACAAAACTAGAATATCGGTTCCATTGGTAAATTTTTCTAAAGCCTGCATATCCTCCTCACTTCTGACTTTCCCAATTGGATTATGCGGTGTATTAATAACAATCATTTTGGTTTTGTTAGAAATCAATTTGCCGAAGCGTTCCCAGTCAATTTGATAATCGGGCCCGTGCAATTCGTAAATGACCGGCACGCCACCAGTCAGCTCAATGGCCGGCCGGTAAGAATCATACGCCGGTTCAATGAGGATCACTTCATCTCCCAAATGAATAAAGGCCGTAATTGCGGTAAACAACGCCTGCGTAGCACCAGCCGTAATGGTAATTTCCGTATCCGGATTGATTCTCGTACCGTAGGGTTTTTCCATTTTTTTGGCCAGACGTTCTCTTAATATGGGTACTCCAGCCATCGGTGCGTACTGATTTTTTCCATTTTTTAAATGAAAATTTACGCGCTCTTGTAATTCCTCCGGACAGTCAAAATCAGGAAAACCCTGAGACAGATTAATCGCTCCATACTCGTTGGCCAGTGCAGACATGGTCGAAAAAATATTGGTGCCAACGTTTGGAAGTTTTGATGAAATATTCATATTGTTATTTAACGTAAATTTATTATTAACTCATTCCTTAGCTTGACTTTACTACTTTTGATCACAGTATATTAAGCAAAAAAAAATTCCTGTATTTTGGTTTTTCTCGAAATTTTATCGCGATAAACATTTATTAATCTATGGCTTATAACCAAGACTCGGTGACTACAATTTTTCCCGCTTTGACCAGGACTCCGACCTTGAGTTTTTTTCCATTTGGTGCATTAATAAAATGTCTTAAAACAAATACTGTGTGAGCAAATCTGTCGCTAATAAAATAGTAAAAGACTGATAATCAATGAACTAAAAATAAAAAGCAGACCTTCAATGCGAGTTTATTTGGTTTGACATTTTATTAGAAGTACCAAATTCGAAAAATGCGACAGGCGGCAGATTTTTTGGTTTCGTTTTTTTTCTGCAAAAAAAGGAACAAGAAAAAAAATGGTAAAAGCTAAAATCTTGGAACAAATTCTAATGAAAAAATACAGAACTTCTTACTATTTTATTGAACACCTTTAAAACTATTAATAAGGGTTTTAAAAGTACTTATTAATAGTTTAT
>Ga0209187_1003746_pt1 | contig 12290 bp, 8 predicted proteins | sample BantaG_FD_187430 | JGI IMG/M metagenome (GOLD analysis project Ga0209187, IMG submission 187430) | Marine algal microbial communities from Bantry Bay, Ireland - BantryBay_4 metaG (SPAdes) (version 2) | ecosystem: Host-associated > Algae > Red algae > Unclassified | place: Bantry Bay, Ireland... | reverse complement strand
CCCCCCCCACAGGGCCCGACAATGAGCGGCGCCTGCGCCTCGAACGTTTGCCCAAACGCCAGTGGTATGGTCGGCAGATGGAAAAATGCGAACCTCCTGCGAACCAGCGCCATATTATCCGGTTGGACTTATATCTAGCCCACCAGTCGCTCGGTTCGCAGATCTGGGTCGCGACGTTGCCACTGTGTGTTGGTATCAAGTTCCAGATTCTTTCTCGTAAAACATATTCCAATATAAATAAGGAAGCATCTTTTGATCTGCATGGGAGACTGTTTGCAGGAAAATCTTGGGGGAAGTTTTTGACATAACTTTGATGTTTTTCTTTCTCGCCCCGAAAAGAAAGTTCCGAAGACAGGACCTGAAATTGTTGTGGACAGACTCTTGGATTATCCTGATTCTTCTTCCAGGATTATCCTGGGAACTGTCCCGGAACGGTCCCCACGATAGTTGGTGAGATAGAGTCCTGACACATCCACCAGTTTATTTGCAGCACTGCACCTCCGAAAAGGCGCACGGACTGGCGTCAACTCGTGTACAAGACTACGGCAGCGTTGCTCCAGGAACATTTTCGGGGGAGATTGTAGCAAAAGAATCCGGCGTCCTGACTCAATCCTTCTTTAGGAGCTGCACGAGGAGCGATGCCAGAAGAAGCTTGCATGCGCATCCGGGGGATAGTTTTCCGAAGAGCACGTCGTATTTTGTGCAGGTCAAGCCCATACACACTCTTGTGTTCTTCCGCTACAGCTGCACATGCAAGATGCTCACGCAAACGTTTCTCTGCCTATTGCGCAACACTGTCTCCCGGTCTTTTACAGAGATGTTCCTCGCTAGTTTTCGGCATCTGCGTCCGGAGGATAGTTATGCGAAGAGCACGCCGCCTTTTGTGCAGGTCAGGCCCATAAACAATGTTGTGCGCTTCAGTTGCAGCTGCACATGCAAGAACCTCATGCAAACGTTCATCTGTCTATTGCGCGACACTATCTCCCGGTCTTTTAGGGAGATGTTCCTCGCTATTTTTCAGATCACGGTCCCAGAGAAAGACGCTCAGATTTACGAGCAGCTAACCTCCCAGAGAGTTCTTCACGCAAAGCTACAGGACCCGCCCACACAATGTATGGCACGATCACCTCCTGCCTTGTCAGGATTGCCAGCAGAAACAAGATTTATCTGACACAGAGAAACAATAAAGAATACTATTAATAAAAATAGAGAACAGCAACGGGTGCATGCCCAACTTGCCCACCGAGGGGCATGTGGTATAGGGCTCGCCAGACAGTGCTCTCCGTACTTTCGTCAAAGCGGACGAGCGCGACGGTTGGATCTACGTTCACGTTGCAAGAACACCCTTAAAAACCGTATACTGTGGGCACCACGAAGCTTGTGCCATCGTGACCAACCATTGGTCTGATTCCTCATCAGATAGATTGATGTCACCGGCCTTCATGTCTTTGAGCTCGTCACGCATGCAGCGGATGACGCTCTTGCGTGCCTCAGCGCTCTCCGGGCGTAAGAGCTTCGGATACTCCGCATCATCCACATACTTCTTCAAGCAAGCCGCGGTGCCTTCACGAACGGAGGTTCACACCTCGCTCGGGTCCAGCAAAAGGAGCTCTCCTAGGATGGACGCGGCTGCTCCATTCAAGACCAGAGATCGCTCCATTTCCTGGCCACAGTCCTGCAGTTTCAGGCAGTACCCAATGCTGCTTGCGCTACCGAGGGCCGCTGGCACCGCCGCTTGAGCAGTGTCATTCAAACTGCCGGCAAGAACAACACGTTTCAATGTGGGCTCTTTGACATCAGCGTCCAAGTAGACCCCCAGGATACGATAGGCCAACAGTCTTGCTGGGGCGCGTCGTCGATTGTATCGAGTACGTAGGCCCTTCCTCAATGCAGCTCTCACTTCACGCCGCTTCTCGGACCATCCACTCGCACTGTAATCAATCTTTCCGACACATTTCTCAACCGCCTCGTTCACAAAAGAACGGAGGGGGCGAGTGCAGTCTCGATTGGGGCCTTCCAGCTGCCCAGTGGGCACCAACCATAACAGGCAGTCATGTTCAGGCGAGTCCGCTGCGCTTCCATTCGTACCAGGGTTCACAGATCCATTGCGTATCTTCTTGAGCATGGCTTGGCCATACCTGTAACACAGGCTGCTCATTTCATCCTGAAGGAGGTGATATCCATTGGTAAAAACAAGCGTACACGGGACGAGGCGGACGTATGGAGATGCGCACGAGCGGCCATCGTCGAGCATTGAGGTGAGGTTGTGTGTGGGCAGAAGTACAAGAGGTAGAATAAAGCGGCACCAGAGCATAGTACACACGAACACCACGCTCGTATTTAACACCACGGTAGAACGTCCCCCGTGAGCGCTCCACACACTAAAAAAATGGGCGGCGTCGACGGCAGGCGAATTTGGACCCGGTGAGCCCTGCGGGGCGCCGTTGGGGTCTTCAGCTTCACTTTCAGCCATCGCAGCGCCCGCACCTATGAAGATGACTGCGATCTGACATCAGTCGAAATCGGGCGCAGGTGACAGCCTGACCTAGGCCGATCGTTCCTCAGAGCCCAGCGTAACAACATGTCCACGTCTCGCGCATACATCAGTCCCTACAACATGCGCTGCGCGGTGCGCTGCGCCGAACGCCGCGCTCTATCAGCTTGTGAGCCGGGAAATGCCCGCCCGCAAGCACCTCATGCGTATTCGGGAGACGACGGATCTCATGTGAGACCACTGCAAGCTCAAAAGTTTAGCCACATACTACCGCCCTGGACAAAGTACGATCATTTGAGACAAATGGTGCATGCAGAGTGCGGCACAGTCCTGCAGTTTGATGCCGCGCCTAGAGATACGGTCAGACTGCTCACGGCAGCACAAGAGCACACGAGACACTGACCTCCACTTCTCGCGCCTGGGCGGTATGCGTACTCGAAGTACCTGAGGTAGTTCCTCACAAGAATGGCAAGCTGCTGAATAGTAATTCCATTCGGAAATATCGCGTTATCCGGTTGGTTGATGGTGGCGGACGAAATCGTTTGATTTGGTGGCCGCCGCACACCGCGCCCCGGCCGAACCTCGCGGCGCCACACACATGAGGGGTCGCCGCTTAGGAGTGTTGCAGGAAGGGAGCTGCAGTGCCACACGGGTGCAGAGGGCCGCGCCAGTTCTGTGTGCGTGCGGGCAGCAGGAGCTAGGTTTGAACGAGGCGCTCGTCGAGTCGTGTGCGCGCGGCGTTCGATGCATGCCCTCTTGTCGTCGACGCCGCATGCCCCTCCTCGTCTTCACCACTCCTTTCTCAACCACCCACCCGCCCACGCGCTAATCTGTCATTTCTTTCCGTTTTACGCACCTCGATCCACATACGCGTGCCCCCCCCCCCACCAGGTTCACTAAAGAGGCTGACACTGGTGAAAGCTCCCCCGATTTCCATCGCGTGATATTCACTTACTCCCAGTGCGGGACGGACCAATGACATAAGTCGGCCACCTTCGGGGGGGACGGCTGTATCGCGGCCCGCCCCTCTGCTGGGCAGGGCCGCGAACCCACGCCGTCGGCGTGGGCGCCCCTTTCGTGAGGGCGCCCGCCGGCGGCGCGAGAGGGCCGCCTCTTTGGTAAGGCGGCCCCAGGACACTGTTTTGGCCGCCTCTGGGTAGGTGGCCCCGGTGCAAATCTTAGTCGGCCACCTTCGGGAGGACGGCCGTATCGCGGCCGGCCCCTCCGCTGGGCAGGGCCGCGCATCCACGCCGTCGGCGTGGGCGCCCCTTTTTTGACGGCGCCCGCCGGCGGCGCAAGAGGGCCGCTTCTTGGGTAAGGCGGCCCCTGGACACTGTTTGAGCCGCCTCTGGACAGGCGGCCCCGGTGCGAATCTGAGTCGTTCACCTTCGGGGAGCACGGCTGGAGCACGTCCGGTCCCTCTTCTGGGCAGGGCCGCGCATGCACGCCGTCGGCGTGGGCGCCCCTTTTGTGAGGGCGCACGCCGGCGGCACGAGAAGGCCGCCTCTTTGGTTTGGCGGCCCCACGACACTGTTTGGGCGGCCTCTGAACAGGCGGGCCCGGTGTCCATCTGAGTCGGCCATCTTTGGGGAGGACGGCTGGACAAAGGCCCGCCCCTCTGCTGGGCAGGGCCGCGTATCCACGCCGTCGGCGTGGGCGCCCCTTTCATAAGGGCGCCCGCCGGCCGTGCAAGAGGGCCGCCTCTTTGGTAAGGCGGCCCCAGGACACTGCTTCGGCCAACTTTGGGTCGGTGTCCCCGGTGCAAATCTGAGTCGGCCACTTTCAAGGAGGCCAGCTGGATCGCGGCAGGCCCCGCTGCTGGGCAGGGCCGCGCATCCACGCCGTCGGCGTGGGCGCCCTTTTTGTAAGGGCACCCGCCTGCGGCGCAAAAGGGCCGCTTCTTCGGAAGGGCGGCCCAGGGACACTGGTTGGGCCGCCTCTGGACAGGCGGCGCCGGTGCAAATCTGAGTCGGCCACCTTCAGGGGGTGCCGGCTGGATCGTGGTCCACCTGTTCGCACTGTCTGCTCGATCGACGTCGAAGCATTACGGCCACAGCCCACCGTGTGATAAAACCGCGTGCGGAGATGGTGCGGCCGCTCCCGATTTGTCCAAGCACGGTAGTCCGCCGAGTCCCAACGGCGACGACGTCCCAATGAGCGAATCTGCCGGGGTTTCATGGCGCGGTGTGAACTATGCGCGCAGTAAGCGGCGCCGCTTCGGTCGGGCCCAAGCGCATGCGGCACGACTGGCCGCTGCGGCGGTGCGGATTGCCCAAGCCCCGGCAGCGGCAGCCGACGCCTTTCAAGGCTCACGACTGGATGGAGCCCTGCAAGCGGCTCGGCGTGGCGACGATGGGCCCCGCGTGATATTGCGGCGCGGCTCGGACGGCGGCCTGTCAGGCCCGGACGATCTTGCACGCCCGCCTGCTGCCGTCGCGGCGTCTGGCGGGAAGATGGCAGCCGTTGTGGCGACTGGCGGGCAGGCGGCGGGTGTGCGGCGTGCTTGTCAACCTGGGCCACTGCTGTCGGAACCAGCGTCGGCACAGACTCAGCACGCTATTGGGTCGGGCCCTGTTGCACCGGCGGTTCTTTCTGCGTTTGTGTCCGTCATCCAAGGGGCTCGTGGCAAGCTCATTGGCTTTGTTGGTGGGCTGTCATCTGCGCAGCTGAATATGGCCCTAGCTGGGCTCGAACTCGCTGGCCCGGTCTTCCTGCCCGACACAAAGCGCCTTGAGATTCTGCGAGGCTGCTCATCGGGATGTGGACACGTGGTGGTCCTCGATTCGACGATGTTGGGAGCTGTAAGCATTCTGCAAGTAGGTGGCACTGTCACGCAGGCGGCTTGAGTTCTGCGCCAAGGCCTCTAGTCACACGCGTGCGACGGAGCGTGCCGCCAGGTGCACCGTCCGTCGCCTCGACTGATGAAGACGCCATCTCAGCGACCCGCTCTGCCACCATCCCGCCGTCCCCGCCACCACCTACGAGGCGTTTGAAGGTCACCGTCTCCGGGACCGCCGTCAAAGCAGGAACGCGGCGCAACCTACCCCCGGACACGGCTCGCGGTAGACGCGGAGGGTGCTGCCGCTAGAGGTTCCGACTCGGGCGCGCACGAAACCCCCAAAACGGGGTACGGTGAGCTGCCTTGGCTCTTTCCCCGCAATGCCCAGCGCCGGGTGGAGCTGTCACGTGGAAAAGCGCAGTCGATCATGGGCAGGAGTGCTTTGTTGCAGAGGATTGTAGATGGAGTCTTTTTCTGTTTCCTCTCGCGGTCGGTCACCTCCCGGTCTCGTGGAGGCTTCCGGGTGCTCTCTTCAATGACAGCGGACGCCCTCGTTGGCGCGGCGGCCGGTCTGTCGTGGGAAGTCCGCCTCGGGGGCAAGGCGATCAAGGACGGCATGCAACTAAGCGGTGGTTTGTCCGTGATGCCCGAGCGCACTGGCCGTGTGTGGTGGAAAGTAATCGCTCGGGACCTCCACAAAGTGTTACCGGTGTTGGTCAAGTACATGAGGGGTGAGACAGACTCCTCCGGTGTGCCGGCGTCCTCCAAGGGAAACCTGATCGTCATTGACACATCGGGTGTCGGTAAGGGCGACGGCGGCTGGAACGACCGCGTGCTGAACGGCCTGTTAAACATGCTTGCCTCCACAGTGGCGCACACGTACTCTATCAAGAAGAACGAGCTTAATCACATCGAGAACATCTTGAAGATGATGCTGCCAGTCAGTGTGGTGGAACCCTGGCGAAGCTTTGCGTACGAGACTGCCGTCACACTCATCGCTTTCGTAGCTGCTCTGATTGGGGCGCCCGATGACGCCATACAAAGGGCGCTGCTGAGCGTCAACGCCTCGGACTGGCGGATAGCGAACTTCCCGGACACGTTTCGCCACCTATTGCGGCGCCTGCTCGTGGCGCACAGCCCCTCACATGGATAGCTCAAGGAAGAGCAGGAAGCAGAAGCGCTTATGAGCGGATCTGGCGCGGATGCAGGAAGCAGTGCAGACGGTGGTGAAAGCACTTGCAGCGATAAGCAAATGAACGACCGCGGTGACAGCGAAGACGACGACGACCAAGAACCAGGAAAGGCGCGTGCCGCAAGGACAAGCAGACGATCCGACAGCTCCGGGAGCCGTGGTTGTAGCCGTTCGAGTGGCGGCAGTGCCGCGGGAGCCGCTAGCAGCTGCAAAGACGGCGCGGGTGGTGGGCGTCGTGGTGCACGCGGTGGTCCAGTTGCTCAAGACAAAGACACGCCTGGTGGTAGCCATATTGGCGATGAGCAGAGTGGCGGACATGTCAAACAAGGACGCGGTGATCGAGGTCGGTCTCACGATGGCTGCGATGGTGGCCGGGTCGGTCCAGGGCGTGCTGCATGTGGTAGGCGTCGTGGTGCAGGCGGTGTTCAGCCAAATCAATAACAAGACGCTTGTGGTGGTGAAGGTGTCCGCGGTGGGCATGGTGGCGGTCAACATGGACACGCACCCGGTGGTCGCCGTAGGTCTGATGTTGGCGATGATCGTGGCCGTTTCGTTCAAGCTGGAGATGCAGGTTGCGGTCGGCGTGGTTTACGCAGCAGTCGAGGTCCTCAAGACGAAGACCCGCCTTGTGGTGGCAGTTTTGGCTGCGGGCAGAGCGACGGTCAAGATGAACGAGCACGCGGTGGTCGCCGTAGGTCTGATGTCGGCGACGATCGTGGCCGTTTCGGTCAAGCTGGAGATGCTGGTGGCGGTCCTTGTGGTTGACGCGGCCGACAAGGTGCTCAAGACAAAGCAGCGCCTTGCGATGGCAGTGGTGGCGGCGGGCAGAGCGAAGGTCAATACGAACAAGCACGCGGTTGTCGTGGTCGGCCGGACGGTGGCCGCGATGGCGGCCGTGGCGGTCAAAGTGGGCGTGTAGGTGGTGGGCGTCGTGGTGCAGGCGGTGTTCAAGCAAATCAACATCAAGACGCTTGAGGTGGTGAAGGTGTCCGCGGTGGGCAGGAGGGCGGTCAGCTTGGACACGCACCCGGTGGTCGCCGTAGGTCTGATTTTGGCGACGGTCGTGCCCGTGTCGGTCAAGCTGGAGATGCTGGTGGCGGGCGTCGCGGTTCACGCGGCAGTCGAGGTCCTCAGGACAAAGATTCGTTTTGTGGTGGCAGTGTTGGCGGCGGGCAGAGCGAATGTCAAGATGAGCAAGCACGTGGTGGTCGTGGTGGGTCTGATGCTGGCCGCGATGGCTGCTGTGGCGGTCAAGTTGGAGGTGCAAGTGGTGGGCGTCGTGTTGCACGTGGCGGGCAAGGTCGTCAAGACGGCGCCCCGCTTCGTGGTGGCCGTGTTGAAGATGCCCAGAATTGCGGTCTGGATGAACGAGCACGTCGTTGCGGTGGTCCGTCTGACGATGGCTGGGATGTTGGCAGTGCTGGCCAAGGTGAAGGTACATGTGATGCGCGTCGTGGTGCAGGCGGTGGGCGTGATGCACAAGATGATCACGGGGGCCGCGCCCTTCGTCGGTGTGATGGTGCTCGTCGAGATGCAGACGTTGGCGCAAGTGAGGACGGCTGCGGTGACGATGGTGCCCGAGTTGCAAAAGACCATGACGTCCCGCGTAGTAATCGTCAGTCTGGCGTACATGACGACCAAAGTGCAGGGGCATGCGGCCTCGGTCCTGTCGGTGACGGCGGGCAAGTCGGTCGACGTGAACATCCATGCGTTCGGGGCCGCGTTGGCAGCGGGCAGAGCGAAGTTCAAGATGAACAAGCACGCGGTGGTCGTGGTCGGTCTGATGTTGGCCGCGATGGCGGCTGAGGCGGTCAAGTTGGAGGTGCAGGTGGTGGGCGTCGTGTTGCACGCGGCGGGCAAGGTCGTCAAGACGGAGCCCCGCTTCGTGTTGGCCGTGTTGATGATGGAAAGAATTGCGGTCTGGATGGACGAGCACGTCGTTGTGGTGGTCGGTCTGAAGATGGCCAAGATGGTGGCCGTGCCGGTCGAGGTGGAGGTTCATGTGATGCGCGTCGTGGTACAGGCCGTGGGCGTGGTGCACAAGATGATTACGGGGGCCGCGCCTTTCGTTGGTCTGATGGTTCTCGTCGAGATGCAGACGGTGTCACAAGTGAGGACAGCCGTAGTGATGATGGTGCCCGAGTTGTGCGCCACGCTGGCGTTGGAGGGGGTCAGCTTCACTCTGATGGCAGGGGTCTCATTCGTGCCGATGAGGGGCACGGCATTCGCTAAGTTGTTGATCTCAATGATTGCTTTGCTGCAGCCGCGGCCGAAGCGCTCTCTGACACTCGTGCTGGAAATCTCAGCATGGGCACCACCGCAGGACACGGAGGCCATAGCGTGCAGCTCTCAAAGCGACGCCCGAGCGGGAATGGTCAAGGGTGCTTGAAAGACGTACTATCTGACCAGCTACCCGCTGGTGACAGAACAGCCGCTCCACAAGCGTATCGCGCTCGTCAGGACCTGCGACGCTTGCAACACGGGGACCCTGTCGTGGAGATGCGAACTGCCGCGCAAATGGCCCTGGGCTTTCACCCAATTTCTATGACATGCTTCAGTACCGCACAGGAACTCGGACTGCATGGATTGATTTGATCGCAGTCAGCGTCGATCCGTACATTTGTTGCACACGTGTCCCGAATAGTAACACCTGATAATCGACATGAGTCATCTCTAGCGCCCCAGCAAATGGTTGGGGTGAACGTCCGGTTGTGGGTTCAAACTTCCCAACAATACCCAGCTATTGTCAGCGAGTCCTTCGCTGGCAGTGCAGAGCCGGACCCTGCTATTGCTGTCTTCTCAATTTTGGCCGATGTGGTCGAAGTCAAGATAGGGTCTGGTTCAACTGCCCATTGGACGATCCATTTTATCCGGCTGAATGGATGGCTGAGACACTGTTTCGCACAGTTGATCACCCTTCTTGTCATCGACGGGATCGGCCAAAATTGGGAAGACAGCAATATCAAGCGCGACGGGCTCCAAGCACAGGTGCCGCCTGAACGGGAGATGATGCTATCGACAGCTGTTATAAAAAGAAGGATGCGCGAGAGCACAACCGCTCTTCGCGCCCGATTCAAGGGCTTTGGTGTACCGCAGTTCCTTCAGAACGTGAATGATCTGAGGGTCACCTTGGTGACAGGTGTGACATTAAGCGTCCACGAGACAAGAGCCCTGGGTCCCGCAAGTCCTAATCCAATAGACGTGTACTACGTATCGGACATGACTCCAGCCAATGAGGATGGGTGTGTCAGGAGCCTTGGTGACAGTGCCTGTGCAGCTGAGCCAGAGCCATTGCTGTCTAGTAAATGATTCCGCAACCGTCGTACGCCGAACCACCACAGCATGTTAAGCGCATGTGCCACACACGAGGGTATCAACACTAGTCTGCTAGACATGGTAAGCGTCGGCTCGCACTTCAGCTGGCATGTTGAAGACCATCACCTTCAGTCGGTCTCCTACCTGCAGTCCGGAGCGAGTCAGTTCTGGATTTTCGTTCCGAGATCTCAAGTCCCCAAGATGGTACGGGTCATGAGTGAATGCATGGACCCTGTCGTGCTGGCGGCAGCAGGAAGAGATGTGTGGAAGCTTCTCGCTCAAAAGGCCATCTTGAGGCCGGCGTCGTTTTTCCTCGCCCACGGCGTTCGCGTCGGCTTCCATGAAATGAAAGCAGGGGAAATCGTCGTCACAGGCTATGGTGTTCCGCACAACGGCTTCAACGCAGGGACCAACGTAGCATCTGCAGTGCGTATTGCGAGCACTGGCTGGCTTGTGCACGCGATTGAACACGCGGCCCACTGGCGTGGAAAGATTGGTATGCTGATTTCTTTCGAGAAGCTGCTGGTTCTCAGCGCTCTGAAGCTTGCTGATGGTAAGTGGTGGTGTGGTGACGCGCGATTCTACGAGGAATGCAACCCAGCAGAGTTTTGAAGAGACCTTAGAGTCATGACGTCCTACTTGACGGAGTACCTGGACTGCGCCCTGGAGTACATGAGTCGGAAGCAGGGGTTGTCAGGATAAATATCCGATATCCGGGGCTACTGTAATTTCAAACAAGAAGACTACATCCGACATCATATTGCCCGAGCAGCCCGGGATATTGACATTGTGGCGTCCAGGGCATCCCAAAGGTGGTCTTTTTTCTTCAATGGACAATCATGAACTAATATTCTGCGACATATTCTGGAGTATATCCGTATTCTGGCCGGGATATGGCCAAAAACCCGTATTCTGACAACCCCTGGTAGCAACTCGCGCCCGGCATGAAAGGGGAAGAAGCCAACTGTGCTGGAATTGCAAGCGGCCCCCCTGAGTGTTCAGTAGTTCGTTCGTGACAACGCGATTAAACCAGCGGGGAAACTCTCGGTACTCCTGACCGAGAAAGAGGGGACTACTCTGTCGACGGTGCGGCGTGCCCTCACTGTGTAATGGTCGTATGGCTATCTGTAGTCGTGTGTCCGGCCTTCACTGAGCAGCTGGGAGATGTAGCAGGAGCTAGAGCGCCTATCTGCTGCTGGCGCTGCACGCCAGCCATGTACAACGACTTGCACTACAATCCCGAGCAGGCCGACGGAAAGCAGCCGAGCCTAGTCGGATGTCACTCTCCTTTGGTGGTGCATCGGCTGTCCAATGGCCGCTCCTACTTGCTAGCGGATAAGTTGGAGAGAGTTGGGGCAGAGAGAGGTGACCAGATCAGCAGCGTTTGTGTTGTTTCTGAGGTTCCGTTTTCTGGAATGAGTATGAGTTTGTTTGCGGCGACATGACGCGCGGAGGGTACCTTCGTAACGTATGCTGTATTTCTTCGATTCATTGGAATGGCTCTAAACGAGCAAGCTCCAGACAAAGGTGCTAGTGTCTATTCTACCGCAATCGGGCATCAAATGATGCACGGTTGGGCATCAAATGATGCACCCTCTCTCAGGGCCAGAAAACGACGGTTCAATCCCCCCTATTGAGGCAACTGGAGCACCCCCCGTTTGTATCCACAGCATATTGGTTGGGATCTTTCCCAAGAATAACAAGGCATCGCTGAGTCCGTTTCTGCTGTCGAAAAGAGCGTCAGAGGTCGGGAAGTACGAAAACAAACGCTCCGAAAATGGGCATCATTTGATGCGATTCGCATCAAATGATGCTTCGGTAGAATAGACACTAGGGGTGGGAGCGCCTCAATCCGTGCTTTTCGCCCCGCCATTCACGTAGCGTTGGCATGGCTCGCGATTCACGAACGATCCCCACAATCCAAACTACAGCGTACAAGTTACGTCGTCGGAAACAGGCTATGGCAAGAGTGCCCGTAGTGCAAAGACGGCATATTATGGCAAAGACAGGATATTACCAAGTGAGGCGGACAGGTGAGAGTCATGCTCTAAACGCACTACTCTACCTAATGTGTGCATGCTCTGCGATATACACATGTACCTTCCCTCAACCACTCATAAAATGAAATCCTGACTTCTTGGTGAATAGCACGTTGTGCGTACCGCAAGGGAGAACAAAAGCAGACTGCTTCACCCGCTCAGCTCGCACGAGAGTCACACTGGGTGTAGAATCAAGTGTGACCACCGCAGGTTTCCCCACGATGGATAAGGCCAAATCAGACACTTTCAACGATTTACACTCGAGGTGTAGCTCTTCCGCTATTGTGCCGATCGCTCGGACCCGACATAATCAAAATCTCTGCACTCCTGTGGCACTGGAGTCGCGCACTCCGTCAAATGGCTCCCCGTCTTGGAGCACTGACACCGTCGACCCCTCTCGAATGAGGAATGATCTCTGCGGGTGCCTGGCTCTCCTCCAGAACTTGATGAGCGCGTTGGGTGCATGAGCCC
>Ga0209187_1003745_pt1 | contig 12290 bp, 7 predicted proteins | sample BantaG_FD_187430 | JGI IMG/M metagenome (GOLD analysis project Ga0209187, IMG submission 187430) | Marine algal microbial communities from Bantry Bay, Ireland - BantryBay_4 metaG (SPAdes) (version 2) | ecosystem: Host-associated > Algae > Red algae > Unclassified | place: Bantry Bay, Ireland... | reverse complement strand
TTTGTTGGGCTAATCAACTACCCCACTCACGCCTTTGGCGTGACCACCCCTTCTTAAAAAGAAGGGGAATCTGGTACGTACTAGTAGCACACAAGAGATACCCCTCTGTCAGAGACTATTTTTTTTTGCGCTAATGAACTACCCCCCACGTTCAAGGTGGCAAGCTGATCACCCCTTCTTAAAAAGAAGGGGAATCTGGTACGTACTAGTAGCACTCGACTGGTTCCCCTCTGCCTTGCGGAGGGGTGGGCCACGCCATGGCGTGGGTCGGGGTGGTGCCTTGGCATGGCGGTGCTTCTTATATTGTGGTGGAGAAGTGTTAAGGTAAAATAATTTATAAATTAAAGCACTGAGTTTACTCGGTGCTTTTATTATTAAAGGCATTCAATTGTGCAAAAAAAACACTTCTGTAGACAGTATTATTAATTAAATTTGGAAGTATTCAGAAAATAATCCCAATTCAAATGCCATTGGATAAAATAAAAACAAAATTGACATTTTCCGGTCATGACACATTTCATTGCCGTCAATTATGGCTAAAAAAAGGTTATGATTTTCTTCATAATGGTGGTTCATTTACAGATCCATTTGCTGTTGTTGAATTAGGGGTTGGTAAAAACATGGTCTCTAGTATTCAATTCTGGATGAAGGCATTTGGATTGATTGATACGAATAACAAGCTTACAGAATTTGCAACATACCTATTTGATAAGAAAGGCAAAGATCCTTATCTCGAAGATGAAGCCACATTATGGCTTTTGCATTACAAGCTAGTTACGTTAAATGTCGCAACACTATATGGATTGTTGTTTAATGAAATCAGAAGAGAGAAGATAGAGTTTACTAAGGAGGCCATAATATCATTTGTAAATAGAAAAACAGAAGAATTGGAAGTAAAGACGATTAATCAGAATACATTATCCAAGGATATTGATGTGTTGGTTAAGATGTATTTACCTGGTCACTCTAAGCAAGACAAGGATGATATATTTTCTGGTTTACTTACCGAATTGGCTCTTATTCAAGAAGAAAAAAGAAAAGTAGACGATAAGACTTGGAAAACATTCTACTCGATTGTTGGAGCTGAGCGTTCTATGATACCTGATGAAATAATACTCTTTGCAATTTTAGAAAACCAAATTTTTGAGAATTCTATAAGCTTATATTCCTTGGAGCATGATCAAAATATGATAGGCAATGTTTTTACTATAAATAGAACAGGTCTCATTGATAGAATTGATAACATCGCAAAAAACAAAAAGTTTAAAAAGTATGGCATTGTATTTAGTGATCAGGCTGGAGTCAGAGAGCTTCAATTAAAAATGAAACCCAATCCACTAGAAATATTAAATTCCTATTATGTCAATTAAGTCTAATACCTCGGTAAATATTTTAAGAGATATTGGTAAGGATATAAATTATATTGTTACTCCGAATGCGTTGAACGTGGCGCATCAGATTCATGAAGACTTTGTAAAAGGAATTCGTTCTTTTAATTTGGTTGGTTCATATGGAACGGGTAAAAGTTCATTTTTATGGGCTTTGCAGAAAAGCATAAAGGGAACAAAGAAATATTTTAATCTCAAGTCCATTCCTAATAAGAAAGTTGAAATACTAAATATTATTGGTGACTATCAATCAATAATTGAGTCGTTTGGAGAACAGTTAGGTATTAAAAGCAATAAAGTTAACCCTGAGAGTATATTGTCGAAGATTTTTGATTTGTATCATGATCTAGGTAAGGGACAGTCTTTGTTTATATGTATAGATGAGTTTGGAAAATTCTTGGAATTTGCCGTAAAGAATGACCCGGAGAGAGAGCTATATTTTATTCAGCAGTTAGCAGAATTTGTAAATAATACAGATTTAAATATCGTTTTGATAACTACGGTCCATCAGAATATTGATGGGTATGCCCTCCATTTAAATTATCAGCAAAAGCAAGAATGGTCTAAAGTGAAAGGGCGATTCAGGGAAATTACTTTTAATGAGCCAATTGAGCAGTTATTGCACTTGGCAGCAGAACATACCAAGGGTAATGTATCAAGTAAGAAGTATAAAAAGAATATTGTTCAATCAGTGGGACTTTTAACTAAGTCGAAAATGTTCGCAGTCAATAAAGATTATATCAATGAAATTGCAGAAAAGTTATTTCCATTAGATATTTTCTCTTCATTTGTAATAGCCAATGCTTTACAAAAGTATGGACAGAACGAGCGTTCTCTTTTTACATTTTTAGAGTCTACGGATCATGTGGGATTAGTGCAACACTTAAAAAACAATGATCGTTTTTATTCAGTTGCTGATGTGCACGATTATTTAGTCTTTAATTATTATTCATATTTAAACTCAAAGTACAATCCTGACTTTTCGGTTTGGAGGTCTATTAAGGCAACCATAGAAAGAGTAGAAACGACCTACAGTAGCAATATTGGCGACTATAGTAAACTTGTAAAGACAATTGGGTTGTTTGGGATTTTTGCCCAAACAGGTGCCGATTTAGGAAAGAAGTTTCTTGTTTCTTATGCCAAGAAATATCTTTTGGTTAAGAATCCTGAAAAGCTATTGAGCGACTTAATCTCGAGTAAGATAATATTATATCGGAATTACAGTAAACGATATATACTCTTTGAGGGTACTGACCTTGATATCCAAACAGCTTTGATTAAAGCTGAAGGTAAAGTTCAAGAAGTTACGGACGTTGTTAATTTAATAAATAAGGATTTTAGTTTTGCGCCCATTTTAGCTAAAAAGGTAACGTATGACTCAGGGACGCCACGATTATTTGAATATGTTATCTCTGACCACCCGATTGAGGAAGTTCCTAATGGTGAAATTGACGGATTTATTAATTTGATATTCAATGATAAGAATATTCAAAGTCAGATAAAAGAGAAGTCAGCTGTTAATGATGAAGCTGTTATTTATTGCTTTTATAAGAATTCGGTTGAAATAAAGGATTTACTGTTTGAGATTGCAAAGACTGAAAAGGTAATAGCAGAAAATCAGGATGATAAAATAGCTGTTAGAGAGTTGAAAAATATTGTTGAACATCAAAGAAACCTTTTGTCACATAAAATATTGAATAGTTTATATGGCGACAAGTTTGAAACTGTATGGTTTTACAAAGGCAAAAAAATTGGATTTAAAAACAAACGGCAGTTTAATGCACAGCTATCTGAAATTTGCAAGGAGGTATATTCAAAAACACCAATCTTTAAAAATGAGCTTGTAAACAAACACAAAATATCAACTTCGATTAATACGGCAAGGAGAAAGTATTTGAATGCACTCATTGAAAATTGGGGCCAACCACAATTAGGCTTTTCAAAAGATAAATTCCCGGCAGAGAAGACTATTTATTTATCATTACTTGAAAGCAATGAGATAAAACTATTTGGAGTTGAGAGCAGTAAGGTTAAGCCTAGTTCAAAAAATAAATTTGATTTACTTTGGCAACAGTCCTTAGAATTTCTAGATAGTGCGAAATTCACAAGAAGATCACTGAATGAAATAAATGACATTCTTAGTCAAAAACCATTCAAACTAAAAAAAGGTTTTGTTGATTTCTGGTTGCCTTCATTCCTTTTTATCAAACGAGATGATTATGCACTTTTTCATAATAATACTTATATCCCTTATATCTCCGCCGAGATATTTGACTTATTGATTAAGCACCCCAATGAGTTTGAAATTAAAAGCTTTTCGTTGGAAGGTGTCAAGTTAGATATTTTCAACAGTTATAGACAGTTCCTTGATCAAAATGATGAGACTAAGTTGTCCAATTCAAGTTTTATTGAAACGATTAAACCTTTTCTTGTCTTTTATAAGGATTTATCTTTTTATGCTCAAAATACAAGTAGACTTTCAAAAGAAACACAAGCCGTACGTAATGCTATAGCGGTATCTAAAGATCCTGAAAAAACATTTTTTGAGGATTTTCCGTTGGCATTAGGTTATACAATTTCCAGGATACAGAAGAACAAAAAAGAATTACAAGGGTTTATTACAAGTTTAAAAAAGGTCATACGAGATATTCGAACGGCTTATGATGATTTGATAAATAGAATAGAGCTTTTTGTTCAGAATGAAATAGTAGGAGAAGATGTTCCCTTTATTGAGTATAGGCAGTTGTTGCAAGAGCGTTTTGTAAATATTAGGCGTCACATGTTACTTCCTGAGCAAAAGGTTTTCTTACAAAGAATAGACTCGCCTTTGGATGATAAACAAGCTTGGTTAAATTCATTAGTGCAAGCCTTGATTGGCAAATCTGCTGATAAGATTAAAGACGAAGAAGAAATGCTAATTTATGATAGCTTTAATGAAATGATACTTTCACTAGATAGCTTGGTTGAGATATCTACTACAGATTTTAAAGAAGATAAGGAGGAAGTATTAGATTTACAATTGAATTATTTTGACGGTGGGTTGACTAAAAAGCTCATTCGACTTCCTAAAAAGAAGAGTAAGCAAACGGAGAAGTTGCAAAAAGAATTGGAGAATATATTAATGAAAGATAATGCTATCAATATTGTTGCTCTAGCAAATATTCTAAAGAAAAAATTAAAGGATGACTAAGGTGCGCCATTTATTGGGAATATCAGGAGGCAAGGATAGTGCTGCTTTAGCAATCTATATGAAAAAGAACTATCCTGATTTAGATATAGAATACTATACAGCTGACACGGGTAAGGAATTAGATGATACCTACGAACTGATTGATAAATTAGAGGTGTTCCTGGGAAGAAAAATAACTCGAATAGCTGGTGCTGATAAAAGTTCAGAACTGCCCTTTGATCATTTTCTTAAACTATATAAAGGGTACTTGCCCTCTTCTAATGCAAGGTGGTGTACAAAAAAATTGAAGATTGAACCCTTTGAGAAATTTGTAGGTAATGACAAGGTGATATCTTATGTAGGCATACGAGGAGATGAAGATAGAGAAGGCTATATCTCAAGAAAATCTAATATCCAATCCATCTTTCCCTTTCGAAAAAATATTTGGAGCGAGGAAGTTGTAGCAAAGTTTTTGAAGAATGGCAATATGGATAATGTGCTATCCTTGTATCATGAGATAGAGGTTGGTGATAAAAAAGAGCGCTTGTTTGAGATATTGAAAACACCTTTATCAAGAAGTTTTAATCAAAATCAAAAGTTGAATCAATTACTCAATATTGATACCAAAGCCTTTAACAAAGCAATTTTTACTTTTATTAAGCAGAATGATTACCCCTTAGCAGAGGAAAACGCTTTTCCTTTAGTTGAAAATGATGAAATATTGGTGCGGAAAGATATCTTTAGCTTGCTTGAAGATACTGGAGTAGGCGTACCTGCTTATTACAAAGAAGTAGAGTTTGAAGTGAATGATAAAAAATCCACTTATGCGCGTAGCCGTTCCGGTTGTTTCTTTTGTTTTTATCAGCAAAAGATAGAGTGGGTATGGCTGTACGAGCAACATACTGAGCTGTTTAAAAAAGCCATGGAGTATGAAAAAGACGGTTATACTTGGATACAGGATGAGTCATTAGGCGAATTGATAAAACCAGAACGCATTGAACAAATAAAAGAAGATTACATCAAAAGAACACAAAACAAAAACAATAAAAAGAAATCTCCTTTCTTGCTGGATATTTTAGGAGATGCTGAAGGAGTAGGTTGTGCTAGTTGTTTTATATAGATGCTTAATATCCTAAAATATTATTTAGATGCTTCTAGACAAGCAATGATAAATGAGAATAAATTAAGTTTTGATTTTCATAATCATTCTATTGTATTTAATTATGAAAGAGTTGGATTAGAGGATTTAGATGAAGATCATACAGAGCATGATTTTTATTCCTATAATGGAATAAATGAGGTAGCCCAACTAGAACTGTTGATTAATAAAAATATTAAGTTCAAAACTATAGAATTAATCGGGAGCGAATATCTTGGTTGGAGAGAGGATAACAACGAAATTAAACGTTCTATCACAAATGAAATGTATTATTTTCTTATCGAACTAGCCAAAGAAAGAGGTGCTGTTGCTGAAAGTTATATGACTTCTGTGGATTATGGACCTGGTTTTTGTGAGGATGAAGGAACTTATTTTTTTTGCATTATTATAGGTTACGATTTTTTATGGGATATGGAATTTGCTAAAAAAGTTGTTCATTTAATTAAACAAATTAGTATTCAAGCTCCAGATTTTTATTATTATTATTTTGAGAAAAACTCACCAATTGAAGATACTAAAGTGCTTCCTATTCTTTCTACAAATACAAAAGTTCGTCGGTTAGGTTATTATAAACTTCTATCAAGTTTTTTGAAACTTGAAAAGAAGATTGCAGCAAAGTCCTTAAATAGGAAGTTTGAAGATTATTGTATAGCGCATCAGCTTGAACTAGAAAATCAGGTTTTAAATAAAGGGGTAATTAAGAAAACAGCTACAGGGATTTCTGCTAAACCATACGTTGATTTAGCTCTTGATGTAAATATTCTTAATAAAATAAATAATATTTGCAGTGCTGGAAAAGGATTTAAAGTTTATCAAGTCTTACAGGAGGAATACTCTAATTCTAATTCAGTGTTCAACTTGAATCATTTTGACAAATTATTTTTTTTGGAATTAATTCTTAGGAATGATTATTTCTATATTTCATCACTATTGAAAATATTATTGCTAAATGAAAGGATTACATATGCCAGCTTGCTAAATGCATATCAACCTTTTTTAATTAAACAAATAGAGGATATCCAAAAAAGTGGTAATCAATTAAATCGTAAAGCAATAGAAAAATTGAGACTCGTGCTAAATCGTATAAAAAATTGGAAAAAGCCTGAAGTTTATCTAGAACACCTTTTAATGCCTCGACTTAATTGGTTATTAGAATTAGATCTGATTGTTGAAGATGGTCAATTCTTTAAAATGACAAAGATCGGTGAACAGCTATTTAAACATTTAGCAATCTGGGATGATATTAATACTGAATTGATAGTGTCACCTGATTTATTTCTGGATAAGTTTATGATTCACGTTTTTGATGATTGTTATAATGATTCAAGAGGGATATTGCTGAATAACGAAAAAGAATTATTCATTAAAATTTATAATTATATTGATGATAGCTTTAGATTTTTTCAAACATTAGCCCCTAATAGAGTCACAGCATCACAGGCGGGTAATTATGTCAAGTATAAATTGTATTTTAATGATAAAATTAAAGTCGGTTATGAATTTATTTTTAACGCATTATCTCGAAAAGAACAAAATAGATTTATTTTTAAATATCAAAAACAATACAGGGACGGTTATATTCAAAAAAAATAAGAAATGAGTGATTTACAAGATAAATACAAATTAAGAGCTAATCCATTTCGATTGACTCCATCAAATAAACCGGAAGATCTCATTTGGGCAGGTTTTGCGGGCGTGAAAGAAAAGTTTGAAAAGCGAATTAAGCGTAGTGTAAAAATTCCAAGCTCGTCATTAGTATTGAATTGGGGCGAGTATGGTAGCGGAAAAACGCATGCTGCCAGATTTTTCAGTAAGGTTGACGTGCTTACGCCTATCGCAGATCCGGATGCAATACCGTTCTCCTTGGTAATGTCTTTGCCTAAAGGAAAGGACCCCATTTATGACATGTTTATTTCGGTTATAGATAAGCTTGATATAAAAGCTTTAAAGACAAAATTTGCAGCGGATTACACTGAACTAGAAAGCTTTATTAATACTATAGAATCAAATATTCATATTAGGAGTGTGTTAAAAATGATTTTTAATGATGAGGAAGTCGTAGGTCATATAGCTGTAAAGAAATATTTGTACGGTAATATGTCGAGTACAGATTTGAAATCTTTATCTGGTTTGGAGATTTTACGAAATTTAAAGATAGAGAAAGATTATACCTTGATTTTAGCCGGGATATTTTCCTGTCTTACTTTTGATAAGAAATACTATTCCTGTGTAATCATATGGATAGATGAGTTTGAGGATATTGCAACTCTTAATAATACAAGTATGGATAAAACAAATAATTTTATCCGTGAAATTTTAGATAGTACTCCTAATAATTTATTGTTATTCTTGAATTTGACGCAGTCCGCAATGGTTTCTGTCGAGGATTTGGGGCAGTATCTTTATGTGAATGTGACATCGAGGATTAAGGAAACGATAAATTTTGATTTGCCTAATCCAATTGATTTTAAAGATTATTTGAAGGAGATGCTTTCTTCTTTTAGATCCGAAGGAGTAGAGGTTAATGAGTATTTTCCATTTAATGAAAATGTGGTAAACGCATTAATAAAAGAACAAGGTGATGTCTCATTAAGAAGGTTTAATGAATCTTTGTCTTTACTATTAGAATTGGCTGAAATGGATAAAAAATGTCCAATTAGTATGGACGAATTTAATTCTTACAAAGCTGATCTTTTTTTGAGTAAAAGTTAATATGAACAAATTCTGCTGTTTATTTGACGCTTGTACGGTCTTGAATTTAATTCATTTAGATAATGATACTTATTTATTGAATAGAATAAAGCAACTCGACTTATTTCTTGTTGAAGAAGTGTACTCAGAAGTTGAAGAGAAAATCAGACTATATAAAGGACAAGGAAAGAATTTTGAAGGGTTGAGAAAGTCAGATATTCAATCAATTAAAAATGAGATTGATAGTAAAATGAGTTTTTTTAGGAGCAAGAAATTTACCAATGAAAAATTGTTGAAAGAGTGCGGAAATGATTATTTTAATTTAATTAAGACAAGTTCTTCGTACTTAAAAAAAGAAAATGGCGAATTGCATTCTGTTGGACTAGCTATATATTTAAGCAGAGATGAGCCTTCGATTGTTATGTTCTATACAGATGATTATCCAGCTAAGGAACATTTTTATGACTTTTTTGAATTTCAGCAAATCGGTCAAATTAAAGATTCCGTAGACTTATTATTATTTTTGTATTGGTCAAATGATAGTTTTAAGAAAGGTAAGCTGGATGATTATTTGAGCAATTTGTATTCTTTATATATGAAAGAAATATCATCTCTTAAAAAATCACTTAATGATTTATATAATAGAAACAAGAACGCTGCATCGGTTAAGAGAAATAGGGATGTACTTAACAAAGTTGGAGAATTAATTAATAGGTTGGATAAGCTTGAATTTAAAGAATTGAACAATCTTAAAGATTTTTTTGAAAGAAAGCATGGGTTGTCGAAGGATGTAAATTTAATTATTAATGAACATTTACTACCATTTGATCTTGATAGTGGGTCTAAGAATAATTTGATAAACAAGATAGTAAGGACAAGAAAAAAAATTGATTCTGATAAAATTATGTGCTTACTTGACTTGTGTGAAACGTAGTGTAGTATTAATCCTCAACAGCACTCATTAACTGCTCCATTCCAAAGTTTAATAAAAAGTCAGAATAGAAACTATCAAATACATCTCGTATATAGTCGTCAACAGTTACTGCTTCTTCCCTGTCTTCCTTAGTCAAGCTTAAATTATAGTTGCGCTTTTTTGTTATCATGTATAGGAATATCGCATGGAAATATACAGAGGATACATATTTTCTCAAAGCAGTTGTAATTTGATCTTCGCCTTTTAACTTTCCTCTATGGCTTATAAAAACACGGCTGTCTAAGTTTACATATATTTTTTCTAGTTTATCTCCTGCGCCTTGTGGGAAAAGTACCGTGTCATAATCCATTTCTATGCCCTGTAATTCAAGAGACTCCCATTTGTCTTTGACTACTTTAATTAATTCGGGTAAACCTATATTATCAAAATCATCCTTTGGTTCTTTAGGCGCTTTATCCTTTTTCTTTTCTTGGTCTACAATTTTAAGGAATACAATCTCGTCTTGGCTTGTATCACCCGGTCCTTTAAGCGAAGCCTGTATTTCAATTTCATCGCCCGTTCTCATTTCAGAGTTCGGGTTAAAGGAAATTTTAATCTGTCCTTTATCTGGACTAGATTTAACTATATTAAAAGGTTCAGAAGGTTCTTTTCTTTTGCCTGGAGCATCGCCACCGCCTTCCGTTTCAGTTCTATGAACATTCAGAATGGCTATTTCTAAGTCACCTGCTTCTTCTGTTCGATCAAAATAATGATCCTCTACATCGGTTTCAAATTTTAGAATCTTCTCGCCACCTATGGGTACATTAATTGGTTTATTATTTGCTGGTTTATTATGCAATTTAAAAAAGGAAGGGAAGCGTTCTGGTTTAAATGGCTTTTCTTCTTTCTGAGGGTTTGGTCTTTTTTTGCCTTCTTTCTTTTTTTCTTTTTTTCGCTCTTCGAGTTTCAGTGTATTCTGCAGTAGTTTGAATAGGTCGCTATTTTTAGGAAGGTTCTTAGCAAATGATTTTATTAAATCGTTGGTGTCTTCACTCTCCAAGCCAATCGACTCTCTTCTTCGTTTGTTTATATCGCTAAGTTTCGATTTGGTAAGTTTCTTTCTTAAATAATCTCTTAATGCGAGGGCTTCATCTCCTCCTTTTAATCTATCCCTAGAAGCCATAAAAAGCTCTTTCCGGAAATCATATTTCATTTTTGAGCAATCCACATCTATAAGCAGGTAATCTTTAAGCAAATTAAACTTTAATCCACGCGTTATAAACTCTGATGTATAATTACCATGTACTTGACCATTCATTGAAAACAATACAGACATATTGTTTTTGAAATATCTTCTTCTTATATCTGCTTTTGTTTCTTTTACACTTTTCTTATCTTGTTTTGCTTTGAAAACATAGCAGGTAACCTTCATTTCTCCGAAGATTTCATCTTTGTATATTTCAGAAAACCAATCTTCAACATAGTCTTTCTCTTCTTCTAATCTACGTTGCAACCCAAATACCGCACTCTCAAGTACTTTGTTATTTGGGTATCTTTCTTTTGTGTCAATACAGTAAAAAGGCAAAACTGGTTTGAACATAAATTCATTAAGGCTTTGACTAAGATCTTGAGCAAAACCAGATATACCTTTCATTTGATAGGAATACATTTTGATTAATGTTCCAGTTTTGAATTTTCGATTTAATAATTTTAATTCTAGCTCGTCAATTGAGAAAGAAGGAATTTTACCGTCAATTACAAAATATTCATACCAAGTATTTTTTTTCGTACTCGATTCTTCTTTTGTAAAAGGGTGCTCTCTGGTTAGCGTAAAACCAAAGTCGCCACTACCATCATGTCGTTTAGAAGCAATTAGCTGATAGCCTTTTTTGCCACAGAAAACAATAGCACCACTACCGCCCATATTATACTTTCCTTGTACAAAATGAATTTCATTTTTATTGCCACGCATTAATGAAAGAAAGGTGTCCTTAAATCGATCAGGATGTTGCCCTTCTCCATTGTCATAAATTATTACAGCACTTTCTTTAGTTGGGCCATCGGCAATTATTTGGATTTCTTCGGCCTGTTTTCTTTTGAAAGAACCTAAATCCCAATTGGAACTTTTTGGGTAGAATTTTTCAATGGCCTCTTCCATTGACTTTGGCGCTTGTTTGCTTTTGGGATCTACATTTAGTTCAATGGCCTTTTTCATTAAAGTGGCATCAATTGAGTTGGTAACTTTCTCTACAAGAGAAGCAATAGGATTTGATTGTTGGTTTTCAATTATACTGAAATTAGATTCGTTATCGCCTATAGGTTCCCAATTTGCAGAATTAAAGAAATTTGGATTAGATGAAATGATCGCGTCAACTGCAGATTCAGTTTTGGCATTAAATAGGGCTAAGAATATTTTTTTCATTTTGGGGTTCGTAGTAGGATTTTGTTAAAAAGCAAGATAATTCTTTTGTATAAATAAATATGGCTTTGTGACTTTGATTTTAGAAATAATTGCTATCCGATTCATTTCAAAAATTCTGTATCTTTATGACTCCAATGAGAAAAGTTGCATTATTGATTATAATTCTTTTAGCAGGCTTCGCTGCGCAAGCTTCTCATATAATCGGTGCGGAAATAAGGTATGAACACGTTTCTGGAATGGAGTACGAAGTCTTTGTGAATTTGTACGGGGATTGTGATGGTGGATCTTATACGTCTTTGTTTGGAGGGGGTACAGTAGCACAGGTGGCTGTCTATTTGGGATCAGCGCTTTATACATCTCTCGATTGTGAGCGCTTTGGAGAGTATGGCAAGGAGATTACACCCGTGTGCCCAAGAGATAGTTTGAACACGGCTTGCAATGGAGGCGCTTTGCCAGGCATTTCAGAATTTAGATTTAAAAAGAGAGTGACGCTTTCGGGTAGCAATGCAAATTGGCGTTTTGTTTTTAGTGGCGGCCTAGGCGGAACA
>Ga0209187_1003744_pt1 | contig 12295 bp, 6 predicted proteins | sample BantaG_FD_187430 | JGI IMG/M metagenome (GOLD analysis project Ga0209187, IMG submission 187430) | Marine algal microbial communities from Bantry Bay, Ireland - BantryBay_4 metaG (SPAdes) (version 2) | ecosystem: Host-associated > Algae > Red algae > Unclassified | place: Bantry Bay, Ireland... | reverse complement strand
AGGTTATATTTCTTGATAATTTTCATGTCGATATATAACATAGGATTGTAAATATTGTTTGGGGGCGTCCTGGCCATAAAGGCAGGACCAGGCTCTATCGGGTTCCGCTTCGCTCCAGTCCCGAAAGAAAAATTCGGGACCAAGCCCTTTCGATCCTTCGCCCTTTCGCACGCTGTGCGACGAGCTCCACCCCTTCGGGATTCCGCGAAATTTCGGAATAAAAGAAACCCCAGAGGGGTGACATGTTTGTAGCCTAGGGTGAAAACCCTAGGTATATAAAGTTAAAGCAAGATCCAATTTGGCGCGATTTTTCTTTGAAAATCGTGACAAATTACAATTCATCATTATCTCTTATTGGATGGATTATCCAATAATATTAAAGACTAAAACCCTTATAAGTCAAGGATTTATCATTAAATTACAAAACAAGTAAAAAAAAGCTTAACCCCTCAGACACCCACTTGCACAATAGTAGGGTTCCTTAAAGTATAGATTGAAATAAACCAACTCTAATATATTTGAGAAAGAACTTATAGAAGGCTGTTGTAAAAAGGACCAAAAGGCACAGCGATCGTTATTCGACGCATACTATAAGCCTGTCTTTAGGTTGGTGAAAAGATATATAGGAGATCATCACGAAAGTGAAGATGTAGTCAGCATAGTTTTTAATAAAGCATTTAAAAATATTGACCATTTTGAATATCGTGGAGAAGGCAGTTTGAGAAAATGGTTGAACACTATTGGCGTGAATGAAAGTTTACGCGCATTGAAAAAAGTGAAACGCTTGCAATTTCAGGAAGAGGAGATCGAAGAAAACCTAGTGGAGATGATGGATTCCCATCTTGATCTGCACAAGATAAATATGATCTTGCAGCAAATGCCACGTGGCTATCGCACCGTTTTTAATCTCTACGCGATCGATGGATACAGCCATAGCGAAATAGCAGAAGTGCTGAACATTAGTAGAAATACTTCGAAAAGCCCTTTTTTATCGAATAATAGAAAAGTCACCAGAATAAACTTCAATTGTATCTAGTTTTTTATTTCTGATCTTCAAATTATAAATATAAATTCCTGTGGAGGCAGGTCCGCTTCTGAAATTTCCATTCCATGGAGTATTTTTGCTATGAGCAATATTACCCCATCGGTCATAAATCTCAAAAAAAATAATCTCAAAGAAATCCCCAAATGGATAAAAAGTATCATTGATACCATCTCTATTAGGAGAGAAAGAGTTTGGAATATATATCTGAGTAGAGCAGTCCTCGGCAGTCACTTGAATGGTATTCGTCGTGCTACAACCGCTGAGCGAAGTGGTTAATTCATAAAAATTCGACTCTGTAACTGACCTCGGAATAATGGTTTCTCCATCACTCCAAATTGCCATAGTGTTTTGATCTAGTCCTTCACCAAGAGTTAATGGCAGTTGCTCGCATATGACAGTGTCGCTAGTGAATGGAAGCGTTATAAGAGAATAATCGAAGTAGGAAAGATCATAGACAAGATTTTGAATACAATATTTGTCTTCAACTTCTACACCATATAAATCCGTGGTACTAGCCAATAAACTTGCCTGGCTACTGCCATCGTCCCAGTTATATGCTATGGCTTCATCATGCTGTATGTTGATCAAATAAGGTTCTTCATCACAGAGTATAATATTTTGGTCAAGATCAATTTCAATCGGCCCGATAACTACAATGGTTTTAGTATATTCATTAGTGCATCCAAAATAGTTTAACGATTGTGTAATCGTATAGGTTCCTGGCTCAGTATAAGAGAAAGGTAGAGGTGTACTTAGTATACTTTCTTCGATAGTACTTCCGGGCATGGTCCAAAATACTTCTTGGGCTTCCTCATTTTGTATATTGCTGATGCTTATAGGAGAGCCAATACAGATGGTTTCAGGTATTTCGAAAACAGGTACAGGCACACCATTGAAATCTTCGTTGCAAAATGGCAGGTAGTCAATGACCACATCCCTAGTCTCGATATTTATATCTATTACTTCAATATCCGCTTGAACCTCTTCTAAGAAAAGGGAGGCATCATCTTCTTCCCTTATCACTACTTCATAATCACGAGCCTCGATACAAACATTTGGACGAAAGCATATTTCACTTTCTAAATCTAATGAAGTATAAGTAATATATCTGAAGCTATTAAAATTGTCCACAAACTGAGACGCTTCGTGTACTAAGTGCGTGGAAGAAATATCCATTTGCCAAGTCAAGCCTGAGGTTGGGATTAATTTTGAAGATAGGACATTGCCATTAAAATCAACTCTAGTAAAATGGTCAGCATTTTCCCCATTGTAATTGTTTATAATGAAGCCTTTCTCTGTTTGATAAAATGTGGCTTGATGACTTAGTCCTATGTAGTCTTTTGACTAGACAACTTCAAAGTTTTTATTAAGACAAATAAAAACAAAACTATTTGGCCGATTGGTTGGATCTGAGTTGTAAAACTGTGCAATTAAATAATATTTACTATCAACAGAAATTATCTTATCAACTTTAGCATTTATTGAAAAACTATTAATAGGGTTAATATCCAGATCAACCATTTGTATCAAACTTCCAGAAACGATTTCAATATCATCAGGATCCCACCAAGTTGAGCGAATCAAAGCTAATTTATTTTCGGTTAACTTGGTTACAGAATTTATTTGTGGCCATATAGAATTGTCTTTAAAGGTGAGATGCTTTAGAATATTACCACTCTCATCAAACCTAGTAAAAAGGTAGTGCCTTTTTAGATCTGCTCCACTAGACAAGTAATTTAGTACAATACTTTCAGATTCAGTAAAATTTATTGCCTTAGGGTGTTTAAATTTTGCCAAATTCAGAAGAGGTGTGTAACCCCCTAGTGCAATTAATTTTGACCAGCCTATGTTCCCGTTGCGCTTAATTTTTGTGATGCCTATTCTATTTTCACCTTCAATATATACGTTTGGTAAAACTAGTTCACTATTTTTTAAGATGAGACCATTATAATAATAGGTCGGTTGGACAATAACTTTTCCATCGTTGATAGGTATAATTTCTTTAGACCAACTTTTCTCCCCATTTAGCTGAAATTTTGAGATTGAGAGAACATCATCTGCATAATTTCTAGTTGAATGATATATTTCATTTGAACTACTGATTTTAAGGGACAATCTTTTACTTCCAGAAAATGAATGAGTAAACTGGCAATTGCTTGCATGCAAGACAGTAAAAAATAAAAGTTTAGTGACTAAATAGTATTTGAATTTCATAATTGAATCATCAATTAAATATGCATGTTAATACACAAATGTATTAACACGCATATTATTACGAATTAATCACAGTTATCCATGTATTCGTCGAAACAATCTTCGTCAAAGCTTAACAACAATTCAATAAGACATGTAGATTCATTAAAATAAATCGTGATCCCCCCAAAATTATGATAGCCCCCTTGCACTGTTTAAGTTTCACTACCTACAGGAACAGCAGCGTGGTATTCTGGATTTGTGTAATAATCCTGAAGAGTAGCTATCCAAGCATCACAGTCAGAATCTAATAAATAAGTATTTATAAACTTCCATTGAGCTCTACTTATACAACGATTGTATTCATCTAAAAATTCAGTATCACAGTCTTCAATTGGGGAGTAAGCAGCACACTGGCTTGGAACAATTCTAGTATCATTACTTCCTGGAGGTCTTGGTAGATCATTATTTCTTGTGTCAACCGATTTGACAATATCATCTGTGGTAGAAGTATTCAGATCACTTTTTTCGCAAGAGGATAGGCATAAAACTAGCGTAATAAAAAAAACAAAATTTTAGCAAAATTAAATTTAGACATAATATAGTTTTAAATGTTAAAAAATCTCGATTGAGAGAGAAGGGGGTATATGATGATGTTGGTTTCCGACTCTATCCAAATATACAAAAAATAAGTAATACTATCAGCATTAAGGTAAAATATATAGAAATAAAAACTATATTTTAAAATTCTTATCTCCAAGTTGAGATATAATTGACCTCTTGAAACTCACTTTTGCAATAGTGTAAGTTCTCTTAAACAAGAGCTAGCAATGGAACAGGCCGGTTTGCGAAAAAAATTACGAGATACTGTTAAACAGCAAGTAAATTCGAAGCGCCTAATGTGAATATGCCAACTATAAGAGTTGAATTTTTTTTAAGATAGATTTTTAAGAACTAGAAATAAAAATTTGCCAAGTGCGCCAGCCGTATTAGGGATAGAAATGATGCGATCCCGAACACTTTCGGGGGAGCAGACCGCAGCCTCCTTCTGGCTGTGGGCCGCAGCGAACGCGGAGTCATGCATAGCCCGACTGCCGTACCAGCTTTTTTGCTGGGATGGCAGGAATACCCAAACAAATATTAATAAATAGATTACTAAGTACGAGCACATATAATTTTCCTTATTTTTGAGGTATGCATAAATACTTGTTAGTAGTATGTTTTTTTTCGATGCAAATCTTATGTGCTCAAGATATTCCTTATAAAATAGAAGTTGTAGATGAGTATAATGTAGTCCTTGCAGGGGCGGTCGTTACAGTGAGTACAACCGCAGAACAAAGTCCGTCAAGATGGGTGGTGGATCAAGAAGGTGTCGTGCGATTAACATTTATGCAAGGGGATACGTGTCGATTACTGATAAGTCATCTAGGATATAAAGATGTAAGTTTGCCACTAGATTTTCGTCATGGACTATCAGGGGCAATGACATTATATGTAAATATGGAATTGGAGGACATAGCTATCAGTCCCGTAGATGTGACCATAGGCCGTTACAACGAACAAGAATTTTTACCCAACTTGGCGCAAGCCATCACGATAGAAGATGTCAGAAAATTACCAGCGACATTTTTTGATCCGGCTCGTTTGGCGCAAAGTTTTGCGGGTGTGGCGAATAATAATGATCAGGCGAACGGTATCTCTATCCGAGGCAATAGTCCATCACACTTCAAATGGTATCTCGAAGGTGTCGAAATACTCAATCCCAATCACACCAGTAATGCAGGAACCTTCAGCGATCGACCAAGTCAAAATGCGGGCGGCGTGAATGTGTTGAGCGCTCAACTATTATCCAAAAGTTATTTTTATAAATCTATCTATCCAAGTACTTTTCAGAATGCAATATCTGGTATCATGGCGATGAGTATGCGGAATGGAGATCAAAATGAGCGGAAGCATTTCGTGCAAGTGGGCTTGATTGGATTGGAAGCTAGTAGTGAGGGGCCGATAAAAAAGGATGCGAATAAAGGGAGTTATTTATTTAACTATCGATTCTCTACGGTCGGACTATTGTCGCAACTGGGTTTGGACTTTGGAGGAGAAGAAATCGACTTTCAGGATCTGGCATTCAACTTTTCGTTCCCTGTCAAAAAGGGAGTGCTGAAAGTATTTGGTGTTGGCGGATTGAGTAATAATGTTTTTACTGCGCCCGAAAATGACGAAGACCGAGAAGAAGAAAAGGATACGAACAATATAGATTTTAGTGGAGACACGGGTATCGTCGGCGTCAACTTTGATACTTACGTTGGCAGTGGAGATCGACTTAACATCACCTCCGTAGTCAGTGCGACTAATGCGCTGCGCAATAGCACGAGTATCGGTAGTCCATCGCTCCTATTATCCGACGATCAAGATCAGTCTACGATGTGGAGTACCAAAGCATCTATAGCACGGCATCTCAAAAAAGGATCTTGGACGAATGGTCTGTACTTTAATTATCAGCAATATAAAATCAGTTCGCAAGGAGAGTTTTCTATCCCCCTTCCCGAAACAGAAGATAATCTCAGCAGAGTAGGTGCTTTTTCGGAAGTTGATCTGAACTTGACCAAAACTTTGAATCTGCACGCTGGTCTAAATATTGGAGTGCAGAACACGCCCGTCAATAATGCCGAATTATTATTCGAACCCAGAGTGAGTTTGACTAAGCGATTTGCTAAGGCACAGCGTGTTCAAGTGTCGAGTGGCCTATATAGCCAGTCTCGTGATCCAAGGACATACCACAATCTGAATAAAGATCTGCTGACCAAAGACAATATCAAAAGTTGGCAGAATAGCATCGCCTACGTTTTGCAGCAATCAAAATTTACTTGGCGGCTAGAGGGCTATTATCAAGAACTTTACGATATGCCATTGGATTTAAATACAGCACTTCCTGAGACTAATCTATATGCGGGTCGTAACTATGGCTTAGAATCCAGCATTCGATTTAATGACGCGGAAAAGGGGCTAACTATGTGGCTCAATGGAACGCTCTATAAATCTGAATACGAACAGGAAGGAGAATGGCAAAGTACGCGCTACGATGGTCGCTATATATTCAATACGGTTTTGGGCAAAGAGTGGATAAAAACATCGACCAAAGTACATGGGGTACATGCACGATTCAATGTGCTTGGTGGGTTTAGGGAGACTCCAATAGATGTAACGGCATCAGAGGAAATAGGTGCGACGGTGTTCGATGAGACACAACTCTTTGCAGATCAGCAAAGCGATTATCTACGTGTGGATCTGAGCATTTATCGAAAAGTGGAACATAAAAAATTTACCAGTACGATTTCGTTGGATATCCAAAATCTACTCAATAGAGAAAATGAATCCTTCGCCTATTACGATACTTTTATTGGAGATGTCGTGCGCAGAAATCAATTGGGCTTATTGCCTATCTTAAATTATAGACTACAATTTTGAAAATATTAAATGGAATACTGGCACTGATTTTTTTGCTGTTCGCATATTGGCAGCTCAACGATCCTGATGCACTGACGTGGGTAATCGTTTATTTGTTGGTCGCTGGGGTATCGGGCTACGCGATATTTAAAAAGATTGATCGGAGGATTCTGTTATTTTTACTCACCTTATTTCTGTTTTATACGCTGAGCTATACTCCATATATTATAGCTTGGATTCAGCAGGGTATGCCTAGCATCGCAGACGAGATGAAAGCTTCGACTCCTTACATAGAATATACGCGCGAGTTTTTTGGACTGTTGATAAGTCTATGTGTGATTGTGTACCACTATTACTTTAGTTATAAATTAAAAGGTAAAAGCTGAGCCCACTCCGAAAACTCACAAAACCAAAAATGTTTCTTTTGGCGATATTTTTCATTTTCTCAATCCACTGATGCTCAGGCACGCCAACAAGTTGTCGCACAGGCATCACTGAATTTCCAAAATCAAAAATCTCATCCAAAATATTCCATTTTGTGCAATTCGTCAGTTTTCGGAGTGGACTCAAAGTTAAAAATTCTATTCCATCGTGTTCTTTTTGTTTCGAATAAGCTAACCTTTTCTTAGGTACCTAGAGCAAGTGAGCTTTGCTAAGGTTCCTGAGGTGGTTTCCCGCCTCTACGAGTCGGACAGGCGTTATCCACCTCAGATACCTCCCGAGGTGTCGGGACAAGTTAAACCTCTCTGTCTTGCACAAGGTACCTTAGAAGAAAGGTAGAGATAATAATTAATGTAGCAATTTATCTAGTTTCCTCTGAAATCCGATACCGTCAAAAACACACCAAGTATTTCTTTCATTTCCTTCAGAAAATTTCTAATTTACTCCTGCGAATAAATAAAAACGAATACTATGTACAGAAGACAGTTCAGTAAGATGATTGGAGCAGGTGCTTTATCATCCTTAATTCCATCCAGATCCCTTTGGGACATGAAAAAAGTAGGAAAGATAGGAATACAGCTCTACACCGTCAGAGACGCCATGGCAGAAGATCCGATCGGCACACTAAAAGCAATTGCCGCTATGGGATATGACGATGTAGAGATAGCAGGATATGACAGCGGAAAGTACTACGGAATGGCACCAAAAGAATTTAAAAAAGTATTAGATGACCTAGGGCTCACTGTCAAGAGTGGGCACACCCTCACGGGAGTGCGAGACAAAAATAAGACTGGGACTCCGATGAATCAGTTTGAAAGATATGCAGCGGATGCAGCGACTATTGGTCAAGATTATATCGTTCTTGCCTACCTAGATGATAACGAAAGAGAACGAGCAGAACAATATCGAGGCACCGCAGAGCTTCTCAACAAATGTGGAGAGATCTCCAAAAAGCATGGTGTCAAAATGGCCTACCATAATCACGACTTTGAGTTTTATGAATTAGATGGAAAGATTCCCTACGACATGCTCTTAGCAGAGACCGATCCAGACATCGTAGATATGGAGTTGGATCTATACTGGATAAAGAAGGCGGAGAAATCAACCATGAAATATTTTGAAAATCATGCTGGCCGTTTTGCCTTGTGGCACGTAAAAGATATGGATAATACAGAGGAGCAATTTTTCACAGAAGTAGGAAATGGGGTCATTGACTTCAAAGAAATATTTAAGTGTAAGAAAAAATCAGGTATGCAGCACTTCTACGTAGAGCAAGACGCTTGCAAGAACCACCAACCCATCGAAAGCGTTAAGATTAGTATAGATTACTTAGAGCAAATGAGATATTGATGGCCGCACAGCAAGCTCAGATTTGTTGAATCGTTAAAGCGTTTATTTGTTTATTTGGCTTTTGCCCTTGCAAAGAACTGTATATCTGTTTTTATCGTTTAATTTTGAGTATCGTTAATAATCTCAATTTTATTCAAATTAACGAATGCACAGAATGACAAATAAACAGTTAAACAACCTTAAACAGTTAAACAGTCTGCTTCAATGACTACCGAAGACTATAAAAAATTACTACCCACTTTACCTTCTGATGCAGGGGTCTATCAATATCGTGATAAGAACCAAACGGTGATCTATGTCGGAAAAGCAAAAAATCTAAAAAAGAGAATCGCCTCTTATTTTGGAGATAAGAAGCATCAGCTGCATAAGACGAAGACAATGATTAAGAATGCAGCTTCGGTGGAATTTACTATAGTGAATTCTGAGACGGATGCCTTGCTTCTAGAAAATACCCTAATCAAAAAACTCCAGCCTCGATATAATGTCAATCTAAAGGATGGGAAGTCCTATTCCTATATAGTCATCAAGAATGAGCGCTTCCCGAGGGTGTTTATTACACGTAAGGTATTTAGAGATGGCTCTACCTATTTCGGCCCTTATTCGAGCAAGGCAAGATTGAAGATCATCTTGGACTTGATCAAGCAATTATTCCCCTTGCGAACATGCAATCATAATTTATCAGAGAGTAATATTAATGCGGGTAAGTTTAAGGTTTGCTTGGAGTACCATATCAAAAACTGCAAAGGAGCCTGCGTGGGTAAAGAAGATGAAGCCAGCTACAATAATAAGATAGTGCAGATAAAAAATATGCTGCGCGGTAATTTTGTCTCTGTAAAAAATCACTTCAAACAACAGATGCAAACCTATGCTGAAAATTTAGAATTCGAAAAAGCGCAAGATTTAAAAGTCAAGCTATCTGCCTTTGAAGACTATCAAGGTAAATCTACGGTCGTGTCGGCGGTGGTCAAAGATGTGGATGTGTTCTCCATTGGGACTGACGAGACCAGCGCTTATGTGAACTATATCAAAGTAGTCAACGGAGCCATCATCAACACCTTCACTATGGAGATGATCAAGAACTTGGATGAAGAAGAGGAGGATCTTTTGTCATTTTGTATTCCGGAATTACGAGAAAGGTTTAATAGTGATGCTCCAGAGATCATTTGCCCTATGGAGGTGCCCGTCCCTTACGAAGACATCACATTTACAGTTCCACAACGAGGGGATAAAAAGAAGTTGCTAGAACTATCCGAAAAGAATGTCTGGTACTACTTGATGCAAAAGAAAAAGGATGCCATCAATAAAATTAAAAAGCAAACCCCAGCGGAGCGCATCCTCAAAACTTTGCAGAGTGACTTGCAGATGAAAGAGCTTCCGATGCACATCGAGTGTTTTGATAATAGTAATATCCAAGGAACAAACCCTGTCGCCTCCTGTGTGGTCTTCAAAAATGCAAAACCTAGTAAGAAGGACTACCGCAAGTTTAATATCAAGACGGTAGAAGGTCCGGATGATTTTGCTTCGATGACGGAGGTGGTGCATCGTCGTTATCGGAGATTGCTGGAGGAGGGAGAGCCTTTACCACAGTTGCTCCTAGTGGATGGAGGTAAAGGCCAGCTGAGCGCGGCCATGAAGAGTATCAAACTATTGGGTATAGAGAAAAAGATAGTTGTCATCGGTATTGCCAAGCGCTTGGAGGAGATATTCTTTCCTGAAGATCCTATCCCAATTTATATTGATAAAAAATCAGAGTCCCTCAAACTCATGCAGCACCTGCGAAACGAAGCGCACCGATTTGCCATCACCTTTCACCGAAACCAACGATCAAAAAATTTCATCGATTCTGAATTGACCAAGATTCCTGGTATCGGAGACAAAACTGCGCAGAAATTATTGAGCGCATTCAAATCTACTAAGAAGGTTAAGGAAGCGCCTTTCGCGGCTATCGCGGCTGAGGTGGGGAGTGCGGCGGCGTTGAAGGTGGTGGAGTATTTTGGGAGGGAGGAGGAGTGAGATTTTATCTAAAATATTCACTTAAATTTAAAGAGCAGACTAAATTTTAAATTAATTTAAGTCACTTATTTGTGTATATCACAACTAGATAATAAATAATACTCTGATCTCCACCAGATGCTTATAGTTCTATAATTATACTCATACTATCATTATTGCTCATCACAAATTCTATTCTAATTCAATCCAATTTTAAACATAAACATAAGAATGTTTCTAACTTAGATTCGGGTTCAATCACAAAAACACATTTACATCCTTTCAAATTTTCGCCCTTATATGTAGAATCTAAAATAGGTTCTTATCTAACACAAAAACAGACTATACAAATCAACGATTATCTGTAGCGTACCTATAGGTATTAGACATACCTATGTTCATACTACAATTAAAAGTAAACCAATGCCTAAAGAATATGTGTCGATGTAAGACTCTCTGAGTAAGTCATTTCAAAATAAAAGAAATTTTCAGCAAAAAAAGTGGATAATTCTTCTTTGTAACTTTGAAAATAAATAAAAGGTGGAAAATTTAAAGAATGTACAAATAACTAAACGGTCAAAAAAAATTATACTCTTAATAGTAATAGATAGTCACAATTACTGTCAGTAAAAAATATGATTTATTTTTAAAATTAAAATTAATTAGTAATTTTAGATTCCATTCGAGTAAGCGCACATTAACTAAACTCTACTCAGCTAAACACGCATCAACTAAATTCCATTCTTCCTAAACACAATACGAACATTGTCAAAGTCAATGGGTATAACTTATTTCGTATGAATCCTATTTGAAGCTAGGCGTGTACTCTAATCAATTCTGAAGTTTATTCAAGAGCCTTCGCTAAGTTATAGATCACTGTAAGTAAGTTATAAGAAGATGAATAGATCTTCTGCAATACTATTTTTCTTATTGTGGCTAGCATTTGCATTCTCTTACCTCATTGTTATTATACTTTGCTCTACTTATTACATCAATTTTTAATAAGAGTCATTTTCTATTTTTTGGACTAAAATGAAACTAATAAGTTATGAGAGCTTTTAAAAAAATCATCATGCTAATCCTATTATAGTGTTATATGAAATATTTTAAATAGGTATATGATATTGTTAATTCTAGTGTTTATAATTTTATTAGGAGTGCTTTCCATTGGCTACCTGAGACTATTATCTGCATCAAGAAAAATAAAGACTCAAAATGCAATTATTAAAAAGACCAATGAAGGCTTAAAAAGGACACTTGATCATTCACAGCTTGTGCAAGTTGAATTGCATCACAGAGTAAAAAACAATCTACAAGTAATTATAAGTTTGATGGAATTACAATTAGAAGATATTGAGGATGTCAAAATTAAATCCAAACTTGAAGTTATGATTCAACGAATCTATTGTATGGCGGCTACTCATGAAGCTTTTAATAAGAATAACTATAATGAAGAATTAAAATTAGAAGACTTAGTAAATAATATTTGCAGAATATTTGAATCGTCAGCAATAAGTCATAAGTCAATAGTCATAAGTAAAGAAATAGAAAATCTAAATTTCAGTATGGATACTATAATGCCGATAGGTATGATTTTGCATGAGTTAATCACGAACAGTATTAAGTATTTCAAAAAGTTTAGGAATAAACTTGAAATTGAAATTAGACTTCAAATGGAGCAAGAATTTATATCACTTAAATATAGAGATAACGTAAGCATTCGACCATAGGCGTATTGTAAGATATTATGAGTATGTCTAAATTAGCGAAAAAAAGAAAATGAATTACGCCAAATTTAGAACGGATTATGAGCAGTCAGGATTAACGCAA
>Ga0209187_1003741_pt1 | contig 12301 bp, 16 predicted proteins | sample BantaG_FD_187430 | JGI IMG/M metagenome (GOLD analysis project Ga0209187, IMG submission 187430) | Marine algal microbial communities from Bantry Bay, Ireland - BantryBay_4 metaG (SPAdes) (version 2) | ecosystem: Host-associated > Algae > Red algae > Unclassified | place: Bantry Bay, Ireland... | reverse complement strand
GCTGACCAATAAATGAACGCTCAAAGATGGTTCACCCCTAGCACGCAAACGCGAGGTCACGGCCCGCCTGCGCAAGCAGATCCCCATCGTAGTCGAGGCCTCGCGTAAGACGCAACAACGTTACAAATGTCACTTCGACCATTGGGTCGCAACCCGCAAAGTGGACGTCAAGATCGGCGACTACGTATACACGACCAACTACGATCGGCAAAACAAGCTGCACAGCAAAACCTTTGGACCCTTCGTGGTCATTGACGCAGACGCGGACGCCTCCACGTTTGTCATTGACATTGACGGCGAGGAAAAACGTGTCAGCAGTGACCATGTCACCGCAGCTCTTCATCCAACGACAACGGACACGGTTCCACACCCCTTGATAGATGGCCCTGACCAACGCAAGCCGCCCTCGGCAACTGCCGATGAATATGTGGTTGACAAACTTCCAGGCTTACGCCAGACTGGCGACAGCTACAGCGCTGAGGTGCGTCGGTTCGACTACGAGTCGAAAGACGACACCTGGGAACCCCTGCAGAACATCCCACGTAACCTGGTGGTGCGTTTTATTCGACAGAAGAAGAAGCATGTACCAGGGTACGCATGGCAAACGCCAACGCGACGAAGTCGCCGACAGGCCGGGCTGACAACCGTGGCCAACATTGTCATGGTCCCCACCTGGATACCCACTATCCAACATGTCCATGTTACCGGTGACGGAGTTATCCATGCCGACGTCTCGTGGACAGATTCAAGTACAGCCTCCGCAATTAAGAAAGTAATTCCTGTCGCATGACTGGAGTCCGCTCTGCCGTGCATAACGCGCAACTTTGCGTATGATCCCCAACTTGCCTTGCGGCATTTTCCCCGGCTGAACCGTGTTTACGGCCCGTACACATATGTGTGACCGAACTCCGCTCAGGCGACACGGATCGGGAGCGATCCCTCTGTACCAGTGCTCCCCAACGGGTTTCTGGTACCCCCGGTACAGCACTCGGACTCAGTCCTTCGACGCTTGGTGACAACTACCGAGGAAGCAACCGTGGTCATACTACAATGGACTAACTCCAGTTGATACGCTACTGCGATACGCGCATGTTTCGAGTACGAAGTGCTTTTATCAGCAGATGCAAGGGATACAAATCCCACAACATGGGTCATGATGGCCTGCCACTTCCTTCGAGTCGCTGTCGCCGTCATTGTCCTCTTTCTCGCTCTCTTCATCTAGGGAAGGAGAACTGCCATCTTCGTCGCTGGTGGAAGTTTCGTCGGGGGTGTACTCGTCCCCACGCCCGTTTTTGGCGTCGAGCATGTCCATTTCCCCTTCCGTGCCGTCGACGCTGTCGACGTCAGCCTCCGCGGTCAGCCGAGGACCAACGCTTGGCCCGACCGCCGACTTCTCGACCTTAGCCGGACCCTCCTCTGTCAGCACGGCTCGACGCTCGAAGACTTGGTTCGTCTCGTCCTCAAGGATGCAATAGGCCTTGCCAACGACAGTGTAACCGACAAAGCGGCCGACGTCAGTCCTTGGCTCCAGCTTACGCTGCTGCTTCTTGGGTTTGAGCGCCCACGCCCGACTCCCGCAAACGCGGAATCGCGCGACGTTGGGGCGTCGACCCTTGAGTGCCTCCAGCGGCGTCACGTCCAGCCCCGCCTTCAGGGACCGGTTCAGATCATGAACTATGGAGGCAAACGCCTCAGCCCACAGCTCTTTCTCCGCTCCGGCATCGCGCAGAGCAGCACGCACGCGCTTCATCAGCGTGCGGTTCACCCGCTGCGCATTGCCGTTCTGCTGTGACTTGTAAGGCGCCGCAATCACCCATGTGATGCCCTTGTCCTCGTACCACGCCTTGAGGTCGCTCGTGACGTACTCCTTGGCATCGTCATGACGGACACGCCTGACCTTGGTCCCCCTCAGTGTCTCAAGCTGCTTGAAACGCGTCTTGAGCACACCCGGGACCATCCCTTTTGTCTTGATAGGCGTAGCCGCGAGGAAGCCCGTGGAGTCCTCCAGCGCCGTCATGAAAGAGATGGAACCACCCAGCGACTCAGTGAGTGGGCCATCAATGTCTGTGTGCACCAGTTTGCACTTGGTTGTCGCTGTCGACGAGCGGAAGCTGGGCGACTCCACCATCTTGCCGTCCACACACGGTACACACACAGTGCCAATGACGCGCTCGGCGTTTGCCACTGAAGACAGCATGACGTCGACCATTGTGGCCGCCCGCTTGAGATTCTCCAATCCCAAGTGGTTGAGACGACGGTGCCACAGCTCCGCGTCCCCAGCTACGCGCGTGGGTGCCGCGTTAGCCGACGCCCGGAGAGGCGTCACCTTAATCACATTCTGGTCCAGGTCTTTCAGCTTGCCGACCACCGAAGCCTTGTCGAGCACCCCGCTCCAGCGAACAGCGGCCCCGTCGCTGAGGATGTAACAGGCGTTGCTGACGAACACCACTGCACCTCAATCGCGGTCGACCGCTCGAACCGACAGCAGGCTGCTGTTCAAGCTCGGAACGAGCATAGCCTCCTCGAGCACCATGCGCGTCTTGGTGTTTCCTTTGCCGACGTCCATGGAGACGTGGCCGTGCCCCTTGATGGGCACCTGATCGCCGTTGGCCAAGGTGACCTCGGCCCCGCTTCTCGCCGTCCGGACGGTGAAGCCGGCGGCCATGTGGTTGGTTACGCCAAAGTTGAGCACCCAAGTCAATGAACACAGGGAGCTCTCGCGAGCCTTGCTGCTTCCGGTCCTGCCAGTAGAAGCAGTGCAGGCCAGAGCGGCACCCGCGTGGGGCCCGCCGCCGTGGCCGCCTTCATGACCACCACCGCCGGGCTTGCCCTTGCCCTTGGCCTCGTCCGCCTTCTTTTTGTGGCAGTCGCGCTGCATGTGTTTCTTTTCGTTGCAGTAGAAGCAGACGACCGACTTCTTGTCAAACGGCTTGTTAGGCGCCGCTGCCGCAAAAGCTTGTGACTTGACACTGCCAGAAGGCTTTGAAGCGCCGATAGAAATGCTCCGCTGCTCGACTTGAAGCACCGGAGCCGTCACAACCGACAGATTTGATAGTGTCCTTGTTCTTCAACACCGTCCTGAGCATCCCATTCTCTGCCGGGGGCCCTGCCAGGACACGCAGCGCTAGCGTGTTGTCGTCATCAGGGTTGCCGAGCATGGCGAGCTCGTCCCAGATCATCTTGGCGCGTGACGCAAACTTGATGATGTTCTCGTCGCCGCCCTTCTTCAGGCTGCTCAGCTCGTCCATAAGCCACAGCAGCTGCGCGTTGTTTCGCGCCTCGAACATGACCTTGTGCGCGTCCCACGCCTCTTTGGCCGTGTCCACCGACGTGACCGTGTTGAGATGCACGGGCTTGACCGACATCTGGATGGTCGCCAGCGCCGCCTCGTTCATGGCGTCCCACGCGTCGACCATGAGGTCGGACTTCTTGTCGTCGGACGAAGATGCCGGACGGTCCGTCACGACGGCCGTCCACAGCTTCTCTTTCTTGAGCTGCGCAGGCTGGTACGCTGCCCACACCTGGTAGTCGTCGTCCAGCTGCGAGAATCGGGGGCCGCCATAGCGGCCGTGGTCTGCCATGTTGACGAGCTCGGTGCCGCACAGCGCCACACTAACGGTGTAGGGAGCAGAACACGCCCGCCCGACGCCGGAACACACCACGACCCCAGCAGCGTCGTCTCGCCCGCGACCGCAGGGAAGACGACGGTAACCATCAGCGACAGCTGGGCCCAACACCTGTGAAGTGAGCAGTAGTCGGGTGGATGCGTTGCTGTCCTCGAGAGTGGTCTGAGACGCGAAGCCAGCAGGCTCTTAAACCTTCCGTGTGCCTCTCTCGCCACATTGTGCCGGCGCAACCCCCGCCAGAGCAGTGCTCCCTCCCTTTGAGGGTTCATGCTCTCACCATATTGCGAGTCGCGACGCCCCTCGATGACCCCACGAGAATCTTCCCGAGCTCAGCTCCAAAACGAGCTGCCCTCAATTTACAGGTAGAAGTAATTACATCACACACATACAGCAATGCGTCACAATGGCACAGCCAAACAAGCCGATGACCGCATAAATACTCCCGGAATTACCCAGGCAGTCAGCAGTAATTCCGACTTACCTGCGCGGGCTTGGGGGGCTGCCTGAACAGTTGCCGTTGTCGACGGCCAGTGGGTTCCGGCCCACTGACCCAACATCATCAAACACCCCGGCCCCGCGCGACCTGTCCCGGTCGCGCAGGTTCGCCGCCTTAACGTCGCCGTTGGCCTCGCGGAGAACGGGAGTGCGATCGGATCCCGACGCCCGCTTCGCGCGGTCTGCCAACGACGATCAGCCGCCACGGAACGGCTGCAGCAGCATGAGCAGAGACAGCGCCGGCTCCTCGCGCCGCGGCGTTTGCTCGCGGCGCCGCACCCGCACGCGGGTCACCGGTCGGACAGCTTCGATGCCAATGGCGGTCATTTCCTGGCCGCTTTCCTTGACGTCCAAGCATGGCTCGTTCTCATCGCTGCTGGACTTTCGCCGCTACTTCGTCCGCAATGCGGATCCGACGTACGGCCGGTCGAAAGAAAGCCAGCTCCGCAGGCGCCATCGCGTGCTGGACGGTCCGTTCCACGGCGTCGCCCTCTTTGATGACTTGAATCCTTTGGCCGTCCTGGCGCTTTTCACTCGCTTTTGCACAGCCGCGGACGAAATGTATGTCACCCTGGGCGAGGCCCCGTAACTCCTCGCGTACAGCACTTGTGGGGAGGCCATGGACGATTTCGTCCAGGAAACAAATGGCCCACACGGCAGTGCCGTCGGCACCAGCTTCCCGCACACGATCAACTATCTGTCGACTCGTTATGCGCCCGAGGACGCCCTGCAAACCGCCGAGATGGCCCTCCGTACCGCGGAGCTCCGCAAAGAAAAAGGAGAAAGAGTTTTCTATCAGCGGCTGATGCGCAAGCCGAACTGGCCTACCGCGCATGCGCCACCTTCGACAAACTCGTGGCGATCTCGCAGAAGATTGGTGATGGGTTCCGCTCGGTCAAGGTCACCATCGGCAAGACCGACCGGTACACTGAGGCCAAGAGCATCCTGCAGCTGGGCTCTTGAAGCAGAGCGAAAGCCGAACCGGTCCTCCGAGCGGCGCCGCCTGCGACGATGTCGGACGCCGCGCCGCCACAGCGCCGGAACCCCATGGGTCGGCCCCCACCGCAGCAGCCGTTCCAGGCATTTCCCGCTACGCCGCCAGCCGCCCGGACACCGTCGGCCAGAACGACAACCCCATGGCCTTCCCGGACGGGTGGTCCCGCGGGACGGCCGGCCATGGTCCACCTAAGCCAGGTGTAGTGCCACCGCTGCCGCGGCTTCGGTCACTAGGCTCGCGCATGTCCCTCGCCTGAACGGGATATGGGGACAGGTGCGCCGCCTGCGGCCGCCACGGGACCCCTGGCGCGGCCAGTCCTGCCCTACGACCAAGTCGTATGCAATGAGCAATGCCTGCTTTCGCCGGGAACCCCTGGGGTTACCCGCTGGTGCCAGACGACACCGGCTCTCTCAGCGGAGACGAGCCCGTCGGCGCCGCGCCCGGGGATCCGCAATCGGATCCGAGTCGGACGGTGAACCCGCTTACCTCGGCCAAGCCGGGAAACTAGCGCGGGGCGTGGCGCTAGCGGCCCGGCCGCCCCGTGCCGCTTCCAGCCCGCAGGGCCCCAAGATACTGGTACACCGTGTCTTCGCTCCGGTAAACCGGCAGTATACCATTCCCGCGGCGCTCGGCTTTGAAGAGGAGCGGATGCGGCTGACCACAGGGATCCTGGATACAGGCGCCATGCCGTCGAGCATTCGTGTGGATGCTCTGCCCAAGGGTTGGGAGCGGCGGTCGCATCGACGCCCTCCTTTGCCGCACAATGTGGACGCAAATAAAAACCCTATCTTCGCCCGAAGCATAATCACTCTGTGCCTGCGCTTCGGTGGCTTCGCCGCGGACGTCGACTCTGTTGTTGTCCAGCGCCTCGCCGTACCCGTGCTGCTCGGCACCAGTTTCATCAACCGCCATGTCGAAGCGCTCCATCCGCGCCGTAAACGCGTCAGATGGTCCACCGATGCTTTGGTGCCCATCTTGTCATGCACGGCACGTGGCAAGAGAGAACGCCGCCGATCCCCGAGGGATGCGACGGTGCGCCTCGTGCAGCGGCGGGTGCTGCCCCCGCGGACCCGTATTGCCATGATGGTCACCTCCGACGTCGCGGGTCAGGTCCTAGTCGCGCCGTACAACCGACTTCACAAGCACCACCGCTGTCAAACGGCGCGTGGCCTGGCCATCGTGGTCCCCGGGCATTCTTTCAGCGTTGAAGTCGCTAGCATCAGCGACAAATTGGTCTGCCTCCACAAGGGAATTATCATCGCTACCGTTAGCTCGGTCGACGATGTCGACTGCCTGCTCATCACTGACGACGCGGCATCACCAATCGCGTCCGCAGAAGCGGTGCTAGACCAATTTAATCCTTCCGGAGTACCCGACCGGCTACCCTTGGATGTCCAGGCACTCATCCGCCGCCATGCGTACATGCTAGACGGGACGCTTCGTTCCATTGACGCCACCGTCCACCGCGTGGAGGTTCAACCCGGGACAAGGCCGATACGGCAGCAACCGTACCGCGCGGGTTACCATGCCCCTGACATGATCCGTGACGAGGCCAATCGGATGCTGGAAAAAAAGGTCGTCCGACCAAGTACCAGTAAATGGGCAAGTCCTGTCGTTGTCGTCCCCCCAAAAAAATGGTCGCCACGCTTTCGTGTCGACTACCGTCGTCTCAATGCTGAGACCAAGCACGACTCCTACCCCATCCCGCGGATGGAGGATTGCATCGACTTGCTTGGAGACGCCCGCTTTTTCTCAACGCTCGACTGCAATGCCGGGTATTGACAGATACCCATGGCCCCGGACGACATTGACAAAACCGCTTTCACCTGCCACATGGGCACCAGGGGTTGTCAGGATATGTTTCTTGGGCCGTAATAGGATACAGATATACGCCGATCCTTCGTATCTGATGACGGATAACTCCCTCAGCGAGATCCGGATCAGAATATCTGCCTCCGGAACCGGATATTTCAGAAGAATATATTCGTATCCGTATACGATTATTGGTTTCGATCATAATCCTCCAAGTCCGACAGACAGCTCAATTAGAGCCCAAGAAGAACGCCATCCAGCCGTTGTTCGAGTGCTAAACGGACGTCAGTGTGACTTGAAATCCACACTTGATTTCATCGCCCCAACGGGCCTCGTCCAGGCGGTTCCCCGCTGTTTGTGTAAACGGACGTCAGAATGACCGTTCTGAATCTCGTGTTACACTCTGACAGCAACGCAATCGGGTCGAGTCGCGTGTTTGAACGGTCCCACCCGGGTCGGGCTGGATCGCCGCTTGTCGCTGCTTAATGGTTGGACTTTAATCCCCCGATTGTCGGCACGCGAAAAGAGAGGTCGACTGTGTTCAACTAAAATTCTCCAGGCGCGGGAAATCTCATAACCGTATATGTGGCGCTTTATTTTAGAATTCTCATCTTATGAGGCTTGACGAGTTTGCAGGATGAGACTAACACCTTATGCTCTTTGACGTGCTCTTTCTGATGGTGCTCCCTGCGATCTTCATGCTTCTCTCCTTGTCACGTAGCGCTTGTATCTGTCCAAGAACAAATGTCAGGTACGTTCGACCTGGACGGATAGCCTTGCACGAAATCGCTCTCTCAGGGGCAGACCGCATGGATTGGTAGGCTACTTCTGAACCAAGCGGCCCTGGAGGCCTCTACCTTTGAATGCCCCTAGCTCCGTTCGGCACTGCACAAAAAAACTGAGATTTCTAAAGTAAAGCGCCACATATATCCCTGTATCCTGACTCTTATATCCGGGATACGGATCCGATATATTCTCGCAATTTCTGACAGACAGGATAGATATATCCTCTTCTCCTTTTCTCATACTGCATTTCGGATATGCGTCCTCTGCTCGTATCCGAAGTGGATACGGATATAATGCACGGATATAATCCTCGAGGATATATCCATGACAACCCCTGATGGGCACGTATGAGTACCTGAAGATGACCTTCGGCCTCAACAACGCTCCTGCGACTTTCCAACGTGCCCTTGACATCATCATGTCCGGGATGATCTGGCAAACGTGCCTTGCCCACCTCGACGATGTCATCGTCTTCTCCGACACCCCGGAGAACCACATGAAGACGCTTTACGAAACCCTGACCCGCTGGGGTCCGGCCGGCGCCACGTTGAAGGCCAAGAAGTGCCAGGGTTCCAAGACGTCCGTCGAGCACCTCAGGCACGTCATATCCCCCGGGGACATGTGGGTGCACAACAAGAACCTGAAGGCCCTCCTGAAGGTGGGTCACCCGCGGACAAACACGCAATTGCGTAGCCATTTCGGCATGTGTAACGTGTACCGCCGCTTCGACGCAAAATACGCACGAATCGCAGCACCCCTGAACCAGCTGACGACAAAGGCGTACGGCGACATGCTCCTGACGTCCACCGAGACGCGGGCCGCAGCGTTCACGTGCCTACGCGACGCGCTGCTTCATCCACCGGTCTTGGCGCTCCCGCGTTGCGGAGCGCCCTTCACCATCGACGTCGATCCGTGCGACACCCAGTCGGGTTGCGCTCTGCTCAAAGAGCAGCAGGACGGCCAGTTTGAACCTTTGGGGCTCTACAGCCGCGCCTTGCAGCCCGAGCAACGCAACTATTCGGCCACCGCAGACGAGTGCCTGGGCCTCGTCTGGGCCGTGCTCCACATCCGACACTATTTGAAAAGCTCGCAGTTCACTGTGCGTACCGACCACGAGTGCCTCAGCTGGATCAACCGGTTGACGACAGCTACCGGTCGTCTGCTCCGTTGGCGTCTCCGTCTAGCGGAGCTCGACCTCGAGGTGAAGTACAAGAAGGGTGCGAACCAACACCTCCCCGATGCCCTGTCCCGCGTACCAGCGACGGGTCTGGAACAGAAGGAGCTGGACGACGACATCCCATGCTTCCTGCTGGCCCAGGCCGCAAAGGGCACGGGCTCCCACAACTTCTCGGCGCCTGTTCCGCCTCCCTTATTCACGGCAGAGGAGCTCCTTCGCGCACAAGGCGCGGATGGCCGCTGCCAGCAGCTACGCGCCGTTATCGACTCGGGAAATCCAACGCGGTTCGTCCTTGATGAGGAAGGCCGCCTCGTGCGCCATCAGCCAACGACGGACGTCATGCAAGTAAACATCTCCGTGGTCCTATGCTCCCGCGTGATGGGTCTGGAGCACGAGCACGACGACCAAAGGTCAACCGGAGGTGCAGCGGATGTTCGCTGCCATGAAGTGTTGCTTCTATTGGGAGTCGATGATCGTCGACCTGTACGACTTCGTCCGGCAGTGCCCGCCGTGCGCAAAGAACCGGCTGCAGAAGCGATGTCATACGTCCCCCATGCCCATGTTCCCGCCAAAAGAACCGCTGACCGAAGTTATCATTGACATCCTCGGGCCGCTGCTCAACACGGTCGACGAAACCGGATTGTGTTCGTCATGTCCGACCGCTTCTCGAAGCTAACCCATACGGTTGCGCTCCGACGGTGGAAGCTGACCGACGGGCGGCTGCTGCACAACAAGTCGACTCGGGCGCTGGACGAGACAGACTCTGTTTGCGTCCTCATGACGGGCGCGACGGTGCGCAACCTTTTCAACAACACACAGAGTGTGTCTGCCGCCGCGGCACAGGCTGGAATCGAGCGGCGTCGCAACGTCTCCCGGCCGTGAGCCAACACACGCGACGAGAAAGTCAGTTTCGACGAGTCTGTGGGCCTGATGCAGTCACTTGAGAGCCCCGACACGTTGCTGCAGGGGGACAACAAGGTCGCGTTCGACGCGCTCGTCGCTGCGCGCGACAATGGAGCGGTAGCGGCCAACTGCCGCGCTTCCGACGCGGTGGAGAGAGACATTGACGCCGATGATGGCCACGGGGCCCCGAGAGAAGACTAGCGCGACTTCGACGTCGACGAGGACGCCGATGCGGACGGAGGTGTCAGCGCGGCTGCGTTCGGGAGTCGTGGCCAGCGGGTAACGTCCTTGCGGGGCCCCCCCGTCGGCCGCATGGGGCTTTATGCAGCTGCCATAAACAAAGGCAAGGCTTTACGGGGCAAGGGGAAGGGAATGGCATTGAAGGACCCGAAGGCAGAGATGAAGCCGCTGCTCCCCGTTGCGGTTGACTGAGAGAGCCTCTTGCCGCCCAGGACGCGCCAGCCGTGGTCTGCCTTCATGCCCGACTTGTCCGATTCGGACTTTGGGTCCCTGCCGCCGCTCAAGGTCGCACACCTGGTGATCGAGCAAATGCGCAGATGCCCAGTGGCCGACGCAGACCCAGAGCCGGCGTCTCTCTTGATTGCGGAGTCGATACAGTCGCTCTTTTTCTGGTATACACTGATGTCTGGCACGCTGTTGGCGGACAAAGTGGCCCATTGGCTTTGCTCAACAATGCCGGCCCCCATGAAGCAGACACTGTTGACAACAATTGCGGTGTCGGTCGACACCCTTCTCCGTCGTCGCACGGGTCTTTTGGCAGAGTCATCTCGGGGAATCGGCAGCGGTGGCCGCTCCAGCACCGCATCTGCTGGCCGTAAAGCACCGTCGCCGTCATTGGCGCGCCGGGGCCTGCCCGCTGGCAGTGCGCTGGCTGCGTCTCATTCGGTTGTTGTGGTGGCAGCACCGCCGGACATGCTGGTTGTGTTGGCTGCGCCTGATCTGGATGAGGACGGCATGATCGTCGGAGACTCCAACTCCCCGTCCGGCGTCGAATTCGTTCGTGGCTTCAACACTGGCGCGCGCCGGAAAGACGGGTGGTCCAGCAGGCATTGCCGCCGAGGCCGGGCGTCGCGGACGGGTCGGGGAGATCGAGGAGGTGAATGTTGTTGACGAAGAGGCGCCGCAGGGCGCATCTGATTAGGCCTCTGGTATGCGTCCGGCGGGTGCTTCCAAGTGAGGGGCTCGTTTCTCTGTGGATGTTGGTGCAGCTGGCGATAGCCGGGGTCCGTCGAGTCCCCCTGACGTCCTTTTGTGTGATGTTGGACTGTGCTCAGTTGTGCTTGTGCTCGCGGAGTCGGTAGTAAACGTATTATTGTCCTGGGCGTTCATTCGAAAGGCTTGATGCAGCTGTCGGAAGCGGCCGCGCCGGCAAAGTGCCTTGTCCCTATGGCCGGGTTCCCGAAACCAATCGTCAGATCGGCGATGACTGTGTCGGATGTGTCGGCGGGCGCCGTGTTGTTGAAGTTCAGGTGCTGCGGCACCGTCGTTCCGGTGTGGACGGCTGCGTTGTCCGGTGCGCTTCACATGACGGTGCTGACTCAGACCAAAACACAGGGCATGTCGAGGTGGAGGGACATCCCACCACGTTCACGCTCTTGGACGCCGCGCTTCCGACCAGTATCTCCGAAGGTGCCGCATTTGCTCTGCAATCTCTGTTGCAGTCCCACTGCAACAGTCTGATGATGCGCGAAACAGGTTCTTTTATTGTCCTGAGCGCTTTCACCTTTCGCCCCGTTCGCATGGCGTCGACGCAAACCCGCGGTCACCAAAAGTCAGATAAAAGGGAGAGGTGGATAGCGAGCCCCGGAAAGGTATCCTATGCCTTTGCCGCAACGGTATCGTCGGCGGTTCTGCCATCGCGCTTCTTTGGTTCCTTGCAAGCGATTTGAGGGCGACACAGTGTGGTGTCCCATCGAAACTGCAGCCTACGACTTGAAATGGCCGGTTGGGGATCTGGAGACACAATTATTCGGTTCGAATGGCATGTCCGACGGCTAAGACAACGAGAATCAAGCTCACACGGCCAAGTCCCAGGCTTGTGTATCACTGTAATGATGCAATTTCATGAATTCAGGAGGGGCCTCGCCCCTGGTGCACGCAGGTGAGATCACTGTCATCGCGGAATGGTGGGGAGAGCAGCGACCGGCCTCGACGTCCGAGGTTGAGTTTTTCCGCTCTGCGGCGAGGTGTTTTGAGACGATTTTCATTGGATCAGATCCATGTCCGCATTGTTTTGCTCGTGTACCCGTGTGTTTCGAGTAATATGATTGGTTGGCGGTGGCCACTTCTCCCATAAATGCCCCCAGAGCACGTGGGGGGGCGGGAGAGACCCCAACCGCTACTACCGATGCCGCGAAGGGCACCCCTCGCGGCCGGCGGCAAACCCCCGCCCCCGCCGCCTGCGGGTTGTCACAGACTCTGGTCGCGGCCTGCGCGGTGGCGGTGGTGATGGTGGCGGACATGGCTTCGGAGGAGACGGCGGTG
>Ga0209187_1003734_pt1 | contig 12324 bp, 7 predicted proteins | sample BantaG_FD_187430 | JGI IMG/M metagenome (GOLD analysis project Ga0209187, IMG submission 187430) | Marine algal microbial communities from Bantry Bay, Ireland - BantryBay_4 metaG (SPAdes) (version 2) | ecosystem: Host-associated > Algae > Red algae > Unclassified | place: Bantry Bay, Ireland... | reverse complement strand
TTACTAATATCCGCTCACCAATCTTCGATTCTAAACCTTCTACACTTCTAATTTCAAAAGTACCATCACCCTGATTATCATAGAAAATATGAATTGCCCCCGTACTAGAGTTAATCCCCTGTGCATTAATTAAGGTTAAATCTAAATCACCATCAAGATCCATATCTATCCATCTTGCAGATCGACCTCTAGAACCTTCTGTAAGTCCAGCTTCAAATTTTGCATTTACGAAAGTACCACCATCATTTTTGAAAAAATTTGGAGTTGCTGGAGTTGTTCCATTTCCACCACCTTGTGAAATCAATAAATCTAGATCTCCATCATTATCATAATCTCCTGCAGCTGATCCATGCACATCGTATTGAACTATATTTTCTGGATAGAGTGATACTGTTCCATCACCATTATTCCAGAACAACTTTGGCGCCACGAAATTATGATTATTAAGTAACATGTCATAGTCGCCATCATTGTCAATATCGGCTACTGTAGGTCCTCCATACTTTAGAGTGATCTCAGTTTCTAGTCCAGCATCCGCAGCCATATCTCTAAAAGATGGGAATTCCAAATCTGTGATATCAGAAGTTACAATGCTATTCACCGTGATAGGTGCACCATATGCAAATATCTGAATTTCTTGATTTCCTAATTCTCTAAATTGAACCAATGCGTGTAATTGATGATTCCCAAGCGTTGGTATATCGATATTGTCAAGAATTAAATCTCCATCTGCATAGATACTAAGATTTGCATACGCAGCATTAATTGTCAAATCAATATCGAGTGTCTTTAACAGTGAGCCTTCCACATCATAATCCAAGACTAGCGGTGAACCACCAATCGTAGTAGGACTATTAACTATTTGAGCCTGTAGACTAAAACAGCTGCAAACTAATAAATTAAGGATGTATATTTTAAAATATGATTTCATTCGTAAACGTATTTAGTTTTTATTTTTGCACTTTAATATAAAAGTGATTTAAATTATAATATGTATGACAATTTCTCAATTATCAGACCTATTGATTTTTCATTAGGTAGTTTTATCTGTCAATTCTCTTGTAGTTTGCAATCACCTTCCACATGAAGGATTGCACCTGTCTGATTTTTTACTGAAATAGAACCAAGACCAGCTACGACGTCCATATCCTCTATCGTCAAAGTGCCGTGATTTTCAATTACTCCTGAAACCGTAGATACATTTTCAATATCAAAACCAATTAATGAGACTGTCTTTCCTGCATTTATAATAAAGGATGACACGCCGCTATTTGATGATACTTTAATATTATCATTTGGATCCGCAACAATGGTTATACTTTTATCGATCACTATTGAATCCGTAGCAACATCTATTGTCATATTTGCTATTACTGATTGTATGTAAATCGTATCACCGTCTACTGCACATTCAATTGCTGACTTAAGTGTTCCGTATGAGTTGTTATGTACAATCTTGTTTACTGTCAGGTCACAATATGTACCTGTGATAACCGTCTGATTGACCGCTTGATTGACTAAAGTATCCATGCTTCCATCTCTCCATTTTGTGATGATAGAATCAACTTGAGTATCGGCTGCCAGACCAAAATGTATAATATTCAATAGAGATTGTGAGTGCGTTTCACCAGCTGAACCAACTCTCTTCTTGAATGTATTTGTAGGTGTAATAACTGTGACCACAGCTGATATAGCATCAACAGAAGTTGTGGGTGAATAGCCTACATTTACGGATATATAATTATTACTATTGACATGGGTATTTTTGTACATATGCCATAAGCCATACTCATCATCACCGCTAAATATATCAACTTTTCCATCATTATTAAAATCAATGGCCTGTCCCATGTCTCCGTGATTTTCAGCTCCTACGTTACTTGCTCCATGCGAAGTTGTAATATCAAAGCTTCCAGAACCGTTATTGAGCAGCATGTAATCTGATGACCTATCTTTTATATAACCATATCTGTAAACATACAAATCTTCGTAAGTATCATTATTGAAATCTCCTTTTGTCACTCCCCAATGGTTACCACCTTTCGGTATATTCCATGATGTAGAAACATCGGTAAACGTTCCATTATTATTCTCCAGTAATAGATCTTGCACATTTCTATTATTTGGCACCCAACCGTCAGGTGTAAATGAATCTACATCTTCTAATGTAAAGTCAATGGACCAATAAATATCTGTATTTCTTACAGTCTCTACTTTCCATACACCACCACCAACATGACCTATGTAAACTCCATTATTTGTGCGGGATGATGGAAAGCCATTTGCCATAGCCTGTGTTATAACCAATGAATCTTCGTACGCTAACGTATGAGAAGTTTGGGCTGTGCCTAGAAAAATAGGTAACCCTCCATTGTATGCATTTCTAGTCAATTTATCTAATTGCGTCAATTTAATTGAGCTCGTTGCAGTCACCTCAAATGGCAGCGTACCTTGGCTACCTGAAGTTCTCAAATCTAATTTTTTATCTAAGGGAAAGAAATCTGCAGCATTGTTGTCAGCAACCACAAAATAATACTCACCTTTTGCAAGATACAGATCCAAATCTCCATCATTATCGATATCAATATCTACAGCCCCAGTTGTTCCATAATTCCCAGCCAAGCCGCCTAACCAAGCACTAGAAACATCAGTGAAAGTAAAGTCACCGTTTCCTTGCCATAGCGATAGCGGGGATAGAATTACTGCATCATCAATGCAATCATTATTAAAGTCTGTAATGAGCAATTTCTCACCACTTGCATTTTCTAATCCTGGAATTGACTTTACTTGAAAAGTGGCATCTCCATTGTTCTCATAGAAAACATGTTGTGCTCCTCCTCCTCCATTAATACCCGCGGCATTTATTAACATCAAGTCCAAATCTCCATCTAGATCTAAATCAGCCCATCGTGGTGACCTCCCTCTCGCACTAGATAATATGCCAGCAGCTATTTCTACCCTTGCTAATACACCATCATCGTTCCTGTATAAGATAGGAGGAACTGGATTTGCGCCATTTCCACCTCCAATTGTCATCAATAAATCTAAATCTCCATCATTATCATAATCACCAGCAGCGGCGCCGTGTAGATCCATCTGATCCCAAAGTGCCAAATCAGGAACTAAGACTGTAAAAGTCTCATCCCCATCATTCCAATATAATTTGCTCGGAGAATCATTGTGGTTGTTTAAAACTAAATCATAATCCCCATCATTATCAATATCGCCTATAGTCGGTCCACCGTATTTCAGGCTTCTATCATCTACGATGCCAGCGCTGGAAGAGACGTTCGAAAACTCTGGGTAGGACACACCTATATAATCAGTAAGACTGAAACTTTGCACAGTAATATCACTACCTGTAGCTATGAGTTTTAACTGCACATTACCTGATTGCGGATACTTTATAATCGTCTCAAAATCAAACGTACCCGCGGAAGGCAAATCTAGATTGTCAACAATGATAGTAGATCCAGCCATCAAAGTAAAATTAGCATAATTTCCAGTCGTTGTCAATTGAACATTGAACCTTTGCAAGGAATTAGGGGCATTATATCCTACCGTTATAGGTGTAGTAGTGGCTAGTGATGCCGGAGTATCTAGAACATTGCCTATGGTCGATGTTTCGGCTATATAATATTCATCAACTAAATAAGTATCACCAATACCCGTCGATCCCTCATTAAAGTGAAATCTAACGTTTGATATCCAACCATTCGCATTGTTAATTATAGCTGCAGGGTCCGCTCCTGAGAAATCAAATTCTACCTCTGTCCAAGTATTCAAGGTCGTCGATATACTTTTTGTCATAGAATAGTGTGGCGTGCCACCTGCTCCAAGCTCTAGTAAAAGATCAAAATCAGTCTGATCTTTTGAATATACCATTACGTTGACAAACTTATCTGATATTAAATCATGTCCCGACCTGGCTGTCGTGGCATCAAAGGTAAGTTGCAAAGAATTACCAGCACTAGAGCCAGTTGTCTCTACATATTCAACACAATTAGCCGTTGAATTTGTTCCACTTGTACTAGGATTAGTTATTGTTGTTACCAAAGGTGCATTGGGATCGTTCACCCACTCAGGAGTAGATATACAATCGGGTTTTGGTGGAACTAGACCATCGTCTTCGTAATCTACAATAGAAGTAGGTGGGTTAGGTAACGGAACTACAGTCGACGTGGGAGTGATATAATATTCATCTACATAATATGTATCTCCTGCACCCGCGGTACCGTTGTTAAAATGAAATCTGATATTCGAGTTCCAACCTGAAGAGTTATCAATAGTTGCATCTGGATCGGCGCCAGAAAAATCAAATTCAACTTCCGTCCATGTATTTAATGTTGTAGAAACACTTCTAGTCATTGAAAAATTAGGAGTTCCTCCTGTTCCTAACTCAAGTAAAATATCAAAATCAGTTTTATCTTCGGAATACACCATAATCTTAACAAACTTGTTCGTTACCAAATTATGACCAGTCTTTGAAGTAGTCCCATTAAACGCAAATTGCAGAGAGTTACCTGGAGATGAACCATTGGTTTCTACATATTTAACGCAATTTGGAGTTGTATTAATACTTGTATTGTCAGGATTACTAACCTCTGTGACTACTGGCGCATTAGGATCACCAGGCCACTCTGCTGTGGAAATACAGTCAGGAACCCCAGGACTATCCTCCTCAAAATCTACAATGGACGTTTGAGCATTTAGTGAAAATACGAATGCAAGTAAAGGGAGAATTAAAATGTACTTCATGATTTATTTTTATACCCTAAAGAAGTGAACAAGAATACCTAAACTGATTTACTTCGTAAGTTTCTAATTTTTTAAAATAAACTCACATATCATAAAACTATTGTCTGTTCATTAATTGTCCTAAATTTATAAAATTCTCTATACTGACCATCGAAATTCACATGGATAAAAAATAGACAAAACCATATAATGCATTGACTAGTCGGCATTTGATGCACTATTCATCCTCAAACAGTTACAAATTCAATAATATATTATTAATAATAAGATAATATCAATAATTCAATTTTTGTAAAAAGTAATAGATTCTTATTACAAGTCTAAGTAAAATGATCTACTTACATTTCGATGCAAGTAATTTAATAGTAGCAATCTTGATCCAACTTTAGTGAATAAGTCGATCATTAATCTAGTCATGTGTTGAAGAATGCCGATCAAAAAATAAGAAAGTCCTTTCCACATTTTTCTGCCAATAGGACCATTCATGACCTCCGTCAAACTCCTCATATATATGACTGATATTTTCTTCTTGCAGGCTTTTATGTAATTGTCTATTCGCATCAAGCAATGAATCTTTACTTCCACAATCAAACCGAAGTGGTGGAATCCTTTCACTATAACGCTTAGCTAGCTGTATAATATCAATTGAATGTTGTTGGTCAGAGAACTCTTCTACAGGGTCAGATACAAACATTTTCATCTGATTTAATTCTGTAAGTGAACTATGAGCAGAGATAGCCCTGAATTTTTCGGAATATTTGATACCTAACATCATTGCGCCATATCCTCCCATTGATAAACCTCCTATGCACACTGCTTCATTTTCCTTCGCCTCTGGAATATTTTCTCTAACGGCGGTGATCGTGTCTTCCACGATCCACCTATCGAAATGTAGTGAATGATGAGGTAGATAGGCTGAACCGCCTCCCCACAATCCGTCTGATGGCATTACTATTATAGCTGGTTCAATCTCATTTGATTCCATCATCTTTTTTGCCATATGTCCGGCCCCTCCCTTCATCAACCATATCCAGGCACTCCCATAGACGCCATGAAGCAATATATATATAGGTAAATCTTTGACATCTTTGTCCACATTTGGAACATAGAGGCAAATATCTCCTCTGCCCTTAAGATTCTTTGAGTTGATTGTCAGAAAACGAACACCATCGCTCTCATACTTACTATCTGATAATTCTACTGTTTCAAAACTACTCATAGCATGCTATTTTAAACCTTGATCAAAAAACAATAACGCCTTTTGCATTTCTACCAGACAACATATCATCGAAAGCTTGTTGCAGCTCATCAAGCGGATATGTTCTAGTAATCATCTCATCAAGTTTGATCTCTCCATTTCTATAGTGATTTATTATTATTGGAAAATCTACTTGTGGATTACATTTACCATATAATGGGTTGATATACTTTTTATCCCATTCAAACAAGGACATATCTACTAGGACTTCCTGTTCTATTCCACTGACTTGCACCGCAGTCCCTGCGTTTCTTATCATTGCTAGTGGAGCTGCACCTAATTCTGGTATCGCAGTGCATTCAAATGCATAATCAGCACCTCTTCCATCGGTCATTCCTTTGACTTTTTCAGCTGCCTTTAATAATCCCTTATCATTCTTATCAGCAAGAATCGTATGCGTAGCGCCAAACTCAATAGCCATATCCAATCTATTCTGATTAATATCAATCGCAATTATTTTCGACGCTTTGCAGATTTTAATTCCCTGAATGACATTCAGTCCTACCCCACCTGTACCTAGTACAACTGCAGATGATCCTTCCTCTACCTGAGCAGTATTGACAGCTGATCCAAATCCGGTCATAACACCACAACTAATAATACTCGCGGCGGCATATGGCATATCCTTAACAGTGTTCTTCACTACTGCAGATTCTTTGACCAATGTATATTCTGATAATGTTCCTATATTAAATGATCGCTCAATAGGATTACTTTTCCACTTTGCTCCCTCTAGATGTGCATGACCGGGAGTAAATCCATTACCACCAGCAACCACTGGAGAATTATTCTCACATATATGTTCGTTTTTACGCTTACACTGAAAACATTCGCCACAAGGAGTTGCCCAATTTAAAATTACAGAATCACCAACTTTGATACTTTTGACATCGGCTCCAACAGCTTTGACTATTCCAGCACCTTCATGTCCCATTATTATGGGTTTACCCCAACTCAGAGAATCATGGTCTGTATGACACAATCCTGCAGCTTTCATTGTCACTAAAACTTCATCTTCTCTTGGGTTCTGAACTTCTATCGTATCAATTATAAAAGACCCATCTCCCTTGGCTATTGCAGCTTTACACGTAATACTCATTATATTAAAATTTGAAACTAGAGAAAACTAGTTGGTTTAATAGGGATTGATGTATCCTTAAGTTTATTCTTATCAATCTTCTGTCTTCCCTTTATGAATCGTCCACCAAGCACATAAGCTTTAGCGTTATTGACTGCGTCTACTGCTAGTAGTTCGTCATCTCTAAAATACCAAACAGATCTACATTGGTCATTATCCCCCTCTACCCTTTCTATCGCTTCGTTGTATCCTTGTGATAGACCAACCATCTGTAATTTGATATCATATTGATCAGACCAGAACCAAGGTATCGCATTATAAGCCACTTCTTTTCCACAAATAGCGGCGGCAGCAATTTTTGCTTGATCAACCGCATTCTGAACAGACTCTAGTCTAGTATACCGATCGTAATGTTGATTGTAATGGTAAGTGCAATCTCCAATTGCATAAATATCATCTCGACTGGTCTTAGCTGTTACGTCTACATTTATACCATTCTCTATTTGTAGACCAGCCATCTCTGCAAGTTCGACGTTTACTCGAATTCCAACACCTACAACTATTACATCAGCAGTATAGCTTGTACTATCATCACAATGGATAATATTTGTATCGTTACTTTTTTCAATAGATATTACATTTTTATTGGTCAGAACCTCCACACCGTTTTCCTGGTGCAAATCAGTAAAGAAGTGAGACATTTCTGGCGATGTGATTCTAGCTAAAACTCTTGCTTCTCGCTCTAGGATCACCACATGAACTCCTATTGATTTCAGTGATGCAGCAGTTTCTAATCCTATGTAACCTCCTCCAATAATAACTACACGTCGACCCTCACTGTCTCTTACAGCATTCCCTATCTGGATAGCATGCTCTATCGTACGCATTGGGTACAGATTTGAGGCTGACGTAATCCCACTTATAGGTGGCATGAACGGACGTGCTCCTACCGCAAGTACTAGAATATCATAGGTCTGCTCAGTTCCGTCCTCTAGTGTGATTGCCTTAGACTCCTTATCTATATCTATAACTTTAACTCCCAAGCTTAGCGATATATCATCAGTTTCGTAATTCGATTCTGGAAACAAGTAGTCGATTTGAGAACTATCGTTTGCAGAGAGGTAGGATTTTGACAATGGTGGCTTGTGATAAGGTAGGACAGGGTCAGAGTCAAACAATTTTATCTTGCCCTCCCAGCCTTCGCGCCGTAATGCAAAGGCAAAATTTACTCCTGCATGACTTGCGCCAATGACTATACAGACTTTATCAGACGTAGTACTAGACATAGATACTATTTAGCAACATTAAGTACTATTCCGTCAATATCATCTGTAACGTTTATCTGACATGATAATCGACTATATTCACTTACATTCTCATCGAATTCTAGCATATCGCTCTCTAATTCTGAAGGAGCGCCTACCTTATCCCAATCATCAGGAGAGACATGTACATGACAGGTTGCACATGAACAAACACCACCGCAATCACCATCTATACCAGTGACTTTATTTTGAACAGCTAGTTCCATTACATTGCCTGAATTACCTTCCGCTATAATCGTTTGATCATTTTTGGTAATAAACGTTATTTTTGCCATTTCTTTAATTTTTATTTTTTTGGTGTGAATTTTACATTTAATTTATCAAAACCAACCTTGCGTTCAAAATCACCTAAGGTTTCGATATTTTCTTTACAATCTATTATCTCAATTGATTCCACTTTATCTATCAGCGTTTGGATTAAGACTTTCATTATCTGCCTTGCATGTGTTGCTCCCAAACAGTTGTGTGTTCCGAAACCAAAAGCTACATGAGGATTTATTTTTCTATCAATGACAACTTCATCAGCATTATCGAATACCGACGAATCTCTATTGGCAGATGCCCAGTTTAATGAAATTCTCGTATCTGCCTCTACCATATGACCACATACTTGACTATCCTCTGTTGCAACCCTGCCCATGTGAGTCAATGGAGAAAAGTACCTTATTAACTCTTCGATCGTATACTTAATTAATTCTGGTTCTTGTCGAAGCCGCTCTAGAGATTCTGGATGATCTGCAAAATATGCTATCGTATTACTAGTAGCGTTTATGACAGTATCTCTTCCGCCAGCAAACGTCAATATCATAACTCCTTTGACTTCTTCTTTTGTTAACTTTTCACCATTGACTTCTGTGCTCAATAGCTGTGAGTATAAATCAGTGCCAGGATTATCAATTTTTTGCTGGATTTGGTCATCTATATAATCATAAAGAATATTAGCCTTATCGGCATCAACCGCTGATTCTTCACTTCTGAAGACGTGGGTTCCCCATGAAATCCACGTTTCCGCTTCTTCAATAGGTACATTTAATAATAAGGTGAGTGCTCGCGATTGCATGACCAATGCTAAATCACTGATAACCTCGATGTTATTCTTCGACAATGCACTATCAATAATGCTAGTTATTTGACTTTTCAGTTCTAACGTATAATTCTCATCTAATGGCCTTCTAAACCATTGTTCTAATACAGCTCTATATGCTCCATGTAACGGAGGGTCTACCTCGAATGGGATTTGCCGTACATCTCTGATATTCACTTCCGATGGAACTACAATTCTTCCAGGTTTAGCTCCAGATTGGAAAGTCTTCCAGTTATGAGCGCTTCGACGAACATCCTTGTGACGGAGTACCATCAATACAGGGTCATCTTGATCATCCATTTTTCCAAATCCATCATTAAGTCTAGCTTTCGCAAATGGGCATGAAATATCACTTTTATCCATAATAATATTTTAATACACAAATATGGAAAATCTTATTGTGCTCCTAATCAACTGTTTTAGCTAATTAAGTGCTTATATTGACACCTAATTTACAAAATTAACCAATTTAAATGCATAATTGATCATAATAGAATAAATGAAGGCTCAATTTGAGAAAATAAGTACTAAGAAAAATGCGCTTCATGCATTTGTATATATAGACAAATCCTTTGATGCTCCTTGGCATTACCACCCCGAATATGAACTTACATACATCGTAAGTGGACAAGGTATGCGCTACGTGGGCAATAGTATCCAAAAGTTTGAAGAAGGTGATTTTGTACTATTAGGACCCAACTTGCCCCATTGTTGGAAAGATACTAATAATACCAGCGGCAATGTAAAATCATTGGTATTTCAATGGAATGACAACTTATTCGGTGCAGATTGGACTAGAAGAGATGAATTTCACAATATTAAAAAGTTATTAAATATAGCCTCTAAGGGTATTAAGTTTAATTCCCCGAAACCTCAAATAAAACTAAATTCATTATTAGAAATAATCAGAAAACCACCGTTGGATAAATTATTGAGCTTTTTGTATCTACTTGAAGAACTTTATCTTGAAGAGGATATAGAATTGCTTACAACAACAACGTTTACGTCTAATCTAAACTTAAAAGCGAATAATAGAATTGATAAAATATACAATTACGTTGAAAATCACTGTAGTGAAAAGATTAAGCTTAATGATGTTTCTAATTTGGTCTCCATGAGCAATGAGGCCTTTTGCCGTTTCTTCAAGAAAACACTCCATAAATCATTTTTTACATTTGTCAATGAATACAGAATTAATTTAGCCTGTAAAATGCTTATTGAGACTAACAAACAAGTAGGTCAGATTGCTTATGAATGTGGATATGAAAGTTTACCATTTTTTTATAGACAATTCCAAAAATTCATCAAATGCTCTCCATTAGCTTTCAAAAAGAAGTATCAATAGTTATGAAGAAATAATACTTTCTTATCAATTATAAGTTAAATACTAATTATTAATAACATGACTGACTTAATGTCTATATTTTGTCGAGTATCATAATTGATAGATTTTAATTTCAAGAAGTAAATTACCAGCAGTATAATATTACGTAATAGCGGAAATTATTTTAACCATATGAACAGAATTATTTTAAGTGTTTGTTATCTCATACTTTACTTGGGAATTAATTCTGAACTAACCGCTCAATGTGGAGGAGGCACAGGTGCACCCATTACGAATGTGAATGTTGATAGTAACCCTTATAATTGTCCTAATGCATATCCCGCTCTTACCGACGCACTTGTTCCTGGAGGATGTATTCAGATAGATGCAATGTACGATCCTACATTAGTCACTTTAGTAGAAATCAAGTATCAAATATTCACTTGCAATTATAGCTTTGTAGCATCTTATAGTGAAATCATAGCAAATGTAATGGATGATCCAGCATTAATAAATGGTATCGTGGATCACAACTATTGTATTCCATCTGATGCAATGGTATGTGGAGATGCATTCTCGCCCGGATGTGTACCTGTAACTCTCATACAGATAGCTTTATATACAGGAGGAGTAAATCCAACATCATTTTATAACATATTTATAAATATTGACAATACAAGCCCTTGTACAGACTGTGATTGTGACAATATAGTTGCCGATGATGATTGCGATGACTATGATTCTAATAACAATAATTTACAGGCTATGATCACAAATCCAGGTGATCAAGAAGCCTGTGACTCTTATACTCTCCCAACTATTACAGGGAATAATTTGACAGGAAGCGAAGCTTATTATAACGATACGCAAGCCAATGGTGGAACTGTTATATCAGGCAACATCACGTCTACAACTGCAGTATGGATCTATGATGGAATCGCAGGTTGTGATGATGAAGAAATGTTTACTGTCACTATCAACGAGACGCCAGATGTGGATGAATTATCTGATGTCAATCCATGCGGTAGTTATACTTTACCTGTTTTAGTATCAGGTTCGTATTTCACCATGACCAATGGTGGTGGATCGCCGCTTGCTACAGGTGACATCATCAGTACTAGTCAGACAATTTATATCTTTCAAGAAACTGGAACAGTTCCTAACTGTACTGATGAAAGTAGTTTTATAGTTTCGATTTCTAATCCGCCCGAAATAACAAATCCTGGCGATCAAGAAGCCTGTGATTCTTATACTCTCCCAACTATTACAGGGAATAACTTGACAGGAAGCGAAGCTTATTATAATGAAACGCAAGCCAATGGTGGAACTGTTATATCAGGCAACATCACGTCTACAACTGTAGTATGGATCTATGATGGCATCCCAGGATGTGAAGACGAAGAAATGTTTACCGTTACCATTAATGACACGCCAGATGTGGATGAATTATCTGATATCGACCAATGTAGCAACTATATATTACCTGTCTTATCCGTT
>Ga0209187_1003733_pt1 | contig 12331 bp, 9 predicted proteins | sample BantaG_FD_187430 | JGI IMG/M metagenome (GOLD analysis project Ga0209187, IMG submission 187430) | Marine algal microbial communities from Bantry Bay, Ireland - BantryBay_4 metaG (SPAdes) (version 2) | ecosystem: Host-associated > Algae > Red algae > Unclassified | place: Bantry Bay, Ireland... | reverse complement strand
ACTTCGACACTCACAGGAGACAGCCTCCTCGTTCAGCGTTCAAGCTGTTCGAGGGGGATTTCTAATTACCATTGCTTAACGTGAGCGAATTTGTGAGGATTTACCTCAAGTTAAGTGGCCGTGCTCATCTTAGCTGCCTGCGCGGCAGTGAACGAAAGTTGAAAGCCTGGAGCAGATTGACAAAGTTTCTTAGCTGCCTGCGCGGCAGTGAACAAATGGAGCGGATTCTTAGCTCTTTGTCAGTATTTCTTAGCTGCCTGCGCGGCAGTGAACTCATTAAATTCATCAAACTGAGCATGGTTATGTTTCTTAGCTGCCTGCGCGGCAGTGAACTTGGTGACGATTTCGCCTTCTACTGGCTCGTTTTTCTTAGCTGCCTGCGCGGCAGTGAACTTATGCGGCTCTTTCAATTTCAGCACATTGCCTTTCTTAGCTGCCTGCGCGGCAGTGAACCTGCAAAGTGGCTTGATCGGCTGGCAGATCATTTTCTTAGCTGCCTGCGCGGCAGTGAACTAGGCCGCTGCGGCAGTTGACGCGATTATTGCTTTCTTAGCTGCCTGCGCGGCAGTGAACGAAATATTAAACATGGACTGCATGGACTATCTTTTCTTAGCTGCCTGCGCGGCAGTGAACCAGCGGTCGCGCAAACTGGTGACCCATAAATATTTCTTAGCTGCCTGCGCGGCAGTGAACTCTTTAGCAGAGCACGAAAACAAAATTGTTTTTTTCTTAGCTGCCTGCGCGGCAGTGAACCCAGCAAGAACGCTCGAAACAAGTTGTTGTTCTTTCTTAGCTGCCTGCGCGGCAGTGAACGCGCAATAATGTCGGCAGTAATAAAGCCATCTTTTCTTAGCTGCCTGCGCGGCAGTGAACTGGCGTCATCCCATATGCCTTTCCAGTAAGCATTTCTTAGCTGCCTGCGCGGCAGTGAACATGCACTCTTCTTCGGCCCTTGCCTCCATGCGTTTCTTAGCTGCCTGCGCGGCAGTGAACGACAGACGGCATGACCCTAAAGGAATTGTGGGTTTCTTAGCTGCCTGCGCGGCAGTGAACTTCAAAGATGGAAAATTCATCCGGCTTTCAAATTTTCTTAGCTGCCTGCGCGGCAGTGAACGACATCTGGTGGGAGCAGCGTCAGGGCTCTGCTTTCTTAGCTGCCTGCGCGGCAGTGAACGATCTTCTGCGATATCACGAGCCTCTTCCACATTTCTTAGCTGCCTGCGCGGCAGTGAACGGTTGTTAAAATACACTAAAGCTTTGATATTATTGAAATATTTACAGAATAGTTTTTAAAAACCCTTATTTTAAAGCTTTAAGTAATGTTCTTTACTATCAACAACATACGGGAAGTGCTATTTTTTTGGTCAAAACCATGGAATATGGCCTCCAAATCCGTATGTATTGAACTGAGCCACTTCTGATGGGGCGTCAGATTCGACTTGCTCAATAAAAAGCTTGAAAGGTTGCCCAGTGCTGGAACTGCTTAACTGTAAAAACGGTAACTGCAATTTTGTCTGAGTACTGCAGCGGGCCTCTGCCTCCTGGATAGTTATCGACCCACGAGCCAATAGACGCCTCACCTTTGACGCCGTCATCTTAGGCTGCTGACGTTTTACTACTCGCCAATGGTGCTCATGTGGAATGCTACTAATCGCTGAAGTACGATAATAATCTTTCAATCGTAGCATCCTCTGAACACTAAGCACTTCCTCCAGCACAGACATTTGACTGTGCAAACGTAATATGTCGCCCAATCCAATTGCGTGAGCTTTGGGAAAACTGATACCAACATCCCCTTTGTCTCGATCGACCAATACGATATGTAATTGTCCAAAAACGGAGCTCAGCAGATTTGAGGTATTTTGATCTTGCTCAGGCTGCATGTGCAAATCAACGTAACTGTCCACTGTCTATCCTGCCTCACCAAAGACACCACCTCGTATGAGCGTAGCAACAATGTAATGTTGTTGTTCTACTGTTGGTGTCTTGTCTTTAAGCACCCATCCATCTAGTAGCGTGTAGAAGTCTTGCTTTTGCTTGGGTTGTCTGTAGGCCACTCCCCTGCTGGTAACAGATCCATAGGGTTCTACAGCGATAGGGCCAGTAACGTCTGATTCTTCATGCCAGTCATCAATTGTTCGTAGTGCGTTTCCAATCTTCTGGGAGTGCATACCTGCAACCCCCGATACTTGATAGAGGTACTTGCTTTTAACACTGTCCTGTACAAGCTCCTGAGATGGAAACACTTCCTGACCATCACCCAATCTCACAAAGGCAGTCACTGACAAAAGACAGTACTTCTCATTCATGAGTCCTTGTTGAATATGACTCGCCACACTCAAGCGGCCCTCCTCCTCGATCGGGAAATCACGTAGTGGATGGGCATAAGCATCGAATGATTGCGAAACTTCGTTTTGCAGCGCCACCACAATTTCAATTTGTGCAGCTCCGACCCGATTCCGCCAGAGAAATCGTCCATTGGCCAAGTTACAGGCATATCGATAGGCCAGCTCTCGACATTCATGCTTCCCCAAATAGGTGTCAATCGTCTGTTGCAGCTTGTTTTGATATTCGACACTGTTACATGCCGTTGGTGAACTAATGTTTCCGATGATTCGCAGACTGAATACAACCTTAAGCGTATCGGCATTTGGCGGTAATGCTGCTGCATCAACCGTCTGTAAATTAGCCTTTTGCACTTCGTTATCCAGCTTTACTGGATCTGAGGCTATTGCATTCTTGAGCCGATTTGATATCGTGCCACGTACAGATTTTTCAGTAACCACAACAGGTGGCCACTGTGCACTGTCATCCTTGTTTTCCCATCGCCCCGAGTAAAATAAAGCGTCAGAGGTATTAAGATTACGTTCAAATGCTAGTACTGATGCAGTCTTTAAAGCCATGATCAAAATCCTTCCATTTGTGTTGGTAAGCTTTCTGAGAATTTGTTTTCAAAAAAATATTGTTGAGGCCCTTCAAAACGATATCGCCAAAACAACGGTTCTAGCGATTTAACTCGATGAGGGCTGAGCCACTGTCCTACACCATATACAGATTCAACTGCAGTAAATGGTACTGAAGAATCCCGAGCACTCTCCACAGAGCCAGCCGGCTGTGTTGGATGTATACCCTGATAACCAACGACTAACGGCACTAGCCAACCACCGTCGGGCAGGGGAACGTGTGCCCACTTAGCTTCCTCTTCTGAGTTATCGTTATCAGCCCGGAAACGCAAACCGCCAAAATCCATCCATGCCTCGAGAAGCGACGACGTTTTACCGTTTTCTTCGAGTTGCTGATACTGCTGAATCAATAACTCACTGCGATCAACTAAGGCAAAACCCGGCAAACAGGAAAACAATGCTCTTTTTATACTTCGCTCACGCAAAGATTCATCATGGGACAATTCAAAGACACTCACTTTATCGTGACTTATGATTGAACCACCTGCAATCCGCATTCCCCAGATGAGTTGGGCAATATATTCAGCAAGCCATTGCCTTTCATCTACGACATCATCACCTTTAAAGCACTCATCAAAATAATCATCAATATCCACACACCACTCAACAATTAGCGTAACGGATAAATGCATACGACCTTCTTCATTGAACGGTGCCGTTTTACCTTCTTTTGTCAGCGGGTTACGCGTCAGCGAGAATACGTGCTCGCCATAATCATCAGCTACACTCTGTACTTGATGTTCGTGGCAGACGATGGCACAGCCGCCTAGAACCGTTTTGAAGCTTGTTCCCAAACAGAGTTTTCGATCCAGTGCATGACAGAATCCCAGAAACGGTGAAACACCTGGAAATCCCCAGGTAAGTCCGCTTACAGCGTTGGCATTTTGCAGCGTTATCCTGGGTAAGATGACAAAAGCGTTCATAGGAGAGACTCCAAGTCATTGCGCATTCTGCTAATTTTTTCGTTAAGCTCCTGCCTCCATTCGTGTGCCTCGGAATCTCCCATATCTCGCAGTGTTTCTCGATTCGCTGCTCGTATTCCTCGCAGGCGCCTGTTCAGCCAACGTGCATAACCGTCGGCTACCAGATCAAGCCATGTACCATCATCAATCATTTTGTTGAATGGCGAGATCTGAGATGATTCTTCATAGGCTTCGTCCCGCCGCGTTGGATCTAGAAGGCATTGCTCATGCAATGGTAAGTCGCAGTCTTGGGTCCAACCAGGCTCACCGATTTGCCTGATGTTTGCCACCAGCTGCAAGTATTTTTCTAGCAAATTGGTAATTCGTTGAGCACGTCCTTCCTTCACACGTGCTTTGGAAAACTTACCGTCCACATACGACAAGTACTGTCTAAGCTCATATATATTCCTGTCCACTTGTCGCGAGTAGAGTCGGACAAACGCTTTCTTGCCTTTTTTTGGTAATCTCAGTGAATCACGCCAGACCGGCGGGGCACTTTGAAGAAGATATGATTTGCCACCACGGCGACTGTTAAGCAACGATACGTTTTGCGGCTTTGATCCTCCAAACAACATTCTCATCATCGAAGGGTATTTAACAACGTCCGTTGCACACCCTTTCTCAGCCTTACGCATGCTGCGACTGTTAATTGATTCTTCACCGAATCTAGTGGAGATTACCTGCTCATGAAGCGACTGCATTATTGAAGTTGCTGGAATTGGACTGATCAGGTGGTATTCACCATTGCCAGTTGGAAAGTAGATTTGCTTCGATTGACTATGACTGCGTATCGAACTGACAGTGAGCGTCGCCATGAAGCCTACTCGCCATCGTTCCATTTGCTCAGGACCTTCAGCAAACGGGCGCAGGCTTTTCAGCACCGAGGATTGCAACTGTTGCCACAATGCCACCCCTTCACACTCTAATAGCAACAAATTAGCTACGTCGAGTACTGCAGCATTGCCAATAACATCGACAGATGGATTTTGGATACTATGTGTGCCTAATATCTCAGGAGACGACCTAACAACCTGAGCAATAAAACCACTCGCCTTACTATCACCGTGTGAAAACTTGGGTGCATGAGTGACCAAACTGATTTGATAAGCGCGAGACGCAGCAGCATCCAACCATGCCGATTCTTTGTGCTGCGCTATTAAATCAAGACGCCGTGTATCCAAAGTTTGGCGTATTTCAGCAACATTACCGCCCTCATAAGCCGCTTTTTCCAGAGCCGCGCTGGAGACTTTGTCATGCTTTTCTAGTTTTCCGTCAAGGCGCAACTTTATGTAATCGACTATTTTTTGGCTGAGATCCATCCTCGTTCCTTTTTATTGCTTGTTTTCGATGACCAGTCTTAACTCTATACTGTTGATATAAATAGGTTTAACGAAAATAAATGCGACTGCAACGATAACTATGGTTATGGCAATACCATATAAGAAAAAGTATTTTGACAACATCAGTTCGCTTCTCAATCGGGTGGATAGCAAATAGTTTACTCAGATTTAAAATAATAACAACCCTCGATGATAGGAGTATTAAATAGGTTGTTTTATTTAGATAGAAATATTATCATCCACCGACGTACTTTTGATAGACATGTCAAGTGTAATTCTCTGCTGTGTCGCCATCACAACAAGGATGCGCCGAAGTAACACATTTACCACCAACTGCCGCGTAGGCAGCTAAGAAATATTTCATACCCCTACCGTCGAGACGGGGCATTCGTTCACTGCCGAACAGGCAGCCACCTAATACTCAATTTCAGAAAAAACACCCAACCAAGGATGGTAGGCCCAAACGCTGGAGTCATTGTCACTCTTGTCCCGCAAACTGATATTCATGAAACGCTGACAGGTGGACGTATGCTCACCATCTTGTCCATCAAGTTTTTCTAACAACGCAATATCAGTAATTAATGTCCATAGCACCACACGCTCATGCACATTAACTTCAACACGCTTGAATTCATTCTCATGTGGAACCCATTCATCGTGTTGTTGTCTGTCCTGTTGGAAGAATATAGGCTCGTCTCCCAATTCCTGAGCAATTAACGCATAAAGCGATTCAGGCTGACTTTTTCGAAATCTCGTGTGCGCCTGTAACTGATAACTCCAGCGCACAGGTTCGCGCCACCAATGTTCAGCGCATAGATTATTCGAGTTCTGGCTTATTGAGCCGCCGTTAATAGCTTGTGCGAATAATATATCTCTCGTCGCCTTGTGTTCCAAATCAACCAATCGTTCTTCGGGTTGCAGGTTCTCTGCTTCGAGGATGCACGGATCAGCTCTTGGGTACATCACCTCCTCAGCGACTGTCACCTCATCCAGCTTCGTACTTTGCAAGCGGAGTGCCTTACCCTCGAAACCAGGTCGCGTAAATACCGCACCTTCACTACCTCGCAATGCCCGTACGTTCTGGTTCAACAACACCATGTTTGGTTGTGAGGGAATTTCTTTACTGTGATGGCGACGAATTCTACCTGCAATCTGCACGATCGATCGCATTGAACTGGGTTCTACGATAGCCCAATCGTAGTGATGATCTCGACCTGTTGTGGCAACATCAGTGGCAATCACAACAAAGATCTGATTTTTTTCGGGGTATCTTTGCAGATTCTGGATCTGTTCATGGCTCCACAGTGTTTCTGGATCATGGCGCATCAGCAAATTGTCAAGAATTCGTTCAATGTGATCCCGACGCGCAAGTGGATGTCGTGAGTGATACACACACAGATGCCAACGGGTGTCAGGTGGCGGCTCAAAGCCTGCAAGAAATGCAGCAATAGCTGCCAGCGGATCTATATTGGCCAACCTAACCAAGCCAATAGATACCTCTACCCTTCCATCAGGAGAGCTTAGCGAGTGCCTCTGATGTAAAACCCCTACCTGTTCCGCGATGGTGTGAGCAAACTTACCAACAATCGAATTCCGGTTCTCTGTCTCCGCACTAAAGGCTTCTTCATTTTTTCTTAGTACATCAGATGTAACAACAAGAGGAACAATTTCGGCCCATCTTCGTGTTTCCGCATGTTTCGCAAGTTCGAGTAGTCGCTTTTTCACAAATTGAGTATGAAATTCTATGAATCTCGTGGTGTCGCCCACCGCTTCATGTTGGGTTCTGAATTCGTCTATCCAGCCACAAAAAACTTTGGCATGCTTTCCAAGCGTAGCCCTGTTGAACTCTTGCCGCCCAGTGCTGTAAGCATCGAACAACGCTTCTACAAGCGCAGGCGACAATGTCGCAGATGAAAACACAACGCGACTCCCTAACAAACCGGCCCAATGCACCAAACGGCACAATGCAGGCAAGTCCTTAAGTCCGAAATCATCGGGCTCGTCAAAAACGGTATCACTAGTGAGTAACCGCAGCATAGGGGCAATTTGATGACCCCCTCTTGCACTCTCGGTGGCAGGCATTATCCCATCAATCGTACTAATCAGGACCGGCGCACTAAGCAAAGTTTTTAACTTATCAGCACCTCTCTTGTCTCCCTTACCTGCCAGCCATTGCCCGACGCGAGATTGATCCAACGCCCCGTCATACGCGATGTATTCGTGCTGAGAAAAAAAGTGTTCCGCAGACTCACTCCCTGATTGACTGCTTGCTGCATTTGAAACACCCAGATCATGCAGCTTTTTGACTGCCGACGAGCCGATCATGACGGCCAACTCGCTACTCTCTAACCCAGTTCGAGCCCTGAGAGCATCACCGGTTTGCAAAGTCAAGGATCGTAAACCCAACAACACGCTAAATCGACACCCCACTCGCGGATCGCTCAGACCATAAGCCACTCTCGCATTACCCAAGGTTTTACCCGTACCAGTTGAGGCCATGTTGAGGAAGAAACCACCTTGTCGACTACTTATTTCACGTCCTTGAACAGCCAGTGCATACGCTTTATTTTGCCATTGGAACCGCCCTTTGGCTGGGCGTTTCAACGCTCTTACATCAGACACAGCTGGCAGAACTGCTCGAACGGCTGGCAAGCTGCGCCCTACCCAATAGGCTTTGTCTGATACTCCGATGCAATGTTCATCAAGTTTTTGGTGCATCACCCACAAGCGCGGATCAGCTTCCTGTTTGCGTGTATTTGCATACGCTGAACAATTATCGTCTTGCCACGCCTTTGTGCACCCATCGCCCGAGTATTGGTGATCGGCAAGCATCAAAGCACAACGCGCGAGATGCTGCGCAAGCGTGTTGTCGCGCCAATTTTCATGCAATAGACTCGAGTGTTCAGTAGCTCGCTGTGACATTGATTTGGCTCGTTTGCGCCAAGTTCTACTATCGCAAGGTAGTCCGAGAGGGAACGTCCATAGATCCTCGAAGTCCTTTTGCTCGGACTTGAGATAAGGCCCCTTCACAAACGCGGGAGAATTCCAGTCAGGACCCATTCGCTTTTCCCAGCGAGAAATACTTGTAGCGTTCCCAAAAGTATTACCCCTGCTTGATTGGGCGGTAATTTTAGGGTCCATCACTGGCAACCTATGGTGACTGAGAATTAACCAGCAAACCATCCACGCAACTTGTCGTTCCTTAAACTTGTGCAAAAAGGAATACCGACTATCGCCTCCGGGATCTTTTCTCTTGTGCCCATCTGCGAAGACTTTGCCAATCAATTGTCCCCCCGAATCCTCATTCATGTTGCCCAAATTATCAAGCCAAGTGGCATCGTCATCATCCCCAACAAACGCTTGAAATAATCTAGCGCTTAACCATTCATGACGCAGCGGCTCGCTAAGCTTGCATCTTTCTCCTGCAACAGAATTGTTCAGCTTCCGCTGAAATAGTTTGTTTGCTTTTCCGAAATCGTGAAATAGACCTGCAATCGAAGCCATCAATGCTATCGATTCCGAGTGCCGCCAACCATCTTCCTTATACTTACCTACAATATCTTTACCGGTACTATTAGTAGGAACACTTCCCTCGGTATTAAATTTAAGACGATTGCCCACAACCCATAACAACTCAATACGACTGCCACGGATAAGGTGGCACGCCACTGCCGTATTGCGTCGTGCTTGTTGCCGCAACAATTGATGTAAGCACGTCAATCCAGCTTGAGTGATCGGTGTCAGCCATGTCCGATCGCCTTTTCGCTCAGCAAATTGGTCAAGGATCCTTCGTGTTCTAGGAAGCGCCTGTTTACTACACTGTGATACGAGAACAATGTTCATGTGCTCGAAACTTCTAGTGCAGTTGCCTTTAATGTATCAATCATCGCGTCGAGCGCGTCGATATCTCGCAACCCTTGGAGGCATTGTTGACGAAATACTTGATCTTCGTCGCCAGCTGCGGCACTACAGAATGACTGCGGGAGTACAACCGCATCTTTCACAAGATCTGCAAGATCAAAGACTAGCCCGCCTCGTCGAGTTTTACCGTGCAATACAGCTAAGCTGGCAGGCACGCCAAGGACCCAAGCACACGTTGCACCTAACCCATACGCTAAATAGTTACCGTGGTCGAGAAATTGATTAGCTAGATCGGTACCTGTTCCGTCCTTTGCCCTTATAAATTTCCCGTAGTCCACTGCATGAACAGCCATACGATACAGCGATTTTGTAAGCCGAGCTTCCTGTGCAAGCAGCTCGGTTGTCGACGTTACGCGACTTACCGCTTCATCAAACTTCATCAAAGATGCCTTTAATTCTGCGGGTTCAACATTGAAACCTTGCTTCTGCATCTTAAAAGATAACCAGTTCTTCTCAATCTGTCGTATCCGCTCACGCTGAAAAGCGCATGCGGCAATAAGACGGCGCTCATCATCAAACCAAAAGCTAACCCACTGTTGTAGATACTCAGTCGGACGGTATTCACTTTGCGGACTGAACCATTGAATCTCGACACCGCTGTATAGTGGAGAACCACCACCGCCACAAAAACCAACCATGACGCCAGCCTTTGAGAGCTCACGCATGGCAGCCTGTGTTATGGAAGTACCTGTTCCGAGTAAAACACTGGTCGTATTTGCAATTGGAATGTTCCAGTAGGCCGAGCGCTTGCCCTCCTCGGTAACATACTCGACTCTTCCTCCATTGACTTGCACTCGACAATATTCTAGATAATAGAGATTAGCTCGTTTAGAGTGAAGAATTGTCTTGAGCACAGAGGGTGATAGATCTCTCATGGTTTTTTTTTGCTATCCAAACTTCGAATGTAACGTGCTTGATAATCGATCCACTCAATTGCCGGGTTCACAACTTTAATTTGTGTGATTCGTAGACATCCTTTCAATAGAACGGGGGATCATAGCAATTCACTAGGATTCTATAAAACCACTACCCCCTTCCGACGTAGCGCCCTACCCTTCTAAGCTGAAACTGAATACTTTGGGGAGCTTTCCCGCTATCAATGATGACACGAAAAAGTCACCAAAAACTTGGGGCCTCCGGCCCCTTTGGCCTTTCCCAATAGCAGACTCAATCCAGAAACAGGAATTCGATCAGCACCAAATTAAAAATCACACGAATTTTCTAGATAGGCTGATTTTGTGTCAAGCCGCTGAAGTTTTCTGTGTTTAGAGACAGCGAGTTAGCTGCAGTGAACATGTCCCACCGAAACCTTTAACACTTTGGATAACCTTCGAGAAACGGGGCGGATAGACAGTGCCACTGCCAAGAAAAATCCAGATTTTTCAGCGATTGCTCCAGTCCGATCTGACGAATTAATTTTTATTGCGCTAAATGTAGCCATCATGTTCTCGCGGCATTCAGAGCCCGATACCGATTGCTGCACTTACTCATTGCATTCGAACGCCAAATGTTTCAGTCATCTTGAAAAACGGGCCACATTCTGAATTTCAGAATCTTTTGCGTGTGATTGGTGATGTGGCTGAGTCGATATCCATGCAGCATCGCGACGGCATGACGGTAATCGATCTGGTGCTGGAGGAAGGTTTCGTCAATTAGTTGACTGATCCCAGCTAAGTAAAACGTTACAGCATTATCTAAAGCAATAAAGGTTTTCTAGATATTCCTGTTGAGGGCTGGTTACCAATTATCAGTTCCCCCCGACGATGTCCATTGCCATTCCCGAACGACGTTTCGGATCTGCATGTGTACTGTACATACACAGAAAATTAACCTTTATGAGCTAAACAAAAAAAGTGCGCTTTCTGGACTCCACAGTTTTATTTATGACGTCGTGATCGGCGTCATTGCTACGGTATTAAGCCCTTACATCGGTCGGTTTTTTATCAGCCTTGTTCTATCAGCCTTGTTCTATCAGTTTTGTTCTATCAGTTTTGGTTTGGATCAATGGCGGACAGCCAAACAACACCATGCCAACACCGCATCTGAATATTACTTTTGAACAACAGCGCACGCAGTAGTGGGCCATAGATTATTGTTTGTGAACACAATTGGAATGCACCAAAAGCCACCCCATTCTGTGCGGTTTGAAAGACGTGCGATTGGCAGATTCCAGGCGGCAGGCTCTAATCTCCTTTAATGATTACATCTGATCACACTAACTTGTCTGTTTTTTTACAGCAGGCCTTTCATTTAAACAATCCACTATGTCGCAGTGATGCTCAACCCATTCCGCTGTGACAGTGCAATGCCAAGAGATAAGCTCTAACGCGGTCCGATACTTATCCTCTAAATCTTGAGAAAACACAGGCTCATGATGAGCAATACGGTTGCGAAGTTGTCTTAATTGATCGTACTTTGAATGGATATCAGTCCTGTTTTTCACCGAAGCTTTTTTGAAAGCTCTGCTTAGTGTTGGAATCCACAGTTGGTTATGGTACGAACCTTTATGCCCCTTTCCAATTAACGTGGTCCAAAATCCAAAAGACAGAGCGGCGACAACTCGATCTGATGTAAGGCTCTGCCCTTTGCGTCTGATATCTACCACAACTCGGGAGATTTGCAATTTCTCGGATTGCAGTAAAGGTAGATTAACTGCAGTATGCCAATTTGAACCAAAGGCAGTTGTCATTTCCCGGTGTAATGCATTTCTGAGCGTGATTTCCACAATTTATAGAGGGAAATGGAATTTTGCAGATATTTGTGTATTCCACACGTAAAGTTTGAGAGCTTCTTTTTTAGAGCTCTCTTTACTTCTTCGTACATAGGTCGATAAGCGTGGTGGCGACAAAGATGCTTCCAACCCATTGATTTTTTTGTGGTCGTACGTGTATTCCATTGATATTTGGTGTCTTCTTTGCTACGTTGGTTCTGTATGCCCCGGAACCGTCCCTCTGCACTTGTGCATGATACGACCGGGGTTAGTTGTTTCTGAGGTTTAAAAAAACAGTCATCACGTCATAAATGATTTGGCCGATTACAGTCTGGCGATAATTCCAGCAAAAAGCACCTCTTTTTTTGAGGCATCCGATTGCTTATGGTGGGCCGACTGACTGCAGTGGCGTTGTGTGGTCTCGACAATCGCGTT
>Ga0209187_1003732_pt1 | contig 12332 bp, 4 predicted proteins | sample BantaG_FD_187430 | JGI IMG/M metagenome (GOLD analysis project Ga0209187, IMG submission 187430) | Marine algal microbial communities from Bantry Bay, Ireland - BantryBay_4 metaG (SPAdes) (version 2) | ecosystem: Host-associated > Algae > Red algae > Unclassified | place: Bantry Bay, Ireland... | reverse complement strand
GGACGAGGCGTTTGATGTGGTGCGCTCGGCTGAGTTTGATCCACGCGAGCAGGTGGTTCTTTTGACTGATGTGTCGACGCGTATTGATGATGCAACTCGTGCATTGACGGCTGGCGATTCGGTAACGGTAACGCACTTTGGCAGCAGCGAGTTGACGGCGCATGTTCTGTCACCAGCGCCTGGATATTTGGTATTAAGCGAGGTGTGGTTTCCCGGCTGGCAGGCGACGGTCAATGGCGAGGCGGCAACGGTTGAGCGGGCCAATGGCGCGCTGCGGGCGGTGGCGGTTCCGGCTGGCGAGTCGACGGTCGCGCTGCGGTTCGCGCCGATCCGCTGGCGGTGGGGGTTGATCGCGTTGATAGTTGGGCTGGTATTGGTGGCTATTTCTATGTGGTTCTCGTCAGTGTGGACACGAGAAGAGCGGATGTGAGAAACGGCTTTTGGCAATCTGATGAGTCGCTCTACTCATGTCCCTACGGATTGGGTTGATGTTTGATTTTGGCCGTGAATTTTCGTCTGCGAATGTCCGATGATTCGTCGAAAAGATGTTGAACAATCGTAGGGACATGAGGTCTTCGCCGCGTGAGATTGCCAACATGCCATGATACGCGGCGGCGGACCTCGTGTCCGGCTGTGCCGTGATGTTGATAACACAAAATTGGGGACCAAATGTTTATTAAATCTCTTTTTGACCACAATTACTGGGCGAAAGACAAAATCCTTGATGGTGTAGAGGCGATTGACGCACAGCATTTACTTAAACCATCGGCGCTATCATATGGCACGATTTCGGGTTTGCTGACCCACATGGTGAATGTCGAGCATTTGTGGCGGGTGCGTTGTCGAGATGGACAATCACCATCACGCCCGCTGTTTGATGAACCGATTACAGAGTTTGAAGTGCTGCGCAACGCGTGGCAAATTGAAGAAGAATTGATGCTGGCATATGTATCAAGATTGGATGGGCCGACGCTCTCCGAAAAAATCAGATATCGTGGACAATCGGGGGGCGATTTTCAAAACGAATTGTGGGCGATATTAATGCAGTTTATCTATCATGGAACACAGCATCGATCCGAACTGGCCTTAAAGTTGACCGAGCTTGGTCATTCGGCTGGCAATCTTGATCTGATCATTTATTTAGGGGGCAGCGGTTCGAAAGGCAATTGTTAGTGTTCGAATTCAATTGGTTGAGCCAACTATTTTTCTCACGGACGGAAAGGAACGTGGACAAAATAATCTTGGGCATTCGACTCAGATCTTAATTAGTGCGTCGCACTGCTCTCCGTCAGAGCCCAGCACCCCTGAAATTGCAAACCAAAGCGACGCATACGGGTTAACCCCCCGTACTTGCCCAACTGCGTGTAACCTCAGATGCGACTCTACGGATATAAGCCGCATCTGAGGATGCTCACTCTGCTACAAAAACGAAACGTATACCCCTGTTTTTGGCTTAACTTTGTACTAGGGATGGGGTGAAATTTTCCGACTTGGGTACGATACATCATACAAACTCACCACTACCCGCTCCATTTACTCAATCATATGGCCTATCACGAAATTCAGCCCCCACTACAGAAGATCCAACCTTCGGCTTTAGAATCGGAGTTTGGCTTTTTACGCGTCCTATTTGTGCGCATCTTTACTCCCGAAAATTTAATTACGTACGGGCTGCTGGCGTTGATTCTAATCGCGTCGGGGGTCGTGCGCTTTGTGGCGGCGTACCAAGGATTGCCCTACCTGACAGTTCATGATGAGCCGGAGTTGGCGGGCACGGCGATCCGCATGATGCAGACGGGCGATTTTAATCCGCACTACTTTAATTACGGCTCGCTGATGATGTATGTGAATACGGCTGTGGATGTGCTGCACTATTTTTACCTGCTTGGTCAGCCACTTCACGCACCGGATCGGATCGATTCGTTGGATCAACTTGTGATGGGTGTGGGAGAGTATCGCTGGTATATCTCGCATCCCTCTTTCTTCTTATGGAATCGCTGGGTGGTCGGATTGATGGGCGTGGCATCGGTTGGGCTGGTCTTTTCCGTTGGGCGGCTCTTGCTCAATCGCTGGGCTGGCTTGATCGGCGCAGCATTTTTAGCGACAACATTATTTCACGTTAAGCATTCTGCACTGGTCACAAACGATATTCCGGTTTCGTTTTTGGTGCTGGTATCGGCTACTTTTTCGCTACTTTATTTACGGGATACCGCTCCCGGATATTTGATCGCCGCACTAGCTTTTTGTGGATTGGCGGCTGCGTGTAAGTATAATGCGGCGCTCTCTATACTTTTCCCATTTGCGGCGTTTGGTCTGTCGATATTAATGTTGCCCACAAACCAAGTGTTCGCTTCGCCCACAGAGGGTATTCGGGTTTCGACTGGGGGAAATGGTCATCGCGTTGCTCAATCTGGCTATCGGCACTGGCTTTGGATTGCGCTCCTTACTGTGCCGCCGATCTTCTTCTTGCTTGGAATGCCCTATGCGCTGCTGGATCTGCCCGAGTTTTTGCTGGGTGCCGGATGGGAAGTTGTCCATTACAAGCGTTTAGGCCATGGTGCGGATACAGTACAGCGCGGTTTCCCCTATTTACTTTTTCAGGCAGAACAATTTTTGAGCCACCTAGGCTTTGTGGGCGTGATTGCTGCTGTGATTGGTATTGTCTATTTGCTGAGCAAGCGGCTGGGGTGGATTTTGTTATTCTTCCCGCTCGTTTATTTACTTTATATGTCGACCATGGTGGTTTCGTTCCACCGCAATTTTTTGCTACTCTATCCCATTGCTGCCGTTGCGATTGGGTGCGGCGTGGCGTGGATCGGCTTGAAGATTTTGCGGCGGATCGAAATAGCGTTGCCCAAATTTCGACAACCGTTCATTCTCGTCGCTGCGGTGTTAGTCTGCACGCTCTTTGCTGCACGCTTTGTCGATGCAGCGCAATATAGCCGCAATATCAGCCGTCTACCAGAGACGCGCTCGGCAATGATTGATGAGATCAACAAAGTGATTGCCGCGAGCGATCAGCCCGAGGCATTCCAACTCGGCATTGCGCGCGAATTATATGTTCACCCTCAGGATCTCAATCGATTATTCGTTGTGCCAACAATTGCACCACATTTGGAACTTGTGCAGAAGTTTGAGCAGTACGAAACGATTATCAGCGCCGCAACTTTTATGGACGGGTTGGATAATTCTACTGTCGATACTGATGCCGCGGCCTTAAATCGTGCCTCTGCAACATTGCCTCCACCTACCTTTACGCTGGCTGGTCAAGAAGCTCTCTTTTTGGCAGATTGGCCGATAATCAACCCCACTCTGCATTTTTATGCAGTTCGACCTAATTGACGATGTGATATCATTTCCGTCTGATCTGGTGGAACAACTTAGGTTCGACTGATTCCCATACATTACAAAATACATACAATATTATCTTTTGAAATGATTTAGCATATCTATTTGTTATTGCTGATCGTATTCTAATACGGATGTCGTGCGCCGAATGGACTAATGACGTATCCTTATGTGCTACATTTTATTGACTTAATACTGTATGCCTAATTATTTTACAGAACATTTTATAGTAAACAATTTGCTTACGGTATTCATTTAGGCAGTCAGTAATTTGAAATATTAGTCCATCTAATACGTTGTTACACTTTAATTTATTGGAACTCTTCCATAGAGCTATATTTGCATAGAAACTTGCACTGTACAGCTCAAGCTATTTGAGAAGAGAGCAAAAATGTACCCAACTGATGCTGATTTACTCCCAAATCAGTACTTCGAGAGTTAAAAGGATTTTAAATATATGAAGCTTAAATGGCCAGTAACACTGGTGGGAATACTTGGCTTGCTTGCAGCTATATTTGTGCAGCAAGGTTTTTTGGGCTTACAGGCCCAAAACCAACTTCCTACAACATTGCAGAAAGGCTTTAGTTACGCCGAATATAATGTTGGTCTTTACACAAACCAGACTGCCGACGATACAATCGCCGGTGTTAAAGATGCAGGTGCGAATGTCGTTAGTATTCTTGCAACAGTTTTTCAGGATAGTATCGAAACAACAACTATCTACAAGGGTGGCACGACACCAACTGATGTAGAGGTGCGGCACATTATTCAAGATGCACATGACGCTGGGCTAGAGGTAAATCTCAAAGTACATATTGATTTGCTCTATGACACAAATTATGATGGTGGAAACGACTGGCGGGGTAAAATTGGTGTCGACTTTACCGCGCAAGAGTGGCAGGATTGGTTTGCTTCGTATACAACTATTATGACAGCGTATGCCGATCTAGCCGAGGAAGAAGGAGTAGAATACTTTACCGTCGGGACAGAGATAGAGAAAACGGTTGTACATGAAGTACTGTGGGAGACATTAATCGCGGATATTGATGGTCGATTTAGCGGTGAACTCATGTATGCTGCCAACCATGGCAACGAGAATAATGTCACCTTCTGGGACAGCATGGATTATATGGGTATTGATGCTTATTATCCGCTGAATGTTTCGGATACCCCAACGGTTGCAGATATTAAAGCCGCTTGGGATGACTATACAACATCGATGACTAATTTACACAACAACTGGCAGAAACCAATTATTCTTACTGAAATTGGCTATCGCAGCGTTAATGGTTCGACAGCGTTACCATATTGTTATTGGTGTACAGGGCCAGTTGATCTGCAAGAGCAGGCCGACGCCTTCCAAGCGCTATTCGAAGTCTTTTCTACAAAGCCTTGGTTTGCCGGCATGTATATCTGGGAATTTGACGTTGTTAAGAGTGGTTCATGTGATGACGGCTACTCGCCATACGATAAACCAGCCGAGAATGTGATCCGCTCGTGGTATGGCGCATCAAGCCGTTCATTAAGCAACGAAACCTGTACTGAAGTTGCGGCAACGCCAACCCCAAATGTTACCGCTACGCCAGTGCCACCGCCACCGCCAGCAGGACTTGGAACAGGCGTCATGACGCGTGAATTCTGGTTGCAGACTGCAGATGGTACAGATATGTCAGTCTTAACAACGGATCCTCGGTTCCCAGATAATCCAACTGACACAACATTTCCGACCAAGATGGAAATCCCTGCTGGTTTCTCGGACTATTATGGAACGCGCTTGAGCGGTTATATCCATGCTCCAGAAACAGGCGAGTACGTCTTTGCGATTGAGGGAGATGACCAGGGTGAATTCTGGCTTAGCAGTGATGATCAGTCTACAAATGTGGCGATGATTGCCAATGCGCCAGGCTGGAGCTACTCGTACGAGTGGACCAAATATCCTGAGCAGATGTCTACATCCGTGTCACTAGTTCAGGGTGAAAAGTACTACTTCGAAGCACGTCATTATGATCGAGCTGGTGGTGATCATATGTCCGTTGGTTGGTCTGGCCCTAGCTGGGGTCTTCAACTGATAACGGGTGAACACACTTCGCACAATGATACGGTTGCGATGGTGCCACCAACACCAACACCAACACCAGATCCAGACGCACCACCGACACCAGTGCCAGCTGATTCATTCCCCTATAAAGGCTTTGGTTATGCCAAGTACAATCAGGGTGAGTACGCATCGCTACCCTCTGACGAAGCATTAGAAAAAATGGCCGACACTGGCGCAAACTGGATCAGCATTTTGGTCACTTGGTATCAAGATAATATTGATTCGACCTCTATTGCACCAACAGGGAAAACGCCAACCGATGCCGATCTTGAACATGTCATCGATAAGGCACAGTCGCTGGGCATAAATGTTCTGCTCAAACCACATTTGGATCTTGAGTATGATGGGACACATTGGCGTGGCCAGATCGGCTCGAACTTTGATAATGCAACATGGGCAACATGGTTTGAATCGTACGGGGACTTTATTGGCTACTATGCTGATCTTGCAGAACTGCATGACGTAGAGATGTTCTCCGTTGGTACAGAGACTGAAAAAGCAGCTGTGCGCGAGGCTCAGTTTGAGGCAGTAATTGCCGATGTACGCACCCGTTACAGTGGCGATCTAACGTATGCCGCTAATCACGGTAACGAACAGAACATTCAGTTTTGGGACAAGTTAGACCTGATCGGGTTAGATGCCTACTATAATTTAACCACTAAAGATGACCCAACGCTGCAAGAGCTAAAAAATGCGTGGACGGCTCCCTTTATTTCGCTAGAAAGCCTTGCTGATTTTTGGGACAAGGACATTATCTTTACCGAGATCGGCTACCGCAGCGTTGATGGTGCAAACAAGACCCCTTGGTGTGAAGAAGCTCGTTGCCCTGGCTTGATTGATCTAGATGAGCAGGTTGATACATATGAAGCATTACTCGAAACATTCCATGCCGAGCCATGGTTTGGTGGCCTCTTTGCCTGGGCGTGGGACACTGATCCGAACAAGAGCGGTGAGTGTGATCAAGGTTATAGCCCATATAATAAGCCGGTCGAAAATGTTCTTCGTGCATGGTTTGGTGCCGCCGAAAGACCAGAGATTCTTTCTGCTTGTGCGAATGCACCAACGGCTACACCAACACCAACGGCCACACCACAGATTACGCCGCCGCCGCCACCTGCCCCAGGTTCTGGCGCAACAGGTACAATCCTGCGTCAGTGGTTTGACGATATTGTTAGCACGAACTCAATGACTGACCTAACGAATGATCCTGACTTCCCTGATTCTCCAGTGGAGAATACGATGCTTACATCGTTTAGCATTCCAAGTCAGTTTGGAGACTATTACGGCTCACGTGTGACAGGATATGTATACCCACCGGTAACGGGTGAATATACTTTCTCGATTATTGGTGATGATAAAGGTGAACTGCTGTTGAGTACGGATTCGGATCCAGCAAACGTAACGTCGATTGCCAGTTTTGACTCGTGGCGTTCGCAGGCGGGTTGGACAGAATATCCGCAGCAGACATCGATTACCATTACATTACAGGCGGGTCAACAATATTATATTGAGGCCCATCACATTGAACGAACCGGTGGCGATGCGCTGAAAGTGGGCTGGAAAGGGCCCGGATTCTCGCGACAGTTGATTGCCGGTCAATACCTATCACCATACGAATTGAATGGTGGTATCGCCCCAACACCAGCTCCAACCGCCGTTGTGATTGAGTCTACGCCTGTACCGCCAACAGCTGTACCGCCAACAGATGTCCCACCAACGGATATCCCGGCAACAACAGAGCCAGCAACGGCTGTACCACCAACGGCTGTACCAGCGACAGATGTTCCGGCAACGACAGAACCAGCAACACCTGCGCCAGCAACACCTGTTCCGGCAACACCTGTTCCGGCAACACCTGTGCCAGCAACACCTGTACCAGCAACGCCTGTGCCAGCGCCAACAGCAACGATGGTGCCAACGAATACATCGGTACCGCTGCCAACAGTAGAGCCAACTAATACAGTTGCTGCTGGTCAGCCAACCAGTACACCGGCACCAGTAGAGCCAACCAATACCTCTGTACCGCTGCCAACAGCTACGGCTACGGCGGTACCAACCGCAACGCCGATAGTGCCCGCCACTGTGGTACCAGAGGCTACACCAGTTACTTGTGCCGCACCGATTATGTCGATTGGTCCGGCCACGATTGGTGCTCCGGGCAGTGAATTCATGCTGACTGGTGTCTGCTTTGGCAAAAACGAAGTGCTGACGATTGAAGTAAATGGGGAGGAGATGCCGGTTACAGTTGAGACAGACGAAGAGGGCACTTTTGAGATTGCTATCGTTACAGCTAGCGATCTAGCAAGCGGCCCATACAACCTGTCGATTGCTCAACATGCAGGCATTACAGCTGAGTTTGTGCTTTCAAGCGCTTTCGCACTTCAGCCGACGCTTAATGCTGATATGGAGTTACAGCTACTAGGTCAGGGCGAACCTGTATCAGAAGCAACGAATACACCAGCTCCTGAGCCTCCAGTTACTCAAGAAACAGGAAGGGCAATGTACTTACCATTTGTGTCGAAATAGTAGGTAGTCAAAATAGTTGGTATATGCTTTGCACCTGTTTGAACAGTGCTCTTGAAACTGATAGGTTCCGATCAAAGAGTAGCGAATAAGATTAAAGAATAGCGAATCAGCAGTAAATAGTAGAACAAAAAGGGGATTCCGCATGTTGCGGAATCCCCTTTTTGTTCTACTATAATTTGAATATTTTGGCCTGTAAATAAATCTAGAGAATTTACAAATTATTAGGTTATACGAAGAATGTACGGTATAATATTTCGCATATCATTGTAATTTTATTCATCAGACTAATATTCAAATACTTGCTGTTATCGCAGGACGATATACTTAGCGAGAAAAATTCTGTTCTATCTTCATATTTCGAGATGTAGTACAGAACTTTTCTAGAAAGCGATAGGATTGGTTGAGCTGTCCACTGGGCAATATCACCATTGTTACGTGTCTTTTGTATAGCAGCAGAATTGTCATGAATTATTCATGCTATTCAACTAAATTACATTAGGAGTAAGCTGGATGCAAGACCAGAATGAGGTTGAGGACGACCCGTCCGAGGAAACATCAGGTGCTGACAACGATGTAAGCAGCGTTGACGGTACAAACTCGGGAGATCTGCAACCTGCCGCGCAGGGAAACGACAATGATGATGGTGGCTTCGGTGAAGAGTCGATTGATATAGATACTGTTGGTAATGTGCGTGTTATTGCAATTGAAGACGAGATGCGTGCGAGCTATCTTGAATATGCAATGAGCGTTATTGTGCGCCGTGCGTTGCCTGATGCTCGTGATGGGCTTAAGCCTGTACACCGCCGCATTCTGTATGCAATGCATGATATGGGTCTACAGCCGAACACCTCTCATAAAAAGAGCGCGCGTATTGTGGGCGAAGTACTGGGGAAGTATCATCCCCATGGCGATAACTCTGTCTACGACGCAATGGCGCGTATGGCGCAAGATTTTAGCCTGCGATATCCGCTTGTTAACGGTCAGGGGAACTTTGGTTCGGTTGATGGTGATAGGCCCGCAGCGATGCGCTACACAGAATCGAAGCTAGCTCAGATTGCTGTACCGCTGATCCGTGATATTGATATGGAGACAGTGGATTGGGGGCTTAATTTTGATGACAGCCTTGATGAACCGCTTGTTATGCCAGCCACGCTGCCTAACCTGCTGCTCAACGGCACTAGCGGTATTGCTGTGGGTATGGCCACAAATATTCCTCCCCACAATTTAACAGAGTTGACCGGTGCCATCGTCTTCATGATTGACAATTGGGATCGCCGCGAAGAAATATTGCTTGACGAGTTAATGGTTTATATGAAAGGGCCAGACTTTCCGACGGGTGCAATTATTCTGGGTACCGATGGAATTAAGCAAGCGTTTGCTACAGGTCGCGGTAAAGTTATCATTCGCGCGAAGACCGAAATTCAAGAGACGAAGAATAATTATTTTCGCATTATTGTCTCCGAAATCCCTTACCAAGTAAACAAGTCTTCTCTTATCGAGCGCATGGCCGATCTCGTGCGCATGGGCAAGCTCGAAGGTATACGCGACTTGCGGGACGAAAGCGACCGCAAAGGAATGCGTATTGTAATTGAGCTAAAACGTGGTGCCGCCCCTAAAAAAGTAGCAAACCAGCTCTTTAAATTTACGCAGCTCCAGACCTCATTTGGCGTCAACACCCTAGCGCTTGTAGACAACGAACCTATTACGCTCAATTTACGCAGGGCGCTGATTGTTTATGTGAATCATCGCCAAGAGGTATTAGACAGACGTACACGCTTCCAGTTGCGCAAAGCACGCGAACGAGCACACATTCTGGAAGGTCTGAAAATTGCGCTCGATAATCTTGATGAAGTGATTAAGACGATTCGTGCAAGCAATAGTGTCGAAGATGCACGCAACCAGTTAATGGAAAAGTTTGGCCTGTCTGAAGTGCAGGCGCAAGCCATCCTCGACATGCAGTTGCGCCGCCTCGCTGCGTTAGAGCGCCAAAAAATTGAAGATGAATATAAAGAAGTCATGGCGCAGATCGAATACTTTGAAGATCTGTTGGCGCATCCATCCAAAATTCGCGCAATTATCCGCGAAGATATACTGGCGCTAAATGAAAAATTTGGCGATGAACGCCGTACGCAGATCATCGGCGGAGTGAGCGGTGACTTTAACGAAGAAGATTTGATCTCGCAAGAGAATGTGCTGATCAGCTACAGCGCCGGTTCATATATCAAGCGGATGCCAGCGGAAACCTTCCGTGCCCAAGGGCGCGGCGGACGTGGTGTTATGGGGATGAATACCCGTAGCGAAGATGAAGTCATCGACCTGCTCTTTGCCCGCACACTTGATCATATTCTTTTCTTTACAGATAAGGGTCGCGTATACAGCAGTCGGGTTTACGAATTACCAGAGGGAAGCCGCACCGCGCGCGGTGCGCATATTGCAAATGTTTTGAGCCTTATGGCAAACGAGCACGTACTAACAATGCTTGTTATTCCAGACTTTGAGCAAGCCGATTATGTGACGCTCTGTACGCGCAAGGGCCGCATCAAGCGCATGGAACTGAGTGCATTTAGCAACATACGCACCAGTGGCTTGATTGCCATGAATCTGGACCCGACCGACTCTTTAGACTGGGCACGCCTGACGAATGGCGAAGAGCATTTCATTATCACTACTCGTGGCGGCAAATCATTACGCTTTAACGAATCGACTGTACGCTCCATGGGCCGAACTGCCGCCGGTGTGATGGCTATTCGCTTGCTGGGTGATGACGAAATCGTTAGTCTTGATGTGGTCAAACCAGAGAGTGATCTGTTTGTACTACATGAAGGTGGGTATGGTAAGCGAGTCGATCTCGATGAATATTCGCCAAAGGGGCGCTATACGCAAGGTATTTGGACAACTGATCGTCGCCGATTGGATGAGCTTGGACCGATTGTGGCGGCACGTGTTGTCAGTAGCGGGGATCAGATTACGATGATAACCAGCAACGGGATTGTGATGCGCACTACGGTTGAAGGCGTCAGTAAAATGGGGCGCAGCACCCGCGGTGTTCGCGTAGTCAACTTGCAGGATGGCGATACGGTTGCAGCTCTTGCTGTGCTCAATCAAGATGATCTTGAACGCCCAGTTGCGGCTGATGACCCAGATGCCTCTACATCTGGTGAAAATACCGCAATGGTGAATGGTTCAGATGCATCTGCCCCTGCTGACGTGGCAGAGGAAGAACCTACCAGCGATTCTGCGGATGCGCCAGAGGCAGAAGCAACTGCCGAAGCGTAAGGCCATTGCAGAAAATAACGATAGAGAGGGTGTGTCCAGTAAGTACTGGTTAACAATTTTCCTCGTATACTTATTTTTCTGGATTAGCGTAAGAGGCTGCTTGCAAACAGTCTTTAGGGTAGCAGACTACCTTTAATGTCATGCCAAAAAGCAAACAGATATTACAGCAAAAAGCTGGTCAGACCATTGAATTTTTACCCAACGCAGAGCCAGCAAAAATAGCAGAAACAATTACAGCCTTTGCAAATAGCGATGGTGGTACGCTAATTGTTGGTGTCTCTGAAGAGGGACAGCCTGGAAATGTTTTTGTTGAAGATGATGTTGCCGATGCACTTGAGGCTGCATTACACTTGTGCGCGCCACCCGTGCGTACAGATTGGCAAGAGGTTGAAGAAATACCCGAAGGCGGGGTGATTGTAATGCTGCGCGTGGATCGGAGCACGGAATTACACTCGCTGACTGATGGGCGTCTCTTGGTGCGAAAAGGGCCGCAAAATGTGCCAACGGATGGACCTAGTATCGACCAAATTGTGGCAAGCCGATCGATAGGTGATTTCGAGACGCAGGCGGTATCGGGTGCCGAGCGGGATGATTTGGATGAGCAGGTGATTGATGATTATCTGGATAAACGGCAGCAGCGTAATCCGCGCTCGACCATCGTTTCGAAAGATAAGTTACTGCAACAAATTGGCGCACTTACTAGCGATTTGAAGCCAACAAATAGCGGTCTGTTACTTTTTGGGAAGGATCCACAACTCTTTTTGCCCCAAAGTCGCACTGTCTTTGTGAAATTTATGGATGTTCAGCCGCGCGGCGAGAAGGGTGAGTTTGGCTATGGCCGTCGCGAGGAAATTCAGGGACCGCTGCCGCAGATTATCGACCGTGCGTGGCGCGTAGTTTGGGAAGAAATGGACAAGCGTTCAGTTGTGCGCGGCCTACATCGGGATGAAGAAACGGAGTATCCACAATCGGCGGTACGCGAGGCATTAGTGAACGCCGTAGCGCATAGAGATTACCGGATGACCGGACGCAGCATTGAGATACGCATGTACACGGATCGGCTAGAAATCACTAGCCCTGGTGG
>Ga0209187_1003728_pt1 | contig 12339 bp, 14 predicted proteins | sample BantaG_FD_187430 | JGI IMG/M metagenome (GOLD analysis project Ga0209187, IMG submission 187430) | Marine algal microbial communities from Bantry Bay, Ireland - BantryBay_4 metaG (SPAdes) (version 2) | ecosystem: Host-associated > Algae > Red algae > Unclassified | place: Bantry Bay, Ireland... | reverse complement strand
AAAGGAGTAAACGAACGGTGCCAAGCCCTTGGCCCTCCGTTCCGCTACGCTCCACTCCAGGCCAAGGGCTTGGCTGCAGTGGGAGATTCTCTACATTTAAAGTGTCCGGCAAAACCCGACCACCTCATAAGTCGAAGAAACTTCCTTTACTGAACGGAATGATAATTAATAGAAATCACGAAAAATGGGTATGTTTTTAAATTCTAATTTGATTTACATTTACCCCAAGATAGAAGCACTTCCTCTTTAAGGTTCGCCAACTTCCAATTCGCGTGTCAGTGGTTTCTTCCGTTTATTTTTTTAACTAAAACATATTTATTATGAAACGATTTATCTTTTTAACACTTATTCTATGCATGGGTCAATTAGCGCATGCTCAGTGGTGGAATGCTGGTGACAACCCTTACACAGGTACTTTGAATCCAACGATTTTGAATAATGATCCAGATTTTATTTTTGAGCATACTGCTAATAATGTAGGTGAAGCATCCATTGGATGGAGAGATTCTGGTGGGGATGAAGCTTTTCTCTCCTATGACTTCAGATCAAATGAATTCTTTTTAGGTACTAGTTTTACAACACCTAATGCTAGCGCTATGACACTTAGTCTGGCAGGAAGAATGGAACTCAGAGGAGTGGGTACAAAAGGCATTAGATTTATGGATGGGGGTACTTTGGATGGAATTATCGAACACACTATTTCTGATTTACTATTAGAATCAAATATTGATGATGTGATCATTGACGGTGAAAGTGAGATAAGATTCAATACAGATGATACTCAAAAAGCTATGTTTACTAACACAGGACAATTTTTAATAGGCACAGCGACCCCCAGAGAGAAACTAACTGTTGAGAATGGAAGAATAGCAATCGAAACGGTGACAGCAGGATCTATTATTACGACTAATTCAACAGGAGTGGACATGTACCAAGGGGCTTCGAATGTTGGAGGTATGTCCTACTTCAGTGGAGCACTTACTATTGCAGGTAATGCACCAAACTCAGTTTCCATGAGAAATAGAAATGGAGGGTCTGCTGTACTTTCCACTAATGGCGGTTCAGTAACATTGAGAGAATCAGGTAGATTAGGCATTAATGATTCCACGCCATCTTTTGAGCTAGATGTCAATGGAGATGGTAATTTCACTGGAGAGCTTACAGCCGCTTCAGATTTTAAATTAAAGAGAGACATCGTGGCGATTGAAAGCGCGACAGAAACCATTAATAGATTGAATCCTGTGACTTATGAATTTAGATCTGATGAATTTCCTGAGCTTAAACTTTCTGAAGGACAGAGATGGGGCTTGATTGCTCCAGAAGTTGAATCTGTATTGCCGGACTTAGTCTCTGATAATGGATCAGCTACTCATATAGATGGGGAAGAAATGAATATTAAATCTGTGAATTATATTGACTTAATACCAATATTAATAAAAGCCATCCAAGAGCAAGACGAGGAAATCAAAAATTTGAAGGCCTCCATATCCAAAAAATAATCTCTGTGTTTTTACTAAATCTTAATGTCCATCTTCTTAACGAGGGTGGCATTAAGATTTATATTAGTTCTGAATCTAATTATCAGGAAACCAATAAGTGAGTTATAGGTAGAAATTTACTTTTCACATTGGTTCTTTTTGTAAGCAATATTATGGGGGATTACTAATTTAAAATGTTTCAACCAGAGTCCCGATAGGTTCTCCTTTTACAATCAGCAGCATATTATTAATGTCATCTGTCACATCGAATACGACAATAGGCAAATCGTTCTCCTGACAGATCGTAAATGCTGTCATATCCATGACCGCTAATCCCATACTAATGACTTTTGCAAATGAGATCCGAGAATATCGTTCTGCATCAGGATATTTTTCTGGATCTGCAGAATATATGCCATCTACCCTAGTGCCCTTGAGTATGACATCGGCATTCATTTCATTAGCTCTAAGTGCAGCAGCTGAGTCAGTCGTAAAATAAGGACTACCTGTGCCAGCAGAGAATATCACGACCCTACCTTTCTCCAAGTGCCTGATGGCTCTTCTTCTGATATAAGGTTCTGCGACTTGCTTGATATCTATGGCTGAGACTAATCTGGTATACACACCCTTTGACTCTAAGGTGCTCTGAAGAGCCATACCATTAATACAGGTGGCAAGCATGCCCATATAGTCTCCCTGCACGCGCTCTATGCCGCAAGAGTCAGCCTGTAGTCCACGGAAGATATTTCCACCGCCGATGACTATAGCGACTTCTACACCTAGATTGACTATTTCTTTGATTTGTTTAGCGTAGTGAGATAACATATCAGGATCAATGCCAAATTCTTGTTTTCCCATAAGGGACTCACCACTGAGCTTGAGGAGGATACGCTTGTACTTTAATGCCATAAATTGATTTATTATCTATCGGCAGTTTTCTTGTCTGACCTTAAGAGTACAATGTATAAAAATGAATTTGCACATCTTCAGCACCAGGCATAAAAAAAGCGATTAAAATTAATTAATCGCTTTTTTATGATTGAAGACTAACCGAGTCTTATATGTTTGAAATCTGTGACCGTCAATTCGGAATCTAAGGTCTTTAAGTAATCTTGCACTGATTCCTTGCCTCCTTTGACATATGTCTGATTAAGCAAGGTGTGATCTTTATAAAATTTATTAAGCTTACCCATGGCGATTTTTTCGAGTATCGCTTCAGGCTTACCTTCTTGTCTTGCGACTTCTTTTCCGATCTCTATCTCCTTAGATACAGTCTCAGCATCTACACCATCTTTATCTACAGCTACAGGGTGCATAGCTGCTACCTGCATTGCTACATTTCTTCCTGCTTCACCAAATGCTTCACCATCTTTATTAAGAGAAAGAATAACACCCGCTTTATATCCCATGTGAATATATGGCTGTATCTGTCCATCAGTCGTCAGTGATCCATATTGATTAATCTCTAACTTCTCACCGATGACTCCTGTCTGCTCCTCTATCTTCTGAGCTATCGTCAAGCCCTCACTGTATGGAAGTGCAAGTAGTGTGTCTAAGTCTGCTGGCATATTATCCAGTGCGATCTGAGCAAAGCTTTTACCAAGATCAATGAAGCTTTCGCCCTTAGCCACAAAGTCAGTCTCACATCCTAACTTGATGACGACACCTTTCTTTTGGTCTTCTGAAGTCAGTGCGATGACCACACCTTCTTTAGCTTCTCTGTCCGCTCTCTTGGCTGACATTTTTTGACCTTTCTTTCTTAGGATTTCAATGGCTCCATCAAAATCACCCTCAGACTCTGAAAGTGCTTTCTTGCAGTCCATCATTCCTGCACCAGTCATTTCACGCAACTTTTTCACGTCTTGTGCTGATATAGTACCCATAATATTTTCGAATTAAATATTTTAAAATTTGTTTTTCTATTGCTTCATTAGCTAGCGACAGCTGCTGGAGTCTCTTCTTTCATTTTACTTCTTTCCTCTAAGCCTTCTTTAATGGCTCCAGTGACAAAATCAGTTATGATTCTAATAGACTTTGAAGCATCATCATTAGCTGGAATAGGGAAGTCTACCTCTCTTGGATCAGAGTTAGTATCCACCATGGCGAAAGTTCTAACATTCAGCTTGTGCGCTTCTTTAATCGCGATGTGTTCATGTAGAGTATCTACAATAAACATTGCAGCAGGAAGTCTATTGAGCTTAGAGATACCGCCAAGTACTTTCTCAAGTTTAGCTTTCTCTCTCGTTAATGTCAGCCTCTCTTTCTTAGTTAGTGATGTGATGCTACCGTCACCAAGCATTTTCTCAATATTCTGCATCTTCTTCACTGATCTTCGGATCGTAGCAAAGTTAGTCATCATACCTCCTAACCATCTGTCAGTGACGTATGGCATATTCACACTTTGAGCTGCTTCTGTGACGATGTCTCTCGCTTGTTTCTTAGTCGCGACAAACATGATTTTTCTACCTGATTTTGCAATTTGCTTTAACGCCGCTGCTGCAGTGTCCATACAGTCCAATGTTCGATTAAGATCAATGATATGTATGCCTTTTCTCTCCATGAAGATGTATTGTTTCATCTTAGGATTCCACTTCTTACGCATGTGACCAAAGTGTACACCTGCATCAAGTAATTCTTTATATTCTGGCTTATTCATAATTTCAGTTTTATAAATGATGATTGGATGAAATAAATTAACGCTTTGAGAATTGGAAGCTCTTTCTCGCCTTAGGACGACCGTACTTCTTACGCTCTACGACTCTGGCATCTCTGGTTAAATATTTCTTCACTTTCAGAGGTGATCTGAAATCTTCATTAATCTGACATAACGCTCTAGCTATGCCCATTCTGATGGCTTCGGCTTGACCCTTGAATCCACCACCTTTGACATTCACAGTCACGTCATATTGTGTATCGACTTCGACTGTCTTTAATGGATCAGCGACAGCGATTTGCATATTTGCCATTGGGAAGTATTCTTTCAATGGTTTACCATTGACGGTAATGACACCTGAACCGTCCATGACATAGACTCTGGCTACAGCTGCTTTTCTTCTTCCGATTGTATTAATCTTTTCCATACTTAGGATAATTTAAGTGCTTCAGGTTTTTGTGCTCCATGAGGGTGCTCTGCACCTGCATACACGAATAATTTTTTAAACATTGCTCTGCCTAATTTATTTTTAGGCAACATACCTCTTACCGCATTCTCTACGACGAAGAATGGCTTCTTTGCCATTGCTTCATTAGCAGTTTTACTCTTCTGACCGCCTGGGTATCCAGAATATCTTAGGTATTTTTTCTGATCCCACTTGCTACCTGTGAATCTGACTTTATCTGCATTGATGACAATGACACAATCACCTGTATCTACGTGAGGGGTGTATGATGGTTTGTGCTTTCCCCTTAAGACAGACGCTATCGTAGAACACATCCTCCCGACGACTTCTCCTTCTGCGTCTATGATATGCCATTTACGGTCTACCTCGTGTTTTTTAGCACTTGTGGTTTTATAACTTAATGTGTTCACGATTTATATTTTTAAGTGTATTAAATCCCTTTTTTTCTAAAGGACTGCAAATGTATATTTCTTTTACGGTAGAATCAAAGAAATAGATATGATTTTTTTACCTTGCCAATTCATAAGTCATTGATAATCAGTTAAAATATCGCACAAATTCTAAAATACTTTCAACTTTCTTATGGATTTCAAGTCATAAAGCCTTTATATCCTACCATCTTTCATCATGTAGTAGCACTCTTTAGATTACCACAATACATGTCAATTGTATACTCATTCACAGACTTAAATGGGCTGCGCATAAGTTATAACCGTATTATTTAAATTATAAAATCATTACTTATGTCAATTATGAAAGTTATTGAGGTCTTATCAGAATCCTCAACAAGTTGGGAAGATGCTACAGCTACAGGTGTGGCTAAGGCAACTAAGTCTGTGGATGGTATTGCATCTGCATACGTAAAGAGTCAGAGCGTCACTGTGAAAGACGGTGAAGTGGACAAATATAGAGTGAATCTGAAGATCACATTTGAAGTGAAGTAAATATTAATATCAAATGTCAATGGGCAATTAGTCATGTAAGGTTTTGATCATTATCAATTGCCCATTGTTTAGTATCTCTGGTTTAAAATTCATACCCCACAAAGAACCAAATATTATTATCAATCGTATTCTTGTTGACTGTAGAATCACCTATTACAGTTTTATCAGATGGGTTTAAATGTGTACGTATAGCATTAGAGAATCTGTAATAAAGGCGTGATGATTTCTACTTGGCTATAGCTGAGCGTAGCTATTGTTAGAATGCCAATAATGGCAATGCTAATTCTGTAATACATAGACGAGTATGATTGCTTCTTTTATGATCTCATTTTTCTTGCACTTGACCTGTTTACATAAGGCTGTAAATACCTTCCACGTTTCTAGAGGAGCGTCGTAGTATGGATCAAATGCTTTTTTTAAAAGATGTTCTATCATAGCTTATACCAAAGATATTGGATTATGTTCATTTCATTCTTTCTCTACGATGCGTTTCACTCTTCCTACCTCACCCGTGTCAAGCTGTACTTTAATCCCATGTGGATGAAACTTCGAATTGGTTAAAATACGTTTGACCTGTCCTTCTGTTAAAGTGCCATTTGATTGATTTTGCTTTTCGACGATTTCTACTAAATCGCCGACTACAATATCTGATCTATTAGTTCCATTTCCCATTTATCTAATTAGTTAGTTATGATGAAATCATCTGCATCTTGTGAGAATGCAAAGTCTTCCCTGTATTTAATCAATATAGATCTATCCATACTCCCATAGATAACTTCATTCTGATCACTCGGATCTGACACTAATAAGCCATTAGGACCTATGATCGCTGAGTCACCAGCATATTCTAATCCATTGTCATCTGCCCCGACACGATTACAGGCTATGATATAAGAGAGGTTTTCAATAGCTCTTGCTTGTAGTAGTGTCTTCCAGTGGTGAGCGCGCTTAGATGGCCAATTAGCTACGAAGATGATACAGTCGTAATCATCTTGGTATCGCAATGACACAGGGAATCTCAAGTCATAGCAGATATTGAGATTAATCTTCCAGCCAAAGCAATCTGCTATGACTCTTTCAGTACCAGCTGTATATACTTCATCTTCACCGGCATAGCTGAAGAGGTGTCTCTTATCATAGTGTGTGTATGTGCCATTTGGTCTCATCCATACCAGTCGATTATAATAGATATTGTCATCTTTTATCATCATGCTCCCCGTGATATAGACACTTGATGAGTGAGCTTCTTTCTTCATCCATGCTATGGTAGGTCCATCCATCTTCTCTGCAAGATGGTTTGCATTCATGGAGAATCCTGTAGTAAACATTTCTGGCAGGACGATTAGATTGACTTTGCGGTCTAGTGTTCTGATGAGCTTAGAGAAATGATTTCTATTTTCTTCAGGACTCTCCCAATAGAGTTCAGACTGAATGATGGCTATATCTAATTTGTCTTTTATCATGTGTAGAGATTTATCCAACGGATTTTATTACCTATCGGCAGGAATAAATTAACTTCGGTCATATATCATGAAGATACATAATCATAGATGAAGCAAAGCTGTATGAATAGATACGAAAAAACGCCTGCTCCTGAGAAGAGCAGACGCATCAAAACAAAACGAAAAACCAACTTTATCTTTAGTCTTCTTTATTATATGTTATAACGCATACATCATTAAATTGTTAGCCACTGTTGCGTATTTTGACAGGAATTGTTTCCCGCTTACCATTTCTATCTACTTTTACACGGACAGTATCACCGACCTTGACGAATTTTAATGACTCCTTTAAGTCATCGTAGCTCATCACTTCAGCTCCATTAATATTCACGATGACATCACCTGGTAGAATTCCTGCATACTGTGCAGAGCTGCCATTGATAACCTCAGTGATGTAGATTCCATAGTCTGCATCCGATCCGACAGCTTCATTGTCTTTCCTCATCTCATTGATGTCTGCCACCATTAGTCCCAGATTAGCTCTTTCTATGTCACCACCATTCTCTAATATTTCATTGACGATCTGAGAAGCAAGATTAGCTGGGATAGCAAATGAATATCCTGTGTAAGATCCAGTTCTTGAAGCTATGGCGGTATTTATTCCGATCAAACTTCCATCTGTATCGACGAGTGCGCCACCGCTATTTCCTGGATTGACCACAGCATCCGTCTGAATGAATTCTTCAATAGATTTATCTGCTCTATCGACTTCCGACTTAATCACATTAATATCTCTTCCAATGGCACTGACGATACCTGCAGTCACAGTAGATGTCAGGTAGCCTAATGGATTACCGACGGCTAATACCCATTCTCCCACCTGCACATCATCAGAATCACCGAATTGTAGTGAAGGGAATCCACTGCCTTCGATCTGGATTAAGGCCAAATCAGTACTTTTATCTGTACCGATTTTTGCGGCTTTAAATGTTCGCCCATCGCTCATCGTCACTTCTAAATCATCAGCGAATCCGACTACATGATTATTGGTCACAATAAGACCGTCCTCAGATATGATGACGCCTGAGCCAGATCCTACTCGAGGCATGAAGCCCATACCTCCTCCACCGAATAAATCATCAAAATTAAAATCCCACCCGGTTTGAGGAGATCTTCTTTGTCTTTCTTGTCTTTTTAATTTAGCTGCAGCTACTGACTCAGATGACTTTATCTGTACGACTGCCTTGGTGCCCATATTGGAAGCTTTGACAAAGCTTGGTGGTAGCGCAGCAGAATAACCCGCCGAAGTCCTGACGACAGGTGCTTCAGTCTCTGTGATGAATATTTCTGTCTTCAGCTGATGCTTGATCAGTGCGAACGAGACTAATCCTCCGATCAGGCCTGCTATAATATAAGCACTTATTTGCCTCATAAGTTTGGTTTTTTATTTCACTATAAGTTCTATAAAAAAACCACCGAAGACAAGTCTTTGTTATGGTATGCGATTGCTTTAACTAGACGTTAACACGAGGTCATGAGATTCTGAAATGTAGGCTGCACTATCCGTATTTCTTGAATACTTTGTCGATTTGTTCTGCTAATTTTTCGTCTTTTTCTGTCACCGTATTTCCCGCATCATGGGTGCTTAGTTCTATATCTACTGTGTTATACACATTAGACCAGTTAGGGTGGTGATTCATGCCTTCTGCATGGAAGGCCACTTCAGTCATGAATGCAAATGCACTTTTAAAGTCTTTACATTCAAATGACTTCTTAAGAGAGTTATCTTCTTTTTTCCACATGGCTATATTATTTAAAACTCCAGTCGTATTTATTCATATTCATCAGACAGGCTTTCAGCAAATCTATACTGTCCTGTATATCTTTTTTATGACACATCTCTATCGACTGATGTAAATATCGACAAGGGATGGATATGGCACCTGCTATAGAACCACCATTAGCATCTTGCTGAAGCGCAGCTGTATCTGTACCACCAGCTGGTAGGACTTCCAGTTGATAGTCAATCTTGTTTTTCTTAGCTTGTTGCTTCATGAATTTCACCATTCTATAATCACAGATGGCACGACCGTCTAATACCTTTATCGCTGTACCTTTACCTAACTTAGTGATATGATTCTGCGGAGCCGTATCTGGGACATCACAGGCGAGTGTCACATCTAAAGCGATAGAGAAATCAGGATTGATCCCTGAAGCAGCTGCCCTTGCCCCTCTGAGACCTACTTCTTCTTGTACGGTGAATACTGCATAGACATCCATCGGCAGTTTTTTCTTAGCTAACTGTTTCATGGCTTCGAGCTGTATGTATACGGAGACTCTGTTATCGAGCGACTTAGAGTTGATGCAATCGCCCATCGTGATGAGTTCTCTTTCTCTGGTCACAGGATCACCTATTGAGACTATTTTATCTATTTCTTTTTTAGAAAGACCAGTATCTATGAAGAAATCAGTGATATGTGGCATTTTCTTTCGCTCTTCTGGCTTCATGATGTGTATTGGCTTACTGCCCATGACACCCATAATGTCTTTTTTACCATGTACGATGACTCGCTGAGCAGTCAGTGTCTTTGGATCAAATCCTCCTAATGGCTGTAGCCTCAAGAATCCATCATCATCTATGTACGTGACCACAAAACTGATCTCATCCATATGAGACGCGAGCATGATAGATTCATCTGATGATGTACCTCTTCTGATAGCTATGAGATTACCCATGGCATCCAGTTCTATCTCGTCTACATAGTCCTCCAGTTCTTCTATGATAAGCTTCCTGACTAATTGCTCAAATCCTGGTGCACCAGGTACTTTACATATTCTCGATAGTAGTTCTGTATCTAACATTTCTTTGACTTGTATTTAGCAGTGCAAACTAAGCATAATTAGGGATATAATGATTTTCAATTCATGAGATATGTCGCAGCTATATACCAAAGAGAAATGGTTTGAGACTTTCTAAACCAACAAACCTATATCTTTCGACTATCTCACTCAATCTATTTTCCTACCGATAGCTATCGGTATACAATAGCTTTGGTAGAAGGTTTTGGATGATAATAGAAGAGATGTCGATGTAGATTGATCGCCATCACTGAGATTCAAGTTCTTCTTTAAGAATGGATTTAGGCATTGTGCTAGGAATCAATCTAACATCTAAAAAGCCCCTCGAAAACCACTTCGGGGGGCTGGTCGAACAACTTTAGTTTTGTCACCGTTCGACTATCGATCTAAAAAACAGTATTGCAAACTGTTATAACGTATTATTGGTATCTGAGCAATAATATACCGAAGAGAAATTGGTTTTGGACTTTCTGAACCAGCAGCCCTAATTCTTTCGGCTATTTTACTCGTTTTCCTACCGATAGCTTTCGCTAGGAAATAGCATCGGTATACTGCTTAATGATTGTTATTCAAATGTGATTTCTTCTACTTCATCCCATGTGATGTAGACTACATCATTATCTCTTCCATTCTCGAATATCAGGATGCCGTCGTTATCATTCTCTACATCTACTTTATCATCGAGATATATCTCACTTCCATTTCTTAATGAGACAGATGATCCTCTTTTTGATTTTGGTGTGATGCTTTTGACATTTGAAAATGGGATGAAATATTCGATGTCTTTATTCATACCATTGAGGATCTCAAGCTGGTATGACTCATCGAGATCAAATACAATGTGGCCGCTATACGATGTCCCATCTTCAGTTTTGACAGAAGCTCTGAGTTCTTTTTCTCCATGAAAGTCATCATAAGTTATTATAGGTATAGCAGGAGCTTCAGCAAATATAATTTCTTCAAATTCGTCCCAGTCTATGTCGACTCTTCCTACTCCAGGCATATTGACGATGATGCCGCGATTCTCATCATCTACATCATTGCTACCTCTTAATTCGAATTTACGTCCAGACTGTAGCGTGACTTCGGAGCCTCTCCATGACTTTTTTATTGATTTAATATTGCCAAACTCTATATCCAATTCGCCATCTTCATACTTCCCATTAAGCTCATCTTTGGCCATTCTTTCATCGTGGTCCCACTGGAGGTATCCATCGAATGTACCTTGCTCTGTGATCACTTTTCCATATAGTGGTGCACCAAATGCACTCTCCATCTGAGATGGTGTTTTCTTGAATTCTACGTGCCGAATATTTCCCCAATCCAGCTTGATCATACCTATGCTTTCATCGTGGATTTGGACTTTAGCACCGATGTCATTTGAGCCTCCTTTCAGGTATAGCTCCGCTCCATTTTTTAGTGTCACAGTTACTTTCTCTCTCCGATTCACATCAATACTTTTAATATCTCCAAACTGGCATGCGAATGAATGAATATGATTTTTATCACCGTTACTATTCCAAGAGTAAGAGTATTTATTAGTATTAAATAATGTTCTTTCTATGATGGAATAATCTTCATCATTTAAAGACGCTATCTCGTCCTCACTTAGATAATCTAAGAATTCATTTTCTGGTTTGCTGGAATTAAAATAGTCAAACCATAGGGCTTCTTCTTTGCCCCATCTTATCTGACCTGTGTAGCTCTCATCATCTTTTGTGGTGACTGTGCCGTAGATTAGTAAATCACTAGAAATGCTGGTTGCGATTTCAATTTCATTGAGTAGATAGGCGTTAATAAATGCGGTGACGGTGATGAGTAATAGTTTTGTTTTCATATTTATGTTTCTGTTGCGTTTGGTATAAATAAATCAGATTAATAATATAAATATGGGTTAAAGTCTTGAAGAGTGGAACTATATTGAGATGAGCAGGGATAATACAGGGCTGAATCGGCAATATAAGTTACTCTGAAGTAAGCTGATCGACCCGAATTAGATTGTAAATGGAGTTTAAATTATTAATTCTATAACTTTAAAAAATCATACTCCTTGTATTTCACTTGAAATGATAGAAAAGGGAGGCACTTCTTTTATCAACTCAGTGTTTGATAGGCATGTTCAGAAGAACCTGATGCTTGAAATTGAAAACATTAAATGATTGATCATTAATCGCTTAGAGATTGTCAATTATGCTGCTTTGATAATATGTGTGGAACTGTTACACTGTGATAATTAATTCTCAAAGAAGACGGGTTCACAGTAAAAATTGGTAGTCATGATTTTTTATCAAAATTCTCGGCAACTAAAGCCTCTCTCTACTATCTTTCCCAGTACTTCGTACTGGACTACTAAGATATTACACCTCACTTTGATTACTTCTGAATTTGCCTTCGTAATCAATTTACATCTTGCAGTCGAATAAATATAAAGAAGTATAAATCGAAAACTATCGATCCAGCCATGCCTTAAAAAAAGGAGAGCGCTCTGTACTGACGA
>Ga0209187_1003725_pt1 | contig 12344 bp, 16 predicted proteins | sample BantaG_FD_187430 | JGI IMG/M metagenome (GOLD analysis project Ga0209187, IMG submission 187430) | Marine algal microbial communities from Bantry Bay, Ireland - BantryBay_4 metaG (SPAdes) (version 2) | ecosystem: Host-associated > Algae > Red algae > Unclassified | place: Bantry Bay, Ireland... | reverse complement strand
TCGGTGTCGGCCAATAGTGGGTAGTAGGCACCGTAGCGATCCGAGAAAATCTTCTGCTCAGCCACCGTGTCCTTGGAGACTCCGACAATCTGGATGTCTCGGCTCCGAATCTCATTCACTGCAGACCGCAGCGATTTGACCTGGTTGCATCAACCGGGGGTGTTCGCCTTGGGGTAGAAAAAGATCGCCGACCAAGGGCCGGAGACGGTTTCTTGCAGATCCACCGGCTGGCCTAGTTGGTCCGCGACCACGACTCCAGGCACAGCTGGACCCTCAGTGACATAGACACCGCTGGAAGCACAGGCCCCGAGTAAAAGACTGAGAAGGAGAAGCAGTTGAGATGCTTGCATGGCAACGGGTAGGCCGGAACTGTGGTTTGGACAAAAGAGAATCTCGCCTAGCTCAAACTAGCCTTAACTCCCATCACCCTCTCCTCAGTCGAGGCGGGAAGGCTGACGATACCGGTGAACTTCTGGCGCTCGCCGCGTAGAAGTAGCAGTCCGCGCGCGGTATGTTCGAACAAGGCAAACGAATCCATATCCACCAGCTGGATGTGGGCATCGACGCGTAGTGGCTCGTCGGATTCGCACCGGACGATCAGCTTCCACGAAAATCTGGCTTCGCCTTCGACTTCTGGTTCGATGGTCTTTCCGTCGATGGAGACGATGTCGAACTGGGCGGATTCCGGATCAGTCACGGTTCGCGCCCCAGAAGCCATGGCTGCGAGTTGGTTCTCGACCAAGGCGAGGCGTTTCGCGAGATCTTGTAGTTTCGGAGCGGTGGAATTGTTCTCGGGCATGAGGGTTTCGTCGCTAAGGCTTGCCCATCTGGGGAGATCTTAGTAAAGCACTGTCATGTCCTACCTTGAAGAACTATTCTCTCTCTCTGGAAAAACTGCGGTCGTCATCGGCGGAACCGGCGAACTTTGCGGAGCCATGGCCGAAGGTCTTGCCTCTGCCGGAGCCGAAGTCGTGCTGGTTGGCCGGAGCGAAGAGAAGGCTACCGCTAGGATCGAGAGTATCGAAGGCGCTGGCGGCTCCGCTTATTTTGTTGCCGCAGATGTGGGGTCTAGAGACGGCATCGAGCAGCTCCTTGCCAGCGTGCTCGAACGGTCGGGTAAAGTCGATATATTGGTCAACGGTGCCGGCGTCAATTCCCCGACTCCGTTTCTCGACATTCCCGAAGACGAATACGACCGGATTTTCGACATCAACTGCAAGGCGGTGCTGGTCGGTTGCCAAGTCTTCGGCAAGCACTTCGTCGAGACGGGAACCAAGGCATCGATCATCAACGTCGGTTCGATGTCCGGGCTCCTGCCTCTCAGTCGGGTATTCACCTACTCGATGACCAAGGCTGCGGTACACAACCTGAGCAAGAACCTCGCCCGCGAGTGGGCAGAACAGGGAATCCGGGTCAACACCATCGTTCCTGGCTTCTTCCCAGCCGAGCAGAACAAGAAGGTTCTCAACGAAGAGCGGGTCGCCAGCATCATGGGGCACACCCCGGCGAAACGGTTTGGCGATGCCGACGAATTGATCGGCGCCACGCTTCTTCTAGCCAGTGACAAGGCGAGCTCGTTCATCACCGGCCACGAACTGGTGGTCGACGGTGGCTACTCGGCGATGACAATCTAGACTGTCTCCTCGGCCCGATTTGACCTACCATTGCCCGAATGGGTAAGGGTATCCTCGTCATCCAACGGAGCGCCACCGACCGGAAACAGATTTCCGGTTGGCTGGAAGCCGTCGGCTATTCGGTCGAGGTTGTCGAAGACGGTGCAGAGGGAGAGAAGATCGCCCTGGCTGGAGATTTCGACGCCGTTGTCAGTGGATTTCACCTCAGTGGCACGGGCGGGCTGGAGCTCGTGGCAAGCCTTCATCAGCAACGCCCGCGTCTGCCGATCGTGCTGTGCGCCAAGAGCGGGTCGAGCAACACGGCAATCGAGGCGATCCGAAGTGGGGCGTTCGATTACCTGACCAAGCCGCTCGACCGCGAGGAGTTTCTCGGCGTCATCGGCGAGGCCGTGGCGGCAGCGATGCGGATGTCGCAGCCCGTGGAGATTTCCCAAGTCTACGACGAACAGGATACCCTGATCGGTAGAAGTCGGGCCATGACCCGCGTCTACAAGGACTTGGCTCGGATCTCGCTCACTCCCGCTACCGTCTTGATTCGTGGCGAGACCGGAACCGGCAAGGAGTTGATCGCCCGGGCGATCTATCAGCATGGGCACCGGGCTCACCGACCGTTCGTTGCGGTGAACTGCGCTGCCATTCCGGAAAGCTTGCTCGAGAGCGAGCTGTTCGGTCATGAAAAGGGCTCGTTCACGGGCGCGACGAGCACCCGCATCGGGCGGTTCGAACAGGCGCACAATGCTACCCTGTTTCTCGATGAGATCGGTGACATGGATTTGTCGCTCCAGTCGAAGTTGCTCCGTGTTCTTCAAGAACGCACCATCCAGCGAGTCGGGGGCAACCACGATATACCCGTCGATGTCCGGGTAATCGCCGCTACCCACCGCAACCTTGAGGAGTGGATGGAGAAAGAGAAGTTTCGTGGCGACCTCTTCTATCGGCTAAATGTCGCCGGCATCCAGATTCCTCCGCTTCGCGACCGGCAGGAGGACATTCCGCTTCTGATCGACTACTTCCTCGGACGGTTCGGGCAGGAATATGGAACCGGCACTCCATCGATTACACCGGAGGCCGTCGGCCTTCTCACCGACCAGACGTGGCCTGGCAATATCCGTCAGCTCCAAAACGTCGTCCGCAAAGCTCTGCTTCAATGCCGTGGTTACGCCATCGGTGAGTCCGATATCCGCACCCTACTCGCTGACGAGCTAGTAATGCAGCCAGGGGGTGAAAATACTTCCACTGGCCTTCGAGGCCTTGCCGGCGACTTACTGAACCGCGCCGAGCGGGACGAGATCGAAGGTGCTCACGCCCCGATGATCGAGGCCGCTGAGCGCGAGCTTCTTGGCCAGGCGATTCACCGGGCAAAAGGAAACCAAGCCAAGGCCGCACGCTGGCTCGGCATTACCCGGTTCACGCTCCGTGAAAAGCTCAAGGCCTACGGCTTGCATCCGAAGGGATAGTCGCAGTCGCCGAACTTTAGAAAGTAGGTAGATTAGATCCGTTGTTCCCGGTGAGGGCGTGCAAGATTACTGCCGAGCTCGCGGCGACGTTGAGTGAGTCGATGCCGTCGGCCAGCGGAATGGTCAGGGTGGTGTGGCAGAGGTCTTGGTAGCGGGATTGCAGGCCGGTGCCTTCGTTGCCGAACAGGATGATCTTGGGTTTCCAGGGGTTTGGGCGGTAGTCGGCGAGCCAGCATTGGTTGGCTCCTTCGAGGCCGGCGCCGAGGACTTCGGAGGTTTCGGCGAGGCTGCGGAGATCCTCGAGCAGGGTCGGGGTTTGCAAGATCGGGACTTGAAAGCAGGTCCCGGAGGCGGTGCGGATGGCGATGCGCGACCATGGGTCGGCACCCTTGCGGCCCATGACGATGGCGCTGGCTCCGAAGGCTGCTGCGTTGCGGATGATCGAGCCGAGGTTGGACGGATCGGCGACGTTCGGGCAGGCGATGATCAGCGGCGAGTCGGTGGGCAGGGCAGTGGCCAACGGCTCGGGTGCTGGGCGTTCCGCTAAGGCGAGCGCACCGCGGTGGAAGGCGAAGCCGAGGAGATCGGAGATGACTTCGGTCGGTGCCGTGAGGAGTTCAGCGTCGAGCGGGGCGGAATCGAAGAGATCGGTATGCCGGCCTTCTTCCGTCAGAATCGCGCGAGTGCGGAAGCGCGGGTTGGCGAGTAGGCGGTTGATGACGAAGCGGCCTTCGCAGACGAACAACTCCTTGGAATCGCGATCGGCGAATGGAGCGAGAGCCGGGTCCGCCGGGTCGGTGATGGGGCGGAGTTCGGGCATGGGCGTAGTTTTGAACTAGGTGGTGGTCCGTCTCGCCTGCATCGCTTTCCAGCCGAGGAGGAGCCAGAAAGGCAGGTTGATGGCGAAGATGACGAGGAGCTGCTTGTTGTAGGCGAAGCCGAGGCCCATGAGCTGCGAGACCATCATGTGCATGAAGAACATTCCGACGCCCCAGGCCAAGGCCCAGGCGCGACCGGCGAGGGCGACGAAGGCGAACAGCTCGAGCAACAGGCCGATGCCGAACATGGCGCTGGCGAGGCTGGGATTGTCTCCGACCCACTGGGCCATGGCGAGACCCGGCTCGGATTCGGGTGCCTCGAGGTAGTTGTAGTAGGCCATCTGGCGGTTCTTCTCGAACTGCAGAGCGATGTTGGGGACGTTGGATATCCAGTCGCCGCCCGACTTGATCAGCTTGCTCAGACCCGAGGCGACGTAGGCCGCAGCGATGGCGTGGAGCGAGTAGCGGACAAGGCGTTGGGTTTCGGCGTGTCGGGAGAAGTCGGATTTTTCCCGCACGATCGGGTCTCTCGACAAGTATGGGCGGAGCAGGGCGAGGAGTTGGGCGAGCAATACTAGGCTGAGGATTTGGCCGGTGTGGTGGATGGCGCCCTGGGAGTTCATCAGCGTGCCATAGCCGACGCTGACGAATAGAAGGAATGCGATCGCGATGGCGGAGAATCGACCGAGCATATAGACCACGATGGCGACGATGCTCAGCGGCCCAAGCCAGGCCCGGATGGTAGGGTCAGCCATCCAGGTGAGATCGAAGAACTGAGCGATGCCGACTGGTTGTGGCTGTGAGGCGACGTCGAATCGGAAGGCATTGTGCGCGGTCGAGGTGAAGATCGCCTGGGCAATCAGGACCCGCATGGCGATCCATTCCCAGCGCGCGTAGACGGCTGGTAGGAATAACTGGCGAAAGATCGAGCTAGAACCGGACATCGCCGACGATGAGATCCTCCGATTCGATTCCGTCTTGGCCGCGGGTGATGATGACTTCGTGAAGCTGGAGGTGCGGGAGCGAGCCATCTTCGAATTTCTGAGCCGAGATCTGTTCGCGTAGCAGGCGTAGCGTCGCGTCTCCAGCGGGCCGCTTTTGCGCGGCAGTCATCTCGCCCATGGAGATGCCGGTCTGCTCCTTCAGCTTCCGGAGCTCCTTGCTGTAGGCCTTTTTCAAGACGGATGACAGCACGGCGAGATCGGGCACGCAGGCGAGCTTCTTGCCGTCAGGGGTGGTGACGTAGACGTAGTTCGGGGTGTCGGAAAAATCCGCATACATCGGGAACGACGAGAACGGGTAGAACTCGGCCCTGCGCAGATCGTCTGGTCCGGTGACGAAGTCGATGCGGAGCGGAGCCCCCTCGACGATGACAAAGCACGCCGCGAGAAAGACAAGGAAGGGTCGGGGGAATGCTGAGAGGAGCTTCCGCATGAATAGCGCTACAGGATATGTCGAGCGCGGGGTGTCCACAAGCCGAGATCGCTACTCCACCTCGACGACCAAGGCCGGGTCGAGGGTGGATAGGGTCAGGAAGTAGGGACGGCGATAGGTCGCTTGAAGATCAGAAGAACGTAGATGGTCTGACCATGCATACCGTTTAACGATTCGCTGGAGACCAGTTCCCAATATTCGGCTCCGTAACGCTGGATTACCTCATCGAGCTTCTCCCAATCGAGTTTGGCCGAGCCTCCCTTAGTCCCGAATCGGACCGTGGTGTATTCCCAAGTCTGGCTATTCATCACCCTTTAAATCGTCTCGTTGGAAGAACATCATGTGCTGCCAAGGAAGTTCGGTGAACTCCCGTTGGAATTTGAACTGGTTGGCCAGCATCTCTTTCATTACCTGGTCGCGGCTCATCTTGTGCTCAGGTTTGATCGGAACCGTGGCGTCTTCTGCACGATACTCGACGAGAACGATGGCGCCGTCGGGCTTGAGGCTGTTGCGCATACCGGCAAGCATTTCGATCGGGTGGGAAAACTCGTGGTAGACATCGACGAGCAAGATCAGGTCGAAGGTATCGGCGGGGAGGTTGGGGTCGTCGATGTCACCGATGACCGCCTTGATGTTGCCTAGCTCGGCTTCCTCAGCTCGTTCCAGAAGCATAGTGATCATCTCTGGCTGAATGTCGACCCCGTAGACGGCCCCCTTTTCGCCGACGACTTCGGCCATGGGTAGGGTGTGGTAGCCATTTCCGCATCCCATGTCGCAGACCACCATTCCAGGCTTGAGGCCGAGGTTTTCGCGCATTGTGCTGGCGGCTTCTTCGCGCTCACGCTTGTGGCGGACTAGCCAACCAGCGGCGGACCAGTGCATGGTACGGGCGACCTCGCGCCCTAGGTAGTGGGTCAGACCTTCGGGGGGAGTCGGTGTCCTTGGCTCTTCCTGCGCAATGGCCAAGAAAGGAAAAAACAAGACCAGAAGGCAACCACAGAGAAGGGTGCTTTCGGTTGCTGGAGCATTGGTTGCCATTGTGCCAATGTTCCTTGGGAAAGACCGATCCCGAAGCCAAAAGTTGAGAAAATGCGGGAGGAATCAAGCAATTGGAAGATCTGCCCGCTCTGTGGTCGGCCGATTCCACCCGAGCACGAGAGCCGTCACCATCTGGTGCCGAAGCTGAAGGGAGGAGCGAAAGGCGAGTGCGCTATTCTTCACTCGGGATGTCATTCGAAGATCCATGCGGTCTTCACCGAGACCGAACTGGCGCGTGAGTATCATACCATTGAGCGGCTTGTCGAACACTCCAAAATGGCCAAATTTATCCGCTGGATAGCAAAAAGACCACCCGAATACCGACCACGAAATCGTTCTTGGAGGAAGCAACGGGGGCGCTAGATCGCGGGAGGATAGCTGGTTAGTTGCGCTTGCCAAAGATCGACGAGCCCACCCGGATGATGGTGGCTCCTTCCTCAATGGCGACGGGAAAATCTCCGCTCATACCCATAGATAGACCGGCAAGACGGACCCCTTGGGCCTTCTCCAGTCGATCGCGGAGATTCCGTAGGTTTACGAAGTGCGGCCGAGCTTCCTCGGGACTCTGGCCGAATGGTGGGATGGTCATTAGGCCAAGGAGTTTGATGTGGGCAAGTCCAGCCACCTTAGCGACCAGATCGCTTTCCTCGATGTCCGTAGCCGAGAGGCCGAACTTGTTGTCGTCCTCGCCGATGTTGACCTGCAGGTAGATTCCAGGCCGCACACCGATTTCACCGGCGATACGGCTGACTCGCTCGGCGAGCTCGTAGGAGTCGATGGTGTGGATCGCCTCGACGAGAGGGAGAACCTTGCGGACTTTGTTCTTTTGTAGGTGCCCGATAAGGTGCCAACGGAGCCCGGGCGTCATGGCGGGGACTTTCGTTTCGAGTTCTTGAACTTTGTTCTCGCCCAAAAGTAAATGCCCGGTGGTGACGACACGCTCGACAACGTCGATCGGCCAAGTCTTGGAAACGACCATGAGTTCGACCGAACCCGGCTCGCGACCGGCCTTCCGTTCTGCGTCGAGCACTCGATTTTTGGTCTCGGCTAGGTTCTCGGCAATTGCATCAGTCATAGGTCGGCGGTAGAGAAGAAATGGCTACAACAAGGCCCACTCCCCGATAGAAAATGCAAATCGAAACCCTCCAAGTCTTCTGCGATCTCGTCGAGACGACTAGTTTCTCTGAGGCGGCAAAGCGCAACGACGTCACGCAGAGCGCCGTCAGCCAACAGATCCGTGCACTGGAGACCAAGTTCGACGTGACGTTCTTCGAGCGAGGCAACAAGGCCTTTTCGATCACCCCGGAAGGCGAGGTCTTCCATGACGCGGCTCGCAGAATTCTTCAGATCTACAATGGCATAGGCGACGGGCTCGATGTGTTGCAGAACGTCATCGCGGGCCAGCTAAGGATTTCGACTATCGGAAGCCTCGGATTTCACGACCTTCCGCCTCGTGTCGATGCCTTCCGGGCTGCCTATCCCGAGGTAGACCTGCAGATCGAGTATCGTCACGTGTCGGATGTCTACCAAGACGTCCTCGATGGGCGTGTCGATCTAGGGCTTGTCGCCTATCCGGCCAAGCAGGCAGGAATTATGGCGGACATTTTTTCCAAGGAGCGGCTGGTTCTAGTCTGTGCTCCGGGGCACAAACTGGCATCGAGAAAGCGGATTAAAGTCTCAGACTTGGACGGGCTGGAGTTGATCGCATTCGAGCCCGACCAGCCTACCCGTCGGGCACTTGACCGGGCATTCAAGACGGCGGGAATTCGGGTCGAAACGAATCTTGAGTTCGACAACGTCGAGACCGTCAAGCGGGCTGTCGAGGTCACGGGTGCCATGTCGATCGTCCCAGAAGGCGCTGTTCGGAACGAAGTCGAAAGTGGCAGACTTTGCACCGCCACGATCGAGGGAGACGATTTTTGGCGACCTTTGGCTGTGCTTCGTCGCCATGCGGTGACCACCACTCAAGCGATGCGGACGTTCGTCGATTGCCTCACCGGCTGGCCCGGAAAGCCAACCGTTGGGAAATAGTGACGTAGTTTTTACATACCGTCCTTTTTGTCGTTCCTCTTGAATATGTTCTCTCCAGTGGACTACACATGCATATGCGTATTGTTTTGGCTCCCATCTTTGTAGGCTTCCTCGCCTCACTCGTCACCGTTGGTATTTCCAGCGCCGAGCTCCGATTCTCTTCGACCGGATCTTGGGATGCCGAGGGCAACAAGCAGCTTCAGGGTCGTCCGGTCTTGCTCCCCAATTGGCGCGACTTCGTCGAGATCCCGCCACCGCCACCAAACAATTCTCCTGAGGTGGCAGCCGAGCTGGCGGAACTCCACAAGATGCAGGAACAGCGAGACCCAGCGGCTGAGGCTGCGATTCTGAATGAGCGTACGCTGGCCGGCTTTTCCTTCGGTGACCAGCCATACCAGACCTTGGAAGAGAAGTTGCCCAAAACGCAGCGGCTCCTCGAGATCGGTAGTAATGAGATCAATCCCATCGTCTTCGCTCTGAAGAAAAAGCACGACCGGGTCCGCCCGTCAGTGCTCGATAAGACTCTGAAGCCCTGCATCGACAACCCGGGTCATCCTTCGTATCCGAGTGGACACGCTGCTCAGGCGTATATGTTCGCCTATCTTTTTTCTGCCATCGATCCCAAGAACCAAGCGACCTACTTCCAGCGCGGTAGCGACATCGCCATCCGACGCGAGGAAGCCGGTGTCCACTTTGGTAGCGACACGGATGCCGCCCGGGAGCTTGCTCGCCAGCTCTACAACAAGCTGAAGAACACCGAGGCGTATGAAACCCAGCTAGAACTCGCTCAGCTGGAATTCCACGGCGGCACCTTGCCACCGGAGCTTCGCAACGATCCGCCGCCAGCACCACCTGAACCGACCGTTACCTCGACCACCGGAACGCCAGTGGAAGAGCCGGCTCCGGCACCGAAGAAGTCGGGGCTCTTCGAGGGATTTATCGATAAGTTTGGCAAGAAGTAGCCGGGCGTTTTACCGATTTCATGAAGTGCTCAGTCTCTCTGGGCATCGTCATAAATAGAGGAATCGTCTTCTTCGTAGCGCTCAATTCGTCCTTTTTGCCTCGACCTTCAGCCTTCTTGCTCAGGAGAGGGGGGCGGCTGAGTATCCTCTTTCCAGATATCTAGAATCCACGTGCAAGGGTCACAAGGCAGAAGGTGTTGCCCCTGGGATGGGCGCTCAGGGACGGGGTATTCGAACTCAATCCTCTGAGCAAAGAGGAGAAGAAGACCAAGGGGCTCGGCCATTGTGATCTTCTCACTCGGCAGACATATTCCGATTTTGAGCTCAGTCTTGAGTGGAAGATCTCCAAGGGCGGCAAAGCGGGATCTTCTTCCGTGCTAGCGAGGACAAGAAGCTGATCTGGCACAGCTCGATGGAGATCCAGATCCTCGATCACGACAATTTCAAAACCGGGGGCAAGAACCCGGAACCCTTGAAGGAATCGCAGAAGGCCGGTACTGTCCAAGAGCTCTATGATGCAGTTCCTGCTAGTTACAAGAATCATGGCGAGTGGAATACGGTTACTATCCGTGGGGTCGGGATGTCGATCCGGGGCGAACAGAACGGACACCTAATAGCCGACTTCAAGACCGACAGTGAGGACTTCAAGACCCGTTTCGCCGCTAGCAAATTTGCCAAGGCCGCATCAAATTCTTGATCACTTCTGAGTGGGCACATCGGTCTACAGGATCACGAAAGACAGTAATCGTTCCGCAACATTCGAATCACCCCTCGTCACCTGTAGCCAAGTCATGAACTATAAAATTTCCCGTCGTCGCCTCCTCGGAACCGCCGCCTTAGTAGCGGCTCCAACTATTCTTCCCAGTGGATTTCTGTTCGGTGCAGATGCGCCATCGAACCAGATCACCGTCGGTGCGATCGGAATCGGGGGTAGAGGTGGTAGTTTGCTCAGGACTCTGCTGACTGCGGAGGGCGCTCGGGTAATCGCGGTTTGTGACGTCGATCAGGCTCACAATTTCAATAACCGGAAGGGCGCCGATGCTCCGTTTGATCGGGGTCGGGAGCCGGCCAAGGCCAAGGTCGATGCCAAATACGGCAACTCCGACTGCTCTGCGCTCAGTGATTTCCGTGAACTCTGTTCTCGCGATGACATCGATGCCGTCGTCGTCGCCACTCCGGATCACTGGCATGCATTGGCTGCCTTAGAGGCTATTCGCGCCGGCAAACACGTCTACTGCGAAAAGCCGATCACCCACCTGTTTGCCGAAGGTCAGGCGCTGTATCGTGCTGCCGCTGACAAGGGAATCATTTTCCAAACCGGCTCGCAGCAGCGCTCCGATGTTCGGTTTCACCGGGCGGTGGAGATCGTCCAAAACGGGCTTCTCGGAAAGATTAGTCGGATCGAGGTTGGTCTGCCAGCAGGCAAGACTCAGCCGGAAGGCGATTCCTCGATCACTTCCGCTCCGCAGCATCAAGACTATGAGATGTGGACCGGTCCTAGCCGGATGTTGCCATTTAGCGGTGCGAGGAACCACTGGTCGTGGCGTTGGCACACCGCCTACGGTGGCGGACAGCTGATGGACTGGATCGGCCATCACCACGATATTGCCCACTGGTCGATGGATCTCGACAAATCTGGGCCGATTTCCGTCCAAGCCACCAATGACTGGGAAATGTTCAGTGGCCGACCTGCCGACTTCTACGACACCCCAGTCCACTATTCAGTGACGAGTCAGTATGCCAGCGGCACAGAGGTGAACATCTCCACCAAGAACCGCATGGGGATCACTTGGTATGGGGAGGACGACCAGACCCTCTACGTCACTCGAGGCCAAATCGAGTCATCGACACCGGAATGGTTGGCCGAATTCTTCGACCGGGGTCCGATCAAGCCCTACCAGTCCCGCTCCCACAACGACAACTGGCTTGAGGGAATCCGGACCGGCAAGGAGTGCATCTGCCCCGCTGAGACCGGTCACCGATCGATCACGCCGGGTCACCTTGGCTGGCTTTCTCACCATATGGGTGGAAAGAAGTTCGATTGGGATGCCGTAACCGAAACCATCACTAACGATGCGGTTGCTGATACCCAGTTGAAGCGATTGGACTATCGTGGCGACTGGTCGCTGGGAGAATAGCAACCCGTCAATCAGGAGAGTGCCCGGGCCGAAAAACCTCGGCCTCTATCGAAAGTGCTTCGGCAAGGCGAACAAGGAACAGCGGCCCGGAGTCGCCGTGGTCTTGTCATCGCGTCTTTGCTCCTTGGTTCACCTCTATTCTAAGACTCCCTCGCGCGACCTTGCTATGTATGTAGGTCACGGACTCGGAAGATGACGATCGCGATCATACGGAAGAGGCCGGCGGGGAGGAAGGGGGGCATCATCGTAAAGCACTTGGAAATGCTCCCGGTCTTGCTCGTCGGCGTAGTAGGTGAGATAAATGCTCTCCGCCTCCTCGCTGCCGTTGCCGATCAGGTCAAGGTGACAGGCGCATGGGCCCATTTGAGCGTCAAGTTCGTGTGTTTTGTCGTTGAGAGCTTCATGCCAGAGATACCTGTAGAGTTCGGCCTCACTGAGGTGGTCTGTGGATTCGAGGAAGCAGCGGCGTTTGGCGAGGCCAGCGATGACCTCCCAGAGTTTGTTGTGGAGCTGTTGGCCAACGAGGTCTTCCGGCGAAGGCAGTTCGATTCCGTCGCTGATGAGTTGGCGAGCTAGGGTGCTGGTAGGTTCCTTCTCGATCGTGGCGAGGTAGCGAAGGAAGGCGATCTCTTCGGCCAGGTCCTGAAGGGATTTCTCTGGCGCGTCTGTCTCAGGAAAGCCGAGTTGGGTGCGGAGGGTTTCGAGCTGTTGCAGGAGGGACTCAGCATCAGGTTGGTTCTTCATATGTATATTTGAACATGTATCAAAAAGTGCGTCAAACACAAAACGGATCCAGTTACAGGCTTTGACGCGTCTCCAGAGGCCCTATGCC
>Ga0209187_1003722_pt1 | contig 12353 bp, 5 predicted proteins | sample BantaG_FD_187430 | JGI IMG/M metagenome (GOLD analysis project Ga0209187, IMG submission 187430) | Marine algal microbial communities from Bantry Bay, Ireland - BantryBay_4 metaG (SPAdes) (version 2) | ecosystem: Host-associated > Algae > Red algae > Unclassified | place: Bantry Bay, Ireland... | reverse complement strand
ATCCAAGAATAACATTTTTAATAATCTCATTACAAAAATGGTACTAGCCCCTAAGATATATCAGCAAAAACTGATATGCTCTTAACTACTGACCTCTAAAAAAGGTAATATCTATTTTCATCATATGGGTCAGGTAAAAACATCGCTCCATGCGGAGTATTATACCCATCATCACACCACCAAGTTTGCTCTATATTAGTGTCATTTCTTACTAGTAATTCATTACCCTCTACTATTTCATTATTAGCATTATTAAGTGTACATCCATTGAACATAAGTTTGAGGTTGCCTTCTCGGTCAGAAATAGAGGTAGTTAGATTTCCACCAAACCGAATGTCTCTACAATGGTATTCTCCTCGTATCTCATCATCGAAATACAGATTGGTGCCTCCAAAAGTCGATGAATCTCCAGGAACACAGGTGTATCCAAATGTCCATACATTATCATGCTGCTGACCATAAGTCGATGTTACCGTCAGCAGCATGAATAGAGTAGTATATTTAAGAATATGGATCATTTAATGACTATAATTTTTTTGTGCGGCGATTAAGTTCTTGTTACTGTATGCTAATTTATCTTATATGCAATTCCCATTTCTTTAATGGCATTGATAAATTCATAATTTGCATTCACCTTTTTGCCGCCTGATATAAGATCAATCATCATCTCATCTTCTTTGTCTACTATTTTGACTTTCAGTTTGTGTGTTCCAGCGTACTCTTCACATAGATTGACGAATTCATTTACAAGACCTTGTTCTAATTGTTCGGCTTGGAACTTCACAGTGACCGACTTAGTTAATAATTGACCTACAGTATCTAACATCTTAATGTCCTTAGGTTTGAATGAGATACGATCACTTCCTCTCCATTGTTGATTGATTCCTTCTATATAAAGTACCTTTCCATTAGAAGCTAGACTTTTCCATCTTTCACAATCTTCATTGTAAAGATTTATATCTAGCGCTCCTCTATAATCTTGAATAGTAAATCTTGCATAAGATGTACCTCTTTGAGATACACCAACCATTGACTCTGTGACAATACCTGCGACCTTCACCTTCGTATTGATTGTCTTTTCTACAAGATCAAGCGGGTGTGTTGTAAAGTTTCTTAGTTCTAATTTATAATCATCAAGCGGATGACCACTGATGTATATACCAGTAACCTGCTTCTCCTTTTCTAGTTTTATCATCTGATCCCATTCAGGAATAGATTCGAATCTTGGTTCGTCTATCAAGCTGTCAGGAGAATCTCCGAATAAAGAAACTTGATTTTGTTCTTGCTGCATTTGGAAAGCATTCCCATATTTAATTAACTGCTCTATGACAGTATTATAGTTTCCATTGGGTTGGAAATAAGTTGCTCTTGAATGTTGAAACTGATCGAATGCACCTCCTAATACCAAGCTTTCCAAACTCTTTTTATTAACAGATCTTAGATTAAGTCTTTGCACAAGACCGAGAACACTTTCAAACTTTCCTCCTTCTTTTCTTTCTCTAAGAATCTCCTCAACTGGACCTTCTCCAACACCCTTTAAAGCTGATAATCCAAATCGAATGTTACCTTCTTTATCAGCAGTGAAAACCATGAACGACTCATTGATATTCGGTCCTTGGACTTCGATTTTCATCCGCTTACATTCTCGCAAGAAGAAGTTTAGTTTTGATATGTCACTTTTGTTATGGTTCAATACTGAAGCCATAAATTCGCTAGGGTAGTGTGCTTTTAAATACGCAGTTTGAAATGCTACGAATGCATAACACGTTGAGTGCGATTTATTGAAAGCATAGGAAGCAAACGCCTCCCAATCTGTCCACACTTTCTTGACAATTGTTTCATCGTGACCATTAGATTGGCAGCCTTCGAGAAACTTAGGCCACATCTGATCAATCAGCTTCTTTTTCTTCTTACCCATGGCTTTACGAAGCATATCTGCTTCACCCTTGGTAAAGTTGGCCAACTTTTGCGAAAGCAACATCACTTGCTCCTGGTACACTGTGATACCGTACGTCTCAGCAAGATAGCCCTCCATATCTGCAAGATCATAAGTGATCTCTTGTCTGCCATGCTTTCTATCAATAAAATCTGGTATGTACTGTATTGGGCCAGGACGATACAATGCATTCATGGCAATAAGATCTGCAAAAGCGGTTGGTTTTAATCCTTGCAAGTGCTTCTGCATTCCTGGAGATTCATATTGGAATATACCTACAGTGTGACCTCCTTGGAACAACTCATAAGTCAATTCATCTTCCAAAGGGAAATCATCGGGTATCAATTCAGTACCATGATTTTCTTTGATCATGACAACTGCATCCTTAATGATGGTCAACGTTCTCAAACCCAAGAAATCCATCTTAAGAAGGCCTGCATCCTCTGCAACACTATTGTCAAATTGTGACACTAGTAACTCAGAATCCTTGGCTACTGTTACTGGGATATAGTTGGTAATATCATCAGGCGTAATAACAACTCCACATGCATGAATTCCAGTGTTTCGTATTGATCCTTCTAGCTTTTTGGCCATTCGAATCATTTCACCTATCTGATCCTTTCCTTCTGATAAAGCCCTGAACTTGTAGGCTAATTCTTTATCATCGGCGTTTAGATTGTCTTTTAGTTTTTTAGTTATATCACCATCAGCCAGTACATCTTTTAATTTTGCTCCTAGTGCTAATGGAAATGTTTTAGTTACATCGATTACTTCGCTCAATGGGACTTGCATTACTCGGCCAACATCCTTGATAGAACTCTTTGCTGCCATAGTACCATAAGTAATAATCTGAGCTACTTGGTTCTTACCATATTTATCAATTACATAATCTATAACAGACCCTCTACCCGCATCATCGAAGTCAATATCAATATCGGGCATTGACACTCTCTCCGGATTCAAAAACCGCTCAAAAAGTAGATCATACTTTATCGGATCTATATTAGTAATTCCAAGACAATAAGCCACAGCTGATCCTGCCGCTGATCCCCTTCCTGGACCTACAGAAACACCCATTCTTCGTGCTTCAGTCGTAAAGTCCTGTACAATTAAGAAGTAACCTGGATACCCAGAATTATTAATAACACTCAATTCAAATCGAAGTCGCTCTTCTATCTCTGCAGTGATGAGTGGATACCTCTTTTTTGCCCCTTCAAATGTCAGATACTCTAAGTATTCTGGCTGAGTTTTGAATTGCGGAGGCATTGGGAAGTTAGGTAATAGTACATCTCTTGCTAACTCCAAAGTGTCAACTTTGCTCGCAAGTTCTACTGTGTTATCCAGAGCAAAAGGGACATCACCAAATATCGCTTCCATCTCATGCTTCTTCTTGAAATAGAAATCTGAAGATGGGAAATTGAATCTTTTTTCGTCTGTTAGGTATGAACCTGTATTAACACATAGTAGGATGTCATGCGGTTGATGGTCTTCCTCTTCTACATAATGACTATCGTTGGTAGCGATTACTTTTACATTATGTTTTTTCGCGAAGCCAAGGAGTACTTGATTGACATCTTCTTGACTCATGCCAGTATTATCGATCTCTTCGAGTCCTCTATGTCTTTGAAGCTCTATATAATAATCATCACCAAATATATTTAGCCACCATTTAAGTTCTTCTTCTGCTGCCTCTATGTCTCCTTTTAGGATTGTTTGCGGAAGTATTGCACCAATACAACATGATGTTACGATTAGTCCTTCATGATATTTTTCTATCAGTTCCTTATCTATCCTAGGGAACTTACCATAGAGTCCTTCTATAAAACCAAGTGAACATAACTTACACAAGTTCTCATATCCCTTCCTGTTTTTGGCGAGCATGAGTTGGTGATATCTTTTATCTTTTTCCCCAGCGGATTTTAGGAATTGTCTTTTGTGTCGATCTTCTACCATGTAGAATTCACAACCGACTATTGGTTTGATTTTCCGTTTTGCGGCTTCTGCTACAAACTTAAATGCCCCATACATATTCCCATGATCGGTCATTGCGACAGCTGTCTGTCCGTCAGCTGCGGCTTTGTCCATCATGCTACCTATCTCAGATGCACCATCGAGCAGTGAATATTGAGTATGGCAATGTAGGTGATTAAAATCAGGCATAGATATCTATTTTCAGGTATGATGCGAATTTAGTTGTTTTTGATTGGAAAAGGGAATGAGAGGAATGAGAACTTTGACCAAACAGCTACTTTGTAGGAATTTTACTTGATCATTACTTTTCTTTTGTCAGAAAAGAACGCAGTTAGAGCTGCAGCAAACTAATGTTTTACTCCTTGACGACTAAAGAGCTGATATTTAGTTGAGTATTTAGCGTACTTCCCTCTAGTATGAGAATATATCTCTATATTACTTTTGGTATGCTTATAAATCTTGTTAATATATTCCGATTTTCATAGTATTGATTAGCAATGATTTAGCCAGATATTATTAATTACAAAATTGATTACACATGATAGTTAGATGGATTATTTTTATACTTCTTTTTATTCTGACAAATTCCACTGCTCAAAAAATAACTCCTCTAGGATCAGGACTTACCTTGTCAGGAAGTGTTTACGATATCGTTGTGGATGAATCTAGTGGCATTTCATATTGTGTTGGCGATTTTAGCGCTATCGATCAAGTGAAAATGCAGAAAGTTGGTCAGCTTAGCAATGATACATGGAGTGCAATTGAGGATACTTCTAAGATAGAGGGTGTAGTATTCTGTGCAGTATTTCATGAAGGAATACTATATGTTGGTGGTAATTTCACCATAGAATCCGGTTCTAAAATAGTAAATCTAGCAAGATTGGTTGAAGGAAAGTGGCAACCGCTAGGTGTAGAATTTATGTCAGGTTCGATCAGATCTATTTCTTGGTTTAAGGGAGAATTATATGCGACAGGTGATTTCAGGAGTATAAATGGTATTAAAAACAATGGTGTCATGAAGTATTCGGGTGGAGAATGGACAGACTCAGGACTAAATTCTCAGTTAAATGCGAATGAGATGTTTGTTGTTGGGGATACCTTATTTGCATGGGGGAGTGGCATTTATGGTAATTCTGATGTCTCTCATACCGTGTCTTATTATACAAATCAAAGTTGGACTAGATTATCAGGCATAGGAACTAGTGAATCATGTGCGTATCATAAGGGAAAGATCTATTGTACAAAAGGAAATGTACTATATGTGTATAATAAAGATGACAATTCATGGATAAATTTAGGCACAGGATCTACTTCCACATATGAGGATATTCTCTTTGTTCATAATGATGAATTATATGTCATATTTGATCAGCAGGAAATCTATAGGATTGAAGATGACTTATTAGTATTGTATGAAATAGAGAACTCAGATAGAGTTTTTTTCAAAATCATAAATACGATCAAGAGTATAGATAATAGTATAGTGATCGGTGGAGATTTTCAACATTGGGAGACTCATAGTGTTTCGCTTTGTAGGATAGATGATAATAGAATTAGTGCTGTGGGGAAAGTCTCTTCCCACATATCGCACAAAGGTGCTTGGGAATATTCGAATGGAAATACGATTGTAGAATATAATGGTAAGTACCTAATTGGGGGTATATTCGATTTTGCAGATGATATTTATTCACCCAATCTTGTCTATTGGGACGGGGTAGATTATCTGCCATTTGAGGTGCCACTCCCAGACGGAGTAAAACAACTCGAAGTCTTTGAGAATGAATTATATGCCTTACCCCGGGCTAATAATTGGTCAGATCCATCACTGAGTAATTTTGGCGCAATTAAGTTTGACGGAGAGAAATGGGTTAGTGGTTCTTTGGGCGGGTATGAGATAGAAATTATTGATGATAAGTTATTTATGTTGAACGAGAATGGTGGGGATACGTATTGGGGAGGGCCATATTATCTAAGAAATGGAGAGGTTAATGAATTGAAACCAGTACCTATAGAAGGGCAAATTCCTTGGTATCGATATGGAGATGTTAGATCATATAAAGACGGTTTGATAATGGCTATAAATCATTTTCCTGAGGGTGATCAGATTGTGTATCTTGCCAGTGATACTAGCAATTGGGTAGTATTGGAAACTATTGAAGAAGATTTTAATTATTTACAAACGATTAATGATCATATATTTTTAATTGGCCTTGGATCCAAAATATATGAAGTCAAAGATGGAAAAGTTGATACAATTTCTCAGGAGATCGGTACTAATCTACCGGTTTTCTTTCACCTAAATAATGAAATTTTCTATTCTGCATGGAACGAAGAAACGCACCGATATAATGATAACGGCACGTTAGTAAAATACAACGATTTACGTATTCGAGATGTAGAAAAAATTAGCGAGAATCAATATTTAGCGGCTCTCCAAACCAGTTCATTTAGTGCCGGTTTAGAACGTGTTGAACTCAATAAAATATGCTTGATTACATATGATTCCTTAGAAGTTAATATCAATCGGGAAGTTGAAAATATCTGCCAAGAAGGATACGTGCAATATAATCCCATAACTGATCACATTAGTCTAAACCATCAATGGAAATTTGAAGGAGGAACGCCAGCAGTTGCTGTTAATGTTTATCCAATGGTTAAGTATAATACACCAGGAATTTATGATGTTACATTAATATCAACCAATATGGATAATGATACTGTCTATACAACATCTGAAATAGTAATTGATCAGTGTGATGTGCCGGAGCCATTATCCAATAATCATGATAATAATTGGATAATGGGTTATAAATATGGAACAGGCAATGGCCTAGGAGGTTTTGATTTTACTTTTTCAGATTCAATAGTAGCCGCTAGATATTTATCTCCTGTGGAAATGAATAATGGAAGTGTTGTTATGTCAAATGAAAATGGAAACCTACAGTTTTATTCTAATGGGTTCTCTATTATGAACATGGATAATAGGCCAATGGATGGATCGGAATGCTTTAATTCTGAGTTGGACTACAGTATTGATTACTTTATTGCGAATCAATCGCTTTTATCACTACCGGCAGTAGGAAAAGATAGTACCTACTTAATATTTGACTTAGATCCAGTCTCATTTTCATCTTATTGGACTGGCGCATCTAATCTAAGTATCACTACTATAGATATGAGTAGAAATGGGGGTAAGGGAGAGGTAGTGTCATGTAATGAAGTTATCATTGAGGACATGCTCTTAAATAGTACGATGCAAGCCACAAGACATCAAAATGGAATAGATTGGTGGATCATCGTAGGGAAGTATGAAAGTGAAGAGTACTACAAAATACTTATCTCTGAAAATGGGGTAGAATCAATTGAAACTGAAAGTTGGGGGAGATATTATGGTTCTACATTTTCAGGACAATCTACTTTTTCACCAGATGGGAAATATTTTGCACAAGTGATTAGAGAAGATCAAGAAGTGGTCATTTGGAAGTTTGACAACCAAATAGGAGTTTTATCTGACCAGCAGATCTATACTATTGTTCCTTTAGACGAGACGGAGTATCCGCAAGGTTGCTCGTTTTCTCCCGATAGCCATTTTCTCTATGTCTCATCACGCAGTCAGATGAGACAAATCGATCTTTGTAATTATGATGAAATCGATGTTGAACATATTGCGAGTTGGGATGGTACTTCCGAATTCATATATCCTTTGTATTTTGGAAAACAAATGCTAGCACCGAATCAGCAAATTATTGTGACACCCACTGGCAATAGTCACAAGTCATTTGGTGTCATAGAGTCACCAAATGAAAAAGGTGTCAAGTGTAATTTTAGACAGCACTCCTTGAGTATTTCTGAGAGTACAAGAAATATTGCGGATGTAATCCCTGTATTTCCTCATTACCGAAATTATCTAAGTTATGAAGGCGATTGCGAAACGGTAAGCGCTAAGGAGCTCGATGCGGCCACCTTTTATGTATATCCTAATCCACTAGGCGATGGCAGTATGCTACACTTGAGTCAAAGTACTACAGGATACTTGCATGATGTGAGTGGGAGAAAAATCCACTCTTTTAAAAATACAGATTATTTAGATGTACATTCACTTAGACCTGGTATATACTTTATCAACAGTGAGTTTGGAACACACAAATTCATAAGACAATAAGGAGATAATTTTAAAAAAAAGAAAGCCCAAGCAATTTACTTTGCTTGGGCTTTCTAATCTTATTCTTTCTTAAGAATGGTACATTAATAAAATAAGAAGTAGAATGTGTTATCATATTATTGAATAATTTCTAAAAAGCTCAAAACATTCAATTTAGTTTAGAATTATTATCAGCCTCCGGTCGTCCTTTCTATATATGCAATGCTCTATCATCCGCAGCCAATGCTGCTTCCTTCACAGCTTCCGTGTAAGTAGGGTGGGGATGACAAATTCTAGCCATATCTTCTGCAGATGCACGGAATTCCATTAGTGCAACAGCTTCCATGATAAGATCTGCAGCTCTAGGGCCTACGATATGTACACCAAGCAATTCATCTGTTTCTGCATCAGCTAGTACTTTGACCATACCTTCGGTATCCATACTGGCTCTTGCTCTTCCAAGGGCCTTCATCGGAAACTTACCCGATTTGTATTTCACTCCAGCTTCTTTGAGTTTCTCTTCTGTCTTACCTACAGCACTTACCTCTGGCCATGTATATACTACACCAGGGATTAGGTTGTAATCTATATGTGGATGCTCTCCAGCCATATATTCAGCAACATAAACACCTTCTTCTTCTGCTTTATGCGCTAACATATCTCCTACGATAACATCACCGATAGCAAAGATACCTTCTACGCCTGTTTCTAAGTGGTTGTTTACATTTATTCGTCCTCTATCGTCTGTTGAGATGCCCACTTTGTCAAGCCCTAGACCATCTGTATATGCATACCTTCCAATAGCTACTAGACAATAATCCGCTTTGATAGAAATCTCATCTTCAGTATCTCTTTTTTTGAAAGATACTGTCGCAGATGTTTTTGTGGCTTTCACAGTTGTTACTCCATGCTTTAAGTGGAATTTCATTCCCAACTTCTTGAGCGAACGCATCATTTCTTTGCTACAGTCTTTATCCATTCCAGCTAAGATTCTGTCTTGGAATTCTATGACTTCAACTTCTGTCCCTAATCTGCAGAATACAGACCCAAGTTCTAGACCAATAACACCAGCTCCGATGATGACCATTTTCTTAGGTAACTTATCGATGTTAAGCGCTTCAGTTGAAGTTATAACTCTATTCTTATCATAGTTGAATGATGCAGGAGTTACTGGTTTAGATCCAGTAGCTATAATAGTTTTCTTTGTTTTTAGCTCAGTGATTTTACCATCAGAATCTTTTACAGCAATGGTATTTTTATCTATAAAAGAACCATGGCCAGTATGAACGTCTATTTTGTTTTTTTTCATCAAGAAATCTACACCGCCATTAGTCTGAGAAACAACACTATTCTTACGAGCGATCATCTGCTTCATGTCAAGCTTTAGAGCTCCAACACCGATGCCATGTTCTGAAAATTTAGCTTCAGCATTATGATAATGCTCCGAAGAGTCTAATAGTGCTTTTGATGGTATACAACCTACATTGAGGCATGTTCCACCTAACACATTATATTTTTCAATGATTGCCGTTTTCATTCCTAGTTGTGCACATCTTATGGCCGCTACATATCCTCCAGGGCCTGATCCGATTACTACTACATCGTATTCCATTCTTCTTACTTTTATTTTAGATATTCAATAATTCGATATTATATCATTAACACATTTAATACATTCATGCATTTTATCATTCATGCATTTAATCATTAGACCATTCACTCATTAATATCTAACTATCTGTCTTTTTCTCGCCACCATTTTCAGGTTTTGGTCCGCTGTTTGGTTTCTTATTGTTGTTTCTTCTTTTGTTTGGTCTTCTTTTATTTGCTGGTTTACCCTCCGTATTTTGCTTGCCACCTGCATTGGGTGTCGCAGATTTGCCATCCGCATTTTGCTTAGGTTTGTTATTCTTGCTTCTAGAGTTCGGCTTTCTTCTTTTATTTCCACTTCGAGCCGGTTTATTATCAGATGCACCCTCGCCTTTAGGTTTTTGACCTCTAGATTTGTTTCCAGATCTATTGCTCGGTCTTTTCTTTTTATTATTTCTTCGTTTTTTCTGTAATTCAGGCAATTCTATATCACCAGTTACATCTTCATATTCAATTTCTTTTTCTTGAGCACTGTCAATAGCCATCTGAGCAATACGATCCACTAATTCGTCAGGTAATTCACCCTCCTTATTCATTTTTTGGATTTCTTTTACTCGATCTTTATCAAGCGCCACGATTGGACCTCTAGTCTTCTCACCTAGATAAGCATAGAACATCAATCCTTTGAAAATATCTGTTTTTATTAACGCCGCCTTACCTTTTTTGGTTTTTATATAATCCACTCCTTTCGGGAAATGTTTTAACGCATCCATGTAGGTGTCTAATTCATAGTTAAGACAACATTTAAGTCGACCACATTGCCCAGATAACTTAGTTTGGTTGATGGCAATATTTTGATATCTAGCAGCGGCAGTATTTACCGATTGGAAATCAGATAACCACGTACTACAACAAAGTTCTCTACCACAAGACCCAATTCCCCCAATTCTAGCGGATTCTTGTCTTGCACCTATTTGTCGCATTTCTACTTTTACTTTGAATTCTTTTGCGTAACTCCTGACGAGTTCACGGAAATCTACTCTTCCTTCTGCAGTGTAGTAAAAAGTAGCCTTTCTTTTGTCCGCTTGATATTCAATGTCGCCAATCTTCATCTCTAAACCTAGCGTTCTGGCAATAACTCTAGCTCTTACTAGTGTTGGTTTTTCTAAACTTCTAGCTTCTTTAAGCTTTTCTTTATCTCTGTGATTTGCTTTCCTGATTATTTTAAGCGTAACGCGATCGATCTTGACTTTTTTCTTTTTCATTTGAGCCCTGACCAATTCTCCTGAAAGCGTTATTAATCCGCAATCCATTCCACCGTCCGTCTCTACCATCACTTCATCTCCAGTCTCTGCACGTGTATAAGAATCATTATGAAAGAAATCTTTTCTAGCTCCTTTTTTAAAACTTACTTCAACGACTTTGAATTCTGTTGGATCATGTATGTCTATTACAGATATCCAATCGTAGGTATTTCTTTTGTTACATCCTCCTGTCGAACAATTCCCTTTGTCACCACATCCCGAAGGAGCTCCATCGCTTCCGCTTCCACAGCTGCTACATCCCATTATTATATATTTAGACGATTCGGGAAATCAGAATTCATTACATTTTAAGTATATGAAATCCTTATATTGATCTCCTCCATCTGGTTATGTATGCTAGACTCACATTTGTGTCATCTAGTATTAATTGGGATTTCTATGATTCAGTAAAAATGATAGAAATCTCCTACACCATATAGATATTTTTATCTACAGGGGCATTTCGCATTATTCTACCTATAGTCAAACTATCGGCTAGGAATAATATTTTCGGATTTGCGTTTCGTTCTACTGCTCCGATACAGTCATTTAGAACGGATATTATATTTTCAGTTTTAGACACATCAAGCAACTTTGTCATTTTAGAAGCTGTCTTTTTTTCATCTGGACTAAGTCTTATATTATCCTTACCAGTTATCAAAGAAAAGAGATATTCTCTAAAAAAGTGCAATCCGTATTCTAAAAAGTGTTTTTGATTTTCTCTGCCCCATCTAGAAACTTCAGTTACCCACTGTCCAAGTTCTACTGGTTCCATCTTATAAGCTACTCTTAACCATTGAAATAGTGCGTCAGAATAGTTAGCATTATCTTGATTTGCTAAATGAATAGCGGCATTCAAATCGCCAGATGATAAACCCGTTATTTGATCTGTCTCATTTGCAGCTACATTCAACTCATTTGTAAGATAATTTGATATTTCTTCGTCAGAAAAAGGAGCTATTTTTAATAGTTGAACTCTAGAAAGAATGGTGTTGAGTATTTGATCTTGTTTTTCGGCTACAAGGATGATAATCGTGTTGTCAGTGGGTTCTTCAATAAGTTTTAATAATCGATTGCCTTCATTTCTAAGATATTCGGGCATCCACATAATTAGTACCTTATGCTCTGATTCGAATGTTTTAAGACCTAGTTTTTTTACGATTTCTACACATTCTTTAACATTGATATTAGCCTGTCCATTTTCTACATTCAAGCTGTCTAGCCATGTGTTCATATCTTGAAATGGATTCGAAGAGATCGCTTTTCTCCACTCTGGTAAAAAATCATTGGATGTAACATCTTTTCTCTGTTTACCATCCATTTTTACAACAGGGTAAGAAAAGTGAACATCAGGATGAATGTGTTTATGAGTTTTGAGACACGCAGAACAAGTACCGCAACTATCTTCATC
>Ga0209187_1003721_pt1 | contig 12353 bp, 9 predicted proteins | sample BantaG_FD_187430 | JGI IMG/M metagenome (GOLD analysis project Ga0209187, IMG submission 187430) | Marine algal microbial communities from Bantry Bay, Ireland - BantryBay_4 metaG (SPAdes) (version 2) | ecosystem: Host-associated > Algae > Red algae > Unclassified | place: Bantry Bay, Ireland... | reverse complement strand
ACGATAAAAAACAATTATCTCCATATTTTAAACTACTTCAACAATAGAAGTACTAATGCATCCGCCGAATCTTTTAATGCCAAAGTAAAAGCCCTACGTAGGCAGTTTAGAGGCGTCCGAGATGTCAAAACTTTCTTATTCAGATTAACCACCATTTATGCCTAACCCACAATGTTTTCATCTTGATCCGTGAATCTGGTCACAGTCTGATGCCGCAGCGTCTAAAAGTAGTAACAACAAATTCAGTAAGTCAAAGTTGGAATTATGATAATCTAACTAACGGATTGATAATCAGAGGTGTATACGAGCTAGTAGTGGGAGATATAACCTATTTAACGATAGGTAAATACAGATATTATTTGTTTTGTTTAACAGATGTATTTTCAATGAAGATAGTAGGCCATTGCATTTCTAATAGAATGAGAAAGCAAGAAGCGATGATAGCATTACAGATGTTTATAGACCAAAGAGGAGAGGTTAATTCTAAGCGCTGTGTGCATCACACCGATGGAGGAGGTCAATATTTTGCTTCAGTCTATTTAGCTATGTATCCAAGTTGGTTAGAAACAAGCGTGGCAAAATCGTGTCTAGAAAATGGATTAGCAGAACAGAAAAATGGATACATAAAAAATCACTTGGTTCCAATAATAAAATTGAAGGAGCTAAAGTATGTGAAACAGGAAATGAAAAGATTGATAGCTAATTACAACACAGAGCGCAAACAAGAAGTACTAGGTTGGCGAACACCTCTGGAAGTTGAAAAACAAGCAAGTGATGAAAATTATGGTAATCGCTATTTTAGGCTTCACGATCATGTAAATAATGTACCTTCAAACAGATTTGGGTTTTAGCAGGCATAAACAACCGAAATATGTAAAGATAAAGCAAGGGTCTAAAAAAGTTTAGACCCTCCAGACTTTTCAGCTGGCTAAGATTATTCCTTGATAGGTTGCTCCCCAGCAGAGCCTATCGCCGCTTCATTCTGACAGTAAAAAGATAATCAGTGATACTATTATTTAACCAAAAAGTTATTCACAAACTTTAGTCTTTAGTCACTAAAGTGTCAACCTATATCATGAGGGCACATTTCAATTAAACACTAATCATTAAACATTAAACTAACTCTGCCCTTAGGCAGAATTAGTCAATTATGACTAATTAATTTATTATTTGTAACTTTACCAAGTGCAAAACACCAAAGACAAAATAATTGCTAAAGCGATCAAGCTTTTTAATAAGAATGGCTTTGGTGCAGTGAGTTTATTTGAGATAGCCAATAGCTTGAGTATGAGTCGTGGCAATCTGACTTATCACTTCAAAGACAAAGATCAACTTTTACTAGCAATTGCTGAAGAAGTTTGGAGTAAACTAGATAAGAAAAGACAGCAGTCATTGCAGTTGCCTTCGTTTAAAAATTTGCATGATGAGGTGCAGCTATTTTACCAATACCAGCAGGAATATGCCTTTATTTTTATGGATCGTCTTGTGCTGGGACACGAAGTCATCAAAAGCCATTTCAGACAAATGACGCAAAAGTCTATAGAGGACAACAAAAAGATCATTGCTTTTTCAATTAAACTGGGGAATATGAAAGAAGAGCCGTTTCCCGGTTTGTACAATCATATTGCAATGGCGACATGGATGTTTACTTTCTTTTGGCTACCGCAACAAATCATCCGTGGAGAAAGAAAAACTGCAGATGGAGAAAAACTGATTTGGAGTATGCTACTTCCCCACTTGACAAAGAAAGGCCTTGCTAATTTTAAGAAATTCTTTGGTCAAGATTATATAGACAATTTGGGTGAACCCTTTGCCATTAATATGGATAAAATGATCACAATCTGATGCAAGTATTAAACAGTCATATAAACCCGAATAGTCAAGACTATAAAGACAATTATGATCAGATGCTTTCCTTTATTGAAAAACTTGATGAACATTTTGAATTAAGTCGGTTTCAGGGAAAAGACAATCATATAGCTAGGGCTCGCAAAAGAGGAAAACTCCTTGCAAGAGAACGTATCGAATTATTACTCGACCAGGACAGTCCGTTTTTGGAGTTGCTTCCGTTTGTAGGTATGGAACGTAGAGGTGGTTTTGGAATTGGTGGTACAAGTGTCAGTGGCATAGGACTAGTCCAAGGCAAATTATGCATGATAAGCTCCAATGTAGGAACACGAAAAGGTGGATCTATCGATTATCATACGATGTATAAAAGTCTGCGGATAGGTCAGATCACACGTGAAAATAAATTACCCTCTATCATATTAGTTGAAAGTGGAGGAGCCAATCTGCCCGATCAGGCTAAAATATTCAATTATGGCGGCGAGTCCTTTAGAGAGATTACGCGCCGATCAAAGCTGGGTATTCCTTCAATTGCTGTTGTATTTGGCAATGCAACTGCTGGTGGTGCATATGTGCCTGGCATGTCTGACTACTCTGTATTTCAAAAGCAAGCCGCTAAAGTATTTCTTGCTGGACCTCCACTTGTCAAAATGGCTACTAACGAGGTGTCTACAGATGAAGAGCTTGGGGGTGCAGAGATGCATAGTCGAGTGTCTGGAGTCTCAGACTATTTAGCAAATGATGAATATGACGCAATCCGAATTGCCAGAGAGATCATGGAGTTCATCCACACAGACAAACCATATATAGAACCAAAAGAATCCAAGGAACCGATATACAACACTGATGAATTACTAGGTGTCGTCTCGGCTGATCCGAAAAAACCATTTGATTGTCGAGAACTGATTTGCAGAATTGTTGACGGGTCAGAGTTTTCAGAATTCAAAAAAGAATACGGATCGACTATGGTGACTGGATGGGCAAAGATTCATGGTTACCCAATAGGTATTGTTGGTAATAACGGAGTGATCTTTTCTGAGTCTGCCAATAAAGCTGCACAATTTATACAGCTGTCTAATAAGAATAATATCCCTTTACTGTTCTTACAAAATACCACAGGTTACATGGTCGGCAAGGCATATGAAGAAGGAGGCATCATCAAACATGGCGCAAAATTAATCAATGCTGTATCGAATAGCGAGGTGCCTTCGATCACTTTGATGATAGGCAATTCTTATGGTGCAGGGAATTATGGAATGAACGGTCGTTCTTATAACCCTAGATTTTTATTTGCCTATCCCAATTCTAAAATAGGTGTGATGGGTGCTGAACAATTGGCTGGAGTCATGGACATTATCTCAAGAGCCTCATCAAAATCTCTAGGTAATGAATTTAATGAAGAAGGAGCTGAAATGGCAAGGAATATGCTCATCGCTGAAGCAGAGTCAAAATCTTCTGCTTGGCATTCTACTAGCGAACTCTGGGACGACGGCGTGATAGATCCAAGAGAAACAAGAAATTATCTGGCAATTTGCTTAGCCGTCTTATATTGTCATGAAATCAAAGGCGCAGACAGTTATGGTGTATGGAGACATTAAAACATTACAAATAAAGAGAGATTAGAGTTTAACGTGAAGCAAACGCACATACATACAATATTGATCGCAAACAGAGGAGAAATCTCTTCTAGAGTCGCACGTACTTGTCGACAGATGGGCATTAAATCAGTAGCAGTCTTTTCTGACGCCGATAGAGATGCGCCATTTGTTCAAGATGCAGATATGGCTGTCCACATTGGGCCCAGTACTGTATCGAAGTCATATCTAGATCAACAAAAAATAGTAGGCGCGGCTAAAGCTGTTGGCGCGAATGCCATTCATCCAGGCTATGGTTTTCTTTCGGAGAATGCAGACTTTGCAGAACTTTGTGAGCAAAATAATATCATCTGGATTGGACCAAACCCCAAAGCTATAAATGCCATGGGTTCTAAGTCCGAAGCCAAACGAATCATGCAGTCGAATGGTGTCCCTACAGTTCCGGGCTATCAAGGAGATGATCAAAGTAATGACCTACTTAAAGAAGAAGCTATGTCTATCGGATTTCCTGTCTTATTGAAAGCGACTACAGGTGGCGGAGGTAAAGGAATGAGAATTGTTCACCAAGAATCCGAGTTGGTAGGTGCCATTGAATCTGCAAAAAGAGAATCTAAACATGCCTTTGGTAGCGAGGAACTGATTATAGAAAAATACATCAATTCTGGTCGACATATTGAATTTCAAATTTTTGGTGATAAACATGGTAATGTCATTCATCTGTTTGAGCGTGAATGCTCGATTCAGCGACGCTATCAAAAAGTAATGGAAGAGAGTCCGTCACCTGTAATGACTCTCAACTTGCAAAATAAGATGAGTGAAGCGGCAATTAACGCAGCCAAAGCACTTAATTATGACAATGCTGGTACCGTGGAGTTTATTTTTGATGATAAATCTGGAGACTTTTACTTTTTAGAAATAAATACCCGTTTACAAGTGGAACATCCAGTGACAGAGGAGATTACTGGACTAGATTTGGTCCAAATGCAAATAGAATCAGCACAAGGCTTTCCGCTGTCAATCTCTCAAGAAAACTTATCAGTAAAGGGATATTCGATAGAATTACGTTTGTATGCGGAAAATCCTGAAAACAATTTTTTACCGGAAACAGGAATTATTCATTTATTCAGTGTACCCAAAATAAATGGGTTTCGACTTGAGAGTACTGTAAAATCTGGTAGTGAAATAAGTATTTATTATGACCCTATGATTGCAAAATTGATTGTAACCGGTAATAATCGATTACAAGCACTTTCGAAGATGAAATATGTACTTGAAAATCTTGTTTGTTTAGGCGTAACTACTAATCAACGCTTCCTGTTAGAGCTAATGAAACATCAAGACATCATCAATGGCGAATACAATACTCACTTCATTCAAAATGAATTTGGTCAACACATCAGTTTTGACACAAGTGTTGAATTCTTGCATGAATGCATGATATGTGCTTCATTATATCAATGGAATCTACGGCAGCAAAAACGTACGTTACTTACTCACCTACCTTCAGGATGGAGAAACAGTCCTTATCAAGATCAATTTGATAAGTATAGCTATAAAGAGGATGAATATCTTGTCAATTATAAATCAACAAACAATGATTTTCATTTTACAATATCTGAAAATGAGTATATAATCAATGATCTTGTTATTGAAGGAAATTCAGTTCAGTTTACATCAAATGGCATTCGAAAGAAATTCTCAATTGCCACAGATAAAGACAGTGTGTACATCCATCACCCGCAAGCTAGTTCCATACGAATAGAATTACAAGCTAGACTCCCTTTGCAAGATTCTGAAGATGAAAAAGGGAGTTATATAGCACCTATGCCCTCTCAAGTGATTTCGGTTTTAGTAAAAAAAGGTGATCAAGTAACTTCAGGAACAGCACTTATCGTACTTTCCTCTATGAAGATGGAAAATACAATCACTGCGCATGAAGATGGGATCGTACAGGATGTGTACGTCACATCAGACCAAAGCATCCCATCAGGAACAGAGCTAATCAATATAAAATCAGTAGAATGAATATATACCCGAAGCAACAACTTGAATCAATCAAGTCAGAAACATTTGCATATCTGATTGTAGAAGAAGCTGATCATATATTAACACTCACCTTAAATAGAGAAAGAAAAAAGAATGCTCTACATCCTCAACTCGTAAATGAGATTGCATATGCTATGCAGTATGCTTATGAGGCTGAAGATATTTGGATGATTGTTTTCAAGGCAAAAGGCAATGTTTTTTGTGCCGGTGCAGATCTGAAAGCAATGGCTGGATTTATAGAAGAAAATGATTCCACTATACCCAAGCCAAAAGAAGATATCTTGATTGGTGAATTATTCAACAATATTCACATGCCTACCATTGCGATGGTCACAGGAGATGTCTATGCGGGAGGCTTTTTCTTCTTAGCTGGCGCCTCAATCGTTCTTGCGAAGGACGATGTTAAGTTTGGATTACCAGAAGTAAAAAGAGGCCTATACCCTTTCCAAGTGATGCAAGCATTGTTGCAAGTGATGCCCGAACGTAAGGTTATCGACTGGTGCATACGAGGTTATAATTTACCAGTAAAAGAAGCAGAAACTTTTGGCCTAGTCACCGAAGTGTGTACAGCCACTAATATTGAAACCCGAACTAAGGAAATCTGTGAAGAACTAAAACAAAATAGCCCATCAGCAATACGCAATGGTCTAAAGGCATACAGACACATTCGCCCATCAGGAGCAGAACATGCGTATCTTTATGATATGTTCCAGCAGACAATTGCGAGTGCAGATGGACAAGAAGGATTACAGGCATTTAGAGAAAAAAGAAAACCCATTTGGACTGGGGTTTAACTACAAAGTCATATGATTGGATATAGAAAAGATTTATGCATAGATAAAGTTGTCCTCGTCACTGGAGGACGAAGTGGCATTGGCTTTGGTATTGCTAAATTGTTTTTAGAATTAGGTGCAACTGTTTTTATCTGTTCTCGAAAAGCAGAACTATTACAAAAGGCTTGTGAAGATTTATCTGCTTATGGAAAATGTTTATCCAAAGTCTGCGACATCAGAAAAGAAGAGGAGATCAATGCATTAGCAGAATTCATTAATGCAGAAGCCGGCAAACTTGATATCTTGGTTAATAACGCAGGTGGACAATTCCCTACACTTGCAGAAGATGTAAGCACTAATGGTTGGAATGCTGTCATAAATAATAATTTGAACGGCACATTCTATATGATTAAGCAGATGTTCAACTCATTTTTTAAACCTCAACTAAATGGAACAATCGTCAACATCACTGCAAATGTACACAGAGGCTTTCCTGGTATGGTACACACTGGAGCTGCTAGAGCTGGTGTAGAAAATTTAACGAAAACACTAGCCTTAGAATGGGCTAAGTATAAAGTCAGAATAAATGCCGTTGCTCCAGGCACCATACAATCTTCTGGACTCGACACCTATGATCCTAATATCCAAAAAACACTTGAAGCTGGGAGAAAAGCGAATTTGATGAAACGATTTGGAACAGTAGAAGACATTGCCAATACAGTTATCTTTTTATCAAGTCCAATGAGCAGTTACATCAGTGGAATAACTATATACGTTGACGGTCTTGATCATCTAGCACAAAATAACATGGCGTTTATTGATGTATTAGAAAATATGAAAAAGCAAATGAAACAATAAAATTATGGCAGTAGAAACAAAATATAAAACATGTAATCTCTGTGAAGCCATCTGTGGTTTGGAGATAAAAGTCGAAGACAATAAAGTGCTGTCCATAAGAGGTGATGAAAACGATACGTTTAGTCGTGGTCATATTTGCCCGAAAGCAGTCGGTCTCAAAGATCTACACGAAGATCCCGACAGATTAAAGAAGCCAATGATTAAAAAAGATGGTGACTGGCAAGAGGCTACTTGGGATGAAGCGATTACTTTTGCTGCTCGATCTTTGGTCGAAGTTCAACTAAAACACAGTAAAGATGCGGTTGCTGTTTATCAAGGTAATCCAAGTGTCCATAATTTAGGCACTTCATTATTTTCTCCTGATTTCGTACGAAGTATAAAAACAAAAAACAGATATTCTGCTACCTCTGTAGATCAACTGGGCCATCATCTTGCAGCAGAAACTATGTTTGGTCATGGACTATTTGTCCCAGTACCAGACATCAATCGCACAGACTTTTGGGTCATCATCGGTGGCAACCCTATGGTATCGAATGGCAGTATGATGACTGCCCCAGACATAAGAGGTAGAATAAGAGACATTCAAGAAAGAGACGGTAGAATTGTTGTCATTGACCCTCGTTTTACGGAGACCTCTGAAAAAGCAGATGAACATATTTTCATTAAACCAGGAACTGATATTTGGTTATTGATGGGTTTGCTGAATTACATTTATATAAATGACAAAATTAAATTAGGTCATCTTGGAGATGCAATAGAGCCGACTAAGACTGAAGCTATTGGCAAAGCTGTTTCTTCATTTGATGTTGATCTAGTCGCTGAGAGAACTAAAATTTCAAAAGAAAAAATAACTAATTTCTATCAAGACTACTGTGGTTCCAAACGAGCAGTCATTTATGGCAGGTTAGGCATTTCAGCCAATAAATTCGGTGGCTTATGTCATTGGGCAATCAACACTATTAACATCCTTAGTGGTAATTTTGATAAAGAAGGTGGAGCTATGTTTCCAAATCCAGCTATCAATGTAAGCTCTAAAAAAAGCCCTGATACAAGATTTGCCAGATGGCATAGTCGCGTACGTAAGTTGCCAGAATATGGTGGAGAACTACCATCATCGACACTTGCTGAAGATATACTAGAGCCAGGCGAAGGTCAGATAAAAGCACTTGTCACTTCTTGTGGCAATCCGGTATTGAGCGTTCCCAATGGGCGTAAATTAGATGATGCTTTTGAGTCACTAGACTTCATGGTATCGATTGATATTTATCTGAATGAAACGACCAGACATGCAGATGTGATTCTCCCTCCAGCGACGGGATTAGAGACAGCTCACTACCCCATTGGTTTTCATAATTTGGCAATTCACAATACTGCAAATTATAGCGACCCTGTTGTAGAGAAAGCTGAAGGCACCCTGTTTGATTGGGAGATATTCAGCAAATTAAAAAAGGAAGTTGAGGAATATAGGCTCGAGAAAACAGGTGAAGCAAAATCTGATAAACCAGAATTCACCTTAGAACAAAAGCTTGGATTCTTATTGCAATTTGGTCCATATAAACTGAGTTTAGAAGAATTAAAAAAGCATCCTCATGGAATAGATCTCGGTCCATTAGAAACACAATTACCAAAACGATTGATCACTCCAGATGGCAAGTTGAATATATACCCTGACATCTATGAATCTGGCTTGAAAAATTTAGTAAACAGTCAAGTAGAAGAAGATCATGACTTCTTATTGATCGGAAGACGAAACTTGAGAAGTAACAACTCGTGGATGCACAATTTACATCGCATGACGAAAGGTCCCAATACATGTACTGCCATTGTCCACCCAGAAGATGCTGAGACTTACAACATAAAAAGTGGAGACCACATTAAAATACGATCGAGAGTTTCAGTTGTAGAAATAGAAGCTGAAGTATCAAATGAGATTATGAAAGGAACGATAAGTATTCCGCATGGTTGGGGACATGACAGAGAAGGAATTCGATTACAAACTGCTTCAGCAAAAGCCGGAGTTAGTTTTAACGATCTAGCAGATGATCAGTTGGTTGATGAATTAAGTGGTGTATCAGTCATCAATGCGATACCTGTAAGCATAGAAGTATAAATGGCAGTAACGATTATTAAATCTCCACTCCCAGGCCATGTATTGAGCATCGCTTGTAAAGAAGGTGACACCATTCCGAAAGGGAAAGATATTGTCATTATAGAAGCTATGAAAATGGAGAATGCGATTACTGCTCCAGATAACATTCTGATCAAATCAGTCTATAAAACAGAAGGCGATATCATTAAAAAAGATGAAGCTATATTAAGTGCGGAAATTATTAGTCCAGCTGCTTTATCAAGTACGGCAACCGAAAAAAATGAGCAATCTCCAAGTCCAAATAAACTAAAAGAACTCAATGACAGAAGAGAATTCCTACTAGATAAGAATAGAGAAAGAGCTACTGAAAAGCGTAAGAAGAAAGGATATAATACAGCTAGAGAGAATTTAAATCTATTGGTCGATGATGGTTCCTTTCAAGAATACGGAGGTTTTATCATTGCAGCTCAACTAAGTCGAAGAAGCAAAGAAGATTTAATACGAGAGACTCCCGCTGATGGATTAATTGCAGGCACAGCTACTGTTAATGCAAGTGACTATAAGAAGAATACGGAATGCGCTGTTCTCATCTATGACTACGCTGTATTGGCAGGTACACAAGGGACGATGAACCACCTAAAAATGGACAGAGTTTTAGAGATTGCTCACCGCAATAATCTTCCGACAATATTATTTGCAGAAGGTGGCGGTGGACGTCCAGGAGATGTCGATCAACAAACAATCGCAGGCTTGCACATTTCTACCTTTTATCAATTTGCAGCATTAAATGGTAAAGTGCCACTAGTCTCAATTGTAAACGGTTATTGTTTTGCTGGTAATGCGGCATTAGCTGGAAGCTCAGATATCATTATTGCTACAAAGTCCATCTCCTTAGGTATGGGAGGTCCAGCAATGATTGAAGGTGGTGGACTGGGTAACGTCGCCCCGAAAGAAATCGGCCCTTATGCTGTTCATATGGAAAATGGCGTAATCGACATATTGGTAGAAAACGAAACTGAAGCAATAGAAAAAGCGAAACAATACTTGAGTTATTTTCAGGGAATTGCAGCTCATTGGGAATCATCAGAGCAATCATTACTGAATAGTATCATTCCAGAAAATAGAAAACGCCTTTATGCAGTCAGAGATGTCATCACTACCCTCTTTGATACAAACTCTGTACTGGAATTGCGTCAATGGTATGGCGGTGGTATCGTGACAGGTCTTGCGCGCATAGAAGGAATACCTGTCGCTGTAATTGCTAATGATCCATCTGTGAATGCTGGGGCAATTACCCATCATGCTGCAATAAAAATGAAGGAGTTTTTAGAATTAGTAAATACGCATAAATTACCAATCATATCTCTTGTAGATACACCAGGCATCATGGTAGGTCCTGATTCAGAAAAGACAGGAAATGTCAAACATGCCTCTCGCCTATTTGTGGCCGCTGCAAAATTAGATGTGCCGATGATTGGTATTGTGACAAGAAGAGCATATGGTCTCGGAGCTATGGCGATGGTCGGTGGGAGTATGCATATTCCCAATATAATGCTTGCATGGCCATCTGGAGAATTCGGTGCAATGGGATTAGAGGGTGCTGTAAAACTTGGGTTCAGAAAAGAATTAGAAGCAGTTAAAGATCCAGAAGAAAGAGAAAACTTATACGCCCAAATGGTTGAGCTTGCTTACGAACGAGGCAAAGCATTAAGTATGGCAACTCATTTTGAAATCGACGATGTCATTCAACCAAAAGAAACTAGAAAAAGAATTGTACAATCATTAAAATCTAATAAAGGAAAATATGAGTCATAAAGTAGCAATAGTAACAGGAGCTGGATCAGGAATTGGACAAGCAACAGCAAAACTACTTGCAAATAAAGGGTTTAGAGTTGTTGTTTCAGATATCAATGAAGAAGGAATGCGCCAGACTCACGAAATGATAAAAGATGCAGGAGGTCAGGCGGTTATTCAACTGTGTGATGTATCTAGTCAACCCCAAGTAAAGCAGCTGTTTCAATCTACTGTTGCTAATTATGGTGAAATTCATGCTGTTGTCAACAACGCAGGTATTGGCGGAGATGCTGGTTTTATTCACGAATACAGTGATGAGACTTACGACAGAATCATTGCAGTCAATCAAACTGGCGTTTGGTATTGCATGAAGGAAGCACTCGCTATTATGCACAAACTACAGACGGGAGGTTCGGTAGTGAATGTCTCTTCTGTCGCAGGTATAGGTGCAGCGCCCATGATGGGTGCATATGCTGCAAGCAAACATGCCGTCATTGGTTTAACAAGAACAGCTGCTGCAGAATATGGCAAGTACAATATTCGCGTTAATGCAGTTTGCCCTACAGTAATCGACACACCAATGGGCCGATCGATAGCGGATCATGATTCACCTATGATGCAAATGATAAAGGAGTCTATACCAATGAAACGATTCGGAGAACCAGAAGAGGTCGCAGAAGTCATCGCATGGTTATGCTCCGAAAGCAGCTCTTATGTCAACGGTCAAGAACTACGCATAGACGGAGGCATGAAAGCCTAAGTAAACAAGAAACAAAAATATTAAATTATACCAATTGAATTCATCTAAAACCTAAATATATGAACGCACAACTATTCACTGAAGAACATGAAATGTTTCGTCAAAGTTTCCGATCCTTTTTAGAAAAAGAAGCGATGCCCCACATTGATGAGTGGGAAGAGAATCGACGGACACCTCGGGACATTTGGAAAAAGATGGGAGATATGGGATTTTTGGGTTTGGCTTATCCTGAAGAATACGGTGGATCAAATCTAGACTTTTTTTACGATGTGGTCTTCAATGAAGAATTGGGAAGAGCCAATTCAGGAGGATTTGCAATCACACAACAAGTGACACAATACATGGCCGGTCCTTATGTCCTCAAATATGGTTCGGATGAATTAAAGAAAAAATACATCCCTGGTATTATTTCAGGTGATCTGTTATGCTCCATCGGCATCACAGAGCCAGGTGCCGGATCAGATGCTCAGAATATCCAGACAAGAGCAGAGGACAAGGGCGATCACTACCTCGTTAATGGCTCAAAAACATTTATTACAAATGGAGTTTATGGTGACTTCATTATTACGGTTGTGAAGACAGATCCCAACGCA
>Ga0209187_1003716_pt1 | contig 12363 bp, 5 predicted proteins | sample BantaG_FD_187430 | JGI IMG/M metagenome (GOLD analysis project Ga0209187, IMG submission 187430) | Marine algal microbial communities from Bantry Bay, Ireland - BantryBay_4 metaG (SPAdes) (version 2) | ecosystem: Host-associated > Algae > Red algae > Unclassified | place: Bantry Bay, Ireland... | reverse complement strand
TGAAGTGCGGCGCACGGTAGATTTCTACAACCTCGATGCCATCATCGCCACAGCTTGTAGCCAAATTGTGCAACAAGCTGTTGCACATTTGCCTGAGTCCGTTCTCGAGCCGATTCCCTCCAATGGGCAAGCATAGACAAAAAGGAAAGCGCCCCCTGCCCTGTAGAGCGAAAGTCACAAGACCGCAGCCCCTGTCATTCCGAGCCGAGTCTCCAACGAGTTGGAGGCAGGGCGAGGAATCTCGTTCGGCAACCCTCTCTCTTGCCGACTCAAACCATAGCTCCCACCCGAATCGAATCGGCCAGCGCTTGATCCCCCCTCAGCCTCGCCATCACCCCCCAAACGCGCCGCTACCCGCCCTTCTGCCCCTCATGGAAAATATCCTGTCCATCCTGTCCAAAAAAACAGACAAGATGAACATGATTTACAGGATACCAAACAGTTTGGCAAGAAGGCAGCCATGAAGTCTCAAGACCGCCCCCCCTGTCATTCCGAGCCGAGTCTCCAACGAGTTGGAGGCAGGGGGAGGAATCTCGTTCGGCAGCCATCCCACTTGCCGACGCAAACCATAGCTCCCACCCAACTCAAATCGGCCAGCGCTTGATCCCCCCTCAGCCTCGCCATCACCCCCCAAACGCGCCGCTACCCGCCCCTCCCACAACTGATCCAGTGGGGCTCCCGGACAAGAGGGCCTTTTCCGGTAGAGCCCCCCCCTCAGCTCCGCCCAGAATGGAGCGAGCTAGAAAGGCCGGACAAGCATCCCATATTCTCCGTGAATTTTGTCACAAACGTCGGCTTCAACTTGTGACAAAAACTGACGGGACTAACTGCCCCTCATGGAAAAAAATCCTGTCCATCCTGTAAATCCTGTCCAAAAAACCAAAAAGCAGACAGGATGAACATGATTTACAGGATACCAAACAGTTCGACAAGAAGACAGCCGTGAAGTCACAAGACCGCCCCCCTGTCATTCCGAGCCGAGTCTCCAACGAGTTGGAGGCAGGGCGAGGAATCTCGTTCGGCAACCATCTCACTCGCCGACTCAAACCATAGCTCCCACCCGAATCGTATCGGCCAGCGCTTGATCCCTCCAGCCTCGCCATCACCCCCCAAACGCGCCGCTACCCGCCCTTCTGCCCCTCATGGAAAATATCCTGTCCATCCTGTCCAAAAAAACAGACAAGATGAACATGATTTACAGGATACCAAACAGTTTGGCAAGAAGGCAGCCATGAAGTCTCAAGACCGCCCCTCCCTGTCATTCCGAGCCGAGTCTCCAACGAGTTGGAGGCAGGGCGAGGAATCTCGTTCGGTAACCATCTCGCTTGCCGGCTCAAACCATAGCTCCCACCCGAATCGAATCGGCCAGCGCTTGATCCCCTTCTCAGCCGCGCCATCAACCCCCAAACGCGCCGCTACCCGCCCCTCCTGAACCGATCCAGCCGTCTCCCGGACGAGAGGGCCTTTCGGTCAGCCCCCCCTCAGCTCCGCCCAGAATGGAGCGAGCTAGAAAGGCCGGACAAGCATCCCATATTCTCCGTGATTTTTGTCACAAACGTCGGCTTCAACTTGTGACAAAAACTGGCGGGACTAACTGCCCCTCATGAAAAAAATCCTGTCCATCCTGTAAATCCTGTCCAAAAAAGCAGACAGGATGAACATGATTTACAGGATACCTAACAGTTCGGCAAGAAGGCGGGCGTGAAGTCGCAAGACGCAGCCTCCTTGATCCTCAACCACCTACGAAATTGGCCACAGCTTGTAGCCAAATTGCGCAACAAGCTGTTGCACATTTGCCTGAGTCCGTTCTCGAGCCGATTACCTCCAATGGGCGAAGAATAGACAAAAAGGAAAGCGCCCCCTGCCCTGTCGAGCGAAAGTCACAAGACCGCAGTCCCCCTGTCATTCCGAGCCGAGTCTCCAACGAGTTGGAGGCAGGGCAAGGAATCTCGTTCGGCAACCATCCCACTTGCCGACTCAAACCATAGCTCCCACCCAACTCAAATCGGCCAGCGCTTGATCCCCCCCAGCCTCGCCATCACCCCCCAAACGCGCCGCTACCCGCCCTTCTGCCCCTCATGGAAAAAAATCCTGTTCATCCTGTAAATCCTGTCCCAAAAAAGCAGACAGGATGAACATGATTTACAGGATCTTCCAAGCTCGCGTCGGGTAAACTCCGCGTCCTTCGAACGGCACAGCCTAATGAAATCGTTGCGCGCCAGCAATCAGCCTCGCAACACTCTAGAGCTTCTCGGTATCTGGGAGCGACTTCACAACCCCGCGTTTAATCCCGTCGAATTCGACGGGATTAAGAAACGGGCGGGTCTGAACAGCTTCACCCTCACTCCAAAACAGTGGATGAGCTCGCAAGCGCCTTGGCCCGCAAATCGGGATGGCGCATCCAGCCCTCGGAAAACACGGCTCTCGATCGATTGGGGCTGTCGACTCAGGTTCCGGCGCAGAGCGTGTATCTTTCGGAACTTTTCGCACTGACTGCCGAACGGCGAGGCATGGGCTCAATGGCCGCGTTCGGCAGCCATCATCGCCGGCGGGCGGCCGACGAGACTTCCAAATTCAAGTAACCTAGCCCCGAGTTACTGAAAAATGGAAAATCAGCGAACCTGACCCAGTTCCCCAGTTCCCCAGTTCCCCATTTCAATCTTCACCCTTCAATATTCCTATTTTAAAATTCCCTCCTTCCCCTTGTCCAGAATCCCGTCCATTATCCTCCTAACCTCATTCCCAGCACCTACCGCCCCCACTCCCCTCCTTCCTTGCCCTCTCCAGAAGAACTCGCCTGGCAGAACATCGACGCGCTCCTCGCGGCGGCGGGCTGGAACGTGCAGAGCCGGGAAGAGCTCAATCTGTCAGCGGCTAAGGGCGTCGAGCGTCTCTCATCCGATTTAGTGACCGCATTCCCAGAAATGAAGGGGCTTTCGCTTTCGAATCTCTGGCGGATGCGATCCTTCTACCTCGCCCATAGCCAGCTACCTGCACTTCTCGCGCAGCCTGCGCGAGAAGTGGAAAAGGCGACCGAGAATCCGGAAAATCTCGTGCAAGCTGCGCGAGAACTTCTGCGACAGGCTGTCGCAGATTTCCAGAACGGCCAGCCTCCACAGGCTCTCTTGGAGATCCCGAGGTTTCACAACGTTGTCCTCATCGAAAAACTCAAAGACCCCGCCCTACGGTTCTGGTACGCCGCTCAGACCACCGAACACGGCTGGTCCCGCGCCGTCCTCGTTCACCAGATCGAGAGCGAACTTCATCTGCGCGCCACCAGCAAGAGCAACAACTTCGACCTAACTTTCCCAAATCCCCAATCCGACTTCACCCGTGAGTTGATCAAGGACTCCTTCAATCTCGAGCTCCTCGACGTCCGAGGGCAAGCTCGGGGGCGAGTTCTACACGCCGAAGTGCATCGTCAATCTGATCGCCGAAATGATCGGGCCCTACAAAGGCAAGATCTATGCCCCCTACCACCAAAATGGTTCTGAGGAAAAAGGTTGGCGCGGCACTCCCAATTCTTGGTCTGCTATCCACGCCCATCAGAATGCGCCATACGCGATGTACAGTGCCGGCCTCCTCAACTAGAAACTCTTTAATCCTGTCCCATGCCTGACTTCTTCAAACAGCCCGTTCTCAACTCTCCATACGAATACCCAATCCGCCATTGGCATCTGGACGAAGAGAATCAGCCGACACAAACAATCGTAGAATCGCGTAGGGCGGTCTCATTCATCACCCCGATTCCGAGATCACGCAAACACTCCCGCGCCGATCAAAGCGAACTCAAACTTGATGAAGGCGCGGGAATCTCTGATGAAGATCAGCAATACGACCTCACATCCATCATCAACGAGGTCCGGGGCAATGTGGACACCTGGCGAACCCTTGCAAAGTCTCAATGGAACGTCACCCCAGAGACGGCCAACCTGCTTGATTACTGGCGCAATCACCAGTTCTCCAGCATACGCCCCTTCTTCTGTCAGGTAGAGGCCGTAGAAACCGCCATTTGGCTTTCCGAGGTCGCCCCCTCTCTGCCAGCAGGCAAAAGACTTCTCGTTCACCTCAAATCCGCCAACGACGACTCCAATCCCGGACTCAACCGCCTAGCCCTCAAGCTCGCCACCGGCGCTGGGAAAACCACAGTCATGGCTATGCTCATCGCCTGGCAAACCATCAACGCCGTCCGCCGTCCTGATTCGAAAAAGTTTACCACCGGATTCCTTCTTATCGCCCCCGGAATAACCATCCGCGACCGCCTCCGCGTTCTCCAGCCGAATGACCCAGACAACTATTACACCACCCGCGAGCTCCTTCCCACCGACTACTTCGACGACATCAAGAAAGCCCGTGTCGTCATCTCCAACTACCACGCCTTTCAACTCCGCGAGAAAACAAAAATCTCCCCCGGAAACAAAAAGCTCCTCCAAGGACAAACCGGATCAGAAATCAAAACGACCGAGACCGAAGGCCAAATGCTCCAGCGCGCGGTGCCCGAACTTCTCGGAATGAAAAACGTCGTCGTTATCAACGACGAAGCCCACCACTGCTACCGCGAGAAACCCGAATCCATCGAGGACAAGCTCACTGGCGACGACAAGAAAGATGCCGAAAAAAACACCGAGGCCGCCCGCCTCTGGATCAATGGCATCGAGGCTCTCCAGCGCAAGATCGGCGTCCGCACTGTCTTCGACCTCTCCGCGACCCCCTTCTTCCTGCGCGGTTCCGGCTACAAGGAAGGCACCCTCTTTCCTTGGACCATGAGCGACTTTTCCCTCATGGACGCTATCGAAAGCGGCATCGTTAAGCTCCCCCGCGTCCCTATTGATTCCAACGAGAATGTCCAGGACGACATGCCCAAGTTCCGCAACCTCTGGGATCACATCCGCGCGGACATGCCCAAGAAAAGGCGTAAAACCGATGCCGATTTAGACCCACAAAGCCTCCCCCCGCTCTTGCTCAACGCAATCGACTCCCTCTACGGACATTACAAAAAGACCTTCGACTTGTGGCAGGAGTCTAACCTGAGCGTTCCCCCCTGCTTCATCGTGGTCTGCCAAAACACCTCCATTTCTAAGCTCATCTACGACTACCTCTCAGGCTATTACCAGAAAAACGACGACGGCACCGACGCCCTCATCCCTGGGAAATGCGAACTCTTCCGCAACTACGACGACTACGATCAAGCACTCCCGCGCCCCAATACCCTGCTCATCGATTGCATGCAGCTTGAGTCCGGCGATGCTCTCGATAACGACTTCCGCACGATGGCAGGCCCGGAGATAGAGCGCTTCCGCCGCGAGATCGCCGAGCGCACCGGCCAATCCCAGTCTGCCGATAAGATCCCCGATCATGACCTGTTGCGCGAGGTCATGAACACCGTCGGTAAGCCCAATGCACTTGGCTCCTCCATCCGCTGCGTCGTCTCCGTCTCCATGCTCACCGAGGGCTGGGACGCGAACAACGTTACCCACGTCCTTGGCGTCCGCGCCTTTGGAACCCAGCTCCTTTGCGAGCAGGTTGTCGGTCGTGCCCTTCGCCGGCAATCCTACGAACTCGAAGAGATAGATGGAGAAAAAATCTTCCCCGCCGAATACGCCGACATCTACGGCATTCCCTTCGACTTCACCGCCAAGCCGACCGTTGCCAAGCCCACCCCACCCAAGGACACCGTCACCGTCAAAGCCATCAACCCTGATCGCGCCCACCTAGAAATCACCTTCCCCCGCGTCGATGGTTACCGCGTCGAGCATCCCACCGAAAAACTCCGCGCCGAGTTCACCGATGACTCCACCCTCATTCTCACTCCCGACCTCATCGGCCCAGCCATAGTCGAGCAATCGGGCATCATCGGGAAACGAGAAATCCTCACTGTCGAACACCTCAAGGAAGTCCGCTCCTCCGAACTCATCTACTCCCTCACCGAGCGGCTCCTCGCCACCAAGCTCCGCAATGAGGGCGAGGCTCCACCTCTCCAGCTCTTCTCCCAGGTGAAAACCATCGTCCGCGACTGGCTGGAGAACCACTTGCAGTGCAAAGGCGGCACCCAGCCTGCGCAGCTCCTCTACCGCTACTTCGCCGACATGGCCTGCCAGCGCATCAATGCCGCGATCACGCGCGCCCACATCGAGACCACCGCCATCCGCGCCATTCTCAATCCCTACAATCCAGCCGGCTCCACCCGCCACGTTCGCTTCACCACTTCCAAAACCCCACGCTGGGACACCGCCTCAGAGCACCCCAAGAATAACATCAACTACGTCATCGCCGATTCCGATTGGGAGATTGCCCTTTGCCGCGCCATCGAAGCCCACCCGCGCGTCATCGCTTACACTAAAAACCACAACCTCGGCCTCGCCGTCCCCTACATGCTAGGCTCCGATAGCAAAACCTATATTCCCGACTTCGTCCTCCTCGTCGATGACGGCCAGGGCCCCGACAACCCGCTTCACATCATCATCGAGGTCAAGGGCTACCGTGGAGAGGACGCAAAAGACAAAAAAGAAACTATGGAGACCCGTTGGATTCCCGGAGTAAACCGACTCGGCACCCACGGTCGCTGGACCTTTGCTGAGTTCACCGACGTCTGGGAAATGGAATCCGACCTCGAAAACAAAATCACCGAACAACTCGATGCTCTCCTCCCGGAGCCTGACACCACTGCCTCCGCCTCCGGTCAGCATTCGCTTGAATCCCAATCTTAATTTTCACCATGCCACCTAAGAAAGCCGCCAAGAAAAAGACCGCTCCCAAGAAAGTCGCCGCGCACACCCACCTCGGCGACAAGCGCAAGAACATCCCCAATCAGGAGCATGAGTCCGTCCTCGCCGACGAGGATCGCGAGGTGAAAACCCTCCGCTACCCGCGCAATACCGACCTCGACCCCCAGATCGTCTGGCGTGGCAAAGACCGGCAGGATGCCACCGACCTCCACGTCCCCGCGCCTCCCATCTACATTCAGGAAAAGATCCACCCCAAGGCCCTCATCGATGACCTCAAGGCCGAGACCGCCAAACAGGAACACGACGACGGCCAACTCACTCCCGATCTCTTCTCCGACTTCAACGGTATCCCCAAAGGCGCGGATAAAACCGAGTTCTACCAGCATGACCAAAATTGGTCGAACCGCATGATCCTCGGCGACTCGCTCCAGGTCATGGGCAGCCTCGCCGAGCGCGAAGGCCTGCGCGGAAAGGTGCAATGCATCTACCTCGATCCTCCCTACGGCATCAAGTTTAACTCCAACTTCCAGTGGTCCACCACCTCCCGCGATGTCAAAGACGGCAAGGCCGAGCACATCACCCGCGAACCCGAAATGGTCAAAGCCTTCCGCGACACTTGGCGCGATGGCATCCACTCCTACCTCACCTACCTCCGCGACAGACTCACCGTCGCCCGCGACCTCCTCACCGATTCCGGCTCCATCTTCGTCCAGATCGGCGACGAAAATGTCCACCGTGTCAGATGTTTGATGGATGAGGTGTTTGGTGAGGATAATTTTGTCGCTCAGTTGATATTTAAAAAAACTGGCTCGATGAGTGGCAACTTCGTGTCGGGGATAACCGATACCGTTATTTGGTATGGAAAAAATAACAGCGCTACCAAATTCAGGAGATTACTCGCTGAACGAACCTCGGACGCCATCGATTCAGGTTTTGGTAACATCGAATTACTCTCGGGAGAGTGCCGCGGCTTATCGAAACCTGAAAAGGATGGCCTCGTTCCATCTCCATCAGGGAGACGATTTCAAACCTCTCCTCTAATGTCAGCTGGAGCAGCAAAGGAAATACAAGACTTTGAATTAGATGGCCGAATTTTCCGACCGGCCCGTGGTAATCATTGGAAAGTATCCTTAAGTAGCATGCCTAAAATCGCCCTATCTGGCAGACTGTATTCTGCAGGAAACACACTAACCTTCAAAAAGTATCTCGATCAAAGTAGTCACACACCCCTCACGCCAGTTTGGATGGATACTATGGAAAGCACATTTGCTGTTCAGCGAGTCTATGTTGTTCAGACATCTACAAAAGTCATCCAACGCTGCCTCCTCATGGCCACTGACCCCGGCGACCTTGTCCTTGATCCAACCTGCGGTTCCGGCACCACCGCCACTGTCGCCGAGCAATGGGGCCGACGTTGGATCACCATCGACACCTCCCGCGTCGCCCTCGCGCTCGCCCGCGCCCGCATCATGGGAGCGAAATATCCTTTCTACCTCCTCGCCGATTCCAAGGAAGGTCAGGAAAAGGAAGCAAACCTCACCCGCCGCACTCCCAGCACCCAGCCCACCTACGGGAATCTCCGCCATGGCTTCGTTTACGAGCGCGTCCCCCACATCACCCTCAAGTCCATCGCCAACAACGCTGAGATCGACATCATCTGGGAAAATCACGAGGAACAACTCGCCCCACTCCGTGCCGAACTCACCACTCAACTCCTCAAATCCTGGCTCGCCGACTACCGCGCCACCCAGTCCTACGACATCGAAGTTCCACCCGGAATCCAAGAATGGGAAGTTCCCCGCCACCCGGAAACCGCTTGGCCGGAAGACTGCGTGAAAGCCTTCACCTCCATCCAAAAGCAGTTGGAGAAAGAGAAACCCAACTCATCCCTCGTCGCCAAGAACCTCAAGATCATCAATGACCAACTCGGCAAGGAGTTCACCACCGCAACCCTCCCCGAACGCCCCGCCGATCCTTGGACCGACAAAGCCCTCATCGCGACTCATGCTGAATTCTGGGAACACCGCATTGCCCGCCAGCAGGAGATTGATGCCTCCATCGCCGCCAAAGCCGACTCCGAATACCTCTACGACAAACCCTACGAAAACAAGAAAGCGGTCCGCGTCGCCGGCCCCTTCACCGTCGAAAGCCTCAGTCCCCACCGCACCCTCGCCCTCGACGAGGATGACCAATTCGTCGAACCCACAAAGGTCAAGGAAACCGCCGTCGAATACGGCACCCAGTCCTTTGAGCACCTCATCCTCGACAACCTCCGCACCGCCGGCGTCCAGCAAGCTCACAAGGAAGACCGCATCACCTTCGATTCCGTCGGAATCTGGCCCGGCTACCAAGTTTGCGCCGTCGGCAAATACCGGGAGACCGAAGACGGCCCCCTGAAAAAAGCCGGAATCTGCATCGGCCCCGAGTTCGGCTCCCTCCGCCGCGCCGACCTCATCGAAGCCGCCCAGGAAGCGGGCGACGCTCAGCTTGATGTTCTCGTCTCCTGCGCCTTTTCCTACGAAGGCTCCGCCACCGGTGTGGACAAGCATGGCCGCATTCCCATCCTTAAGGCCCGCATGAATGCCGACCTCCACATGGCCGGCGATCTCAAAAACACCAACACCGCCAACCTCTTCGTCATCTTCGGAGAACCGGACATCGAAGTCACTGAGAACAAGGACAACCAACTCCAAGTCACAATCAATGGCATCGATGTCTTCGATCCCCGCAAAGGCGAAGTCCGCTCGGACAACACAGATGGCATTGCCTGCTGGATGATCGACACCAACTATAACGGAGAATCCTTCTTCGTCCGCCACTCCTACTTCCTAGGCCAGAACGATCCCTACAAATCGCTCAAAACTACCCTCAAAGCCGAGATCAACAAGGAGGCCTGGGAAAGCCTAAACTCCGCAACCTCCCGCCCCTTTGAGAAGCCCACCACTGGCCGTATCGCCGTTAAGGCGATCAATCACCTCGGCGATGAAGTCATGAAAATCTTCCGCCTGAAATAAACCGATGAATCTTCTCCTCGCCGACACCTTCAACACCGCCCTCGGCAAGCTCGCAATCGCTGAGCAAAAGGCCGTCAAAATCACGGTCTTCGATTTCCAGTTAAACGCTGAAAATCCCGGCCATAAGTTCCACCGTGTCGAACGCTCCAAAGACAAGGACTTTTGGTCTATCCGCGTCAACCGAGACATCCGTCTCATCGTCCACAAGCGAGGGAACAACCTCCTCGTCTGCTACGTAGACCACCACGACAAAGCCTACGCCTGGGCCCAAAACCGTCGTCTCGAAAATCACCCAAAAACTGGTGTCGCCCAAATTGTCCAAATCCGCGAGACCATCCGCGACATCGAGATCCCCAACTACATTGCTGCGGAACCCGAGACTCTCGAAGCACCCGATAAATTCCCTTTCGCAGAATACTCGGACGATGACTTACTCCAATGGGGAGTCCCCACCGACTGGCTCGATGACGTCCGCAAGGCTGATGAGGGTCGACTGCTCAATCTCACGGATCATCTCCCTTCCGAAGCTGCCGATGCCCTCCTAGAACTCGCCACCGGAGGAAACCCGTCCAGACCCGAACCCGTTGCCTCCGGCGAAGATCCTTTCACCCACCCGGACGCGCAACGCCGTTTCCAACTCATTCATTCTGACAAAGAACTAGAGGCCGCCCTCGAATTCCCTTGGGACAAGTGGAGCGTTTTTCTTCATCCCGACCAGCGCAAGCTCGTCACCAAATCCTACAACGGTCCCGCCCGTGTTTCCGGATCAGCTGGCACCGGCAAGACTATCGTAGCGCTCCACCGTGCCGCCCACCTCGCCCGCGAGAACGATGACGCTCTTGTCCTCCTCACCACCTTTTCTCCCAAGCTGGCTGAAACTTTGGCGAGCAAGCTCAACATACTGGTTTATCACGAGCCCCTCCTTCGCGAGCGAATCGTTGTCCGCGACCTAGAAACCCTCGCCCAAAAGCTTTACGAGGCAAGAATCGGTCGAAGCCAGGTTATTGGCACCGAGGATATCGATGCCCTCATTCAAACCGCCCACAAATCCGCCCCGCCCGAGATCCAGAACTTCAGCACTCAATTCCTCAAAGACGAATGGCACCACATCATCGACGCTCACCAAATCAAGGGCCTCGATGATTACCTCGACGTCAGCCGCCTCGGACGCCGATCCCGCCTCTCCGCTGCCCAGCGGGAATCACTCTGGCCCTTCTTTGCCGCAATTCATGAAAGCATCACCACCGCGAATCAAGTCACCCGCGAAGAAGCCTACACCAAGCTAGCCGAAAACTTAAACACGAGCGACCGCCCCCTCTACGACCACGCTATCATTGACGAAGCGCAGGATCTCTCTGTCAGCCAACTCAAGTTCTTTGCCGCCCTCGGAAACTCTGGGCCGGAAAGCCTTTTCTTCGCTGGCGACATCGGGCAACGCATCTTCCAACACCCCTTTTCATGGCTCTCTCAAGGCATCGATATCCGAGGGCGTTCAAACACACTCAAAGTCAACTACCGCACTAGCCACCAGATCCGCAACCAAGCCGACCTGCTTCTCGCCCCAGAACTTCAAGACCCCGATGGCATCAAGGAATCCCGTCGCCAAACCATTTCGGTCTTCAACGGCCCGAACCCTGTCGTGAAAATCTGCGATTCGCCAGATTCCGAAATCCAAACAGTCCGGGAATGGCTAACCCAACAAGAAGAGCTAGGGATCAAAGCCAACGAGATTGCCCTCGTCGTGCGCAGCAACGAACAGACCCCACACGCCTCCGCCATTCTAAAAAACCAGGAATCTAAACCCAAAATCATCCTCATGCACGATGCCAAAGGACTCGAATTTCGTAGCGTCGCAATCATCGCCTGTGACGAGGACGCTATCCCTCTCCAATCCCGCATCGAATCCGCCTCCGACATGCAAGAACTCTCCACCCTGCTCGAAACCGAACGCCATCTCCTCTACGTAGCCGCCACCCGCGCCCGCGAACATTTACTTATCACGGCTCAATCCCCCGGTTCCGAATTCCTCGGCGATTTACGCTAGTTTTCAAGCTCTCCTAAAAAACCTAAAAACCACTAAGGGATAGGATCGAGACAGACCTTCGGGAAGAGGAGACTGGCGGGTAGCGGCCTTTTTTGGGATTCTCCACATTCCGATTTGAGTGTAAGAAGAGTGCTCCTGACCAATGAGGCACATGTCGGATATCAGATGCGCCGAAATTTCCGCCATACTTCAATTTCCCTTTACGGCAAATTGATCAGATCGCAGCACTAACGCGATATTCCGCTTCAGGCCGGAGGCCTGCTGAATATTCCTTAGCAGTTTGAATCCGCCATCCCCTGAGCCGGCTCGGTGCCAAGGTTACTCCATGTGTTGGGTGGAGCGAGCCAGCGCCAGCCACTAAGAAGTCCTGATCAAGGCTGACTTGCTAAACGTCACACTAAAGTTATAATGTGTAACAATTTCCGACACAATTATGTCGTCCACTCTTCAAAAAAAGCTCCGTTCCCTCGCCTCGGCTCACGAGGTGCTGACGACGGCGCAGCTTCTAGAAGCTGACATTTCTGACCAGAGCATTACCCGACTGGTCAAGGAAGGCACGCTGGTGCGCGTGCGGCGTGGT
>Ga0209187_1003713_pt1 | contig 12369 bp, 10 predicted proteins | sample BantaG_FD_187430 | JGI IMG/M metagenome (GOLD analysis project Ga0209187, IMG submission 187430) | Marine algal microbial communities from Bantry Bay, Ireland - BantryBay_4 metaG (SPAdes) (version 2) | ecosystem: Host-associated > Algae > Red algae > Unclassified | place: Bantry Bay, Ireland... | reverse complement strand
ACTGGAATGCCAACTTTCATAAGTTTAAAATTTTATTTGTTCCGTAAATCAACCTTCATTTTTAGTCGTTCGTTTGAGCGTTTGCCTCTTTCATCTTTTAGCACAAATAAAAATAAAACTTTAATTGAACTACATCAAATCAACACTCTTAATAATTTCCTCTGGTCACTAAAGCAAATTCGTCGGTGTTTCTAAGTTTAAAATTTTATTTGTTCCGTAAATCAACCTTCATTTTAATCGTTCGCTTGAGCGTTTACCGCCTTCATCTTTTAGCACATAGAAAAATAAAACTTTAATTGCACCAAATCTAACCAACCCTCTCAATCATTTCCTCTGGTCACCTAAGCAAAGTCATAGGTGTTTCATAAGTTTAAAATTTTATTTGTTCCGTAAATCAACCTTCATTTTTAGTAGTTCCCATGAGTGTTTGCCGCTTTCATCTTTTAGCACAAAGAAAAATAAAACTTTAATTGAACTACATCTAACCAACACTCATAATCATTTCCTCTGGTCACCTAAGCAAAGTCATCGGTGTTTCATAAGTTTAAAATTTTATTTGTTCTGTAAATCAACCTTTCATTTTTAGTCGTTCGCTTAATCGTTTACCGCCTTCATCTTTTAGCACAAAGAAAAATAAAACTTTAATTGAATTACATTATAACCAACACTTTTAATCATTTCCTCTGGTCACCTAAGTAAAGTCGTTGGTGTTACATTTGTTATTTTTAATTATTAGGTTTTACGAGGTGAAGGTAAAATTATTGTTTGCAATTACTTGCCTTGATAATATTAAAATAGCCTTTTTATAGGATTTCGTTTATAATATCAATTTTTTTATAAAAGATGAATTGGGAGCAAAATATTGGGTATAGACGTCGGATAACTCCAAGTTATCCGACGTCTTCACATTTCCATTTATGAATTTGCCTACCTAAACCTTATACGTTATCTTTGATCTTTACCCAATTAGAAATAACTCATTATGAAAAAAACAATTACCACATTATTACTAGCTATCACTTTTGTATATTTTTCAAATGCACAAGAAGTTTCAACTCAATTAGTTACTATAACAGAAGGCGACGCTTTTAATAGTGCTGGCCTTGGTGTAACATTTCGCGGAGAAATAATGTCAGACGGAAACTTATATTTTCAAGGCTCCTCCAATGGATTCAGAGAATCAATTTGGAAAACGGATGGGTCAATTAGTGGGACATCCAGAATTATAAGAGAAGATAGTGATTGGGGTGGTGATTGGGATCAAAAATTATTTATTGATCAAGGAATAATCATAAATGAAGATGGAAGTTGGCTAATTCTAAGGCCTGGTTCTTCTGCATTGGAAGCATTAAACAACCTGCCTGTAGAGCGTTTTCAGAGTATTGATAAAGTTTCCGATGGTTCATATTATATCACAGTAGAGAGAGATGATAATATTGTCCTCTATACTTCCAGTGCTGATTTTTCTGACGTCAATGAAGTAGGAATTGTACATCCTGATGTTTCTTTTTTATTATTAACAGCGGGGGACGCGGGAGCAGTCATATTGAGTACAAATACATTTACAGATGATTCACCTCTTGTATACCTCAAAGCAACAAATAGTATTCAGCCACTAGAAGATTATATTGGTTCTCTGTCTCTATCGATTGACATAAGTACATTGATCTATGCCTATATTCATAATCAATATATGTTCTTGTCATATAGAGATGAAGATGGATTTTTTCAAGATAAGGTCGTTGATATGGTAAACATGACCAGTAATGATTTTGAATACATAAATGAGCCATTAGCCTATTATAATTTTGAAAATCAATTAATCATTGTTACAAAAAGAGAAGTGGTTAGTCTTAATACAGTGGATATGTCAAGTTCAGAATTATATGGCAATGTCTTTGGGTTCACACCAGTAGAAAAAGTTGATGATAAAATCTACTTCATAAAACGAGAAAATACTATTGAAAGTCTTGTTGAATTAAATTTAAGTGATGGTTCGGCGAGAGATCTACCTGGTGCAGAAACCGGAAGTAGTTTTTACAATAGCAAAATCGAATATTATAAGAATGAGCTTTATTACATAGGCGAGTCTGATTATCAAATTTTATACAAATATGATTTTGATGCTGAAAGTCCTGTATTGGTTGATACACTTTCTATACGAAATGGAGCAACTGTTGTCCACGCACTTATAGAGGTTAATGATGAACTAGTAATCAGCAAAAGATTTAACAATGTCCAACATGAAATGTTCGTATTAGGTGATGGAACGCCGTCGAGTTTGAGTAAAATTAATGCTGAAGAACTTATAGTTAGACCTACACTGTCTTCGGATTTCATTTCAATAGATTTTAATAATTTACGAGGAGACGCTCAGGCATTAATTTTTGATATGAATGGTCAGCTTGTTTCTAAAACAATTGTTCCTAATGGACAACTGGATATCTCAATATTTGTATCTGGTAAATACTATGGGTTCATAGAGCAAGACAATAAACTATATCGCTTCCAGTTTATAAAAATGTAGGATAATTATTCCGAAATTTGGGCATGAATAGTTAAATGTGATTCGCTTTTTATATTATCTATTTCTTTATTGGGCATACGTTTATTCTTTGTGTTAACAAATACACAATTTCTTATCAAACTTTGAAAGATATTTGATTGATAACATCGATCTATTTAAATAATTCACACAACCAATTTTATGAATATTAGACATATATTATTTTTATTTTCCTTTGTTATTATATCTATTGCTAGAGGGCAAGGAGTCGATTACAGTTTAAGCAATGAGATAAAAGTATGGGCTTTAGAAGCACCCACTGATTTAATAAATACTAAAAGTAATAAGAAGATATTACACACAGGTGCACCAAATCTTAATAAGATAAAATCTTATTGGGTTGATTTTACAAATCCAGAAAATCCAACACGAGAAAAATTTGGCACCCCTTTCGATAAAAGTTATGCTAAAAATTTTATCAATCTAGGCAATAGGATATTTTGGTCATTATCTGTTAAGGATAAAAAAACCAAACAGCTATATGATATGCTTGTCGAGTATGATGAAAATGGGAAACTATTAGAAATAATGAAAATAGATAGTTCTGATTATTCTAGTTATGGAGAATTGCCGTATCAACGGATAAGATACTCACCAGACTCTAGTAAAGTGTTGATGATGAATATAGCTGATGATAATCATAAAAGTGATCCATTTTCAATAAGAGCAATCGTGATGGACGCCAATGTTAAAGAGATATCAAGATATTCCATTTTTGATGAAAGTAAAAATAGTCAAAAAATGAGAGATGTTACAGACTGCCAAGTAGCTAATGATGGTAGTTTTACAATTGTTGAAAGGAGATTTATAGACAAACCGAAGGAATCAAGAAAGGTTGGGAAAAAGAAAGTTGCAAATTACCACCTATCAATAATTGATGTTGACAAAGATGGTAAGGCTACTGTCGATGATTTAGAAAGTACTGGTGGATTCTTTGATGCGTGCAGAATTTTTAAATTTAGGAACGGTACTCAAATGCTAGCTTATGCAAAAAGAGGTAAACGTGATGACTCTTCTATAAAGGGGTTTGATTTTTTCATAAAGAAGCCAACGGATGTTAAATATGAAGTTATTGAGTATCTTTTTTCACAAGAAGAGATTGATAAATACGGGAAATGGGACAAAAGAGATCCCGGCTTTGTCGGGCATTCGATTGTTCAACCTCAGTATCAAAAAGAAGGAGATGATAAAATATATTTTTTGCTTGAAAAAAGTAATTTCATAAATAAAAAACAGGGAGATTTACTTATTCAACATCATGTTTTAGGTTCATCACTCATAGTAGAAATAGACAGTGATGCGAATATTATTAATACTACTCTAATACCTAAATATAGCGAAAATCAGTTTTACCAATCTCAATCTCTTATTTTGAAATATAAGGGTAAAACAGCGTTATTATATACTGATCTTAACACCAATGAAGACAGAAAGATTAAAGACTATAAGAAATTTCATAAGGTGAAAATGTTTAGAGGTTCTTATGTAAGTGAAATAATCGCTTATGAAGATGATTCTGGATCACTGATCAGAGAAAAAATTGAGGATATCAAAAAACTATTTACATACAAACAATTTGCACATACTGATGCTAAAGGGCGAGTTGTTGTTCCTGCTACCAAAAAAGCTAATTTGGTCAAACGTAATTTGTTGTTTATTACGATTGAAAATTCTGAGATGAATTAATCACAAAATTTGATACATTTTATCTAATACGATTTTATAATCAATTCCATTCAAAGGAATATATTTACGAAATAACCAAAATGAAATATTTATTATTTATAGTTCTTTTCCTCTTTAATATTGGAAATATTAGTAGTCAGGATGATAGTAGATTGGGTGTTAATTTAGGCTATGCTACAAAATTACTTAGTCATGAAGTGTTTGGTATACAAAATGATCATACGCTAATTAAAATTGGGGTAGAAAAAAGTGTAAGATTTTTTAGAAATGGCGGCTTATTTTTTGGTGGTGAATTGTCCTTTGCTAATGTGGAAGTACCCAGTTCAACTGCGGGAATATTTGGACCTTCAATTGCAGGTTTTGAAGATAATATATTGATAGCCGGGATCTATGCTGGTGCTAAAAATGAATATTTTGAAGGTTTATTTTATTCGTCTTTCGGAATATTATTCGAATATGATTTTGGAGGATCAGAATCTTATGCTTATTCTAGACAAAATGGAGTTGGAGCATTTTTAATTCTCGGCAAGGACATACACCTCAGTGATGAATATGTAATTAGTATAGAGCCGGGATTTCGATTTAGAAGTGCATTGCAATTTACTGGTAATATTGGTTCTGCAGGGGAAGCAAATCACAGTGCAATTTTTGATTTTAATTTTAATATTGGATTTGCTTACAAGTTTTTTTAATATAGTTTAATCCTATTTCATTTGTTAAGTATTAAAAATCTTGAAATACACAAGTGTAAAAAATATTCGTTATTCAAACTATAAAGACAACGCAATAAAAAAACTTATGAAGAGTAGCATATTTAAAATTTTATTTTTACTTCTGCTTGCTCCTTTGTTATATATCGTTTCTATTATTTTTTATGCTTGGTATACTGATTTTATTCCAGACTCTATAGAACGACTAAACGTAGCATCATCAACTTCGTTGGATAATATTGACTCTGATACACTCACTTTTTTGGATTGGAATATTGGATATGCTGGCCTTGGAGAAGAGTCGGATTTCTTCTATGATGGAGGGCAAGATGTTATTGCACCTTTGAAGATAGTAGAGAAAAATTTCAACGGTATTTTACAAACTATATCTAATCTTAAAGATTCAGTAGATTTCTTCTTGATGCAAGAAGTAGAAATTTACTCTAAGCGATCTCATTGGAATAATCAATATAAAAAACTTAGTAGTGTATTATCAGGATATACGCCATTGTTTAGTAAAAATTATGATGTGCGATATATTCCAATACCTGTCACAAATCCTCTTGGAGAAGTCCATGCAGGTCTAGCGTCCTTCAGTAAATATAGGGTCAAGGAGTCGTTTCGGCATGCGTTTGAAGGGAATTATAATTTCCCTACTGGATTGTTTTTTCTCGATAGGTGTTTTATGTTAAATAGATTTGACGCAGGCAACGGAAAAGACCTGATTGTAATCAATACGCATAATTCTGCCTATGACAATGGTAGCCTCAAAAAGGGGCAAATGGAACAGATGCGATCCGTATTACTAGAAGAATATAACAGAGGAAACTATGTCATAGTTGGAGGAGATTGGAATCAAAGTCCGTCTGGCTATAGAGAAGATCAAAAGTCTATTTTTGATGATTATCCAGCAGTAGGGTGGTCATGTAATTACGATCCAAAAACGCCTACTCATCGCAGACTCAACGAACCATTCAACTCAAATACTACATACACAGGGATTATTGATTTTTATGTTGTGTCACCCAATGTGGAAGTATTAGAAGTAACCACCATAGATCAGCAATACGAGTATTCAGATCATCAGCCAGTTATGATGCGGGCGGTATTGAAGTAAGGAGAAGGTTTATTTTGATAGTTTAAAGAGGATCAAGATGAAAATATGTTCCCTATACAAACTTTTGATCATGCCTTCAAAGTCAAAAAACTCTGCTTAAATTCTTTGTGCAATAAAAGCTGAATATTAGTATGCACTAACTCACCCATAGTCTTACAATTATCAAATGCCTTAGAATTATGATGTTTTCTAAGTTCTTTTTTGAGACGCTCCACTTTTTTGGGTTCTGAGATTTTATCCTTAACCATGGCATTTAGCAAATGAATAAGCCGTGCTTTTTCATTTCTTGCACGTCGAGCAATAAGTGATTGTTCTTCTGACTGATATTGAATTACAGATTCATGAGTTAGCAATTCCATGCCCATATTTATAATGTCATTATTCTCTTTGAAAAACTGTGGCAAGTAAAAATTTCTCTTTCCTTCATAGCTTTGCTGATCAAAATCGATAGCTCTCAATCGGTACTGATTGCCTTCAATATCTGGAGTGATGTCTATTACATAATTATACGATCGCATATCTCCCAATAGTCTAGCAAAGCATCGTTCATTAAACTTTACAAATTCCTTTGCTATCCTTATTTTTTCAAACTTACTTACATCTAGATTTTTCTTCATGAAATCATCGCCTGGTATGCCAGCAATATGCTCTTCGATAATTGTTTGAGCATCGACGATGTAGTTCACATTGTTAGGGCTGAGGAGATATTCTAATTCTAGCCCATAGATTCGAGAAGCATCTAATTGTTTGATGTAGAAGTGATCATAATTATCATTTATCTTATTGATAATACGGACACGATAAGGATGTGTATTCCCAAATACACAGTAATCTATCCTGTCAACTTGTAAGTGCTCAATAACTGACATGTCACCATCTGTTTTAAGCAGAGCATATATCTCACAGCAGGCATCATTAATTTCTACTGTCTCTCGATGATCATATATTAGCGTCTGCCAATGTAGATCTTCACCTTCTGCATTGAGCAAGGGCAATGAAGAAATGTATCGAGACATATCTTTATACTGGACAGGCAATTTTGCTACTTTGTCGTACTTGTCAAGATATTTTGACAAATCAGCAGAAATAGCAATTGGTACTTTTTTCCTTGATGGCTTATTTAAGTTCATGCAATACAAATATAGATTTAATATAACTAAGCTTTAGAATAGTTAATTTGATTAGTTTAATGTAGGCACATTTCAAGAGGTTGTTTTTTGGGAGAAAGTCCATGTCTACAATGTAAAGCGATTTTGCGATTTTGCGATTTGATCAATATATATTTGAAAACAATAAATCATTTCATTAAAAGAGAACACATTGAAATGCACATTCTAAAATTCATCCCTGACTTAATTGATAAGTAATGTCTTATGCTTAATTGAACAGCCGAAATCAGCTATTTCATTTATTGTCAATCGTCTAAATTTTAGATCATTTCCTTTAATCTCTTGTCAAAAAAATAAGTTGTCATTATTTAATAACAGCTAGATTGAGTCAAACCAAGCATTAATAATTTGCTTTCGATGACTTATTTCACCATTTATGTCAATTAATACGACTATATTTGTTGTTAATTACGACAATTTGATTTATGCTAATTAGTAACACTTTATAAGATAGTTGAGAGCATTGTAAAGTAAAATAAATATAAAATTTTATGGGACTACAGACAATAGAAAAGCTTGCCATCTTAAGTGATGCGGCTAAGTACGATGTCTCTTGTGCATCAAGCGGGAGTACAAGAAAAAACACAAAATATGGACTTGGTAATAGCAAGAACATGGGCATCTGTCATACATACACTCCTGATGGACGATGTGTATCCCTGTTAAAAATATTGTTAACTAACTTTTGCATATTTGATTGTGCGTATTGCGTAAGTCGAAAATCAAATGATGTCAAAAGAGCGGCATTTACTGTAGATGAAGTTGTTGAACTCACTATAAACTTCTATAAGAGAAATTATATCGAAGGACTATTTCTCAGTAGCGGTATATTCAAGAGTCCAGATTACACGATGGAGAGATTGGTCCGAATCGCTAAAAAACTGAGAACAGAAGAGAATTTTAATGGATATATACACCTCAAAGCGATTCCTGGTGCTAGTGAAGAGATGCTTTATGAAGCAGGATTATATGCTGACCGATTGAGTGTCAATATCGAAATGCCATCCGAAGAAAGTCTAAAATTAGTTGCACCTGAAAAATCATTCAAAGATGCGCTAGAGCCGATGGCATACCTCAAAGATGCGATTGCAGATTCGAAGATAGAGAGAAGAAAGTCTAAGAAAGCACCTAAGATTTCTCCTGGAGGTCAGAGTACTCAGCTGGTCATAGGAGCCAGCCCCGAAAATGATAAACAGATATTGGAATTGTCAGGAGATCTATATACTACTAAGAAACTGAAGCGAGTCTATTATTCAGGATATGTTCCAATTTCAGAAGACAGCCGATTGCCGACCGTAGATAAAACGCCTGTGATCAGAGAAAATAGATTATATCAAGCGGATTGGTTGATGAGGTTCTATGGATTCAGTGTTGATGAGATCGTAAATGATGAGCATCCTGATCTGGATCTAGAGATGGATCCTAAGTCCGCTTACGCCATGAGAAATCTGCATCTGTTTCCTATAGATGTGAATACTGCCGACTATCATCAACTATTGAGAATCCCTGGTGTTGGAGTAAAGTCGGCTAAGAAGATGATATCTGGCAGAAGATTTTCAAAGTTAAGAGAAGAGCATTTAAAGAAGATCGGAGTGATATGGAAGAGAGCTAGGTTTTTTATTAATTGTGCAGGGTTGACCAATACACTTCTCGCTCAACCTATCAATCTCATATCTAACAGTCTAAAACCTGCACGCTTACAAAAGAAGAATCCCAATCAATTGACACTTTTTTAATATGAGTGATATTATAGCTGCATATAACGGTTCCTTTGAAGGTTTTCTTAGCCTTATTTTTGATTTATACAAAAGGAAAGTATTTCCCAATAAAATATGTGGTAAAGGAGAACCGGTTGATTTATTTAGTAAATCGATGGAAAGTTATGTTAGTGACGAAAATGCAACAAGAGTACTCAAGGGAATCATTGATAAATCTAATAAACGGACTGCTAAGTTTATTTATGAAATATTCTTAAGCGAGCAAGATGGTATAGAAATGAAGCTGCTTCACTTGATAAGATATATTTTTGATGGACAAGGATATAGGATTTCTGATTTTTCCGATCCTATCATTGTCGATCTACATCGAGTCAAAAAAATGGTAGGTAGAGAAGTACACCGAATGCACGCTTTTGTTCGTTTTCAAGAAACCAAAGATAACATGTGGGCTTGCGAAATAAATCCCGACTTTAATGTAATGCCATTAATAGGGAAGCACTTCAAGGATAGGTATCCAGCTATGGAGTGGGTCATATTTGATACGGTAAGGCAATACGGGATTCATTACGCAGGCTCTAAGATCGAGTACATTACATTCGAAGGAGATATAATTGAGAAGAGAATATCAGATGAATCTACAACTGATGCTGAAAAGAGTTATCAGTCTATGTGGAAACAATATTTTAAAAGTGTCAATATCAAGGAGCGAAACAATGAAAAGCTGCATCAGCAACACGTTCCTAAAAGATATTGGAAGTATTTGATTGAAAAACAAAACTAAATGTAATCGATTTTGCATCTACGACCAATTCTATCTATACCCTACATGTGAGCTTCAGTATAATGCATATTGTTCGAAATAAATGAGCTTTTAAGCTTTTATTATATTGAAGTGAATTGAAATCTAGTGTTAATATGATTTATAAGTGCAATGAATTATCATTATGTTCTTAAATCACTTCATTAAGTATACATATCTCAAAAGAGAAAAAATGCCAAACAATTTTAGCTGCTAATATTCAAAATGGTAAAATGTAATAGTAGAAAATCAAATAACAGGAAATCAATAGTATATATAGCGAGCTTCTCAAAATGTCCGACATATTCGAGTACCGAAAACAATTATTTGATTGGAGAAACGAACAAAATCATTGAAAATTAAATATGAAGGGTATTGATAAAAGAAAATAAACTAAACATGGGAAAGGTAAATTTGATAAGTAAAGATGCAAAGGATAAATTAATTGAATTGGTTAATAATATTGATTTCGCAATGATGGAAACCAATTTAGGAGCGAAACCAGCACATATAATTCCAATGAGTACTAAAAAGGTAGACGAAAATGGTAACATCTGGTTTCTAAGTAATAAAAATAGCAATCATAATAAAAACATAATAAAAGATTCTTCAGTCCAATTGATATATTCTAAACCTAGCGACATGGAATTTTTAACGGTGTATGGAATTGCTAGTATCACTCAAGATCAATCTATAATCGATAATTTATATGGTAAAATGGATGATACTTGGTTTGATGGGAAAGAGGACCCTAACATAACTGCGATATCCGTTGATCCAAAGGAATGCTATTACTGGGATACTAAGAATGGAAAATTGATAACTCTTTTTAAGATGGGAGTAGGTGCAGTAACTGGTGAAATGCAAGATATAAGTGAACATGGTAAGTTAGACGTATAATGGTTTATAATTTACTTTCAGACCTTCAATATATGACAGTATTTTGAAGGTCTTTTTTATACAAGGATCATGGCTAAACTGAGTATCCAAGCCAAAGTCCACACCAAAACTCTTGACTTGTTAATATTAATAAGTTCATGTGCAGTTGCTAGTCCTCCATCAGAAATTTCCAGAGATTGATGAAGAGGAACCGCTTTAAAGAAAGTAACTGCCCACGCAATCAGAATCAAAATGAGATGTGCAATTTCAATCAGGTGCCCTTCGACAATCATCAGATAACTAGACAATCCCAACTGACCAAGCATCAATGGCAAGACTACATAGGTAACTCGCTTTGTATAAATTGGATGCCACGATTTTAAATTTGTCTGGTTGTACATTGTGAGACTAGGATATATGACTAATTGTACGAGCCATATCAAAGTCAATATTCCAGTGTCAAATACTAGCCTTAAGGCTTCTATGGTGTCAATCATTTAATTTCCATTTATAGACTGAATGTACTCTCCATAAAATCAATCCAAATGGAATCCACCAAATGAAATCATTGGTAACTAAGGTGTAAGAAAATGCAAAAGGAACGATCCCTTGTGTATAATTCATAATGAAGCCAATAGGACCGAAAATCTTTCCCAAAGCACCAACTGCGATAATCGGCCAATGTCTCATTGGATTTGAAGCGGACCACCAATATCCGAGTCCATAAACGCCTATCACCATTCCCATACCTTGCCACACCATCGGATGATTGAGACGTTCCATGCCTACAAGATCGAAGAAGTGATTAGGGAATAGGACCACCCATGCTCCCCAGAGTATATTATACACTGCCGCAAGTTTCATTGTAGTTGACATATATTTGGGAAATCCTTTCTCAGTCATATTTATTATTTAATTATTCAAACAATAGACACTTTAGATGGTTTACAAAATGGATATTTGAAACGAAATTATGATACCTTTAAGGATATGAATCCAGCTTCAAAAGATAGTTCTCATCAAGTCATCATTATAGGTGGCGGATTAGCTGGATTGGTCAATGCGATACACCTATCAAAAAATGGGATAGATGTTTTATTGATTGAGAAAAATGAATATCCGAAGCACAAGGTTTGCGGTGAATATATATCAAAAGAAGTGCTGCCTTATCTTTCTTATTTAGGAGTAGACCCATTCGACCATGGTGCAGTAGATATCAGTCGATTTGAGTTGAGTACATCTAGGGGTAAGACGATTAAGACAGATCTGCCTTTGGGCGGATTTGGAATAAGCCGGTACATGTTAGATCATGTATTATATAAGACAGCTGTAGCAAACGGAGTTATTATAGAATTGGATTCTGTGACTAACATGCGATTTCTTGAGAAAGAAGGAAGATTTGTGGTCAATTGTAAGACTGGCAAAGAATATAATGCTAAAATTATAATTGGTGCGTATGGAAAACGATCTAACCTTGACATGACTCTAGGAAGATCCTTCGTAAAACAAAAGTCACCTTATCTCGGAGTGAAAGCGCATTACAAAGGTGAATTTCCATCTGATCTAGTAGCTTTGCATAATTTCGACGGTGGATACTGCGGTGTTTCAAAAGTAGAAAACGATCATATTAATATATGCTACTTGGCAGATTATTCGGCATTTAAGAAATATAAAGATTTATATACTTTTCAAGAAGAAGTACTCTGCAAGAATCCCCACCTTAAG
>Ga0209187_1003711_pt1 | contig 12372 bp, 9 predicted proteins | sample BantaG_FD_187430 | JGI IMG/M metagenome (GOLD analysis project Ga0209187, IMG submission 187430) | Marine algal microbial communities from Bantry Bay, Ireland - BantryBay_4 metaG (SPAdes) (version 2) | ecosystem: Host-associated > Algae > Red algae > Unclassified | place: Bantry Bay, Ireland... | reverse complement strand
CCTCTTCTAATAATGATACTTTCCAAATTCTGTTTAAAACAGCTAAGAGCAACTGTTACTTTACTATTATTCATTGGCAGTAGTAATAGTTCGTGCACTGAAATTGAAAAAAAGGACACTGTTGCAGACGACATTACTACTATATCATCGGTATTTCAAAGATTGAACGCTGAGGAGACCGGTTTGCATTTTAGTAATACTATCAAAGAAAATTTAGAAACTATAGACAACCTATTTGACTTTGATTATTTCTACAACGGTGCAGGCGTTGGCGTCGAAGACTTCAATAATGATGGCCTATTGGACATTTTCTTTTGTGGCAATCAAGTACCTAACAAGTTGTTCCTAAATAAAGGCAACTTAAAATTCGAGGATATTTCAGAAAAAGCCAAGGTAAACATGGGCAAACACTGGTCAAACGGGGTAACTTTTGTTGACATCAATAACGATGGGTATATGGACATCTATGTGTCGCAAGGAGGTCCAAAAAAGACTGATGATCGTAAAAATCTCTTACTCATTAATAACGGGGATCTTACCTTTGAAGAAAGAGCATTACACTATAACCTCCACGATTCGGGAATTTCCACTCAATCAGCTTTCTTTGATTTTGACAACGACGGTGATCTAGACTGCGTGGTAGTAAATGAAAACGAATTGTATGGTGTAGATCCTATAAATCTTTATAAACTGTTAGGGGGAAACCCTGAAAAAAAGTCAAGTAATAGTAGCCACTTCTATAGAAACGACAATGGGAGGTTTACAGACATCACCAAATCGGCTGGTCTGGAGAGGCCCTTTTTTGGTCTAGGGCTTTGCGTGAGCGATATCAATAATGACGGCTGGTTAGATATGTATATCGCTAGCGATTACTACATCCCGGACGCACTTTTTATCAATAACCGCAATGGTTCGTTCGATGATAGGATTAAAGAGTACACCCAACACATTTCTTTCTACGGTATGGGTGTAGACATCGCGGATATAAACAATGATGGGCTACAAGATATTTTTGTTCTAGATATGTCTTCAAACGATCATGTAAGAGCAAAAACCCTAATGGCTTCAATGAGCACTGAACAGTTCGACTATTTAACCAACGAGGCAAATTTTCAATATCAGTACATGTATAATTCGCTTCAGTTGAATATAGGCGACAATAAATTCAATGATATCGCTCAATTGACCCAGACCGCCAATACAGATTGGAGCTGGTCGGTCTTAATGTCCGATTTTGACAATGACGCTGATTCTGACATTTATGTGACAAATGGGTATCGAAAATATGCACTTGACAATGATTTGCGAACCAAGGTAATGGAAGCAAAAAACAAATACGGCCAAAGAGTACCATTAGCGGTAAAAAAACAAATCTATAATGAAATACCATCCGAAAAGCTTACTAATGTATTATTCCAGAACGAAACTGGTCTCAAATTTCAAGAAAATACACAAAAATGGGGGCTGAATGACCTTTCGTTTAGCAATGGGGCAACACAAGCAGATTTAGATAATGACGGGGATTTAGATTTGGTAGTTAACAATATGGACGAAGAGGCATTCCTTTATCAGAATACCACCTCCGATAACGGATTGGGTAACTATTTGAAAGTCAAAACCCAAGGATATAGTTCTGAAGACTTTTCAAAAGTAACCATTACCCACAATGGTAAATCTCAAATTTTAGAATCAAAACGAGTTCGTGGCTATATGTCAGCACAAGATAAAACCATGCACTTTGGACTAGGGAAGTCAAAAGTAGTAGACACAGTTTCAATTGAATGGCTTAATGGGGATTATCAAAAATTATACGACGTAGTGGTCAATTCTGAAATTACATTCAAACAGGAACAAGCGTCAAAACGAAAAACAATTGCAGATGTTTCAACTTCTCACTATTTTAAAACATGGGATCCGATAAAATTGGGTATTGATTTTCAACACCATGAAAATCTCAATGATGATTTTAAAGAGGAAATACTACTGCCCTACAAACAGTCCACCTTGGGGCCATTTCTCGCAAAATCGGATATAAATGGAGACGGACTATTGGACATTTATGTAGGCGGAGCATCGGGCCAGGCAGGACAATTGTTTCTACAGACCACTACGGGTTTTAAAAAGCTTAAGAACAAAGCTTTTGAGGATGACAAACTATATGAAGATATGGAATCGTTATTTTTTGATTTTGACCAAGACGGAGATCAAGATCTATATATCGTAAGTGGAGGTTACGAATTCTCCGAAAACTCATCACTTTACGCAGATCGAATTTACATCAATGATGGCAAAGGTGTTTTTACGCGATTTCAAACTGATGTACTTTCCTCGTTTTCCAAGAGTGGAAAAGCAGTTACAGCTATCGATTTTGACCTAGATGGCGATTCGGACATACTTGTTGGCAATCGTGTGATTCCTGGTAAATACCCGCATCATAGCGGTTCCATATTATACGAAAATACCGGTGGTAACTTACGGGACATAACCCAACAAATTGCTCCTGATTTAGTTGATTTTGGCATCGTGAATAGTATTGTTGTTACCGACATCGATAATGACGGATGGCAAGACTTCATCGCCGTGGGAGAATGGACCGGTATCGGTATTTTCAAAAACACAAACGGAGTATTCTCAAAAGCAAACATAACTGAATCTATTTCTGAGGATAAAGGTTGGTGGTTTTCTATTAACGAAACCGATATTAATAACGACGGTCTTAAAGACTATGTGATAGGCAACATAGGTCTAAATTTTAAATTAAACGCTAGTGCCGAGAAGCCTCTAAAAATTTTTTCTAACGATTTTGATGAAGATGGCATCAATGATATTGTACTTAGCAAAAAGTACAACAATACTTATGTTCCTGTAAGAGGCAGGGAATGCTCGTCGCAACAAATGCCATTTATAAAGGAAAAGTTTAAGTCGTATTCTTCTTTTGCCAATGCTGGATTAGAGGATATTTACGGCACAAAAAACCTTGAAAATTCATTCAAAAAAGAAGCAAATACTTTCGAATCTATCCTCTTACTCAACCAAGGGAACTTCAATTTTAAAAAAGTGACACTTCCGGTTTTAGCGCAACAATATCCTATACTCGCCGTAGAATTTTTAGATATAGATAAAGATGGTTACGAAGATTGTATTATCGCGGGAAATATATATGATACTGAGGTCGAAACTCCCAGGTTAGATGCAATTTCAGGGATTATACTAAAATCGAACGGTAAAGACGGTTATTCTGCCCTTCCCAACCATCAAACCGGACTATATATTACCGGCGATGTGAAGCACATTTTAAAAATAGGACGGGGAAAAGAGACATTTTTGCTCTCAACATCTAATAATAATCGTCTAAATGCGTATAAATTGGTATTAAATTAAGATTTTATTAATTTAATTTTAAAAATAATTTTTTAACTTTATTCCTTAATTAAAAATTCTATGAAAAAATTATTCACACTTTCGATTTTCGCACTAGCTGCAAATATATCAGTAGCCCAATATGCAGGACAAGTTGCAAGCAATTTAACATCTGGTGGTAGCGGCGATGGTTCCGCAGCTCAAATAAATACGCTGTTAGGCCCTGTAGCTGACCGTGATGAAAAAACCGATAAGAAGTACGATGAATTTCAAGGTTCTCCTTATTTATCCAATGATTTTAACTTAACTCAATTGTCTTACAATGATGAAAATCTTGGAACAATTTTTTACAGATATAACGCACTGAACGAAGAAATCGAAATCAAAAAAACAAATTCTAAGGATGAAGGTATTAGAAGCTTAGCTAGAGACAAGAGTATTAATATCTTAGTTGACGGTAAAAAAATGTCTTTTAAGACTTTTGTTACCTCTAAGAAAAAGACCTTGAATGGGTATTTGGTAACGATGATAAACGGTGATAAATATAGTTTATACAAAAGAACCCATGTAAAATACACCGAAGGTAAAGCGGCTACAAACTCATTTACCAAGGCAGTACCAGCAAGGTTCACACAATTTACCGAATACTATTTTCAGAAAAAAGGTGTAAACAGAATGGATGAGGTGTCTAGAAAAAACAACAAACTTTTAAAACTGCTAGAAGATGACGACAAGACAAAGTTGAAAGTATTTTTAAAAGAAAATGACTTAAATGTAAAGCAAGAAGCTGATTTACTTAAAGCTTTCGAGTTTCTTAACGAATAGTCAGGTTACCTATTATATAAAAAAGCCATTTTGTTGAAAAAACAAAATGGCTTTTTTAATTACCTTTACCCCATGAGCAAAACAACCCAAATCTATGGTATACGTGCCATCATAGAGGCAATAAATAGCGATGAACCTATTGATAAGGTTTTCTTGCAAAAAGGACTTAGAGGAGACTTATACCGCGAATTGGAGAGTCTTATGAGGCGAAAAGGCATCAACAACTCCTACGTGCCCATTGAGAAACTCAATCGTCTTACCAAAAATAACCACCAAGGGGCGGTGGCCAATATTTCCCCGATAACATTTTACAAAATCGAAGAACTTGTTGCGTCTGTACTCGAAAATGATAAGACACCATTGTTTCTTATTCTAGATCAACTCTCAGACGTTCGTAACTTCGGAGCCATTATACGCACTGCGGAATGTACAGGAGTAGCAGGCATTATTATTCAGAAAAAGGGGGCGGCTCCGGTAACGGCAGATACCATTAAAACATCGGCCGGGGCCGCTTTTAAAGTACCTATCGCCAAAGTAGATCATGTGAAAGACGCTGTTTTTTACCTACAGGCAAGTGGTATCGCGGTAACAGCTGCAACAGAGAAAACCAACAATACCATCTACGATGTCGATTTTACCGGACCATCTGCGGTAATAATGGGTGCTGAGGATAGAGGTATTTCACTATCGGTTTTGAAGGGCTCCGATAATTTGGCAAAATTACCACTGCTTGGAGAAATCGAATCTTTAAATGTATCGGTAGCCTGTGCTGTGTTTCTGTATGAAGTGGTACGGCAGCGCATGTAATTATTCTTCTGGCTTCGTAGTGTCTTTTTTGAAGTGATACGAAACCCGGAGAGGCTCATCTCCTTCCTCGATATCTTCAAGCACTTTTTCGACAAAGTTCCCATTTTCATCAAAATGCTGTAAGAATTCATCTGCTTCCTCATTGTAATCTGGGTGCTCCCAAGGAAATTTCTTCGGGATGGGCAATTTCGTTTTTATTACGAACGCTAAAAATAGACCTGTTAGAAAACCGCCTAGATGTCCTTCCCAAGAAATACCCGCCTTTACCGGAAACACATACCATAACATACTCCCATAAATAAAAACAACTAATAACGACAAGGCTATCAACCGATAATACTTGGTCAAAATACCTTTAAAAAAAATAAAACTTACCAACACATATATTAAACCACTGGCGCCAATATGGTATGATGGTCTTCCAATCGCCCAAGTAATCAAACCTGAAATAAGAATGCCGAGAATTAATACGGTGATAGCGCTTTTCCTATAGAAATAAAACAAAACGGCGGTTAAAACCGCAAGAGGTATCGTATTGTTGTACAAATGCTCTAGTGACCCGTGTATAAAAGGACTCAAAATAACACCACGCAAACCCGTCAAAGTTTGGGGATACACCCCGTATTCATTGAAATTGGTTCCCAACCTCAACTCAAACCAATAAATTGTCCAGATTGCTAATACAGCCAACAAGGGCGCTAGCAGCACCGAATTGGTAAATTTAAAATAATTGTACTCCGACATTTTTAAATTTAACTGTTATTCTTCAATTTGTCGGCCATAAACTCAAAACCTGATAAATTGTCATACGGAGATTGTTTATTTTTACCCTATGAACCAACCCCTAGCGGAACGCATACGACCAAAAACCCTCGAAGACTATATTAGTCAGCGTCATTTGGTGGGTGAAAGTGGTTCCCTGACCAATCAGATAAAACGAGGTATTATTCCCTCGCTAATTCTTTGGGGACCTCCAGGTACTGGGAAAACTACATTGGCCAATATTATCGCCAATGAAAGTGAACGACCGTTTTATACCCTTAGTGCTATAAACAGTGGTGTTAAAGATATTCGTGAGGTTATCGAAAAGGCTAAACAAAGTGGAGGCCTGTTTACGGCAAAGAACCCTATACTCTTTATTGATGAAATACATCGCTTTAGCAAATCGCAGCAAGATTCGCTTTTAGGCGCGGTTGAAAAAGGCTGGGTGACTTTAATCGGGGCTACCACTGAAAATCCAAGTTTTGAGGTTATTCCCGCTTTACTATCTCGTTGCCAGGTGTACATATTGAATGCCTTTGGAAGAGAAGACCTTGAATCGCTTTTAAACCGGGCAATCGCCGAAGATTCAGTACTTAAAACAAAAAAAATAACCCTAAAAGAGACCGAGGCACTATTGAAGTTATCTGGTGGTGATGGTAGAAAACTGCTGAATATTTTTGAGTTGGTCATTAATTCAGAGGAGAACGATTCCGTTACGATTACCGATGAAATGGTCTTGTCGAAAGTGCAAAAAAACACTATCCTCTATGACAAAACGGGCGAACAGCACTACGATATTATATCAGCCCTTATAAAATCTATTCGTGGTAGCGACCCAAATGCCGCTGTGTACTGGTTGGCTCGAATGATAGAGGGCGGCGAAGATATGAAATTTATCGCTAGAAGACTTCTGATATCGGCATCGGAAGATATTGGTTTGGCAAACCCAACAGCCTTAGTCATAGCCAATTCAACATTCTCGGCAGTATCGACCATTGGCTATCCTGAAGCACGTATAATTTTGAGTCAATGTGCTATATATTTAGCCACTTCTCCAAAGAGTAATGCGAGTTATATGGCTATAAAAAAAGCACAACAAAAGGTAAAAGAGTCGGGTGACCTTTCGGTGCCCTTACCCCTGCGCAACGCGCCAACAAAACTGATGAAAGATTTGGGCTACGGAGAAGAGTACAAATATGCCCACGACTACAATAACAATTTTGTGGAAGCTGAATATTTACCTGAAGAAATTTCGGCGACGAGTTTCTACTCTCCCGGAAATAATCCTAGGGAAAATGCAATAAAAGATTTTCTTAAAAATCGTTGGAAAGACAAATACGACCTCTAAAACCGGATGTTCAATTCTTTCTGGATCAAAGCTTGGCCTTCGGTATAATCAAATAGCCACTTACCGTCTCTTTTAAAAACAAGACCATTGATATCGCCAAACTTAGCCGCATACATCTCTTTAATAGAGGTCTTAAAAAGTGTCATTACGATTTTAGGGCTGCTATCGACCAATTGATATCCTGTTGGTAGTTCCTGAGCGTACAGTACGCCTAAATCTTCTGGTTTTTTAGCATTAACGGTCTTGTCGGTAGCTTTTACCATAGGCGATTGCACAGGTGTTTTATCCTCATAACTTTGCTCTTCTGTGGTCGCTACCTGTTTTACGACACTCTCAGTTTGAGAAGCACCCTTAACATAGTTAGATGCAATTGGCTCTTTATTCTCATAACTCTGGTTATCAACCGTAGCCTCTTGTCTTACCATTGGTTGCTCACTAGTGTTCTTAGCAGTGTTTTCGGTTTTGGATTCCTCATTCAAATCTTTGATATCATTCTTGTAAGAAAGCGTAACCGTTTCAGGTTCGTTTTTTTCACTATACTCATAATTCAATGCTTCTATAGACTTAAAAGCCTGCGAAATCGCCTCTTGGTAAGAAATTTTATACTCTTTTTCCCTACTTCTACCTTCTTGTGATAGAAATATAGATTTCCCAGTACAATCAGCAAGTATTAAACCGGTCTTGGTAGTGAACATTGATGACTGATTGTCTAATTTTACTTTTAGCCCTAAACATGGGTTTGCAGCCAATTCTTGTGGCATCTCGTCATCATAAACGGCATTGAACCCAGCATTACTGAATAAATACTTGATTAAAGTACTGGTTTGATATTGGTTCGTATTTTTAAAATCATCGAACTTTTTGGGTACAATAACATATTTGTAATCGTTCAGTTGTGCCTGCATGTTCAATGCGAATAAAACTATTGTTACGAGGGATAAAAAAGTACGCATAATTCAAAATCTATTTATGAACCACTTTAAAAAAGAGATCGCTGTTATGAATAGAACAATGAAAAAAGCATGCCAAAGGTTCGAACACCTTAATTAACGAAGCATCTCTTCTATTAATTCTTGCCCCAAGATATGATATTTAATCCTAATTGAAAAGATGCATAATTGCTATTGGCAATATTGCCATAACCCAATAAATTATCGGCCATAACATATAAATTTACCGGGCCAGCTTGCAGGTTTAGGCCTAGACCAACGTTGGTATAAGAGAATTTATCAATCGTGTAGGTTGTTTTTAAAGCCATTACATTACCTAAGCGGCGCAAATAAAATGCAGAAAGTGCCGCCTGAGGACCTCTTGGCCTGTTAATCATATATAACTGACCGCCAAAACTATTAGCGTATTTAGCGCGGAAGCTGCCCAAAGTTGCGTAGGGGCCACAGTCACAGTTACCCTTTGGTGGCACCTGTTCTCCAAAATCATACCTGATGGAAGCATATAGTTTCGTAGGCCTGAATGTGATATAATTTTTGTTATTATCCTCGAAGGGTATAAACTGTTCGACCTCATCAACCAACTCTTGCCAAAAGTCGGCATTGGGATCATTCAAGGCATCGGGCAATATTATTTCAACACCTTCAACCGTAGCGTTTCCTTTAAGGGAATAACTCATGACATCTTTAGTGTGGTAAATAAAACCCAAGTCTAACAGACTACCTGTAATAACCGTTTGCTCATTCAAATTGTAGGTAAAGCCTAAATCAAAACCAAGGCCCAAATTTCCACCAAAAAAACCTTTTTTGAGTACGGTACTAGCGATAGTACCATCTTCTTCAGCCGCTCTCAGATCAAAAATACCCGAGGTCCTCCATTTTAAATCGGCATCTAATGTACTGGCAAGTAAGTTGTTTTGACCTTCTGTAGTAACAAAAAATCCTTTGTTTTTCGACGAATCGAAACTGGCGATACTTGAATATATTTTTGCTCTTGCCCCAATGGTCACATTTCTTTTCCACTGGTGATTAACTCCAAAATGAAAAACATTAAGCACGTCTCCCCTAGTCTTCAAATGACCCAAATCGAAACGCTGCCCCACCCTGTCAGCATTCCCCTCAAAGGCCAAAATAGCATAGTCTTTAAACCAATATCCGATTGCATCACCTTCATGATAGATACCCGCCGAATACAGATTACCGGTATCACGCCCTCGAAAACCAATATTCAAAAGTTCTATTTGATAGTTACCGCTCAATTCATCGTTTGGAGACATTCCGAAAATTAGCCTATCCCTAACCTTGTCGTTAAAATCGAGGCCATCATTGGCAAATAAAGTGTTTGCGCTCAGTCCGCTAGAACCAACCTGAAAAGAAAGATGAGAAAGTGCGGGCACACCAGCATACCATTTAAAATCGGACTGTACCCCAGGGTTGACCATTAAAGACTGCGGAATCTCGCTAAAATCATACAATAGCGACTTGTTTTGCCCTAGCGCGTAAGATCCTAGCCCAAAAAGAGCGATTATAAGTATCATGTGCTTCTTCATATGACACTTAGCTTAAATTTTCCCTTTGACTTAAGTATTACCTTAGGGTCGGGAAGATTTGAAGTACTTGTTGTATCTCCCAAAACGTTTTCTGCACTAACGCGAATACTTGAAGTATTTGTTACGATGTCTAAATTTCGGCCTATTCCTCCGTACAGGATTTCGCGTTCCAAAGGAGCTGCAGGAGCCGGGTCAATCATAAATACCTCTGAATCCAAAGTAGTTCCTGATTCATCTAAAAACTCAACGGTAACCTCTAATTGCTTGCTAGTAGTATTCTCAATTACATAGGCAACCGTACCCTCAACGACTCTTTCTGCAAAAAAATCAGAACTAAAAGCATCAAAATTAAAATCCTGAACAAAAAAATCAGTACCAGCGGCTTCGTTTATAATACGTTCGGGAGCTTCGATATATAGTATGCTAGCCTCGATTTCCGGTTCAGCCACTAAGGTATCGGCCTGATCAAAATTCAGCGAGTCGCTACAAGAAAAAAGTAGTGCTGAAAAAACGCAGCAAAATAATTTAATTTCTTTAATCAACTTCATTGTAGGGTATTTATCAAGTGTTCCTGACACCTAATAGCATAACTCTACAAATAACTTTTTATTTCACTTAAATCATGAATCATTTCACAAAGCGTGTGTCTTGGTCCTTTACCTGAGTTGAAGTGCAGCGCTTGCATTCCTGAGCTAAGGGCACCTTGTATATCTGCCTCTAAACTATCCCCGATCATTATGGATTTCAGCGCTGTGGTATTCGCTTTTTCAAGTGCAAGCTCAAAGATAATCGGATTTGGTTTTTTTACACCCGCCATTTCAGAGTTTACCACAATATCAAAATACCCGTCGATATTTGAATTACGGAGCTTCTTATCTTGAATTTCTTGAAAGCCATTCGTTATAATATGCAGTTTATATTTGAGCTTCAGGTAATCAAGAATTTCAAAGGTATTTGGGAAAAGATGCCCGTGGGTTGAAAGATGTACTATATACTCCTCTGCCAAATAATCGATCATATCATCGGATACCGACAATCCTAATTTATCAAAGACCGATTTAAGTCTTTGGTAGCGAAGTTCGGTCTTTGTTATTTTTTCTTCTCGATAGAGTTTCCAAAAAGCATAATTGGCGGGAATGTAGACTTCCAAAAAATCTTCTAGCTCAATCGGAATCTTATTCTCAACCAAGATACGTTCGAAAGTCAATGCTGAATTTCGTTCAAAATCCCATAAGGTGTGATCCAAATCAAAAAAAACGTCGGTAACTTTATCTTTAAACATGATATTCATTTAATACATCGGCATATAAATCTTGCCAGTTAACCTTTGTAGACCCCCCGAGCAATTCATTGGAGAAAATTGTAATGAACTTACCGTCCACTTTTTTAACCTCTTCATAAATCGACCTTATCTTATCAGAAATTTCTTCTCTGTTACGCATATTGGAAAAAGCATAATCGTGTATCGCAAATGGGTGAACTCGTACAGGCTGACGAATCTCCAAATTGATATCATAAAAATGAAACGGAGTACAGGTACCTGCCCTAAAACCCGTTTCGTGAGTATATCCCATGGTATAATCATCGGTAAACTCGGCTTCCACCAAATGACGATAACTATCGGGGACATCTACCCTATTATAGCGCATTCGAGAGCTGGTTATGGGTCTATTGATAACACTGGCCAGTCTTTTCTTTTCAGTACGTAGAAGTTGTACATTATTAAAAGAGCTATAGGATGCGGAGAGTGCTATCGTACTATAATCGCCAATTGATTTGATTAAAAATTGAAATCGATTGCTATTTACCGATACATTCTTATCGTAAGTGGAATAGTCGGCAAACTGAAAAAAGAACATGCTATCTACTTCAAATTTTTTGTGTAGTGCTATTAGCTTAGAAAAGTTGTCATAAGGATCGTTTTTGCGGTTCATCCAAGTTTTTGAGCGTTGGGCAACTCGCTTAAATTTAAACGATAACAGATCGAATAAAAACCCTGAAACGCCTCTTAAAAATCCGCGATGCGCAAAAGCATGACTGGTGGTTACATCTACTATAGAAGTATGTTCATAAGTTCTTTTAGCAAACTTAATTTCAGGGAAACGTGATTGTAACAGCGTTAAAAATTTCCTCGCCCATATATCTACAACTGGCATTTTTAAAAAATTATTTTGATAGGCCAAACTATCTCTTGGAGGATAACGACCATGCAAATCTTTAACATGTGGCAGATATTCCTCATAACGGCTCAACAACCAAAAACTAGCTGCAAAAATATCAAATGGTATTGCACTGTCTTCGGCTAATTTAAAAAAGCATGGTACATCACCCCAGTGCCCTATGGTAATATCGATTTCTTGAATACCTTGTTCAAACAAAAGATTAGTGCAGCGAACGAAAAATTCATTTTGTAGCGGTTGTTTTGTATAGGTAATCTTAGGACCCGTATGTTTAATAAAATCCTCAACTTTAGTAGAAAAAGTAATATCTATGCCCAGTATTCGCGTGAATACCTGTTTCATGGTATAGCGAAAACGTGGCGTAATTTTATGGGTATATATCAATAACATTTTAGAACACAAATTCAATTATAACTAGGCTGTTGGTTAATCGCTAATTTACAGCATATTATCATCGGCAAAACTGAAATATTTTTGTTGGGTAATGATTAGGTGGTCTAACACTCGAATATCCAGGGCTTTTGCAGCAGACTTTATTTTTTGAGTAACTTCTATGTCCGCTTCGCTGGCACGTAGCGTTCCTGAAGGATGGT
>Ga0209187_1003709_pt1 | contig 12377 bp, 10 predicted proteins | sample BantaG_FD_187430 | JGI IMG/M metagenome (GOLD analysis project Ga0209187, IMG submission 187430) | Marine algal microbial communities from Bantry Bay, Ireland - BantryBay_4 metaG (SPAdes) (version 2) | ecosystem: Host-associated > Algae > Red algae > Unclassified | place: Bantry Bay, Ireland... | reverse complement strand
TTACCCGCAATGGTTCATACGGACTGGCTGTCATTAAGTCTCTTGAGTTGAACAATGAAAGAGAAAACTGGATTAAAAATCAAAATATAAAATTTAAATTCGCGGCTTAATTCAATCGCACAGGTTGACTTTAGCCGTCGCAGAGCGTAAAAATATATTTATAAGTAATTAGACTTTATTTATTTAAAAATTAAAATAAAAATTCACTTGACGGCTAAAGTCGTCAGTACAGAGTTCGTTGCCTTGCGACGGCTGAAGTCGTCGGTACAGGTCGCAAAATTAATCATTAACCGTTCACCATTAATCATGATAAAATGAAGTCCCCGTTCAAGTTTTTAGATTCTTATACCGAGCAAGACCACGACATCTTCTTCGGGCGCGACCGCGAAACCGAAGCCCTCTACGATGCGCTGAGTGGGGTCAAGTACCTATTGGTGTACGGACCTTCGGGTGCGGGCAAGACGAGTTTGATTGAGTGTGGATTACGCAATCAATTTTCGGATGCGGATTGGTACGCGCTGACCATTCGGCGGGGAGCTGACCTCAATCGCTCGGTGCTGGCGGCGATACGCGAATCGCTCGACGATGACACCGAACTGCCCGACGATACGCCCTTTGGCGAGGCTATAGAGCGTTTGTTTTCCGAGCGATTTCAGCCGGTGTATCTGCTGTTCGACCAATTTGAAGAACTGCTCATTTCCGCGGAAGCGGACGAAAAAAAGACCTTCTTTACGCGGCTCAATGAGTTGATTCAATACAAAGTTCCCTGTCGTGTGCTGCTCATTATGCGCGAGGAATTTGTGGGGCATTTATCGGAATACGAAAAGGAATGTCCGAGTATTTTTCAGCATCGTTTTCGATTGGAGAAAATGGGGCGGGCAGATGTCCGAGCGGTCATCTCGAAAACCCTGAAAGCCGAGCAATACCGCGATGCCTTTAGCGTAGCTGCGCCCGATGCCCTCACCGATAAAATACTAAGCAAACTCCCTGATAATCAGCGCATCATCGAACTCGCGCACGTACAGGTATTCCTCAACGAACTCTGGGAACGCGCCCACCAAGCCCCCAATAATACCGCAGTACCCCAACTCCGCGCCGACTTGGTGAAGGACAAGGACAGCCTGCAAACGGTACTGGATGAATTTCTGAAAAAACAAATCGACACCCTCGACCTCACCTACGGCGAACACAACACCCTATACACCCTCGCTGCCATGATTTCGGAGCGCGATACCAAACTCCAAGTCAGCCAAGCGGAGATTGAGGACGCACTGCACCAAAATGAGGTGACGCTCCGACAAGCACTGCCCCAACTACTCGACACCCTCGCCAAGCACCGTATCATCCGTACCTTGAAATCGGGCGGACAGACCCAATACGAAATCAGCCACGACCTACTCGCTAAAGTGGTGGGCGATAACCGTACCGAAGAAATGAAAATGCAGGATAAGGCGCGGCGACTTTATGAGCTTTACGAAGGACGTACCGCGTTACTTGCACAACCGGAAATTAACCAACTCAACATATACAAAGATGTACGTAAATTTCCTGATGCTCTTGCTGACCTTATAAAAGATAGTGAAATTGCGATAGAAAAAGCCAGTCAAGCTGAGATAGACAAAGCAAGAAGGCGAACGAGAATTTTCGCCTCTGTAGCTTTGGTGACTTTAGTGGCTTTTGGGGCTGCTATTTTCTCTTTTTTCGATGCAAGAACAGAACGTAATAATGCTGAAAGACAGACTCGAATAGCTCAAGATAAAACTCAAAATCTTGAGGATGTGCTTGATGCGCTTTATTTTTATGAGGATAGTTTGGCTTTGGCTTATAATAAACGCAAATATGGTTTCATTAATAAGGAAGGAAAAGCATTAATTGATTATAAATATAGTGAGGCTATACCTTTTGATTACAGAGGTTATGCTAAAGTTCGTCGAAGAGACGTACAGTATTTAATTGATGCAAAAGGCACAGAGTATGCTTGGACTGATGATATAAATAAATTGAGTCAAAGTATTGAAGCTCTTGATTTTAAGATGAAAGGAGGATTGAAGATAGACAGTATTCGACAAAAAATATTCAATAGCAAACAACTCAAAATTCTCTTTTTAGGTGGTTCTAAAGTTGAGGAATTGCCTACGGAAATTCGTCAACTTCAGCAATTACAAACTTTACATGTAAATATAGGTAAAAGCTTATCGCTACTTCCCTCTGAGATAGGAGAGTTAAGACAGTTAAAGAATTTGAATCTGGTTGAAAATAATTTACTACATCTTCCTCCCGAAATAGGAAAATTAGAATCATTAGAAGATTTAGACTTGTGGGGTAATAGATTGTCTTCGCTACCCACTGAAATAGGGCAACTAAAGCAATTAAAAAATTTGACTTTAGCTAGTAATTTTTTATCATCTGTACCTCCAGAAATTGGAGAATTAGAACAACTACAAAGTCTGAATTTAACAAGTAATATGTACATTACTTCCCTTTCTTCTGAAATAGGAAAATTAAAGAATCTACGGACTTTAGATTTGAGTGACAACGGTTTATCATCGCTTCCTGTTGAAATAGGGCAGTTAAAAAACTTACAAGATTTAAATTTGAGTTACAGTGTAGCCTTATTGTCACTTCCTATTGAAATAGGTCAGTTACAAAATTTGCAAACTTTGGACCTAACTTATGCTGTAAAGTTATCATCGTTACCCTCTGAAATTGGTCAACTATCAGCTTTAAAAACTTTAGATTTGACTGGTATTAGAAAACTGTCGTCTCTCCCTTCTGAGATAGGACAACTATCAAATTTAGAAAATTTAAATTTAAGTGGAGTTGGACTAAAATCTCTACCTTCCGAGATAGGACAATTATCAAATTTACAAAATTTGAATTTAGGAAGAAGTCAACTCAATATTCTCCCTGTAGAAATCGGAGAGTTGAAGCAATTACAAAACTTAAATTTAGGTGGAAATAAACTAAGCGATATTCCCGTAGAAATTGGAGAGTTAAAGAACTTGCAAAAGTTAGATTTAAGTGGTAACCAATTGGTTAATTTTCCCATTGGAATCGAACAATTAAAAAAGTTGCAATTTCTGAATTTACGGCAGAATAAGTTAGATTCTCTTCCCTCTGAAATTGGACAATTGAGGCAATTGCAGGAGTTAACTTTAGCGAGTAATCAACTACGTACTCTCCCTGAAGGAGTTAGACAGTTGAAGAAATTACAATATCTAAATTTAATAAATAATGAATTATCTGACCAAGAAAAACAAAAGATAAAAAGGTTATTACCTAATTGTGTTATTCACTTTCACCATTCTTTAGATACCAAAAGGAAGTAATGATTACATTTGCTCTTTTATGCTATTTGCAAAACTCCCCCTCATTACGTACCTTAGTCATAAGTCAGACTTACCAAAACGTCTTTTTACATGAAGCATTTACCGGATATTTACCCGAAATTGTTGGAGCGCATCAAAACAGCGATTCAGGCAGAACGCAGTCGTGCGATACAGCAATTGACGCGCAGTTTGATTATCGTATATTGGGATATTGGGAAGTTGATTGTGCAGAGTTTGGAGAACAGCGAGTGGGGAAAAGGTGTCGTTGAGCAATTGTCCAAAGACCTACAAAAAGAATTTCCGGGAAAGACCGGATTTTCTGCAAGAAACCTCCGGTCGATGCGTCAATTCTACGAAACATATAAAGACTACTCAAATATGAAACAGCTTGTTTCACAAATTCCGTGGGGACATCATATTCTGATAATGCAGCGTACAGAAAGCATGGCGGAAAAGGAATATTACCTGCGGGCGAGTGCCGACATGCGTTGGAGTCGAAATGTGTTGCTCAATCAAATGAAAGCCATGTTTGCATATCTCCCGATTTTCCATTAATTTTATGTTTCAAAAAATACAATATCATGGTAGATTATTCTAACGTAGAAACCACCACCAATCCCTCCGGCAAAAAAGTCGTGGTGATTCCGGTGGAAGAATGGGAAAACATTCAGGAAGAATTGAATGAATTGAGAACGTATAAAGAGATGAAATCGGGCTTAAAGACGGCATTATTAGAAGTGGAAGCTATTAAAAATGGTAAATTACCGCGTAAAACTTTAAATGAATTTTTGACAGAACTACCTGATTTTGAGGATGCTATCGTAGAAATAGAAGAAGAAGCGGATTATGATAAAATCTTGAAAGCACAAAATTACAAACCTATCACTTACGAAAAATTCCGCGCACTTGCTGATGATATTGAATGGGAACATTCATTGGATGACATGTTGGCTGTATTAGATTAACCCGAAAACACAATACCAAATGAATTACCTATTAGACACCAATATTGTCATTTTGTACAGCCGAGATTCGGATATTTCAAAACGAATTGAGGACGAATATCGCTTATTTGACGAATCCAATACGCTTGCCGTTTCAGTCGTTACGCTTGGCGAAATTGATGCTTTTATCAAAAAACTTGGCATCGGTGATAAAAGACGCCAAAAGATGGACCGCATCCTCAACCAACTCGCCAAAGTCAAACTCAATTCAAAACCTATTATCGAAAGATACGGCACAATTGACACATATAGTCAAGTCAAACCAACTAATTTCACTGCCCGAAACATGGGCAAAAACGATATATGGATTGCTGCAACTGCCAGCGCTTATAAGCTCACGCTACTCACTACGGATAAAGATTTTAATCATTTAAAAGACGAGTTTGTAAACCTCGAATTTGTTGATGTTGAAATATATAAACAGCATTGATTTACACTTGCAAAACTCCCCCTCATTACGTATCTTAGCCGTATGTTAGACTTACCAAAACGTATTTTTTGGGACACCAATATGGATGATATTGATTGGGCAACTAATGCGCGATTTGTGATACATCGGGTCATCACACGCGGAGAAATTAAAGATTGGGTGGTGATAAAGAAACACTACGGCTTGGAGCGTATCAAACAGGAAATCCTACAAATGCGCGACCTTGACGACTTGACACTTAATTTTTTTAGTCAGTATTTTGGTATCGAAAAAGAAAAATTCAGATGTTACACTATGAGACAGTTGATGCCGGCACACTGGCTTTATTGAGGCAACTTCAAGAGTTGGAGGATTTAGAGCCTTTTTTGTTGGTGGGCGGTACTTCGTTGGCATTGCAAATAGGTCATCGAAAATCCATTGATTTAGATTTCTTTGCAGACAACAAGAAATATCAAATTGATTTGGAGGCTATACCGGAGATAGTAAAAGACTTGGGAAAGGTAGATGTATTTCATAAAAGAAAATCGCTGTTGCAGATGTTTCTCAATGATGTAAAAGTAGATTTTGTCTCCTATCGCTATGAATTTATCGAAAATCCCTTGTATGAAGACGGCTTAAAATTGGCATCAATTCCTGACATCGGCGCAATGAAATTATCCGCTATTACGGGGCGTGGTTCTAAAAAGGATTTCATTGATTTGTACTTTCTCCTACGCATATACACGATAGCGGAATTATTCGATTTTCACCGAAAAAAATACCCCGATAGTGCTGATTTTATGGTCTATAAAAGCCTCACCTATTTTGTAGATGCAGACGCAGAGGATATGCCCGAAATGTTGGAATCCGTAGAATGGGGAAACAATCAAAAATACCGTCAGAGAAGCGGTGAATGGTATGTTGCCCTAATTCAACCGACACCTAAGCCTCACATTTTCATCCGAAGGATAGCGTTCCTGATTCAATTGTCGCCCTCTCGTCACTTCGATTCAAAAAAATCAACTCAACATGTGACCGCCCCACCCACCGCATAGTCTCAATGACACTTTCAATCGCTGAATGTTGTATAATAATAAATCGAATAGCAGTTGAAAGATAAATACCAATGCACGACCTATCGTTTTTTTACGCTTTTGTTAAAGTGTGTACCCGACACTTGTTGCAGCTTTTATAGTGGTTTCCTTTTGTAAAACTCCCACTCATTCCGTACCTTAGCCGTATGAACACAATAAATAAACTATTTTTTTTGATATTAATTTTTATCCTTTCAACAGGTAATTTATTAGCACAAAACCTCACAGGAACTTGGGTTGGAACAACTCACCTGAAGAATAGCCCTAAAGTAAAGGTGCAAACTATAACCGAAATTGTGCATGAAGGAAACAAAATATCAGCGACTATGACACAAATTCAACTGACAACCGACGGGAATTATGGGAGAGTTGATGCTGTGATTGAGTATATGGGGTATTTTGACGGTACTTATTTTGTATTTAAATGTACCAATGTAATTAGTTATGATAGTCCTTCTGGTGGGATATGCCTATCAGAGTCTAAGACAAAATACCATATACGTGGTGGTAAGGAACTACTGATAGGGCAAGCTCGTAGTACTGGCGAATATTACAAGAAGGGCAAAGTTTCAAAAAAGAGAAAATGTAAAGGCATGACAGCATATGGTCAATCTGAAAAGCAGACTGTTGATATGTCAAAGATTCCAGATGAAGTAGGTGTCATTATTCCACAAAATGAAGAAGAAGTGTCTATTGATAAAGTCAGTGATGTAAGCAACGATATCTCACCTGAATACGGCGACAGGTCAGTTGAAATAGTGAAGGTGATAGAAACTAATGAAAATAAAGTCGTTTTATCTCTTTGGGACTCACTGAAAGAAGACGGTGACATCATTTCAGTACTGATAAATGACGATTGGCTATTGAAAGATTATGAAATTAAAAACCGACCCAAAAAGATAGATATTCAGCTAAAAAAAGGAGATAATTTCATTGTCGTTAATGCAGAAAACTTAGGAAGCATAGAACCTAATACATGTAGAGCATTAATTAAAGATGTTCAAGGCAAAACTCTAACTGAATTAGATTTTACATCGGATTTGAAAAAGAGTCAGGTAATAAGGATTATAGTAAATTAATTACTTGACTCTTTTGGGAATACACTAAGCAACTACATATCACATACAGGAACCTATTAAATCCAAAGAATATATTACGATGAAGAGGACTATTTCATTTCTTTTTCTTCTCAATAGCTTCCTTGTTTCTGCCCAACAAGATGTAAAATTACATGGAATTGTTGTAGAGCAAAATAGCAAATATAAAACCGGAGAAGTAAAATATATTGCTAATACTTTTGTGAGGGCTGTGGGTTCATCTCCTCAACTTAGTGATACAGAAGGACAATTTAATCTTGTTTTTTCAAGTATCCCGGGAAACCTAATAAAAATTTATGCAGAAAAACATGGCTATGAGGTGGTAAACAAAAAAGAATTAGAACAAGCGGCAGTAATAGGAAGAAGATACCCACTCAAAATAGTGCTATGCAAAGAAGGCAAACTAGCTGAAAATACGATTAAGTATTATGGTATCGCAACGGAGACTATCGAAGAACACTATAAGAAACAAATTGCTATTATTGAACAAGGGGGACGAGAGGCAGAAACATTAATTGCCCAATTGAGAAATGAGATAAATCTTGTTGTGATTGAAAAAAAATCAGTCATTTGGGAATTACAGAAACAAAAAGAAAAAGCTTTAAAACAAGCTATCGAGATTAGTCAAAAATTTGCAGAAGTGAATCTTGATGACCAAGATTCTCTATATATAGCTGCCTACGAGGCATTTTTAGAAAAAGACTTTGACGCAATTTTTGAAATATTAGATTATGGAAAGCTAAGAGCGAATATTCTCTCAGCCAAAGAGGAGATTCGAAGGGGAGAACAGTTTATTTCTGAAGCAGATAGCCTTAGAAAAATCTACACGATTCATCTAAAGAAAAGCGCAGAAAGTTCGTTGTTGGTGGCTAGGTCTGCCCGTAACGAGGGACTTTTTAATGAAGCAATCAAAAACTATCAATTGAGTATCAATGCCGATAGTACAATTATTGATGTATGGTGGGAATATGCGAAATATTTGAATAATACTCAATATTCATCTTTTCTAACCTATGATATAGAACAGGCTAAGGCTGCGATACACCTTTTTAAGTATTATAAAAATGAGGAAGTAACAGAAGAAAATAAAAGAGAAATAAAAGACTTACTTGAGGGTAGTGTAGCAAAATTAGAACGGCATAGAATGAACATTACAGCAGAAATAAAATTAGCAGAAATAAAAAACCTTTTAATATCCTTAAAATAGTTAAAAATGAAAAAGACAGTAATTCTATTGCTTTTATTGGCTTCAAGCCTAACCATAATAGCCCAACAGGACATTCCACTTCCCGGTGTAGTCGTCGTACAAAATAGTAAATATAATACTGGAAAAATAGAATACGTACCAAACGCAAGTATAAAAGCCATAATGGCTAGCCCCACAATGAGTGATAATAAGGGGCAATTCACTCTACTCTTTACTGACAGACCTTACGGAGACGTTACAAGAATATTTGCAGAAAAACATGGAATGGAAGTCGTAAACAAGACTGATTTGGAGGAAGCTACTGTCATAGGGCGCAAACAAAAATTGAAAGTTGTAATGTGTAAGAAAGGAAACCTATACCAGAATCAGCTCTTTTATTATAATGTTGCGAGGGATTTTATCCAAGAAAAATACCAGAAACGCCTTTCGATATTGAAACAAGAGGGCGAGCTTCAACAACAAGTCATAAAGGAACTTGAAACAGAATTGTCTGTCGAAATTAAAGGTAAACAAGATGCTATTTTTAAACTGGAAGAAGAACTGAGTAGCACGTTGGAAATGGCAAGAGAATTTAGCGAGAAATTTGCAATAGTGAATTTAGATGAAGTGGACGATTTATATTTGAAAGCTCATAAAGCATACGAAGCAAAGCAATTTAATGAAGTCCTTCGGATTCTTCAATATGATAATTTAAAACAAAATATTGAAGGTGCTAAAAAGAATATCATTAGTGCAGATAACATTGAAAAAGAAGGAAATGAACGCTTGAACAAAGGTAGAACCAATTTGGCTCAAGGAACTCAAAATGCCGTATTTGCTGCAAGGGTTAGTGTTGTTGCCAATCAATACAATAAAGCTTATGCTTACTATGATTTGGCTATTGAAGGAGATAACAAAAATATAGACTATCTGGCTGAGGCTGCGGAGTTTTTATCCCGACAGAATAAGCATGAAAAAGCTATAAATTACTATCAAAGAGCGCTTGAATTACAAAAAAATGATTGGCAAACAGCAACGATACTCAACAACTTAGGAATGTTATATGATGCAAAAAACGATATTAGTAAAGCCGTTTACTACATTAACGAAGTTGTAAATATATGTCAAAATACTTCGGAGAATCCCATTGTCTTTTTGCCAATTTTAGCTTCTGCCCGTAACAACTTAGGCAATCTATATCGTAATACTAAAGAAACAACACAAGCAATTGAACAGTATGAAGCTGCATTAAGTATTCTTAGAAAATTAGCTGATAAAAACGAAACCTTTCTTAATGATGTCGCTTATAATTTGAGTAATCTTGCAATGGTATATCAGGATAATTTAAATATGGAGGGAGCAAAAAGATGTCATGAGGAAGCTCTAAAAATCCATAGAGGGTTATCTGAGAAAAAACCTGATAAATATCTTCCTTATCTTGCGTCTTCATTAAATAATTCATTAAACTTCTATATATCCCAGAATGAAAGTCATAAAGCATTAGAATACATTGACGAAGCTTTGAAAATTAATCAACAATTGGCAATAAAAAACCCAGATGCTTTTCTCCCCGACCTTGCTATGGTTTTACACAACAAAGGATATGTAACTCAAAGTGAACCGGACAAATCTATTGAGTATCGTAAGGAAGCTTCTGAAATCTATAGGAAATTAGCCGCTCAGAATCCAAAGGTTTTTCTACCAGATCTTGCCATGAATCTAATTAATATAGGTGGTTTTTACCTTGATTTAGAAAAGTTGGACGAAGCAACTCTATATCTCAATGAAGCACTTGTCCTTACACGAAAATTAGCAGAAAAAAATCCTAATTTATATCAGGAAGAACTTGCTATGATTTTGAATAATATGGGTGTTATAACAAGTGTGAACCAACAAACAGACCAAGCAATTCTTTATCACCAAGAAGCTCTTTTTAATAGACATTTACTGGCTAAAAAAAGTCCCACATATTTACCAGACCTTGCAGAAACATTTGATAACCTCGGGATATTATATACTGAAAAAGAAGATAATGAAAAGGCGATTGAGCATTTAGAAAAAGCTCTAAAAATCTATAGAGAATTATCGGAGAAAGATACTATTGCATTTAAACAGAATATTGCTACGACATTAAATAGTTTAGGTAATATTTATCGTAAAATGGAATACTTCAAAAAAGCTGAGAATTATTATTCAGAAGCTCTGAAAATTAGATATTCGCTAGTAGAGAAAGACTCGACCACTTTTTTTCCTGATTTAGCAATGACACTAAATAGTTATGGTAATTTATTCATGGACAAGACGCAGTATGAAGAAGCAATTCCTTATTATGAAAAGGCTTTAAATATCTACAAGAAGTTAGCACAAAAAGACCCCAACACTTTCAATATTGACGCTGGCATGGCATGTATCAATATCGCTAAACTTCACAAACAAAAGCTGAGAAAATCTTATGATATTTCAACTAAAGAAAAAGGAATAAAAATATTAGAGGATGCAAATAATTTCTTGAAAATATATCCCCCCAATCACCCTACAGTTTCCTCATACAAAACACATATTCAGAAAACCAAGAAATATTTTGTAAACGCTACCCCTCAAAGAGGGAATGAGAGTGTTCTTAGAGAGAGGATTGTAAGACTCAATAAAGACATCTCAAAAATTGAAAAATTGGAAGATAAAATCAAACCGAAAGAAGAATTACTGAACCTTCTTATCAACTTCTATGATCAGTTCGGCGGATTAGACACTAAAAATCTAATTGTTTTAGGTTGTGCAGACCTTTCTTGGAACTACATATTTACAAAACAATATCAAAAAGCTGAGGAAATTTCTTTAAAAGGACTAGAGGCAGACCCTTCACAATATTTATTATTCAATGGTCTGGCTACGGCTTATGTTCTTCAGGATAAGTGGATAGAAGCAAAGAAAATATATCAAAAGATGAAAAAAATTAATTGTGATGAAACAAGAACTTGTGCTCAAACATTTCTGGACGGACTAGAAGAACTAACCTATGAGTGGATCACAACGCCAGAGTTGGTAGAAAAAGCGAAAAATTACCTTAATGAGGAATGAAACCTGACGCTAAGAATTAAGTGGAAAATAATTTATTGAACAAACGAAAACTGTTTTCAATGAAACAGAAACTAAGGCGATATATTAGTCAACAAAACACAAAACAAGCGATACAAGAGTTGCTTCAAATTACTCAAGAACGTGATGAACTTCATGAGGAAGTAATATTACAATCTGCCCAGTATGAACAGTATAAAAAAGAAAAAAGAGCAGGAATTTCGTCAGTCGAACAACAAGAACAAGCTATTGCTAAAATCAATCAAGCATTACTGGAGATTATCAATAAATTAGAAGAAATCCACGATAACACTTCAACCAAGATGCAGATTGCAACTATAAAAAATGACGACAAAAGCATTCAGAAAAAAATAGGACAATGGGCTGTTGGATTTGGTGCAGTGATCGCTATTTTGGCGGGAATTGCAGAGTTTACTGGTTATAGCTTAAGAGATTTATTTAGAACTGAAAAAAAAGACTCTTTCTCATTGACTGTTTTAGTACACGGTAAAGCAGGAAAAGATGACCGTATTTTAGTGAATCAAGGTAAGGTGATTTTAGATATTGGCGAAGCCCGACGTGAAGCCTCTATCAATGAAAAAGGCGAGGCTACATTCAAAGAGTTACCCAGAAGCTATGACAAAGAAAAAGTATTTATCAGTATCAATCATCCACAACCATATTATCCTGTTAAACGAGATGTCGAATATGTATTGACAAAAGGAAAACCTATTTATCTATCAGTGGAGTTAAAGGGAATTGATGTGGTACAGGGAAGAGTATTGGATTTTTATACAGAAAAACCTTTAGATAGTGTTCGGGTTAGTTTTCAAAATATACCTACTTTCTCTGATGAATTTGGTTGGTTTGAATTGAATATACCAGTAGAGAGGCAAAACAAGTTTATCCGTCTAAATTTCTACAAAACAGGTTATAATATGGAGACTTTAGATAGCATTGCCCCTCATACCAAACAGGAAATTGGGATTGCTCTCAAGCCATCTGACTCTATAAAAGAATAACCATTCCCTAATTCAACCGACACTTCACCCCCATCTCACTCAAAGCCCCTACAAGTTCATTAGCATTCACCTTACGCGCTTTGGCGCGTAGGGCTATGCGTACCCGTTCCTCCGGGTCTTCCACCACCATTTGGATGCGGTGTTTACCTTTATGTTGCGTA
>Ga0209187_1003707_pt1 | contig 12384 bp, 9 predicted proteins | sample BantaG_FD_187430 | JGI IMG/M metagenome (GOLD analysis project Ga0209187, IMG submission 187430) | Marine algal microbial communities from Bantry Bay, Ireland - BantryBay_4 metaG (SPAdes) (version 2) | ecosystem: Host-associated > Algae > Red algae > Unclassified | place: Bantry Bay, Ireland... | reverse complement strand
AATTAAAACGATAGAATATCTGTTAAGCGATACGACGGAGTTATTTGCAAGTTCTTGCAATCCGTTGGATACGGGAATATTTGTGAACAACTTAATGAATGTAGACGGCTGTGATTCGGTAGTAATTGAAACGATAGAATATCTGTTAAGTGATACGACGGAGTTATTTACAAGTTCTTGCAATCCGTTAGACACGGGAATATTTGTGAACAACTTAATGAATGTAGACGGCTGTGATTCGGTAGTAATTGAGACAGTAGAATATTTATTAAGCGATACGACGGAGTTATTCGCTAGTTCGTGCAATCCGTTAGACACGGGAATATTTGTGAACAATTTAATGAATGTAGACGGCTGTGATTCGGTAGTAATTGAGACAGTAGAATATTTATTAAGTGATACGACGGAGTTATTTGCTAGTTCGTGCAATCCGTTAGACACGGGAATATTCATCGATAACCTAACGAATTTTGCGGGCTGTGATTCTCTAATTGTCACTACGATAAGTCTAATGAATTGTGTTACAGATACAACCCTGGTACTTGATACGACTTGTGATCCGTTGCAGGCGAGAAATGATACGCTAACCATTGTTGGTAGTATGGGACAGGATAGTACAGTTGTCTATAACACAACGCTGTTACTATCTGATACAGTATTGATTAACCTAACCTCTTGTAATCCACTAGACACTGGATTGGTGCGGGAAAATTTAATTAATAGCTTTGGTTGTGATAGCTTGATAATTACCCAAACTATTTTGTTGGCGAGTACCGAAGAAACTGTTTTCTTGGCTTCTTGTAATCCACTGGATACGGGTAGGGTCGTATCGACCTTCCAAAATATAGCGGGCTGCGACAGTACCATCATTACGATTACAGACTTAATTCCATCTTCCATTGAAACGATCACGTTGACTACTTGTGATCCGATGACGCCTAGAATAGCTAGAGATACCTTTGTTAATCAATTTGGTTGTGATAGCATTCTGATCACTAACACAATTTATCTGTCACCGTCCGTCTTTAGATTGACGACGACGACTTGTGATCCGATGGATTTAAGTAGCGATACGGTATTCCTGGAAAATCATTTAGGTTGTGATAGCTTGGTGATCACCGAAGTAGTTTTGGATCAGATCAATATCGTTCTGGAAGCTATTAGTCCAGAATGTTTCGGTGAAGAAGATGGGCAGATAATTGTTGACACCATCATCGGTGGAACGCCTCCTTATCTTAGCGCACTTGGCGACGGGCCCCTAAATGATCAGATGAATTACTTCCGCTTACCACCTGGAATTTATCAGGTCCTGGTACAGGATGCGAACGGATGTGAGGCCACTAGTGAGGTCAGAATTACCAGTCCTAAGGAATTGACGATTGATCTTGGACTACCGAATGAGATTAACCTGGGTGAACCCCTGGAAATAAATCCTCAGATTAATCAACCTATCGATACTTTTTTCTGGGAAGTTGCCGGTGATTCTTTATTCTGCGATAGTTGTCTTATCCAAAATTTGCAGCCGCTCAATACGGCCCAGTACCGACTAACCGTCATTACGGAGATTGGTTGTAGTACGACCGAAACATTTGTGGTCAATGTCAAAAAGAATCGGGCAGTATATGTCCCTAATGCCTTCTCTCCCAATCAGGATGGTAACAACGATATATTTATGATTCATGGCGGTCCAGAAGTAGTACGTGTCAAAAATCTAAGAATATTTAATCGCTGGGGAGCTTTGGTCTTTTCGGACGGAAACTTCCCTACCGACGATCCAACCCATGGTTGGAATGGGATGTTTAAAGGCAGACCCGTTAATACCGGTGTCTTTGTCTATCATTTTGAAATTGAATTCGTGGATGGTTATACCAAAACGTATAAAGGAGATGTGACCGTCCTGAGATAAGATTTTTTTAAAACGTGTTGTGTGTGCAACGCCGGCTTTTTAGGAAGTCGGCGTTTTTTATTTTTGAAAAATAAGGGTTATTTCGTTTAGGAATGAGGTATTAATAAATTAAGAATTTTGGGTTAGTAATTTTTGTTGCTAGTAAGGCAAAAAACATGACTGAACCATGTGAAGGAACCGGAACGGTCGGGCTGCCATAGCCGCGCTATCACGAGGCTTTTTAACGAGACTAGTGGCAAAAAGATCCAGCCAAAAACGTAAATTTATTATTAACTCATTCCTTATCTTGTTTTATCAATGAAATTGAAGGACGTCAATAGTTTTGTGACTATCAGATAAATTTATGTTAATAAATAGAGGATGATAATGTTTTAAAATTATTGTAAAAAGTTAACCCGTTTTATGAAGAAAAAATACCTGTTTTTATTTTTAATGCTTTTTCTTGTTTCTAGGGAGGTATATTCACAACTCAATTACACAAAATATTTTTTGATCACTGGTTCCGCAGAATATTATTTACATTTAGGGGAATTTAAAAGTGCTTTTTTTATACGAAAAAAGCGATTGTCTCAGGGAGTCCAAAAAGGTATATAGATCGACTTAGAAAAATAAATAGTGCAAATGATCGGTACGAAAAATTTTGGAAAAAAATTGATAGTACTTATCCAGCACTGCGAAAAAAATTTTTATCAAGAATTGATTTTTGACAATCAGATTTTGTTATTCATTCAACGATTCAACAAGCGAAGCGTCTCAACACTTTAACCTCCCCTAATACCATAACCTCAACAAAATAGCCCCAACGACCATCACCCGCGCAATCAAACTTCGATAAAAAATACTGGCCCGAGCATCGGTGATATTTGCAATAAACAACAACAAGCTTACGGAAAATAAAGCGGCGCATCCGTAGATACAATACGTCATAAAATCAAAATTCTCCGCAATTTCCGGAAATAAAAGACCACTGACGCCGATTGGAAAAAGAATGGCCGAAAATAAACCGAGGGTAAATTCTACCGTGGTATATCTTTCTAATTGAAACATGAAATAAGAAAAAACGGTGTAGATGGCTACGGAAATTCCGCCACCCAATAAAATGACGGAGCGCCAATAGGGGAGTCCCTGCGTTTGCATCAGCATTCCAACACTGAGGATCAGGATGGGCGCTACTTCCAGAAATTGACCGATTTTGCGTAGCCGGTCTGCTTCTGGATGGACGGCTTTTAGGTCTTTTTGATAATCTAGTGGTTGTTCCATCTTCGCGTAAGTTTTGTACGTAAGTTCATTAGTATTTCATCCCTTGTCGAAGATTCCTATTTAGAGATCAGGGGACAGGATTAGCTCCTCTAAAAGTGGCACAAATAATCGCCGTGGCAATTGCCGCATTCAAAGATTCGGTTCCTCGGGCGTGGTGATGGGCGGGTATCGAAATAGGATGATCCACAAAGGATAATACTTCCGGTCTGATCCCGTGGCCTTCATTACCGATCACAATCAGTCCGTCGGATTTAAGGGAAGTACGAAATAAATTTTCTCCATTCAAGATAGCACCATAAATCGGCAAATTCAATATTTTAAACGTTAAATCCTCAAATTTTCGGGTAACGCATTTTACACTAAACAATGCCCCCATCGTAGCTTGCACCACTTTAGGACTAAAACGGTCCACGGAATCCGGCGAGCAAATCACCCAATCGATCCCAAACCAGTCCGCAGTCCGCAGAATTGTACCCATATTTCCCGGATTTTGAATATTATCCAAGTATAAAGACAAACCGCCGACGAGCTGATCGGGCTGAAAATGGGGCTCCCACTGGCGAACGACCGCTAAAGCTTGATTGGGCGTTTTAAGAGAGGAAATTTTCTTAAGTTCCCGGTCGTTAACTTCTTGTGCAGAGATTCCATTCTTTGTCAGTTCCGAGCAGTGTTTGTCGATCCAGGAGGATTGAGCGAAAATCAGCTCAATTTGACCAGGTGCTTGATCTAATAATTCGCGCACCATTTTGTCACCTTCAATAATAAAATTATTATATTTTTGACGAAACTTCTTGAGCGACAGTGATCTGACGTATTGTTCGTTCTTTTTTGATAGCATTTTAACTTCTTTAACACATATCCTTTTGGGAAAAATAATGGGATTAAGGTACTTATTTTTTTTGGTTCTTCTACTGTGGAGTATGGCTGGATGTTTCCCTTACGGAAAATTGGCAGAAGGCGAAAGCCGTCTAAAAAGGAATGAAATAGTCATCGAAGGAAACAATCTTGACAAAAAACGGAAAGCTCGACTCAAATTTGATTTAGCTGGTAATTATAAGCAGGTACCCAATCAATCACTATTGGGACTGGGACTACACCTCGATACACGGTTGTATTACGCGACGGACGAACCGGGAGATACCTCAAAATTTAAAAATTTTCTGCGAAAGTCCTTTGTCGAACGACCGTCTATTTATAATGTGGCGCGTACTAAAGCTACGGCAAAATCCATGACTTTCTATCTACAAAATAAAGGGTACAAAGATGCGACCGTTTACGATACCATTTTTACCAATAAAAAAGACACCAAGGTACAATACATTGCTTCCCCTGGTGAGCAGTATATAATTGATAGTGTTTATTTTAATTCTCCCGATTCTGCTATTCAAATTTTATTAAACGACCTATCGGCGAGCACGGTGTTAATTCCTGGTAGCCCAGTGAGCGATGTGCTTTTTAACGCAGAATCAAAAAGAATAACGGATGCATTGCAAAATCAGGGCTATGCCTATTTTGAAGCAAATTTTATTAAACCTCGCGGATTACCCAAAGGTAATCGAGTGGTAGTTTATTATGATGTGCTCGTGCCACCCGAAACTGGTTTTCACCAAAAATATCATATCGGAACCGTGTACGTAGATCCGTATTATGTCAAGGCGGGCTCGCTTGTACGCGAACGGGATACGGTAGATGTGAATGGTGTATATTTTATTTTTGATAAAAATATTCCTCGAAAAATAAAAGCACAAAATATTTTAAAATCCATTTTTATTCGTCCGGGAGATCTTTATAAGGAAGGAAATTTTTTGAAGTCCGTTCAGCAATTACGGAATCTTGCCATTATTAAAGATGTAAACATTTTAGAAGCGATAGATAAAGAAAATTCAGAGATTTTAAATTTTGAAGTTTTTCTTTATCCCAATAAACGTATGTCGATCGGAGGCGATCTGGAACTAAACAACTCAACGTATAATATTGCCAACGCAAATTTGATTGGGATTTCTACTAGTTTGAATTATCGTAACCGTAATCTATTTAAAAATGCTGCTTTATTTACTTCGCGGGCCCGTTTTGGTTTTGAGCTGGATATTGCTTCTTCCGGAGGGGAAGACTTATTGTATTCGAGAGATGTTAGTTTGTTAAACGATCTTTATTTTCCACGGTTAATGGATATTTTTCGTACCTGGAAAGGACTGCGAGGCCTTGGAATTATCAATGATAGATTTTATACAAATTTGAAAGACAAAACCAAATCGAGATTGTCACTCAATTACGAAAATATTTCACTCTTTGATTTCTATGATTATAGTTCTTTTAATACCACTTATGGATATGATTATCAACCCGATCAGCGGAATCGTTTTCAGGTCAATCAGGTGGGGGTAAATTTAGTGTTGATCAATAAAGATTCTGCGTTTTTAGAAATAGAGCGAAATAATCCGTTTCTACAGCGAAGTTTTGACGATCAATTGTTAACTGGATTTTTATTTCGAAATCTGATCTATACGCACCAGGGGAAAATCAATAGAAATAATACCTCTTTTTACTTTAGTGGTAATCTTGAACTGTCCGGTGGAGAAGTATATTTAACGAATAAAATTAGTAACGCAATTAGTGGAAGCAATAAAATTTTTTCCTTTATAAACGATGTAGAATACGCTCAGTACGTGAGAATGGAGGCAGATTTCAGGTGGTTTAAATACCTGAGAGGAGAACAGTCGCTGGCGGTTCGACTTAGTTCCGGGGTAGCATTTAATTATGGATTTTCCGACGAAGTTCCTTACGTAAAACAGTTTTTTATCGGAGGACCCAACAGTGTACGCGCCTGGCGGATTCGAGAGCTAGGTCCAGGAGAATATAGGGATCCGCTGACCATACCTAACCCAAATCCTAATTTTGGTACCGTTCCATTTTTTCAGTCTGGTGATTTTTCTTTAGAAATGAACGCAGAATATCGTTTTGATCTCCTGCGTATTTTTGGTTACACCATCGAAAGTGCTTTTTTTGTGGATGCGGGGAATGTCTGGACCGTTGGGTACGATGAGAATCGGAAAGGTTCGCAACTCTCCTGGAGTTCAAGACCTGATCCCAGTGATCCCACAACACTCATTGGACGTAATTTTTTAAAACAAATCGCGGTGGGTGCCGGTACGGGAATCCGGCTGGATTTTTCTTATTTTATTTTGCGTTTTGATGCAGCGATCAAACTCCGAAATCCATTTCCGGATGAAACTACCGATAAATTCTGGATCGATCGAGATTGGAGAAAACTACAACTCAGAGATTTTAATTATAACCTGGCGGTGGGTTATCCTTTTTAGTCTTTCTCAATAAAATCCATTATCTTCTTTTTATTTTTAGCAAAATAATCAATAGCATATTGCTTCATCGCTTTCAGTTTTTTCTTATCCGTTATGTCCATTGAAATCTTTTTTCTCCGTAGTTCATCCGGCGTCTCAGGTGCGTCAAAATAAAGCTGACAACGCAGATAATCCTTTGGTGCCAGTACCTGTTTCACATAATATTCCGAAGCGGAAATATTGGTTTCTACCAGCATATCCGCCAGAAAGTCTTTCCATTGTAAAATACCCCAATCTCCGGTTTGAATTGCCTCTTTTGGAATAAAGTTTCCGTTGGAAGTTCCGCAACCTAGAGAAAGAACCTTTAGCTCTTTTAGTTCTCTTTCTAGTCCTTTCTTTTTAGGGGCGTGGTAACAATAAGATTTTTTATCGCTTTCGTGGTGATTGATCGCGTACGAAACTGCCGCCATGGCAGGATGATTGATGGCTACCCCTCCGTCTACAAAATTTTGGTACATCGGAAAATAGGTAGGAGCCGCGCTGGATCGCAGTGCGAGGTCCACCAGATTTTCGTTATTGCATTTGATGTAGTACGAATTAAAAACCTCTGGCCGGAAATTATGACTACGCCCTTTTGAATCTTTTGGATTGAGGGAAAAAGTGGGGATCATAAAATGCTTTTTGCCATCGTACCGATCATTTAAATCTCCCATCGTCTGATTTTCGTACGCTTCTACCAACAATTCTTTTAACTTTTTTTGGGAATATTGTGCACCGATCAGATTGCCTAGATCTCGGATATCGTCTATTTTATTATCCTTAAAAATATCTTTGGCGCCGTTGAGATACAGCTCCATAATTTCGTAGGTCTTACGGCCTACACCTAAACTAAGGATGATAATTCCTCCAGTAGACGTACCCGCAAAGACATCGAAAAATTCCACGGGTGATTTTCCCGTTTCTTCAAAAATACAATTAAGAATCGTGGCCGGAATAATCCCTCGGGTGCCACCACCGTCAATGGAAAGAATTCTAAGTTTTTTTTTGCTCATTGGTTTTTTGGTTTTACAATTTCTTCAATTTGATCGTGGAAAATTAAGAAAAAAACGGTTACAAAAGAAGAACCCGACCTGTTTATCGAACCCGGTATTTTTATTATTAAAGACAACGGTAAATTATACGCATCTTCCGTACAAACTATGCCTTTCGCCCGACCACCGATCAGAGAAATTATTGGTGCCATAAAATTTGACCAAAGAAAAATATCCCGCAAGAGGGGAAGCGTAAAAATGGCTCTTATTTTTTCTCTTTATTTCAGCTGCCTATCTAGGCTATGAGTCTATGACAACTCAGGGTCATCAAAAAATCTGCAAATCTATTTACGTTTTTCGCTTTTTCTTCTTCGCTGCCGGAAATAAAACATTATTTAAAATAAGTCGATAGCCCGGAGAATTTGGGTGTAAACTTAAGTCTGTTTCTGGATCATTAACAAAGTGTTTGTAATCTTCCGGATCATGCCCACCGTAGAACGTAAAAAATCCTTCGCCGTAGGCACCATGAATATATCGCAATTCATTGGCAGGCTTGTTTTCACCTAAAACCAAAATATCGGCCTTTACCTGATTACGCAAATAAGCCGTGGTCTGTCCCATAAATCCCTTGACCGTTCGCGTGTGACACTGCGTCAACATGGTCGGCACTGGATCCCATTTGGCAGAAAAATCAAATAAGGTAAAATAATCTGTATTGGGTGTTACTCTTCTTGAAACACTATGATCAATGGTAGAATATTCGTAAATCAATGGATTCTTCATCAACTCAAAATTCTCAAAAGCAAAAGTTTTGGAGAAGTCCAATTTAGATTGTGCCGTAGGGTCTGCAGGATCGCCATCGTACATACTTTCACAAATATCCAGTCCCTCTGCGGCTAGTGCAATATCGTAAGTATCCGTTGCGGAGCACATGGCAAACATAAAGCCTCCGCCCAGCACGTATTCTTTGATTTTTTTGACTACCGCCAGTTTAAGTTGAGACACTTTTTTAAAGCCATTTTCTTTGGCCAATGCCTCCATCTTTTTCACATTTTCTTTATACCACGGTTGGGTATGAAAGGATCGGTAAAATCGACCATATTGTCCCGTAAAGTCCTCATGGTGTAAGTGCAACCAGTCGTACTCCGCCAGTTTATCATCAAGGACTTGCGTATCATACACTACGTCGTAAGGAATCTCCGCGTAGGTCAAGACCATCGTTACCGCATCATCCCAGGGTTGAATCTTTTCCCCTTTAGCATTTTCTTCGGGTGTGTATACCGCGATTTTGGGCGCCACCTCTAGTTTGATGGCATCCATATTGACCTCCGGGTCCGCAATTTCAAGTAAAATTTTATTGAATTTAGCGTCGGGGATAATCTGATAACTGACGTTTCTGATTTTACATTCTTTTTCAAAAAGCGCATTATGCCGGAAGGCAAAACTTCCACCTCGGTAGTTTAGCAACCAGTGTGCTTCCATTTTATTATCCAAAATCCAATAGGTAATTCCGTAGGCTTTGAGATGATCCTTCTGTTCCGAATCCATCGGTAGAAGAATATAAGCCGCCATGGCGGGAGCACTTAAAAAGAAAAGCGCACAAAAAATCAGCAAAAATTTTTTCATTGTCATTATTATTTATATTTGGGTTCTGAGGAACACAAATTACTAATATTAATCAGGTATCAGCTGTCTAACGGTATTTATAACGACAAGGTTGGGCCATTTAGTAGAAAACAGGTACTAAAATTAATTAGTACCTGCTTTTTGACATATTTTTTAAATTAGAAACTAATGATTCCTCACTTTTCGGAAACCACCCGGTGCATCTGCACTCTTAACTCGTTCAAATTGTGGGTTATCTTTGGCTGGCTCCTTTTTAATGGCGCCTTCGTATTTTTTGTTGGTGCTTGCCAGAGAGACTTCTAGCGGGGCTAGACCCAGTTCCGCCCGACGCTCATTGGTGCGGGTAACATTATCGACTGGATGTGGTTTATAGGTTTTTTCTGACTGGTCATAATATACCTGAGTACCATAATGTTGTGGTTTATCCTGATTCAGCAATACTCGATCAGTCAAATAAGCAAAATCAAGCTTGGCCGCTTTATTTTGTTCCACTGCGTCGGCCATACTTCGTAGCACTTGCATCTGAAAGTCGGGATAGGTATCCATATGTTGTACCATCATCCAAAATTTATGCGTAGTCGCTTCGCCCACCATATCGTAGTTTGGAAAACCGTCAGCGTCTATCATTTTTTTAGCTGCGGCGTAATTAATGTTCATTTGATCTAGCAAACGAGCGTCAAGATCTTTAATTTCGGGAGATGTTGATTTGAATTTTAGCAACATTTCATTCTTCTGATTACGAATTCCTTCGTATTTGTCGGAGAGATAGGCAATTTTCTGTGCCAGATCGGGCATCTTCACCAATTCGTTGTTCTGAGCGGTTAGGCTATTCAGAGAAAAGAGCATCACTAAGGAAAATAGGATAAATTTCATATGATAAAGTTTTTTCATAATTACTACATATTCAGTGCCAAAGCAAGAGAAATAGCATCTATTTAAAACAAGTTGACCCAATTTTGCGTACTTACTACGTAATATTTGAGACGGTATCCGAATTTGGTCCAATTACTTCCTTAAAATCGGTTAAATTTGCCGTTCTAAGTAATGGAAATATTAGCTCAAAAGAAACAGCCATAAATAGGTACGTTATTATTTGACCATTACTCAATACGCAATCTGAATACATGAATAACCTGAGCTTTCCTTATCCTGCCTGGTACCTTTTATTATGTCTGTTACTAGGACTGGTATTTGCCTTTGTGCTCTATTTTAAAAATAAGTCTTTTCCAGAAAGAACTTCCACCCTGAGTTGGGTATTGGGAGTCATTAGATTTTTATGTATCAGTGCGATTGCCGTATTATTGTTATCTCCACTACTTAAATCGACCCTGACGGAAACCAAAAAGCCAGTGGTGGTGCTGGCACAGGACGCTTCCGAATCTATCCTGGCGGAAATGACCCCCGAAGAAGAAACGAAATATCAACAGGATTTTAATGATCTCAGTACGGCGCTCAAAGCAGATTACGACGTGAAGGAATATGCTTTTGGTAGTGAAGTTCGAGAAGGAATTAATTTTAATTTTAAAGATAAGGCGAGTAATATTTCGGATTTACTGAGCAATGTTTATGATCTGTATAGCAATCAGAATCTTGGCGCTGTGATTATGGCGACCGACGGAATTTATAACGAAGGCAGTAATCCGATTTACGCAGGAACGAAGTTGGCCGCCCCGATTTATACGATTGCCCTTGGAGATACGATCGCTAAAAAAGATGTAATCATTAAGCGAATTTTTAATAATAGAATTGCGTACCTCGGTGATAAATTTACCATTCAGATAGATGTCTCTGCCATTAATTGTGTGGGTGAAAATACGTCGTTGACGGTTTCTTCCGTCGATGGAGGAAAAGATAATATTTTACAACGGTTTCCGATTTCGATCAATAAGAACAATTTTTTTACTACCAAAGAAATTACTCTTGATGCCAATCGTGCCGGAGTACAACGATACCGGATTTCGGTTAATAAAGTAAACGGTGAGGTAAGCACGGCGAATAATACGCGGGAAATTTTTATTGATGTGCTGGATGCTCGGCAGAAAATATTATTACTGGCCAATACGCCACATCCAGATATTTCGGCAATTAAACAAAGTATCTCAAAAAATAAAAATTATGAGGTTAAAACGGCTTTAATTACCGATCCTTCTCTTAATATAGCCGCGTATGATTTTGTTGTCTTACACCAGTTACCCGGAAAAAGGCAAGATGCTGCGACTGTTTTATCGACGTTGCGTTCCAAGAAAATTCCGCATCTATTTGTGATTGGAACGCAGTCCGCACTTCCGCAATTTAACACGGCCCAATCCATTTTAACCATTAAAGGAAATACCCAGCAGACCAACGCAGTACAACCCATTGTAGCGACCAATTTTAATAGCTATAACCTGGATAATCAAATGGTTGAGAAGCTGCCTAATTTTGCGCCGTTGACGGCGCCCTTCGGCGATTTTACCGATAATGCGAATAGTGAAGTCTTACTTTATCAGCGAATTGGTAAGGTCGACACCAAGTATCCTTTACTTTTATACGGAGAAGACAATGGCGTTAAAATAGGGGTCTTGGCAGCGGAAGGAATCTGGAAGTGGCGACTCTTCGATTATTTGCAAAATGAGAATCACGAAATCTTTGATGAACTGTTGGGTAAGGCTTTTCAATTCTTGAGTGTCAAGGAAGATAAGCGGAAATTCAGGGTCGATGTGAGTAAGAATATTTTTAACGAAAATGAAGCCGTTTTCTTCGATGCTGAGTTATACAATAATAATTACGAACGGATTAACGACCCGGATGCGACCATCATAATCACCGACAGCGAAGGCAAGAATTTTAACTTTACTTTTTCTAAAACTGGACTTACCTATACCTTAAATGCTGGATTTTTACCCGTGGGAAATTATAGCTACCGAGCTGCCGTGATGAGCAATGGAGTGGAACTGAATCACAAAGGACAATTTAGTATTCGGCCAGTACAATTGGAAGTCTACGAAACTACCGCCGATCACGGATTACTGCGATTGCTGAGTACCCGCTACGGCGGTGAATTGATTTACGCCGATCAATTGAGTGCGCTACCTGTCCGGATCAAAGAAAAGGGAACTATCAAACCCATTATTTACGCAACCTCTAAAACCCGTTCTGTAATTAATATTCGCTGGTTGTGTTTTATCTTGTTAGGTCTATTGACACTAGAATGGTTTCTACGTCGATATTTTGGTACTTATTAGACTTTATTCTAAAAAGAATCTGACCGCGCGCAGGAGCG
>Ga0209187_1003703_pt1 | contig 12393 bp, 8 predicted proteins | sample BantaG_FD_187430 | JGI IMG/M metagenome (GOLD analysis project Ga0209187, IMG submission 187430) | Marine algal microbial communities from Bantry Bay, Ireland - BantryBay_4 metaG (SPAdes) (version 2) | ecosystem: Host-associated > Algae > Red algae > Unclassified | place: Bantry Bay, Ireland... | reverse complement strand
CACATGGATTTTCAGTCCATTGCTCTACCAACTGAGCTACCGCACCATCTATTCCCGCTATGGGGAGCACAAATGTACTATAAATTGACTTTTTTTAGTCTTGAGGGCACAATTAATTAGCAAACTCGCTCATGAACTTAATCTTGACCAATTGCAGCTGCTCTGTACTGAAGTCTTGGTCTGCAAGTTCCATTTGAGCGGCTTCTATATCTCCTGACTCACTGCCTTGGAAATATTCGAATATATCCTCCTGGTCATACTCATCTACATAGTCTTCTAGACAGTAGTCTACATTCAATTTGGTCCCACTCATTACAATGGTTTCCATTTCCTGAAAGAGCTCATCCATATGCATGGCCTTGCCACCTGCAATATCTTCTAAAGGGATTTTGCGATCGATGCTTTGTATAATATAGACTTTCTTCCCGCTTTTGTTGACCACACTTTTCATGACAAAATCGTCTGGTCGATCAATATTATTTTCTTCCACATAGTCCGAAATAAGACCAATGAATTTTTGACCATAGCGTTTCGCTTTTGGTTCACTTACTCCAGAAATATTTCCAAGTTCTTCTATAGAAGTCGGATACATAGTTGCCATTTCCTGAAGAGAATTTTCTTCAAAAACAACCCATGTAGCTACATTATTTTCTTTGGCAACACTCTTGCGCAAGTCTTGCAACATCTTCATGAGTTTAGCGTCAAGAGCAACACCCTTTGCATTATTTACAGGAGCACTTTGATTCTCTTCATTAGCATCAAATTTATGATTCAAGGATAGCTCAAGTTTGTACGGTTTTTTCAAAAACTCTTTCCCTTTGGGCATGAGTTTTATGAGACCGTATTCTTCAATGTCTTTTCGAATCAATCCTTCGATCATCATTTGTCGAACTAAAGATTCCCAAAAGTGATCATCCATTTGAAATTCAGCACCAGTGCTAAAGCATTTCAGTGCATCGTGCTTATAGGTTTGAATTTGCGAATTGTCTCTTCCAATTGCAACATCAATAACATAGTTCATATTGAACTGTTCTTTGAGTTGTTTGACGGTTTGCAAAATGACGTAGACTGTATCCTTGACGTCAATCTTCTCTTTAGGGTTCAAACAATTATCGCAGCATTTACAATTATCTTCTTTGTGATTTTCTCCAAAATAATGAAGAACAACTTTTCTGCGGCAAATGCTACTCTCGCAAAAAGAGACCATTTCGTCAATGAGCTGAGCGCCCATTTCCCTTTCTGTTAAAGGCTTTTGACGCATAAGGTGTTCCATCTTCTGAACATCCTTATTGGAATAATAGAGGATGCAATCTGCACCCAATCCATCACGACCAGCACGTCCTGTTTCTTGATAGTAGTTTTCTAATGACTTTGGGATATTGTAGTGAATGACAAATCGGATGTCTGGTTTGTCAATACCCATTCCGAATGCAATGGTTGCACAAATGACGTCTACATCTTCTGAAAGAAATTGATCTTGTGTTTTGGCTCTCGTCTTTGCATCAAATCCGGCATGATAAGGTAAGGCTTTAACTCCATTGGTATTCAAAAGTTTGGCGAGGCTTTCAGTAGTTTTTCTATTCAGTGAATAGATGATTCCACTTTTTCCTTTACGGCTTTTAATATACTTCACCATATGTTGGTGAGTAATTTCTTCCCCTCTATTGTGTACGACTTCGTACATCAATTTTTCTCGATTGAACGAGCTTATAAAAATGTTCGTCTTCTTATCGAGTTCTAAATTCTTTTTGATGTCGTCCTGCACCTTTGGTGTTGCAGTAGCAGTAAGTGCTATGATATTAAGTTTAGGATTAATCTCCTGAACGACTTGTCTTATTTTTCTATACTCTGGTCTGAAGTCATGACCCCATTCTGAAATACAATGTGCTTCATCGACGGCAAAGAATGAAATCGGAAGCTTTTTTAAGTACTGGATATTATCCTCCTTAGTTAGAGTCTCTGGTGCGACAAAAAGAAGTTTTGTTCGACCTGCTTCCAAATCTTCTTTTACTTCTTTGAGTTGTGATTTATTCAAGGATGAGTTCATGAAATGTGCAACAGAATCCGAATCGCAATATGAGCGCACCAAATCAACTTGATTCTTCATCAAGGCAATTAGTGGCGATACAATAATGGCCATTCCGTCCGACATTAATGCCGGTAGTTGATAACAAAGTGATTTCCCACCACCTGTTGGCATCAGGACAAAAGTGTCCTTTCCATCTAAAACAGATTGAATAATTTTTTCTTGGTCACCTTTAAAATCCTTGAATCCAAAAGTGTCTTTTAAGGCCTTTTTTAAGTTGACCTTCGCTTTCGCAGTTTTTGTTCCCATAGTTTATATACCCCCGTATGTCTACTAAATTTAACGTTTCTCTCTTGCATTCGCAAGTGAATGCAAGATTTGCTTTATGTAACTATTAAAAATAAGTACAATATTTAATACTACTGCTGCTCTTTCGTTAAAGAATTGCAGAAATTATTATGGAATTTTTACCAGGCATAAACACCGTTCGGGCATAATATTTGAGATATTTGAACTACGTGAAACGAATTCTGTTCATATTCATGCTCATTTTGCATTCTACCCTACTTTTTGGGCAGGATCAGTTGCTGCAGTTGGCTAGAGATTACTATAAAAATCAGGAATATGATAAGGCAGCAGAAACCTTCAAACAGCTTTGGGAGTTCCAACCCAAAAACCAAGAAATTTTCAAAGGCTACTATCAAAGCTTACTTAAATTAGAAAAATACAATGCTGCCGAAAAGCTGATTGTAAAGAAGATTAAAAAGAATAAATCTGAACGGGAAAACTATCTCCTGCTTTCTAGCTTATACCAGAAAACGAACAATGAAAAGAAATTAAAAAAGGCCCTAAAAAAATTCAGTGACGGACAAATAAAAAGTGATACTAAGGCTTTAGAGTCCGCGATGAGATTGGAGGAGTATGGATTCAACAATGAAGCCATCGCTCTCCTCGAAAAGAGTCGCACATTCAACAATGAGAATCCATACCTCTTTGCGGAACAAATGGCTTATCTCTATGCTAAAACAGGTGATGTTGAAAAAGGGGTGGAGAGCTTATTAGATTTGTATGTTACAGATCAAAGTAGGGCTGAGAGCATCAAAGGCACTTTCCAAGACATGCTAAAAACCGAAGAGCAGTCTAGCATGCTGAAGAAAAAAGTATTGCAACGCTCTGCACGCGACCCTGAGGTTTTACCATATTATGATTTGCTCTCCTGGATTTTTATACAACAGGGGGATTATGTAAATGCCTTCCGTCAAGTGAGGAGTATAGACCGTCGAATTAATGGCGATGGTGGCCGAGTGTTGGTCTTTGCGCGAACTGCTTTTCGTGAAAAGAAGTATCAAGCAGCTGCCGATGCTTATGAATATTTAGTGGGTCGAGGTACAGAATTGCCTTATTTCCAGATTGCACGCTCTGAATATTTAGGAACCAAACGAGCACAGCTCATTTCTAAAGCTGCCGTTGACAGTGCCGATGTAAATGCTTTGGATAGAGAGTATGAAAAGTTTTTAGATGATTTCCCTGCCTATCGTTTGCAGGAAGTTGTCATAGACTATGCCGATATGTTGGCTCGTTATGGCGACAATATTCCAAAGGCAATCGAGGTGCTTCAAAAAACAATAGACCAACCGAGAGGACAAAAGCAATTCCGTGGACGATGCAAGTTGAACATGGGAGACTATGAGTTGATTCGAGGAAATGTCTGGGAAAGTAGTTTGCTTTATTCTCAGGTAGACAAAGATTTTAAGCAGGATATGTTGGGACAAGAAGCCCAGCTGCGCAATGCTAAACTGTCCTATTATAATGGGGATTTTAAATGGGCACAAACACAATTGGATATATTAAAGGCTTCGACTTCGGAGTTGATTTCAAATGATGCCATTGATCTTTCAGTCCTTATCATTGAGAACAATCCAATTAAGGATAGCAATGACGCACCGCTTAAGTTATTTGCTAAATCAGATTTGTTGGTCTTTCAAAATAAATATGAAGATGCCATTATGATATTGGATGGCATTTCTCACGACTATCCTTATCACCCATTGATGGATGATATTTTAATGCAACGTGCAGATATTTCTGTGAGCAAGCAAGAGTATAATGATGCAGCACGCTTTCTTCAAAAAATCGTAGATGATCATGGCGATGATGTCTTGGGTGATGATGCCCTTTATCGTTTGGCAGGGATCTATCAAAATGAATTCGAAAATCCATCTGAAGCCAAGCGGCTTTATGAGCAATTAATTTTGGACTATCCTGGTAGCACCTTTTCAGAACGCGCCCGAAAAGAGTTCCGAAAGCTGCGCGGAGACCTTTTGTAGTAAGTAGTAGTTAGTCTATAGTACTTAGTAATAAAACGATTGTTGACTACCGAGTGTTGATTTTTGAATTTTGATGTAATGAGATTTTTTTGTTTGATTTTTAGCTAATAGTTTCAGCCATTTTGCCTTTGGAATTTGACATTTGCCACAGCTGGCGCTTTGGCCTTTGGTCTCTCACATTTATTTTCCTGACATTTTTCAAAAGGCTAGAGCCTTTTGAAGTTTGGATTCTGGATTTTTTTTCTTTGATTTTTTGCCAATGGCTTCAGCCATTTTGCCTTTGGAATTTGACATTTGGTTTCTTTGACATTTGCCAAAGCCTAGGCGTTGGTGTTTGGATTTTGGGTTTTGCTTTTTTGAATTTTGCCAAAGCTGGCGCTTTGGCTATCCTCCAATCCGAATCATAGATCGATTATCAACCACAGCGCTTTCTTCCGTTTGCATATCCTCTTTCAGTTGACCGCCCCAAGCCTTTTTCTTATTAAAAATGGAATTCCTGATTAAAGGTTCTATCTCTTCTCCATTTCGCAGCGCGCTCAGTAGATCAGTTTCTCCTTTTGAGAAGAGGCAGTTTTTCATTTTCCCATCGGCCGTTAAGCGAATACGATTGCAACTATCACAGAAAGGATTGGTCATGGTACTAATGACAGCAAAAGTTCCTTCATGCCCTATCGCCTTAAACTTCTTCGTTGTCGCATGCGGGGCATCAGGGAGTTTGATGATATCAAAGACATTGCTAGCCTCATGGATGATGTGCTCATAACTCACCAATCGTTCTTGCTTCCACTGATTTTGATCGAAGGGCATGAACTCAATAAAGCGAACATGGAGAGGGAGTTCTTTAGTGAGTTTGATGAAATCTAAGATCTCATTGTCATTAATACCCTTCATCAGGACTACATTGACTTTGACCGAAAATTCATTTTCCAAAAGCAGCATAATATTTGCCCATACCTTTTTGAAGGCATCGCGCTTGGTGAGCATGAAAAACTTATTGGGGTCGAGACTGTCGAGGCTGATATTTAAAGAACGCATTCCAACTTCTTGCAGTAGATCAAAATGCTTATCCAATAAAAAGGCGTTCGTCGTCATGGTAAGCTCAGTATCTAAGTCGGATAGCTGACGAATAATCTCTGGTGCTTCTTTACGAACAAGGGGTTCGCCTCCTGTGAGTCTAATTTTGTTGACACCAAGTTTTATAAAAGTTTTTGCCAGGCTCAGAATCTCATCAGTTTGAATAAGTGCTTCATGCGGACTGCATTGAATATCTTCTTCAGGCATGCAATAGGAGCAGCGAAAATTACAAGCATCGGTCAGCGAGAGGCGCAAGTAATTGTGTATTCGACCAAAGCTGTCCTTCATACTACAATGATACTTTAAATATTTTCCCGCCCTTGCCTACAATTATGCAGTGGTCGTCATCCACAAAAGCGATGCCAATTAAATGTGTGCCGTCAAAGCCCCCAATTTCTTTCCAGTTTTCTCGATCTTGAGAATACATGCCACAGCCCTTCTCGCCGACGGCAAATAATTCTCCGCGACTATTTTCTTCTACACCGTAAAAGCGATACTTTTTGTCCCAAGGATTATTTCCCGATCTGATGGTTTTCCAATTCGTTCCACCGTCCTCGGTTTTTAGTATGGTCCCTTCTCGCCCGACGGCTATTCCGTTCATTTCGTCTTGCCAACTCATGGCTCTATAGTGGTCGTTTTTAGCTTCGGTAAACTCCCAATTTAATCCTCCGTCAGTGGTCTTTAGAATAGCCCCATAGCCACTGATGTAGCCAATTAGAGCAGAAGGGAAGTCGATATCATTCGTTTCAAAGCTATGTTCAGTTAGCGGGAAGGATTGATAAACAAAAGGGTCGCTAATTTGTTGACTCATACCGGTATTGAAACTAATCCCTCCACAAAGTGACATTTCGGTCGGACTCTTAAAATCGACATCTTGCCAGAGGTCCCAAGACTTTCGGTCTGCTTGCCATGTTTGCCCACTGTCCTTGCTGAGGTAAAATAGTCCTTCCATACCAGTGCAGACGACTGTACCATTTGCATGCGCTTTAACTGACATTAATTCCTTAGCATCAAAGAAGGTTGGTAATAATATTTCCGTCCAGTTCTCTCCACCATCAATTGTTTTCAAAAGGACAAAATCAAAAAATCGATCTCCGCCACAAGCGAAGCCAAGGTCTGATGAGAGAAAGGATACGGAGTTCAAGTCGTAGGTCGTGGGGCTCGAAATTTCTTGAACAGGGAAATTGGCAACCTCTTTTCTGCAAGCAGTGCTCGCAAGAATAAGAAAGCACAAGATGGCCTTAGTGAAATAATTTCTCAAGTTCATGAGAAGACAAAACTACCATTGTTTTTTGGTCATCAGGAGAATGTGTTGGTAAGGAACAAGTAAAAAGTTGTTGTACCAATGATTCCATTTCAGCGGGAAACATCTTTTTTCCTACAGGAATGGCTTTTTGGCGTGCCAGACTGCGCCAGAGTCTTTCTCTCTTGTCTAATTTCTGTACACCTGCCTCGAATTTGAAGGCCTCGATTAATTTTTCTAGAGATTCAACTTCTTTGCCTTGGCTTAAATCACCAGGGACTCCTTGAATGATGAAGACATTTTTTCCGAAAGATTCTACTTGAAATCCTAAGGGCTTGAGTTCTTCTAATAATTCGCCTATGATTAATGCGTCCGCTGTAGAGACCTCCCATGTCTGTTCGATCAAGCATTGCTGAATAGGGATGGGATTGTTGGATGCAGCAGTGAATTGTTCATAGAGTATACGCTCATGAGCATATTGTTGATGAATTAAGAAGAGTTTGTTTTGTTGTTTGAAGACGATATAGGTATTGTCAATTTGTTGATAGGGCGTCTCGCTCTCTTCTTCAATTTCTAGATCATCAATCTTTTCAGTGATTTTATAGAGCTCTTTCCAGCTCTTGCTATCATGTTTTTTCTCTATAAAATGAGCCTGCCCTCTTTGTGAAAATGATTGATACAGATAGTCACTTTCTGTTTTGGTTTTTTGTTCTTCGCTCGGTCTTGTAGTTAAGGCGGATAAGTTTTCGATGGAGGCGTCCACATTAAAATCAAGGGAAGGCATAACGCTATGTCTACTGAGAGCTTCCTTCATTGCGCTGTTTACGAAGGCATAAATTATTCTATCGTCATCAAATTTAATTTCTTGTTTGGTAGGGTGCACATTGATATCAACGCGGGCTGGATCAAGATCAATGAATAGAACAAAGAAGGGATAATTGTCAGAAGGTAGCAAGTCTTTATAGGCCTGCTTAATTGCATGATTCAAATAAGGGCTTCTGATGTATCGATTGTTTACGAAGAAAAATTGCTGCCCTCTCGTTTTAGATGCAGCATCCGGAGTTCCACAAAAACCTTTAATGCTCACGAAATCCGTTATTTCTTCAACCTTGACTAATTTATCGTTTAGGTTTTTGGTGATGAGTTGGAGGATTCTTTGTTTTAATGATCCCGCCTCTAGATGAAATAGGTCGCTCGTTTGATTGGTGAGCTTGAAGTTTATTTCTGGAAATGCTAGGGCAACTCGTGTAAACTCATCTACGATATGCCGCATCTCTGTCGTATTGGTTTTCAAAAATTGCCGACGAGCGGGTACATTATAAAAAAGGTTCTTTAGGGAAATTGAAGTGCCTTGTGGGCATTGGCAAACATCTTGAGAAATGACACTGCCGTTCTCAATTTTTATAAGACTTCCATGGGGCTGGTCTATTTGTTTCGTTTTGAGTTCGACCCGGGATACCGCGGCCATTGAAGCGAGGGCCTCACCACGAAATCCCATGGTTCGAATAGCAAAGAGGTCATCCAGTTCTTTAATCTTTGAAGTTGCGTGCCGTTCGAAGCTCATGCGCGCGTCTGTTGCGCTCATGCCTTTTCCATTGTCAATGACTTGTATAAGCTCTTTGCCCGCATCTTTAATAATTAGATGAATCCTATCTGCTCCTGCATCCACAGCATTTTCGAGCATTTCTTTGACTGCACTTGCTGGTCGTTGGATCACTTCACCAGCGGCAATTTGATTGGCGAGGGTGTCCGGTAAAAGTTTAATTATATCTGGCATGGAACGAACCAAAGGTATAGTAGTGTCTCAGCTTTTCCGATTTCATTCCACCCTTTTTATTGACTCCTTTCCACAGTAATTCACACATCACTTTATGCTAATGCTGTCATATTGTGGATGAGGCTATTTACATTTGCCAATCATGGCAGCAACAGATTTTTACGCCTTAAAGGTTCAGAAGATTGAAAGGGAAACGACCGATGCAGTTTCGGTATATCTTCAATTGACTGAAGAGATTAAAGATATTTTCAAATTTAAAGCCGGGCAGTACTTGACTTTCAAATTGAACAAAGGGGAGGAGATACGACGTTCTTACTCTTTGAGTTCGAGCCCTGATGATGATTTTCTGCGTGTTGGAATAAAGCAAGTTCCAGAAGGCATTTTTTCGACTTATGCAAATGTAGAGTTGAAAGAAGGCGACCAATTAGAATGTATGCCGCCAATGGGAAACTTTGTAACTGATGTTGATGCAAAGCAGGCTAGAAATTATATTGCTTTTGCAGCAGGGAGTGGTATCACACCCATAATGAGTTTGATGAAGACTATATTGTCGACTGAAGAAAATAGCACATTCAAATTAGTTTTCGGGAATAAGGAATTTCAATCCATTATGTATAGAGAGGAGATTGAAGCTTTGAAAAATCAATACTTGGAGCGCCTACAAGTGATTCATATTTTAAGTCGGGAGAAACTAGAAAGTGACATCAATAATGGCCGCATCGATCAAGAGAAGTGTGAAAAGTTGTTTGATGGTTTGCTTTCTTTGAAGTCAATCGATCAAGCATTTCTTTGTGGTCCTGAAGCTATGATTTTGGGCGTTCGTGATTATTTGCAGGAAAATGGATTAGCCAAAGAGCAAGTCAAGTTTGAACTCTTTACAACAGCAGCGAGCCAACAAAAGAATGCAGGGTCTCAAGAAAAAGAGGTTGATGATTCTAATTTGTCTGAGGTAACCATCAAGGTGGATGACAGAACCTTTGATATTAAATTAGGTGCAGAGGGCGCGAGCATCTTGGACGCAGCCTTGATGAAAGGGGCGGACCTTCCTTATGCCTGTAAAGGCGGTGTTTGTTGCACTTGCCGAGCCAAAGTCATTGAAGGCGAAGTCACTATGGATGTGAACTACGCCTTAGAGGAAGGTGAGGTTGCTGAAGGTTTTATCCTCACCTGCCAAGCCCATCCGAAGAGTGACAAGGTCGTCGTCGATTTTGATGTGAGTTAAGAGTTCATATACTCAGTCTCATTTCATTTTAGCTAATTCTACTGAGCTGGAATTTTCCCCTTCTCATCATCATAAAAGTCTATTTTTTGGCCGCTTTCCAGATCATAGGCAGTCATAGACTCAGCTAAGTTTTGATAGAAGAGCACAAATTTCAAGCGTTCAGCATAGCGCATAAATGATGATCCTATCTTAAAATCGGGAACCGTAGTTTCTGCCATGAAGTATTCCGTACTATCAATCTCAACATTTAGGAAGTTGTCTTTGGGAAATTTTCCGGAGATTCCAATATTGACATGCCCAGGGTAATAAAGAAGAACATAAGGAATTTCCATTTGATTTAATAAGGAAGCAAGAACGATGGATTTGCTTGAACAGTCGCCCATGCCACTCAAGAGCACTTCATGTGGGCGCTTGGCAATTTCAACATTATACCAATAGTCTTCATAACTGTAGGTAATATTATTGGAAACATAATCGCATAATTTTTGCGCTTGCTTTTCTTTTGATTTTATTCCTTTGGTCTCTCGGAGCGCAATGCGCTTAATCATGGGGTCTTTATCTTTTTGGGACACTAAGCGGCCTACATTCAATGCGGACTGTCCAAAATATTCATAGGTATCCATTTTCTTAGGACTATCATAGTGAATGCTTGAGTCATTTAATTCAATCAATTCTTGAAGTGTGAGAGAAAAGGGTGCATTGAGCATATTGCTCTTAACCTTAGTCTTCGCATCTACTCTGAGATTATTTGTTTTCATTCTGAATGCTAAAATTTCGTCATAGTCTCCCGTAATTCCATGAAAATTACATGGCCCTCTTGTGCAAGGCGCCCATTCTATTTGATTCGTGTCTATGGCCACATCCAAGGCGAGCTCAGCCCGATCATGACTGCGGTCGAAGCTGAAATACATCCAATCTTCATCAGGATCATATGCGATGACGTCAACTGCGGTATTGAAGAGCATACGGTCAAAACTGTCTGAGATTAAACTGTTATCGACCAAGTACTTCACGGCAATCTTTTGCGCAGGACTTGGTTCTGGACTTTCGCAGCTTCCTATTAAACAAAGGAGAGCAATCGCATAACTGATGAATTTCATGACTTAAATATATTCGTTCTTTTAGTCTTTCCTTAATGAAATTGTTCTGATTATTGAACATCTTTGTGTGGCTGAAAAAAATTGCACCATATATAGTACTCGCTGGCATGCTCTGTTTTTGTTCATGTGCAAATATTGTATCGCCAACCGGTGGTCCAAAAGATGAGAGTGCACCCAAGATACTCAATCGGAATCCGGTCGATAGCATGCTAGGATTTAAGGGCGGCACACTCATGATTGAGTTTGACGAATTTATTAAATTGGATAAGATTCAATCGGAATTTCAAATCACACCATTAACCAAAGAAATTCCCAAAATCACTACAAAAAAGAAAATGCTTCAAATTGAATTACCCGATTCTCTATTAGAAGATAATACGACCTATAAGTTGCAGTTTGGGAAGTCCGTTCGAGACATTCGTGAGGGGAATGTGTATGAAAATTTGAGCTTGACTTTTTCTACGGGGAATTATTTCGATTCGCTGTCCATCAAAGGAAAGGTGTGGGAGGCGGAGAGCGGAAAACTAGACACGGCTTCATGGGTTGTTCTGTATAAATCTGATGTCGAAGATTCATTAATTAGGACCATACGTCCACTTTATGCTGTGAAGACGCAGTCTGGATCATTTTCAATTGAAGGGCTGCCAAACAAAGATTTTAAAATATTCGCTTTTTCAAATAGTGATGGAGATCTAAAGTATAATTCATTGGGAGAACGCATCGCATTTATGGACGGTGCTGTGCGTGGCGGAAGCTCGAGTGGTTTGCTCGAATTGTATTCCTTTATTGAAGCCGATAATATTGATAGTAGCCAAGGGGTGTCAAAGTCGCGAAAAGGTCTAGCTGGTGCCGGCTCATTTTATAAGAGCAATCTTTCTACTAAAGAAGGTAAAAATTTGCATGACATTAATCAAGATTTGGAACTGCGCTTTCGTGACTCCATTTTTAATTTCAAAAAGGAGAAAATTAGATTTTATGAAGGGGAGATACTTGATGCAAGTTCTGATGTCGAGCTCGATTCTGCACGGAATATTACTATTAAAAAGGCTTGGGCATTTGATGCTGAATATAAATTAATCCTTCTCACCGGATATGGGCAGGATAGTTCTGGAGTTAAACTAAAAGGAGACACTCTGAGCTTTAAGACGATGAAGGAGGCAGACTATGGCGCAGTGAAACTTGTCGTGGAACAGGATTTATTAAAACCTTCCTCCAAGATCTATTTGATGAAACGGGATGAAATTATTCAAGAAGCCGTTTTGTCTGATTCCACACATACCTTCAGTATGTTACTCCCTGCAACTTATAGTCTGCGGGTGCTTTATGATGAAAATGCGAATGGAGTATGGGATACAGGAAATTTTTCTGAAGGAAAACAAGCCGAACGTATGCTGCAGTATCTAGGGAAAGTATTAATTAAACCAAATTGGGAGCATAATGCCAATTGGAAGAAAGGCGGAAAAAAAAGAGGATTTGACTAATTATGTTTTCCTCCCTCATACATCTTGAGTACATGCAAGACTTGTGGGAAGAGAGCATCCATGCTTTCACTAGCACCACCTACTGAGCCCGGCAAGCAAAGGACGAGCATGCCGCCTTTCATGCCAGCGAGCCCTCTGGACAA
>Ga0209187_1003698_pt1 | contig 12408 bp, 22 predicted proteins | sample BantaG_FD_187430 | JGI IMG/M metagenome (GOLD analysis project Ga0209187, IMG submission 187430) | Marine algal microbial communities from Bantry Bay, Ireland - BantryBay_4 metaG (SPAdes) (version 2) | ecosystem: Host-associated > Algae > Red algae > Unclassified | place: Bantry Bay, Ireland... | reverse complement strand
GGGGGGGGGGGGGGGGGGGGGGTTGCATCAGGCAACGTTCGGCTCGTCGACTGGTCCCGGACGAGCCGCCAGTCCAAAATGGTACGCCCATCGCCAGCGCACAGCCACGCGCGAGGCCCAGGAGATGCAGTCTCGTCCCCCTCAGCGCAGGGGGGCTTAGACCGTGCACCTTTCAGGTCTGCGAATTTTCTGCAATAGCGTGTTACAGGCTGCTTGCGGATCTGGAAAAGTCGCCGCGGGAGCCACATGCAGCTTGACTCCGTGCAGCAGAGATCTGCGAAGCAGCTCATTGTCGAGCATTTATGCAGAAAACCCGAGGACCGGTGCTTTTTTGTTATGGAAAGCACCGTGGTGGTGCCAATATATTGTGCCAAAAAGGTCCAGCGTGATCAACATCTCTTTTTTGCATTGAACAGGCTTTTATTGTCTTTGACCTACAGGAAATCTGCTGGTAATATGTTTTTGGTCGCTGCCGGACCCCCGTTGCAGCGCACATCTTCTGCTTCGGATCTGTGGAAGACTGCCACCGGTCTGCACTTGTAGCCCATGTCTTCAGCATCAATCCTGCTGCAGAATGGCGATAACGGCTTCCTTGTCGTGGAAACAAAATAACTCTGCGCTTTCTCGGAACCATACCAGCGTGCAGCAGAAGTACAGCGGGAGCTAAGCATCGTCTGAGAACTCGGGTGACCAATATACGCAGTCAATGAGCAGAAAGCATGCGTGCCGATCTGCCAGATATCTGTCAGACCAGCAGGGAGGCAGCTCCAAATAGCTCGTTCTGCAGCAAATTGGCAGACTATGGAATTCCTGCAACAGCATACAACGCGGAATCAGCGGATCCGGACGGTACAAGGTCTAAACCCCACTGCGCAGCATGGACTTACACGAGTCTCACATGCAATTGGTCCACCCGCAAACGGCGGCCCGTGGTTGGAGCTAACGTGGCTTTCACACAGGCATACGTCACCTGCCTGGATAGCAGGAGCTCGCCGCACACAGCACGGGGGGGTCGTATCGTGCGGTGACGGTAGTGCGGACGGTACTACCATGTTGCCAAAGTCGGCGGTGCAACCATCGCTGCGACTCGTTCGAACCACACCATGTTTAAGTGCGTGTCGGTGGCATTCTGGCAAGAGTGTGCCTTACGGGGTCCCGCTAGGCACCTTCTCAGAGACGCGACTACTACAGCAGGAATTTACCTACCCAGCTCTGGTTACCAGTCCAAAAAGGACGTCAAGGAGTGATGCTTGACCCACAGGCCGACGGTTCAGATACGTTCGTCCAGCCATGCTGCAATTTCACTGTCGTTTTTTTCTCAAGCGTACATACGCTTGACGCATACGCTCACTGCCAGAAAGCATGTGCATTCGCTTCGCTAGAAGTCCAGAGCTTGTTGTGCACTCTCGTTGCCCAAAACCCTACGTGTGAAATGATAAGCCAATCCAACAGTGCTACACTTAGAAACCCCGAGTGAGTATCGCCTCTCATGGGTTGAAACGACGAGCATGTAGGCAGGTCGGTCCAGAAATGTATCGAGAAGTTCCAGAGTTGTTGGCCAAGGGATGACGCTACGTCGATCTGGCGGTAAACCGTTGCGCCACAGCGATCTGACGAACACACTTCGTCTTCCTCCGCACCATTTTCCCGGTCTTGCTTTATTGACCACTCTCCTACTGCTATTATGTGTGACTCGAATGATGAACAGGCCATGTGTGCCATTACCGCGGCTTTCGCCAGCGATGATGACAACGTCGTGTCTGCAGCCGTGTTGGCTGCCGAGCATCACCTCGGACTGCTCGACCATATGATCGGTGACTTTGACACTCGCCGTGGGGCTTCACTTCCGGGGAAGGAACCCAACAAGTAGCGCGATTTCGTATGGGGGAAAGGGGACTGCTGAGGGACTTCTTCGGAGTGGACAGGGATCCGCCGGTGTATGAAGAGAAAGACTTTACCTGCCGCTTGTGTCTTCCCCGCATTGTTTCTGTCCGTGTATACCGAGACTTGTTGACTGAGCCGTACTCTCAGCAGCGTTTGAGCGCAACAGGCAAGCATCAGGCCTCAATCATGCGGAAACTGACTGCCACTTAGCGCGAGTTTGCTTTTGGTGTTGCCTATGCCAGTGTGGATGAGTACGTTCGTTTGTCCGAATCAGGTGTGTGAGAGACTGTGCATCGCTTCGCTCGCTTTGTGGTTGACATGTACCAGCCTGTGTTTTTTCGCAAGCCCGCTCTTTCAGATCTGCAGCGCATATTGAGTGACGACGAGAAGGCTGGCTTCCTGGGGTGCATGGGTTGCGTTGATTGCTCTCACTCGGTGTGGAAGAACTGTCCGTTGGCTCTGCACGGTCAATGCCAGGGGAAATCTATGAAGCGATCCATCGTGATGAAGACGGTGGCGGAACAAAGATAAGGATCTGTGGCCCTTCTATATTGGCTTACGGGGAGCAATGAATGACCTCAACGTTATGTCCTTTTCCCTGCTTTTCCAGTATATGCTTGCTGGTTCTTTTCCTCCGCCCATCTCTTTTCCAGTTCATGGCGACGAGCGCACATTGCCATACTGTTTATGCAACGGCATCTACACGGAGCACCCCGTGTTGATCAACACGTCCAAGAGGCGCAGTAAAAAACACAGGTACTTTGCTGGACACCAAGAAGGACGGCGCCAAGATGCGGAGAGGGTGTTCGGTGTCCTCAACCAAAAGTGGCAAGTACTCGACAGGTCGGTGCGCTTCCACAGCGTCCAATCGTTGGTGATGGGTGGCGCCTGCTGTGCTACCCTAAAAAGCATGATCGTCACGCATCGTCGTAAGGAGGCCCAAGACCCTGAGCCAGGTACGCACCAGCTCATTTTCACTGCCTTCTACTTTTTTTTGTATGTCTGACAGCATGATGTGATTCCATGTCTTCCCCCTCCATTCTCGGCATTCTAACCGTTGCTCCTACATGTGCATAACACCACGGCGGACTGTCCACTTTTTTCACCCCTCTTTCTTCTGCATTTCGGTTCTATTTGTTTCGTGCTGTGAGGAGCACGGAGCCGTGCCCGCCAGGGTCTACAGAGGATACCGCCGGTGCAGCCGCTCGCGCTGAGCCAGACGCTCACGACCAAGCCAGCGCTCCTGCGCTGGGCCCGGAAGCGATGGCAACAGCACATGCACGAGTGTCACGCGAAACAGACCACCTCCGGCTCAAGAGGGACCTCATTCGCGGAGTGACAACATGTGTTGACAAAACGCAAAATTGGTAGAACAATGCCTCAATATGCTCGGCAAGTAAACAAAATAACGAGCAGACAAGAACCTCAAACATACGCATGCGAAGTCGCGCCTGGCCCAGGGCTCGAAAGGGCCGCGGCTTACCACCGCCGCTTCCAACACCGCGCACGCCCCCCTCACGTCTTCCCCCCCCCCTGCGCAGACAACGCGGCAGCTGTGGACGCCGACCACCGCATCGCCGCCCCTTACCTCCATCGCCGCCTTGTAAATGGGTGGCGGCGACGGCGACGCGTGGCAACGGCGGCCAACGCCGCCGCAACGCCCGACATTGCCGCGCCGTGCTGCCACCACCGCCAACACCGCGCACCCACTCCGCACGTCTGCCCTGCCCCCCGCGCCGACAACGCGGTAGCCGTGGCCGCAGACCACCGCATCACCGACGCCTGTTTCTGCCACCGCCACCTTCTGCATTGGCGGCGGCTACGACGACGCGTGGCAACGGCGGCCGACGCCGCCGCAACGCGCTACACGGCCTCGTCTTTTCGCGACAGCCGCCAACCCTGCGCACGCGCCCCGCACGTCCGCCCCCCACCCTGGCTGAGGTTGCGTTTTACAAACCTTCACCACCATAAAGCGGAGCGAAGAAGGAGGGTTCTCGAAGTGGGGGAGGTTCAAACCAGGGCCTTTCAGAATTCGAGTTTTTCAGCAGAATCTGCGACATATTCAGATATATCCGGATACATCCGTTGGAGTCTTCTTGCCATTCGATGCGTGAGCGAAACGAAAGACTCTGCTGGAAAGCGCGCCTCATTCTCAGGCTCTTCGTAAAAGGAATGATGAACATAAGATGATGCTACGAGCAGGATGCCGCTGCTTACAGAACGGTGCTTCATCCGAATCATTATTCCGAAGCCCCTGGTTGAAATGGCCTGAACTCGTCATCATAGACTGTTCTATAGTAGCGAGAGTCAGGCACGCCGCCACCCCGAAAGTCTGAACGCTCACGATCACCCTCCGCCGCAGCCCCGGCCGCACCCCATTCATGACAATCATCAATCCCGAAATCAACTTCTCCACGCCCTGCGAGACCACCCTGCTCACCATCTACTTGGACACCGAACGCTCCACGCACAGGCACCGCCTCTCCCCCTTTCGCAGTCGCGTGGGTCGTACGCAAAGTGCGCGGCGGTCCAGCGGAATCTGAACCCACCTCCTTCGGGCTGTCGCCAGGGGAAGACGCTGCCGCGCCGGCCGCTGCCGCTGCAGCCCGTGCGACCAACCGCGCAGCGCGAGCCTGAGTACTCAGGGACTCCGCTTGCGCCTCGTCGTCTGCGACCTCCTAAGCACGCCGGGCCTCCCCGTCCTTTCAATTTCACGCTGCTGCATCGTCTGCGCTTCTGTCGCTGTCCCGCTTGTCCTCGGGAGCCATTTTTGAAATCATGCGGGCCGCCGTTCGGGCCCAACATGCTTGCCCTTTCGGAGTCTTTCGAATGTAGGAAGAGATTAGAAGTGGTTGCGTTTCATGTTCTTCAAGATTTGCACCTAAGAAGTAGATGCCTCTGTCAGCATCTCAATACGCTTCGCGACGGAGGCAGACAAAGTGAGCATAGCTGCTAGATATTTTGACCGTTTGAACCCCATTGCGGGAGCTCCAGGAGTCCCAGCAGGCGAGGAGGGCTCGTCTCCTCCACTTCTGGCATGATCAGGAGCCAGAGGCCAGTCATCGCTAGCAGCACCGGGTGCTCCGGGAGCGTCCCTGGCAGCCACGCCAGCAGCAGCAGGGACGCCGCTCGCACCCGCCACCAATGGCCGCGCCTGTACCCGTCCCGCGCCAGGTGGGCCCACATTGCAGAAGCGCGGGTAGTGGCGCAAAATAAACCAGGATGACAATTGAGCAAACTCTCCTCACCATCCGGGCACGTCAGATTGAAAATCGGGTGCCTTAATACCGTTCATTTCCGCAATACCCTGATGCTGAAGATAGAGCTTTGCCATTCCTGTAAGTGGCTTGCTCTTCACAAACCTGTTGCCTGCACGCATCTTCGTGCACACCGGCACAATCACGTCAGACCAGCGCGCACGCACGGCGGCCACGTTGCGGGCGTGCCAGTACTGGGGGTCATCCATAGCAGCAGGATGTCTCGTGCACGTCCCCAAGACATTAACATGAATGCCAGCATAAAACACGGCGCCCCTCATGTTGTCACCCAGGTGCGTCGATGTCCGCCCAATACAAGAACGAGTGATGGCCAACTCCTCTCTCTCAGTCCACCTGGTACCCTTCGTCATTGCGCTGGGGTGCGCTTGCACACCAACGCGCTACTTCGATTCTTTGCGACGAAGATGGGCACGACGTCTATGAAGGACGGTGGTGTGTGCGACGATGGTGCGAGCAAGCGCCGCACACGCCAACAGAAGTGCGACTGAGCGAGATCGACCGCCTCTTCAAAATATTTAGAACTGCAATGGTGGGGTGTTCACGTGGCTCTCGAGTGCGTTCGATCGAGACAAATCAAGCGCTTCTTTCGATGGCGGCGCGTCCAGAGACTGTGTGCCCGCCATGAATCACGCAATGCACTGGCGGACGGTTGGCGAGAATGGAACCATGCATTGGCCAGACGCTTTCGAGCGGCGCCAAACAGGCCTATTTGGACCAGTGCTACCGTTGAGGCTTCAAAACTGAGGCTGTCCTGCGTCCGGAACTCGAGATGCAGTAGAGAAGTAGAATATGTGAGAAGTGCTATTTTTTGTCCGTCACACCACCGTCACACACTAGTTTCGGACCTCACTATCTTCACCAGTGCCCGCGTAGGCCAAACTTTGCCACGTTCGGTTATTTGGACGGTTGGAGCCATTGGTGGAGATGCTCAGAAGGAGACGTTCCCCATCAAAATCAGATGCACAGCTCGCGGGACGCCCGCCACGGTTCTTCGGTTGGTCCATAAGTCCTCTACATCAGGTGCAAACATCTCTGCCATCGCTGCCACCGAGCGGCGATCATCCTCCTCGCAAGGGAAGACCCTAAACAGGATTGTGTTGTCCCGGATGCATGGATGAGGCTGGTTGATACACGCGAGGATGGCCTTACACGAAATCTGTCGACCTCCCTTGTCGAGGCCAAAAGAGAGCAGACTCGCCCCGCCTGGGTGTCCTAAAACGGACCGCTCGAAGAACTGGTTGCGGGCCAAAATATCTGACACCAGGGCCTCAACAGCGGCCCGCACGTCCATCAACGTGGCCCCCACAGGCGTAGAGGTCACGCAGTTGCGGAACTCGGAGATGGCCGCCCAGCCATCAGCGCGCATCTCCGCCGCACTGCAAACCCACTTAGAGACCCGCCCATGAGGCGGCGGATCCGCTGCCAGTTCTCAGAGGAGATACTGTTTGCAATGACGAATTATGTATGCAAACTCACGGGAAGCGCGGCAAAGGCCTTCAATGGGACCACTACCATCATGCCAGCGTCCTGGGCCTACCAACACACATCACCAAGTCTTTTCTCCATAGCCGCCTCTCCGTCGCGGCACAGTCTGGCGACGGCCGACGAAGCTTCAGGGGACCGTCGGCAGGCTTGTCTCGGGCCAACCTTCGCCTTGTGGGGCTCTGTCTCGCAGGTGAATATAACATCCGGTCTGTTGCCCGACCTGTACCGGAATACCTGCGACTTGTCAGCCACGAGATGTGCGCTTGCAATGGCATCGAAGTGCCGCCTCTGGGCCACATCAAGGGAGCCACAGACGGCCATCACAGTGGAATGGCGAAATCGGCGCTGGGCCTGTCAGCACGCGCCTCAAGGCCTGCCCCGCTTCCAGTGGGTGCCCCAGATGTGACGAAGGCGCTGGCCACCGTTGCCTCCTCGGTGGCCCATGCACAGTCTCCATTCGCATCCACCGCCACTTCTTCCCCGAACCACAGGAAAGGCATAATTCCAGGTGATGAGTGCGCACTGCAGAGGGGGCAGGAGAGGAGCGCCCTCCTTTCTGCAACCCGGACCCGACGGTCTGCGTGAGGTGATAGCGGCCACGGCCGGCTTGTTGCAGCCCGGTGCACGTCGGGCTGGGAGGGGGGATGGGGCTCCTACCCGTGTCGTCAGTGTGCCCACCACCTATTGCCTTGGTCGGTCGAACGCAATGGGCATAGCGCATGGGAAGGCAATGGTCCGTGCCAACAGACAGCGGGAACGCAATCGCTTTCATCGAAGCAAACCAGTTCGACACAAATACAGGGCGTCGTCTCAAAGAGACAGGCGCCCACACAACACACGAGCCAATTTAGTCCCTTACGCCACGCAGCCTGGTGCGCGGCAGCACACCGCCGATACCTCAGGCGGGCACGGCAGGTGCCGCATCGCTTCCATGCGGCTGTCCAAGATGCCAGCGCCGGCGACAGACAAGCTCCCAACGTCATTCCGCCTGGCCCGTCGTAGCCAAGGTCAGCAGCAACCTGCTCGCAAGTGGCGGCGATGTTGATTCCCAGCTCGTCCGGCCCCCATGACATCGCCGAAGCCACCTTGGGTAATGCGGGTCCCTCCTCATGCGCCCGTCGGGCTGCAGCCCTCTGGGCTTTTGACCGCCGGCGCCGCGGCATCGCCAGGGAGAACAAATCGAGGGTTTGGCTTCGGGGTAGATGAGGACAAGCCGAGTGGGATTGGGTCGGAGTAGGTGGAGACCGGTCGTGGGGGATCCCGTGGGGGTGTAGAGGTGACAGAGTCGGCGCTGTCGACGCGGTCTTGCCCTCGTCGCCTTTCGGCGTGACAACGTCGATACCAGTCGATAAGGCCCCCCTGAAATCCGTCAAACCGAACAGAAATAGAACCAAGCTGTGACATCTGTCTCGGCGGCAGAACGGAAACCAGTCAAGAGCACTAATGCTGACCTCCAAAATATGGCGGTTGCAGAGTGGTTGTAATCATTCAACAACGTACGCGCACCAATGGAAAGGCTAGGAATCATGTGAGTTCCTTACTTAGTCTCCTCATCCATCTCTGCGCGCTGGAAACTCCCATCAGGATCTCAAGAAATCTGAAGAAATTCGTTGATCTCATGACAAATCACAGGTCTGGCCCAGAACCCTCTCCATGCCCTCTTCAGGCCCAAGCAAGCGGCTCAAAAGTCTCAGGAAGTCTCATTGTGGGTTGCAATGGCTCTTCGCGACCTCTGCAAGACACATTGATTGCCCTGCAAGATTATTGGCGGCAAGTGTCAGCCAATAGTACTATCGTGGCTTGTCGAACAGCCAGTCGGACTTCATTTCTGTGCTGTGTTGTCGGCTCTGCCTGCCTTCTCTCTGCAACCGCTCGGTTTTGGAGGTTAGCATTATGTGTTGGGGCTACAGTACAGTTTCGATTTTGTTGACCGCCGTCGAGTCCCAGCTGGCGGCAGCCTGTGTCGGCTCCACGCACAACGGCCTCCGTTGCTCGGTCCCTCTGTCGCTTTATCCTTCTGCCCCTCCCGCGCTCTTTTGCACCTCCTTGGGTTTCCTGGCCCTGTCTTTGGTGTGCGTACCTTTCATTCCCTCCCTCTCCGCTGACACGCCTTCGGCAGGCACCGCGCCTGCGCACGGGTACACAAAAGACGCTTTTTAGCGTCGCCCTGGCTCCACGCCGATGCGCCTCGCGCCTCTCGGTGCGCCCAGGACACTGTGCCCTGTGCGCTACGCGGTGCCTGACGAGGTCGTGCGGTGCAAGAGTGACGTACAAGAAGTCACTTTGCCCAACCGCTCCGGCCGCGCAACCACCTCCCATCAGTTAACGCTTCTCCCGCCCAACAACGTCCCCCGCTCAACACGTCTCCCACCAACGCCTGCCTCCTGTCAACCTCGTCCGCCGTCGAGCATATTTCGGTCGCCGCCCAACACCTTTTCCGCCGGCGACGGCCTCCTCTGAACCTCAATCGCCGTCAAGTGTTTCTTGGGCGCCGCATAAGACCTTTCCCGCCGGCGCTTACTTCCTATCAACTTCAATCGCCGTCAAGTGTTCCTCGGTCGCCGCCTTACGCATTTATTGCCGGCGCCGTCCTTCTCGCTCGCCGTCGAGCGTATCTCGGTCGCCACCTAACGCCTGTTGCCGCAAGGAGCCGCTATGTTCCGCACGCCTCTCGTCACCAAGCTCCTTTCGCCTCCCTACTCTTCGTGTACCCATCGTCTTCCGCCGCCAAGCGTCTCCCGGCGCCCGACGCCTCGCCCCGTCAAGATTTTGTAATGTGACGCCACCTAACGCCTGCTGCTCCACCTCACACCTGTCTGACCAACGCCTCTCGCTGAAATTGGCTTCTGGCGCCCCACCGTTACTCGCTGCTCGAAGTCCGCCTCGCTGAAGTAATCCGCTCTCCCAGATACTCCCCGCTGCCAAGTGCTCCGCGCGCCAGACCACGACCTTGGTTCAGCCGCTTCCCTCGTTCGACCACACCGCACGAGCAGACACTCCCCGTGCCCATTGCCTCGCCCCACTCACCTTCTCCCGAAGCCCACTGCCTCTCTTCGCCCTGGCCGCGCAAGTCTTGGCGCTGCCGCGGGAGTGACTTAACCAAATGCCTGCCGCTGCCACACGCCTCCCGCTTACGAACACCTCACCCACTGGAAGGACTCTTGCCGCCAAAATGCCTGTCGCCGTCACGGAAATGTCATTGCCTAAAGCCTGCAGCTGCGCGACTCGTGTCGGCGTCACACCCCTCGCCGACCGGCCACTTTCCCTATTCATCCACAGCGTCTGCGCAGCTGCTCCCCTCGCCCATCCACTCCCGCTGCAGAGCTACAGTACACTCTCGCACACTGACCCTTCCCAATCACTTGTCTCCGCCAACCCGTCCATCCGTTGAATGACTCGCCCAGCTCAACAACTTTCTCTGCCCAACTTCTCTCACTGCCCAATGGCTTTTATGACCCGACACTTCTCGCCGCGCGAGGCCACAAGAATCCAAACCACTCTGCGTGCCCAGCCACTCACACACCAGCCGCCCGCACTATCCTACGACAGGCTACACTTAGCGTCGCTCACCGCCCCATGCCACCCGCCACCCTACGCCTCCCACATACCAAAGCCACCCCTTGTCCAGACAGTCTCGACGTCAAGCACCTCTCCACTAGGGGTTGAGGAGGATAAATCCTTGGAGGATATGTCCGCACAGGATGCTCGTATCCATCCGGGATATGGGTTGAGGCTGGAAGCTCGTAATGTACTCAACTCGGAGGGAAAAGAGTAGACTCGTCCTTATCGGAGCCCTTGTGCCAGAGTAGACGGTACTCAGAACGGAATTGGGACCCTCCGCTGTATCCGGTAAGAATATCGGTGAAAACGATAGCGGCCGTGGCGCCTAGAGATTCATATGCAGGCGTCCAATCGAATTGTCAAACAAGCCACCTGTGTCCCATTCGTGCTAGCACAGTTCGTGCAGTCTCCTGAACTTTGGTCGATCCCGACGAGAAGAACTGTGCTGCACAGATGTACGGCAGTCATCCAATGGACCGGATGGGAGCTCTCGGCAAACCAGCAGTTGTGCGGACTGCAGGTTACTCTTGCTCCCATGGTCCAGAATTGATAAGATTGCAATACGTATCTCGACTGCTGATGCGCCGCTCTGAAATGGGGCCAGCGAGAACTGGTTCGAGCTTCCGGTACACGTGTTTCTGATTGTCCTGTGGAGGGCACCAGATGGCGACAGAACCAGGACAGTCGCTTCTCCGGCCGATCTTTTTTTGTGCCCCATCCCGCTCCACTGCGGGTCGGTATTTCATCGCCGAGATTTCTAAAATTGCCGGCTTGTAAATCTATAACGAGTAGACGCGAAAGAATGTCTTGAGATAACCGTGCAAAGCTCCTGTGAGATGCACTCAGCATGATTCGGAGGATCATGTGCACAACATTTTCGTGGATCGGCGAATATCCTACACTTCAGATTGCCTGATTCTCGAGTTACCTCTGTGATTGGGCAGTTTATCACGACAGTTTCTGGACTCGTTCTACGGATCATCTTCAGGATTGAATATGGGATCGTTCCAGAAGCAGTGTCATCCTGACCAACAGATCATCATGAGGACTGTCCTTCAAAAAAAATGTGAGAAATTGTTCAACTGATGGTCTAACTGCCTCTTTCGCAACCAAATTGTCTGCCTATTCCGTCAATAGCGAAAACAACATGTTTATGACACTCCTACCGCTCATATCAATGCCCATCGTGGTATCTGACAAATCACGCATGCGACTGTGTATTCTGGTGCCAGTGCTTCTGACATGTATTGAATCGGGGGATTGCGAGTTCGGGACGTGCTGTGTTAGGACATTTGGGGACGAGATTGCGCGATCTGGACGTGCTGTGTTAGGACGATTGGGGACGAGATTGCCACTGAGCTAAGAACGAGTTTACTGTGCGTGCAAGAGACCCAATCATTAATAAATCGGGACTAGGTGCGTCCGGGACTGCACGGTATTCTCGATGTGCGAGCCGACGCATGTTTACCCAGTTCCCATTCTCTGTGCGCCGGGCAACAGCGTGTCGGTCGGACGACCACCAAGTCACATTGAGGCTCCCTCTGCACACTTTTCATGGACCAGAAGCGACGCCCCATGGGCAGGTCTTGCTCTCTGATCGGTTTCGGCAGACCCTCCTCACGACGTCACTCGAAGTAGTCCAGGCTATATCATCTACGATCGAGTCCTTGAGGCAGGAATCTAGATCAATCTTGCGCACTCGTTCACTCAATCTATGACGACGATCCCTAGGATGATTGTACTCCGACGCCAAGACAGTCCTGAGCAAGATCTCCAAGACGATCTTACTCCCACTTCAGGACAGTTGTCACCACGATATCCGTCTGACCCCGGAAGGCAACCAGCCCGCGAGGAGCCTGGCGACCGCTATGCCACATCGAGGGGGGAAAATTCTGTTGGATGCAGCTTGAGCCAACAAAATTTCTGTGCTGTCTATTTTCCGAGCCCATCTCTTGCTCTTTTGCTACAGGTTGTTGTATCTCCCGGACGCACAAGTACAGGTACCAGTGGGCAACCAATCATTTTTAATACCTTCACTGGCTGGAAACGCGGCTTTTAGCGGCCGGAAAGGAACAATTCCAGAGCACCCAATGCGCACATTGTTGTTCTTTTACTGTTTGCAGCCAATGAGAAATCCTCTCTCACAAGACAGCGTGCACGTCCTCACCCACCCAACCGCCCTCTCTCGCCGCGACCGACT